>Ga0105046_10007014_pt1 | contig 17793 bp, 14 predicted proteins | sample MAT03_FD_78385 | JGI IMG/M metagenome (GOLD analysis project Ga0105046, IMG submission 78385) | Freshwater microbial communities from Lake Fryxell liftoff mats and glacier meltwater in Antarctica - MAT-03 (megahit assembly) | ecosystem: Environmental > Aquatic > Freshwater > Ice > Liftoff...
CTGATAAAGGTTGCCGATGAGGCGGGCTCGAATGCGACCGGAATTCCAACTCTTGTTTGAGAGATCGCATCGCGGACCAATTTATGCAAATCGACTTTTCCCACTACAAGTCTGCTTTTGCCGGCATAGGCCAACATCCGGCGGCATAACTGGGCGGCCCGATCTCCTGCTTGACGAATGGGCAGCAGGTGCTCGCGAGTGTTCGATTGTGCCGGCAGCTCGGCCTCGATCAGTTCAGCATGGCCGAGAATCGCAGTCAGCAGGTTGTTGAACTCGTGGGCAATGCCTCCGGCGAGAACGCCAATGCTTTCCAGGTGCCGGGCCTCGCTCAGTTGCTCTTCGAGCGCTCGCTCGTGATCGGCCGCCTGCTTCGCTTCCGTAATATCCTGACAAATACCCCTTAGACGAACGGGGACACCTCGAGCATCCCGATCCAGCACGCCTTCCGCATGTTTCCAGCGAATCGAGCCATCGGGCCGCAGGATTCTCAATTCGTAGGCATACGGTGCATTGTCGTGCGGTGTTCGCTGAAGGCAGGCCTTCGCGGCCTCGATATCATCGGGATGCATGGCGGCTAAAAACGTCTCGAGGGTGGGTCGAAAGCTGGCGGGATCACGGCCATAAATTCGGTACAGTTCGTCGGACCACCAGACTTTGCCGCTGGCGATGTCCCATTCAAAACTGCCCATGTGGGCCAACCGTTGCGACATCGCCAGACGCGACTCGCTGCCTCGCAATGCTTGCTCGGCTCGCTGGCGTTCCGTCACGTCGCTCATCATGGCGACCACGGCGGGGGGCGATTCCGAATCGACCACACTCGTGGACATTGCCAACACGCGCAGGCTTCCATCCTTGCGAGTGATGGTCCATTCTTCCTGGCGAAGGTCGTGCCCGTGGCGCATTCGCTCCATCCGAGCAATCGCTCGTTCGCGAACGTCTGCATCGGGGTACAGGGTTTGATACCAGCCAACTTCATTAATCTCGGCCATGGTGTAGCCGGTCAACTCCGTCATGCGGTCGTTCCAGACGGAAAAGGTCACGAAGGGATAATTCGGGCTAGACGTGCAAACGCAAATGCCCTCGGCGGCAGTGTGGATGACGGTTTGCAGGAAATCGACCGAGCGGCTATGCTGTCTGGACGACTCAGTTACCGATTGCTGCGAACTACTTTCGTCGTGTAACGACACGGCGATGGTCTCGCGTCAGGGATCGCGGCTCCTGTGTGAGGCCCACGAAATGGCGAACTTTGTCACTTCAGTGTATCAATTCAGGGTGGGAAGGACTCAATCGTCCCGAGTCAAGGGATATTCGTTCCGCGAAGAGTGAAAAATGAGAGTCTTCACTTCCGGCCCGAACGAGAATCATCGTCCTCCATACGAGTTCTCCGGCGGGCGAGTCGAGCGAGCGTGGGAGATTCCGGATCGAGTCACCGCCTTGCTAGATGGCATTGCCGGCGATTCTCGCCTGACGATCGAACAGGCCACGCTTGCGAAGCTGGATTGTCTGCACGAAATTCACGACCCGGACTATTTGGCGTTCCTGAAAGAAACCTGCGAGTACCTGAAGGACGAGGCCCTCTTCCCGTCAGTGTTTCCATACCGAAGCGATTCAACGCGCCGACCAAATCGCCGACAGCCGGGCGAGTATTGCTTTGATACCCACACCCCGTTGCTGGCAGGGACATTTGAGGCCGCGTGTCGAATGGCTTGTGCCGCTCTCCAGGCTGCCGAAGCCATCGCCCGAGGTGAACAATTCGCCTATGCCTTGGGCCGCCCTCCGGGCCATCACGCCGAACGAGCGAAGTACGGCGGCTATTCCTATTTGAATGGCACGGCCCTGGCCGCGAACACGCTGGCAAAGCTCGGACCAGTCGCAGTTCTCGATGTGGACGTCCATCACGGGAATGGGACACAGCACATCTTCTATGAACGAACCGATGTCCGCACGGCGTCGATTCATGGTGATCCAACCAACTTGTTTCCATATTTCTCGGGCTACGCTGAAGAGTCCGGCACGGGAAGGGGGCTCGATTGCAATCGGAATTTCCCACTTCAACCCGGCACCGGCGATCGGGAATACCAGCCGGTACTCGAAGCTGCACTCGAATGGCTTTCGAAAGCCCGGCCCGCGTTTCTCGTCGTCGCTCTCGGTTTCGACACGCACGAACTGGACCCGATCGGCGGGTTCAAACTCACAACGAAATACTTTACCCGAATGGCCGCGACGATTCGCCAACTGAAGTGCCCACAGTGCTCGTGCAAGAAGGCGGGTACTCATTGCAGCACCTGGGTGAATGTGCAGCCGCTTTTCTTCAGCCGCTCACATCAACGGCGAAGGCTGCACTCCTTACAAATCCACGGACACTACGAACTGCCGAACTCGAACAACCGAGACGTGGGACAAAATAAAACCGGAGGTTAAATCAGCGGCGGCGAGAATCCATTACATCCTATTTTGCGCTTCTGGCGCCAATGTCAGCCCCGTCGCCACGGCCTGTAGAAACACCGCCGCCGGTGCCCCGTCGATCGCGCGATGGTCGAAGGTCAAACTCAACGTAATGATGTGCCGGATGGCGATTTGGCCCTCGAAAACGGCTGGTTGTTTCGCGATGCGGCCCACGCCCAGGATCGCGATTTCCGGCCAGTTGATAATCGGTGTAAAGGCATCGATTCCAAAACGACCGAGGTTCGTGATCGTAAAGCTTCCACCTTGCATCTCCCCGGCGGACAGTCGACGCGTTCGTGCCTTTTCCGCCAATTCCTTCGTTTGACGCGCAAGTTCCTCCAGCGGCAAGGCTGGTACGTCGCGGATCACGGGCACCATCAGCCCGGCCTGGGTATCAACCGCAAGGCCAACGTCGATTCGGGTCGCAATCTCAAGGCGTTCGCCAACCCATCGTGCATTCAGTGCAGGATGTTTCCGAAGTGCCTCTCCCGTGATTCGAACGATGAGATCCGTGAAGGTCGGCAGCATGTCTAATGTGGCTTTCTGCCGTTCGCGCCATTTCACCAGTTCCGTGACATCGGCCGTGGTCGTCAACGTCACGGGAACCGTGGATTTCACGGTGTGAAGCAAATGATCCGCGATGGATTGTCGAGTCGAAGAAAGGGCTTTGCCGGCACCGAGGGCGAGAACATCCCGCTCGCGGATGCGGCCATGCCGGCCCGTGCCTTCGATTCGCGACAGCTCCACACCCTTCTCGCGTGCTAACCGTCGTGCCCGTGGTGAACTTGTTCGGGAAGTCTGTGGCCGGCTTTCGACGGTACGCAAATCTCCCGCATCAATTCGACCACCGATGCCAGTACCGGTGATCTTGGCAAGATCGACAGACATCTCGCGGGCCAACCGCCGAACGGCAGGGCTGGCAATCGGCATTGCTCCGCCCTCTGTGCTTCGGAGAGGCAGGCTGGGGGAATGAGATTTGAGTTTCGGTTCTTCGAGCGGTGGAACCTTCCTCTCGGCTACCCGCTCGATACGGGCAGCGGAAGACGAACCTCCCTCCAAATAGGCAACGGCCGCACCGACGGCCAACACGTCTCCTACCTTGGGTCCATCGGCAGGGATGCGCAAGACCCCCGCGTCGATCGCTTCAACCTCTTGAACGGCCTTGTCGCCTTCGAGATTGAATAAGGCGTCACCGGGCTGAATCGCATCGCCGTCGCTCTTGAGCCAGCCCTGAAAGACGCCCGACTCCATGTTCCAGCCGAAACGAGGGACGAGGATTGGGGTTGGCATGGTTGGTTATCTTTTGTGTAGGGTGGGTGAAGGCTTTGCGAAACCCACCAGTCGCGGCGTGGGTCATGGTGGGTTCCGCAAAGCCTTCACCCACCCTACCGGAAATCTCTTCACAAATTCGGCGTGTGCCGACTACTATTCTGCCAACAGATCGCGGATGGCTTTCTGAATGTCCTCTGAATTCGGCACGACTGCTTTCTCTAGTGTCGGGCTGTATGGCGTTGGCGTGTGGATGCCGTTGAGCCGGCGAATCGGGGCATCGAGGTCGTCGAACCCGCGATCCGCGACCTGGGCCGCGATCTCTGCACCAACACCGAATGGGCCGAACGTCTCATCGACGACGAGCAACCGTCCCGTCTTGCGAACCGACGTCAGAATCGTTTCCACATCCAGCGGGGCAACCGTACGCGGGTCGATCAGTTCGATGGAGATTCTCTCGCCCGCAAGAGACTCGCATACGTCCCGTACACGATGAACCATCGCGGCCAAAGCCACCACGGTGAGATCGCGGCCTTCGCGAACGATTGCAGCCTGGCCGAACGGAATCTCGTAAGCCTCAGTCGGAACCGGGCCCTTTACGCTCAACACGTCGCGGTGTTCCAGGAACACCACGGGATCCTGGCAACGCAGCGCATGAGTCAACAATCCTTTCGCATCGTAAGGATTCGACGGCACGACGACTCGCAGCCCCGGCACCTGGGCGAACAGCGGATAGTAATTCCCGGAGTGATGCGTGGCCGCGGAATGCCCGACGCCGATACACCCACGCAAGAGGATTGGCATCTTTAACCGACCGCTCGACATGTACTGCATCTTGGCGATCTGGTTAATGATCTCGCCGAGTCCATCGAGAACGAAGTCCGCGAACATGAAATCGACAACGGGCCGCGAACCGGTCATCGCCGCTCCACCGGCCAGGCCGACGAAGCCGCGTTCCGCGATGGGCGTGTCGCACAACCGTTCTGGCCCATATTTTTCGTAGAGCCCCGCCGTCGTCTTGAAGTTGCCTCCGCGTTTGCCGATACCTTCGCCCAGCACAAAGATCGTGTCATCGCTGGCCATTGCGTCGCTCAGGGCTTCCAGCGTGGCAGCCATGAACGTGATTTCACGCGACCCGGGAGAAGGTGCCGATGTGAGTGTTCGAGGCTCGGCATAAATAAACGAACTCGCCGATGCAGCCTCGGGCCAGGCGGCTTGCTCGGCCGCTTGAGTGGCATCGGCGACCTCGGTTTCAATTGCCTTCTCGATGTCGCCGACATTCAAGCCGCTGCTCACCATCCGCGAACGGAGCCGCTCGATCGGGCAGAGTTTCTTCCACTCATCCACCTCTTCGCGAGTCCGGTAGCCGAAGTCCCCCATGCCTTCGGCATGTGCCCGCGTTCGATAGGTTCGACACTCAAGTAGTGTCGGACCGTTGCCGGCTCGCGCTCGATCGACTGCCTCGCCAGCCGCGCGCGAAACGTCGAGCACATCGTTGCCATCCACGAGCACGCCAGGAATGCCGTAGGCCGCCCCACGGCTGGCAACCTCTGGATTTCCCGCAGAATAGGCGAACGGCACTTCGGTCGCATACTGGTTGTTCTCGCACACGAACAGAACGGGCAGCTTCCAGATCGAGGCCAAATTCAGGCCTTCGTGAAATGCTCCGTTATTCACGGCACCATCGCCGAAGAAGGCGACAGCAACCCGATCGGTTTTCAAGATGCGAAAGCTATAGCCCGCCCCTGCCGCTTGCAAAATGCACGGTCCAACGATGCCGCTGGTTCCCATCATGCCGGTTTCCGGCGAGAACAAGTGCATGCTGCCGCCACGGCCACGCGAGCAACCCGCCTCGCGCCCGAACAGTTCGGCCATCAGTTCGAAGGTCGAAACTCCCTTGGCCAACGCGTGCCCGTGGCCCCGGTGTGTGCTGAAGACGACATCTTCCTTCCGAAGATGGGCGCAGACGCCGACCGCAATCGCTTCCTGGCCGACGTAAGTGTGACAGGCTCCGTGGATCAATCCACGCTGATGGCACTTCGCCAGTTGCTCCTCGCACTTGCGGATGCGGAGCATCGATTGGAGGAGGTTGGCCGCGTTGCTGGGGAGAGGTATCACGTGGTGCCTTTGTTCCAAAGTAGTCTGCACACTCCGTGTGCAGACCGTCCGCACACGGAGTGTGCGGACTACTATCAGGTGCCAGTCGGCTTACCGACTCGAATACACGCGATTCTTCACATCCTCCGGCAATCGATCAGGATACGGCAACGCCTGCAAGAAATGAACCACGTCCCAGGTTTGCGATTCAGTGAGAGCGATCGCGGCCGGCATGTTCGAGGGACCGATCCCGCCATGAATTCGGCGATACAATTGCTCGGGTGCCGTGCCTCCCTTCCGACGGACATCCGTCAAATCTCCGGGCTTGATGAGCGTGCCCCACACGTCGTATTGCAGCTTGGTATCGCGGCCATAATTCACGTGGCAGGTCACACAGGCCGCCCCTTTTTGATCGAGAAACAGCGAGTGGCCACGCACGATCGATTCGGCCAACTCGGGCGAACCATCCGTCATGGTTGGCCGCATCACAGGCATCACGTCGTCATTTGCCTTTCGCCAGGCCTTGAGTTCATTCAGCGCCATCTCTTTCGCATCTGCTGCCAGATCGCCATTCAGACCTGGTTCGCCATAAACGAGCAGTGTTCGCAAAATCTCGAATTCGATTCGACCGCGAACGCTGAGATAAATCACGTAGTCGATCAGCCGCAGGCGTTCTTCCTCGCTCCGAAGTTTGAAGCTTGGCATCTGTGTGCCCGGCAGGCCGTTCGCGAGTGTGTGAAGCAGATCATCGCGTGTCGGCTTGCGGGATCCGGTGCCGTTCGTGGAGACGAACTTGAAAACTCCCTGGCGAAAATCGCGGGGATGGGGCGTGATCCATGGGGCCGTCGGCCCGCGGCCATTGCCGTTCACGCCGTGGCATTCCTGGCAATGCTTCCGAAAGAGCTTGCTGCCCGTGACGAGTTTCTCGTCGGAAAGATCGAGTTCGCCGACGAGACGTTTGATTTCGTCGTCGCCGGTGATTGCAGGTCTTGCAGGTGTGCCAAAGGAACTGCGGAGGAACGCGTTCAGTTGCTCTCGCAAAGGTTCCGGCACGTCGTCCGGATTGCGAACCTTGCCGCCGCGTTCATTGATCCGCTGGATCGCTTCATCGAGTTCGCCCGCCGGCTCCGGTTGATTCGGAACGTCCTTGGGCAATTCGAGAACGATCCAGTCTTGGCGCGGAGGATAAACGAAGGAATCGGGATAGGCGTCCGGATCGCTGTTGCAGCCGCCACAACCGGCGACTGCGAAAAGCAAAAGGGCCAGCAATGCCGGCCCTCGCAACTTGCTCGTTCGTGATCTGGAGGCCATCACATTCCTCCGAGGAATCTCGTCAGGTAGTCGCTCAGGGGCATAGCAAACAAGATCAGCATGATGAACATCGCGGAACCGACAGTCAGCCACGTCAATGAATCCGCCTTGTTCAAGTGCATCCAGTAATAGCCGACGAATGAGACTTGCACGACCGAGATCAACATATGCACGATGAGCGCGCTATCACCAAGATGAGCGAACGAGACACCAATGGTTGCAATCACGCCAAGGAGGATAACGAACCAGACAGCGATGATCGCCCCCGGCTTGTCCACGCTGGCGGCGGGATCGTCGAGCTTCTGGTGCTTGTGGTCGAAATAGAAAGCCATTTCTCGGAACCTCGATCGTCGTTCTTGCTCCCCCTCTCCGAAACGGAGAGGGGGGGGAAATTCAAAAATGCAACGAGTGATGCGATCCCGCCAGGTACAGAAGCGGCATCAGGAACAACCAGATCGCATCCACCAAGTGCCAGTAGAGGCTCGTCACCTCGACACCCACGTAACGGTCAGCGGTAATCCAACCCATGTACGCCCGATACCACAAGTAAAAGATCGCCCCAATGCCGATGATAATGTGCAGGCCGTGAATGCCGGTCATGATGAAGTAAAAGCTCATGAACAAGCGAATGCGTTGCGGCGCGATCCCCTTCTTCTCCCACTGTTGGTTAAAGGTTGTTGTCGCTGCATGGGAGTGATCTTTATCATCGGGATCGTGTACCAGTTCCTCCCCGAAGTTCTTGCAGAATGGCACCAGACCTTCTTCGTAATCCTGGTTGTACTCGTAGGCCTTGAAGCACATGAACCCCGCACCGAGCAGGCCAGTGATTGCCAGGAGATTCATGAGGGCTTTTCGATTCCCCAGTTGAGCGGCACGAATCGCGAAGGTGATCGTCAGACTGCTTGTCAGCAGCAAGACGGTGTTGATGCCGGCAACCAGTACGTTCAACTGGCTGCTCGCGGCTGCCCAATCCTTCGGGTACCAGATTCGATACACCGTGTAAGCCAGGAACACCCCGCCGAAGAACAGGACTTCCGTGGCGAGAAACATCCACATCCCGAGGCGTTCGGCCCCGCGCTGCTGCTCGATGTCTTCGAAGTGGTGCTTCAGTGCGCCTTCGTTAGCGGACATCGGCCTTCTCCCCGGTCTGAGTCAGGTTCAACGGATATTCATAAGGCCCGCAGACAACAACTGGCGTCTTGTCGAAGTTGTGCGTGATCGGGGGGCTTTCGGCCACCCATTCCAGACCGGTCGCTCCCCACGGGTTCGGACCGGCCTTTTTGCCCGTAAAGAACGAGGCAATCAAGTACGTATGAATCAACAGGAACGCGGCAGCCTGAATCGTGTAGCCGGCCGTGGACAGCACGTTCAAGTACTGAAACTCAGCCGGGTAGTTCGGATAGCGTCGCGGCATTCCGTGATAGCCGAGCCAGAATTGAGGCGTGAACGTCGTCACATATCCGACACAAATCAGCACGGCACCAATCCGGCTCCAGAAATCGCTGTACATCACGCCGAACATTTTCGGCCACCAATAGTGCAACGCGCCGAGATAGCCGAGCACCATGCCGCCGACCATGACGAAGTGGAAGTGGGCCACCACGAAGTAGGTATCGTGCAAGTGCAAGTCCGAGCCCAGCGTGGCCAGCGGTATTCCCGTCAATCCACCGACGGTGAAAAGCACCAGAAAGCCAAGGGCAAAGATCATCGGTGCCTGAAAGCTAATCGCCCCGCGATAGAGCGTGGAGGTCCAGTTAAAGATCTTGATGGCCGAGGGAACCGCGACGAACATGCTCAAGAGCGAAAACAACAAGGCGGCATAGTAGCTGATGCCCGCCACGAACATGTGGTGAGCCCAGACCAGGAAGCCGACGACCGCGATGCCGACGCTCGACCAGGCCACGGCCGTGTAGCCGAAGATGTTCTTCCGGCTAAAGCACGTGAGCAGTTCGCTCACCACGCCCATGGCGGGCAGAATCATGATGTACACGGCTGGATGGCTGTAGAACCAGAACAAGTGCTGGAACAGCAGTGGGTCGCCATCAAGGGCCGGGTCGAAGATACCGATCGGCACGCCCAGCGCGTTTGAGCCAGTTTCGACCATGAGCAAAGTCAGGGCAATGGCCAGCACGGGTGTGGCCAGAAGCTGAATCAAGCTCGTCGCGTACATGGCCCAGCAGAAGAGCGGCAAGCGGCCCCACGTCATGCCGGGCGCGCGCATGCGGTGAATGGTCACGATGATGTTCAAGCCGGTCATGATGCCGGAGAATCCAGTTATGAACACTCCAAACACGCCAGGCACGACATTGGAGTGGCTCGAACGACTGCTGTAAGGGGGATAGAGCGTCCATCCCGTATCGAGCCCTCCCGTCAATAAAGCGAAGACGGCGAAGGACGCGCCAATCATCCAGACGTACCAGGAAGCAATGTTCAGTTTCGGGAAAGCCATGTCCTTCGCGCCGATCATGATCGGTACGAAGAAGTTCCCCATCACGCCCGGGATGGATGGAATGAGGAACAAGAAGAGCATCACCACGCCGTGCGCGGTGAAGGTCTTGTTGTACATGTCGTTGTCCATGATCGCGCCGGAGGGCGTGAGCAGGTTGGCACGAACCAGACCAGCCAGAGTACCACCGACGCCGAAGAAGATCGTCAGCATGACCAGGTACATGATCCCGATCCGCTTATGATCGACCGTGAACAGCCAGGACCAAATGCTCCAGCCATCTTTCAGGTAGCTGACATGTTCGGGGTGTGCCGGGTATTCGTGGGAGGCATGGGCCTCATGTTCAGTAGCCGTACTCATTTCTGCTCTCCCGCTCCGGACTTCGGGTCAGGTACCTTCGGATCCGCCGACTTGGGTTTGGGATCATCGGGAGACTGTGTATTGCCACCGACCGGGGCCACCCAATCTTCCGTGCGGACCGGCGTCTCACCCTTCTTCAGCGACTTGATGTACGCGATCACTTTGATGAGCTCCTCCTCGCTGACTTTGTCCGGGCCAAAATGCGGCATGATCGGTTCCCATCCCTCGCGGACTTTGGCGCGCGGGCGGCGAATGGATTCGCGGAGATAATTCTCGTCAGCGATGACTGTGCCGCCGCCTTTGATCGGGCGGCGCGTGTTGAAGATCTCTTCGAGCACGGGAGCCTTCGACTTCTGCGTGTCGTGACACTGGATGCAGTTGAGCTTCTGGAACAGTTGACGGCCTTGGTGGGCAAGCGAGCCATCGACCGCATTCTTGCCCGGCCCGGTCTTCCACTTGCCGTCGAGCCATTCTTCGTATTCGTTCTGTTCGACCACCATAATCTTGCCGACCATTAACGAGTGATTCGTCCCGCAATATTGATCGCAAAAGATGTCGTAGGTGCCGGTCTTGGTGGGCAGATACCACGTACTCACATAGCGACCCGGAACGGCATCGATCTTCTGGCGGAAGGCTGGGATGCCGAAATTGTGAATCACATCCTCCGAGGTGAGGACGATCTTCACGGGACGATTGACCGGCAGGACCATCACGCCTTCGAAGTAACCTTCACCGCCAATTTCTTTCGAATACTCGAGACTGTTCTGTCCGATGATTACGCGTTGACCGCCCGGATATTGCACTTTCCACATCCACTGTTTGCCGACGATATAGATCTCCGGAGCGTCGGCCGGCGGATGCAGGGCCATGTTGTACACGTGTGCTCCCCAGCCGAAAAAGGCGAGGAAGATGAGCAACGGAATGATCGTCCAGGCCAGTTCCATCTTGTGCGAGCCCAGGATTCGCGGAGTGGGTGCGAAGCCAAGTTCGCCGGGGTTTTTACGCCGATAGACGATGCAAAACCAAGCGATGACGGCGTAGACAGCCAATCCGGTCGCTCCGAGGACTGCGGAGAGGACCCAGATGAGGTTGTCCACGTGCCAGGCCAGCTCGCTGGCTTGCTCGGGGAAGAATCGCGTTTGCAGAATCATAAGCGTCGATCCATTGGAGCACCCGGCAGCTTACGCTGCTCATCACCATCAACCGGCGGCTTACGCCGCTCGGCTCGCCATGCTTTTCGCTGACTTCCAGAGAATTCGTCCCACTACCACAATCGCAATTGTCATCAACACGTAAATGCCCACGAATGCAAAGTTGGGCATTCTCGCGAACATGATCACCGGGACCAGGGACAAGTAGCCGAGGATTCCGATGACTAAAACTCTAACGCCCGGAATCCGCCAGCACTTCCACGCGTAAAAACCGGCAATAAGCAACAGTGTCAAGGCACCAGCGGACCGCATGATGCCCTTAACCTCCGCGGTGTATTTGCCGGTATGCGGGTTGAAGCGATAGCAAGAGAAGAAATCGCGCAACTCCCGTGAGCCCACGAAGTCGTTATCCTTGGCCACGGCCTGGAGCGATTCCTTCAACTCCTTCGGCGGATAAATGATCCCCGCAAAATACTGGGAGATGGTGCCGTTAGGCGATAGCACGATGATGCCGCTCGGATGGTTGTATTCCTTCAGCATTCGGTCGTATTCGTAGTGGAACCCGACGGCTTCCGCAAGTTTCTCAATGCTCGGCCTCTTGCCGGTCAGGAACTTCCAGCCCCAGTCGGCCTCTTTGCGGCCATACTCGGTCACGTAATGCATCTTCTTGACCCGAGCCAGTTCCGGCTGTTCCTTGTGATCGAAGCTCACGGCCAGGACGTTGAATTCTTTGCCACAGGTGAAGTTCCCACCCATCTGTCGCATCGAATCCAACACGCCATTGAGCACTTCGCCGCAAAGCATCGGGCAGCGATAGTATGCCAGGATCAGGATGGTCGGCTTGTTGTTGATGCACTCGCCCAAAGTCACAGGGTTGCTGTTCTCGTCCAGGAAGGAGAGATCCAGAGGAACCTTGTCGCCAAGTTTTTGCTCGTAGTTGGCATTGGCAGTCGCCTTGTCCGGACCGGTCGATCCGGGGGCGAGGCCATCACCGGCGAAGGATGAGGCGAGCGGTGCAAGAAGGGCGACTACCGTTATGAACAGCTTCGCGGCGTTAACTCGATTGACTTTCATGGACCTTCTCCTTTCTGCACAACCGATGGTTTGACGCTCCGCGTCGAATGACTCTTCCGCCGCTCCGCGGCGATTAACGCTGCCACTCGCTCAAGTTCTCTACTTTAGCCTTAACCTTGCTCGCATCGCCGCAGAGCGGCGATTCTCGCATTCGACGCAGAGCGTCGAACGATCGTTACTTTGTCTTCACTACCTGTCCGCCGTTCGATTCCTTCGGTCGATCCCAATTCGCATTCACATCCAATCGCGTCGCCCCGGCACGGACTTTCAGGTGGCCGCCGTCCAGCAACGCCGCGATCGCCTGATCGATCGGCATACGATCCTTGTCCTTGGCCTGCAACTCCGGGATCTTTTCCGGCCGCAAGTCTTCCGCGTGATATCTGGGCGAGTTGCCTTCCTTCGTCATTTTCTGAGTCGTCATTTCCGCCGTGATCGTGTAGTGCCCTTCGCGTTTGGTCTGTTCGGTCAGCATCAGTCCTTCCAACCGCGGTTGCTGAACCTCGGCATTCGCATTGGTCGAGGAAATCCGGGCGAATCGCTCGTTGAGCGGGGCGGCGTTGCGCTCGGCGGCCTCCTTGCTGTCCGGCGGCTCACCAGGCATACGAGGGTCGAAGATGCTGGCGAACAAGATCCAGGTCGTCACGAAGGCAATCGTTGCCGTTCCGATGATCACGACCGGGACGGCCATGATCGTCTTGACGGCAAATTTGTCCGGCTCGTACGACATGCCGTGCGTCGGACCCAGTGGTTTGAACTCACCGTGAGAATGGCTAGTGGCCATGATGGTACGCCTCCAGCAAGTACATTTCCCGTGCGGGTAGTAACGGGTGTTTCTTCAGTTGTCCGAAAAACACAAACATCCAGATGCCGCCAATTCCCAACCACGCGGCCACGTCCATCAGCACGTAGAACTTCGGGGCATGTTCGTGCGACATTGAGGGAGCGATCCACCACATCTCGTCGAAGAACACGACGACCAGCAGCATGGCCGCAATGTTTCGAATCGCATTCGGGCTCGACTTCACACGGCGGAACAAGAGCAACAAGAACGGAATCGGGAAGTGGAACAGCACCGCCAGCGATGCATACCAGCCCCAGCCGCCCCGCGTTCGTTTCAAGTAATACGGAATCTCTTCAGGCAGATTGCCGATCCAGATCAACATATATTGCGAGAAATTGAAGTACGTCCACGCCAGAGTGAACGCAAGCATCAGACTTCCGAGGTGAATTTGCTCCGTGGCCGGGAAGAGATTGGTGAAACGGGGCTCACCCTTCTTCTTCAAGTAGAGCAGCGTCAACAGGCATACCGCGTAAGCCGTCACGGCCGCGTTATCGAACATGATCACGGGGAACATGCTCGACGCGAAAGTGGACTCCAGCGACATGATCCAGTCGGTCGCGATCCAGGTCATGAAGATCGCGAAGATGAACAGGCCAAACGAGGCGACATAACGCTGGTCGAAGCGGGCCTTGCGGGCCACGTCGAGGTTCTCGTGGTACTCGGCCGTCTCTGCTTTCTTGAGCATCACGAAGATGAGCAGGCCGAAGACGACAAAGTAGAGCAGACCGCGAATGATCGTGAAGGTCGGGTTCAGAAGATCGTTGACCTTCTCGTCTTCGTCCACCTCCAGGTGCGGGCTAATATTGTTGAAGACGGAATCATCGCCATGCTTGGCAACCTTGGCCGCAGCGATCTGGGCACGCTCTTTCGTCGCATCCGATTCAGGCTTTGGTTCACCCTCCACATGATGGTGCATGTGATGGTGATGCCGGGCCCACCAATAGATGGACTTTTCGCCCATCTTCATCGTTGCTGCCACGACCAGGAACAGCGGCAAGCTCACCAGGAACAGCGTGCGGCAATTCGATTCGAGCGGTCGGCGAAGCAGGATGCCCCAACGGCCGCCAGTCACGTATTGAACCAAAAGGAAAAACAAACTTCCCAACCCGACGAGTGTCCAGAAGATCCAGCCCGAGAGGAACGAGAGGAACGGCTGCTGCACGCGGGCAGCTTCCATTGCTTCCTTCACCTCAGCCGATGCATCATCGCTCGGAGCAGCAGCACCGTAATAGATGCCGGAGAGGATCAGGAACGCGATTATCCCAACCACGCCTACGAGAAGCGCAAGCTTCTGCGGCCCGTCGAGCAGTGCCTTGCGGTGCTCCGGAGTGTCCGAGACGACCGGCGTGTGATTCGCGGCGGCGTCACTCATTTCTTACCCCCCAGCGCTCGCTCGGTCTCGGTCTTGTTCTGGCTCAACTGCAACGCCTTCACGTAAGCCGCAATTCGCCAACGGTCGGCCAGCGGGATTTGTGATGCATAATCCGGCATGCCGCCATAACCCTTCGTGATCACTTCAAAGATGTAGCCGGGCGGAATCTCTCGCAACGGAATGCGATATGGAGCCTTCGTTTCCGGATCTTCGTAAAAGGCAAAGCCACGCGAGTTATCCGTGTGAAAGTTCGGCGGGGCCAGGAAGCCACGCTCAACAATCTTACCCTTTCCATCGCCGATGGGGCTGTGACACGGGACGCAATATATCTGGTAGCGTTCCTTGCCTCTTTGCAAGTCGGCGGCGGTCAGTTGGAACGGGAACTCGTTCACGAAGTTCGATTTCTTGTTCGGAATGCCCGGGCCTGTCTTCATTTCCTTCGGCGTGCCATCGTCGTTGAGAATCTGCACGGTCTGAATCTTCTTGCCATCGACGGAGAGGCCGGAGGCCAGCGGATCGTCGTCCAGAATCTGTCCGCGATGCACGACCCCCTCTTCGAGCGGACGGGCGGAACGGTGATCGGGGAAGAACTCGGTTTCTTCCAACGGTCGATATTGCGGTGGATGGGCCATCCGCTGCTGGCAGGCCGTCAGTGTGAGGATCGCCAGGACTAGCGATCCCCACCGCACGACTTTCGCATTCAATTGAACGCGTCTCACTCGGGCACCTCCACCACGGATTGTGGTTGCAAGCCGAGGAGAAATTCCTTGGTCGCGTGCAGGTCGAACTTGGGATCGGCTGCTTCCACGGTCAGGAAGAATTTGTCCCGGGTCGCGGCCTCGAATTTTGGAGCATTGAACAGCGGATGATGAGGCCGAGGCAAGCCGCAGACGGCCAGCAGACCGAACAACCCGCTGAGGGCACAAGTCAGGATGCCCCCCTCGAATGTCACCGGAATGAACGACGGCCAACCTTCGAGCCAGCCAACCGGATCGGAGACGGCACGGCCGGCAACGTTCAGCGGATAATCGACCGCGTTCAAATACCACTGCATGATGAACGCGCTCGTCGCCCCGACGAGCCCGCCGCAAAGCATGACCGTGGCCATCTCGGATTTCACGAAGCCCAGGGCGTCCGCAATCTCCGCGACACCATACGGGGAATACCCGTCGATCTTCGTATAGCCGGCTTCCTTGGTCTTTTTGATTGCCACGACCAAGGCATCCGGATTGTCGTACTCGGCCAGCAAGCAAAAGAGCTTGGAGCCTGTCGCAGGCGCACTCACGGGGGGCCCTCCGCACTCGCATGACCGTCGCGGCCACCGGATTTCTTCGGTAGCAACTCACGGATTTCCGTCATGCTGATCATCGGCACATAGCGAACGAACAGCATGAAGAAGGTAAAGAACATTCCAAACGTTCCAATGAAAGTCGCCCAGTCCCAAACGGTCGGGGCATATCGGCCCCAGGTGCTTGGGATGTACTCACGGGTCAGCGTGATCACGATCACGTATCGCTCGAACCACATGCCAATCAGGGCCACGATCGACACTGTAAACAGAATGATTGAGTTCATGCGCCACTTCTTCACCCACAGAACTTGCGGGACGATAAAGTTGCAGAAGATCAAGCACCAGAACGACCAGCCGTAGGGACCGAACATTCTTTGTTTACTGGTGCCCCATTCGTATTCGCTGTGGCTGTACCACGCCATCCAGACTTCGCTGAAGTAGCCGTAAGAGACCATCATGCCGGTCGCGAGCATCACCTTGGCACAGTTATCGATGTGCCAGTCGGTAATGAAATCCTCAAGGTGATACCACTTCCGCAACGGTATCGCCAGCACCAGCACCATCGCGAAGCCGGAAAAGATCGCCCCGATGACGAAGAACGGAGGAAAGATGGTCGCATGCCACAAGGGCACGATCGCCACGGCAAAGTCGAAGGAAACGATCGAGTGAACGGAGAACACGAGCGGCGTCGAGATGCCGGCCAGGATCAGGTATACCTTTTCGTATCGACGCCAGTGATACGCCGAGCCACGCCAGCCCATCGACAACATGCCGTAAACCCACTTCTGAATCTTGGTCGGCGACGAATCACGCAAGACCGCGAAATCCGGAATCAGGCCGACGTACCAGAAGACAACTGAGACTGTGAAGTACGTCGAAACCGCGAACACGTCCCAAGCCAGCGGGCTGCGAAACTGCGGCCACATGGCGAAGTTATTCGGGAACGGGAACAGCCAGTAAGCCAACCACGGACGGCCCATGTGCAACAGCGGAAAAACACCGGCACACATAACCGCGAAGATCGTCATGGCCTCGGCGAAACGGTTAATACTCGTTCGCCAACGTTGATGGAGCAGCAGCAGAATCGCGGAGATCAGCGTGCCGGCATGGCCGATGCCGATCCACCACACGAAGTTGATGATCGCGAAGCCCCAGGCCGACGGGACGTTGATGCCCCAGATGCCGGTGCCCATTGTCAACAAGTACGTGACAGCCACCGCGAACATGCCGAACATGGCGAAGCCGGCGGCGAACACGATGTACCATTCGCGCGGGTGCGGCTTCACACACGTGGCAATATCCCCGATCGAATCGACCACGGAGCCGAGCGTATGATTGCCGCCAATGGACGGTGGCAGGGCCTCGACGTGGGGAGCCACGCCAGGTCCATGTCCGTGTTGTTCGAGAACACCAGTTGCCATTCTCTTACGCCCCCTTTGGCTTCGGCATGTCGGGGTTTGGGTTGCGGACGGCTGCCAGGTAGCTCGTTCGCGGCATCGTATTCAACTCGGCCAGCAACCCATAATTCGTCGGCTGTTGCTTCCAGGTATTCACCTTGGCCTTCGCATCGTTCAAGTCGCCGAAGATGATTGCACCCGCCGGGCAAGCCTGTTGACAAGCCGTCACGATTTCCCCGTCCTTGATCTCGCGTCCCGTTCGCTCCGCCTCGATTCCCGCCGAGCGAATTCGCTGGACGCAGTAAGTACACTTCTCCATCACACCACGCTCGCGAACCGTAACTTCCGGGTTCCGCATGAGTTTGTAGGTGTCGGTCTTCCAGTCCGCGAAGGTCAGGAAGTTGAAGCGGCGAACCTTGTAGGGGCAGTTGTTCGAGCAATAGCGCGTGCCGACGCAGCGGTTGTAGACCATGTCGTTCAGGCCATCGGAGCTATGCACGGTCGCGGCCACGGGGCAAACAATTTCGCACGGGGCCTTCTCGCATTGCTGGCACGGCACCGGCTGGAAGTGTGTCACCAGATTATCGGGGTCGTCGGCCTTGCCTTCGTAGTAACGATCGACGCGAATCCAGTGCATCTCGCGGCCACGCGTGACTTCCTTCTTGCCCACGACCGGGATGTTGTTCTCCGCCATGCAAGCCGTCACACAGGCACTACAGCCATTACAGGCCGTCAGGTC
>Ga0105046_10007015_pt1 | contig 17790 bp, 12 predicted proteins | sample MAT03_FD_78385 | JGI IMG/M metagenome (GOLD analysis project Ga0105046, IMG submission 78385) | Freshwater microbial communities from Lake Fryxell liftoff mats and glacier meltwater in Antarctica - MAT-03 (megahit assembly) | ecosystem: Environmental > Aquatic > Freshwater > Ice > Liftoff...
CGATCAAATACCGCTGTATGATGAAGCTGCGCGGTTTCCGTCGCCTCATAGCCGGAGAAGACAACAATGAAAAAGTCCGCTGAAGAAATGCGTTCCCCACAGAGGCACAGAGGGATCCAAGTCCGAGTTCACCGCTTTCATCCGTGGTTGGCTTTCCTCTTTCTCTGTGTCCTCTGTGCCTCTGTGGTGAATATCCTCCCATGAACCAGAAACCCATCGATAGGACCCGGTTCGAAGCGATCGAAGCCTACGTGCTCGGCACCATGTCGGCGGATCACCGCGTGCGTTTCGAGCAGGAGGTCGCGAATGATCCCACCTTGCGGGCCGAGGTGGAATTGCAACGCGAGAACACCCTGGCCATTGAGATGGGTGGTGTGGAGCGCATGCTGAAGCAGTTGGCTACGGAAGAGAAGAACAAGGAGGGACGGGCAGCAGGTTGGCCTACGTATGTCAAGTACGCTGCCGTCTTAGCGGTTGTGCTCACCGCCGGACTTTGGTTCGCTCTGCGCCCGTCGGCGAACGAAAGGCTCTTTGCGGAGCACTTCACCGCCGACCCCGGCCTGCCAGTGGCCATGAGCGCCACGGACGATCCCGCCTTCGCTGATGCGATGGTCTCCTACAAAGAGTGCAAGTATGCGGAGGCGCGTGCCAAGTGGGCCCCGCTGCTCCAGCAGGAGCCGATGAACGATACGCTGCGCTATTACATCGCCAGTGCATGGCTCGCCGAGGGCGATGTACCCGCTGCGATCCCGATGCTCGAGGCGCTCGCGATGGAGCCTGCATCCGTGTTCCAGACACGTGCGAACTGGTTCCTGCTTTTGGCCTATGTGCATACTGGCGAGTTCGCGAAGGCCAAAGCCATTCCCCTCGAGAGCGACACCACCTATGGGGAACGTGTCCGCTTGATCAAGGCGCAACTCCCGAGCTGATGCGATCACTGGTCTTCGCAGCATTGGTTGCGCTGACCGCGACATGCGCCTTCGCACAAGAGGATGCGGACATGCTTGCGCGCGACAAGCGCATCAAGGAGCACCTTGCCAACGAGGCCTACGCCAAGGCCATCACCGAGATAGATGCACAGGTGGCTTCCGCCATGGGTACGCCGTGGCAGGATTCGCTTTGGAGCTACGTCTACCCCCTCGGTAGCGCCCATTGGAAATTGCATGGTGACAAGGCCGCAGCCATTGCGGCCGAGCAACTATACCAACGAATTGCTGCTGCCAAGCGCTCCCCGCAATGGGAAGTGGAGGCGTTGATCAAGCTGAATGCATTGTACTACGATCTCTCCTTCATGGAGGAGTACGAGCGCGTGGGCAAGCTGGCGCTCGCTACTGCTGAGCGGAATGCCAACCGCATTCCACCACTGACTCTGGCCGATGCGAACTACTGCATGGGACTTACGCTGATGGACCTTGGGCGCGATGAACTTGCACTAACGTATATCGAGCGTGCAGTTGCCATCGCCCGCAGCATCGCTCCTTTGCCGGTCTGGCGGTTGCCCACCTACCTGAGTGCCCAGGGCAATGCGTTACGAGCCTTGGGCCGAACCCGCGACGCGGAAGAGAGCTACCGGCAAGGGGTCGCCGTGGCCGAGCTGGACACCCGTTGGGATGGGACATACACGCGCGCTACGCTCTTGGGGAATTGGGCCATTCTCATTCAGGGCACCGGCGATCTCCATCGCAGCAAGGACATCAACACGCGCGCACTTCAGGCAATGAACGAAGTGATAGCACGAACAGCCGGCGACCCCCAGCATCATCTCGGCGCGCAGATGAACCGCACCCGCATCCTGCTGAACCTGGCATCGACCTATTTCGACATGGCCGATTTCGATCGAGCGAGTTCCTTTCTACGAACGGCGCAAGCCGAGCGTAGAGCATTGCTTGGTGATGCGCATCCGATGGTGGTCGGTCTGAACGAGGGGATCGCCGAGGTGGAGGCGATGGCTGGCAACTACCAACGGGCTGAGGTGCTCCTGCTGGAGCAGATCGCGGTGGTCCGCGCATCCACCGAAGATGATAGCGATGCGCGGCTGGACCTGTACAGCGCGTTGGCGCGGATGGCCGCGAAGCAAGGTGACCTTGCGCGCGCTGATTCGATCTATGCGGCCGCATTGCCGAAGGACGAGCGAAAGGTCCGCGGCTCAGGCAACCAGTACCTCGCTTCGGCTTACGCCGAACGTGCTGACTTGCGCATCGCCCAAGGACGCCATGCGGACGCGATCAGCGACCTGTTGATCAGCCGTGGCATCCGCAGCCGTATACATGGTGCTCGCCATGAGCGCCTCGCTGAGGCGGACGTCGTTATCTCCGGCGCTGCGCTCGCGACCGGCGATACCCTCATGGCGCGCCAATTCGCGGATTCCGCCTTGCTCCTCCTTTCCGACCGCATCGCGCTCACCCAGCGGCCCTTTGCGCCCACGGCGTTGCGCTATCCAACTCTGCTGGCCGATGCGATCATGGCCAAGGTGGCCGCTGAACGTGCGGCGCATCCTGGCAGCGGCGCAGAGCGCGCATGGCTGCAACAGCTCGATCCAGCCTTCAGATCCATGCATCGGAACATGAGCTCGCTGAGCGAGGAAGGTGCGCGTTTGCAGATGGTCGGTTCGCAGCGGCAGCTGTTCGACTTCGGGTTGGAGCTTTCCTACGCGGCCCATGACCGTTTCGGTGGGACCGCCGATCTCGATCGGTTCCTGCGCATCTCCGAATCCGATCGCTCCATCCTTCTCAAGAGCAGGCTCAACACGTTCACCAGTTTGCGCTTCGCCAACGTGCCGGACAGCATCCTCCAGCGGGAGCAACATCTGCTGAAGTCCTTACAGGTGGATCCGGACGACCCCACAGCGTGGGATGACCTTTACGCGAACGAGGAGGCCTATACCGCCTTCCTCGATACGCTCCGTCAGCGTCACCCGGATTACTTCGCATTACGCTATGGCGAGCCGCGTGTCACCATCGCCGACCTGCGCAAGCACTTGGTGACCGCACAGCGCGATATCCTGGCATACGCTGTTACGGGCGAGCACCTTTACATGCTGGTCGTCCGTGCTGATACGGCGGCCTTGCTGCGTACCTCGAGCAAGGGCTTGTCCACCGCTGTGAAGGGGTTGAACGATGCGGTGTTGGCCCGCGACAACGATGCGTACCTGAAGGCCGCTCACGAACTGTACGCGATGGTCTTCGCACCTGTTGCTTCCCTCCTGGATCGGCCGGAACTGCTCATCATCGCCGATGGCGAATTGCAGCGGGTGAACTTCGAGGCCTTGTTGAGCGCGCCGAGCACCGCCAAGGACTTCCGCAGCCACCTGCTCATCCAGCGCTACGCCATCGCCTACCTGCTTAGTGCCACCACCGCGATCCAATTCGCCGATCTCGCCCGGGAACGCGCGAAGGGCGTATTGGCCATCGCACCTGGATTCACCGACGAGCTGAAGCAGGACTACCTGGCGCGCGTGCAGGACTCCTCGTTGGTGGACCGCCACTTCCTCAACTACGTGCGACAACCCTTCGCCGTGAGCACGGCACAAGGACTTGGCGGCAGCGTGCAAGCGCATGTGATGGTAGGGGGCGAAGCCAGCGAGCAGCGCTTCCGTTCCAACGCGGCCAAGTACGGCATCCTTCATCTCGGCACGCACGCAGAGTTGAACGCCACCTCGCCGTTGTTCTCGCGATTGGTGCTGAGCAAGGACAGCGGTGGAGTGGATGCGGATGCCGACGGTTACCTGCACGCTTACGAGATCTACGAACTGGACCTGCGCGCACAACTGGCCGTGCTCACCGCCTGCGAGACCGGTGCTGGCAGGAACGACGATGGCGAAGGCGTGCGCTCGCTCGGTTACAGCTTCGCCTACGCGGGTTGCCCAAGCCTCGTCATGTCCTTTTGGAACATCGACGAGAAGGTGAGTTCGGAGATCATCGCGCGTTTCTACGAACACCTTGCCGACGGCCTGCCGAAGCACATGGCATTGCGTCAGGCCAAGCTCGACCACTTGAACAGCGCGTCGGACGAACTCGCACTTCCCTACTACTGGGCGGGCATGGTGCTGGTAGGTGATGTGGCACCGGTGGAGGTTGGCGGCGGTCAGTTGCGCTATGTGTGGTGGGCCTTGGGCCTTGCTGCGCTGGTCATGGCCGTAATGCTGATCTTGCGTCGCCGGAAGGTGTGGAACGCGGCGTTCCGCGAATAGGCTCGAAATGGAACCGCATGCGTGCTGCTGGACTTGCTTTCCTCTTCTTGATGTCCTCCTTTGGTGCAACCGCGCAGGACGATGCCCGTCGGGCTGAACGTCATGCACGCATCAGTGAACTCCACAAGGCCGAGGACCATACCGCGACGATCAAAGTGATCGAGTTGCAACTGAAGGAAGCTGCGGGTACGCCTTGGCAGGATTCCATCTACCGCTACACCTATATGCTGGGCCGCGCGGTGTGGAAGTCGAAGGATGCTGATGCTGGTGTGGCCGCTGCCCAACGGATCGTCGTGTCGGTACGGGCCCATGACAAGGATCCGCTGCACCAACTCGACGCAATGGATGATCTCGCGAAGCTGCTCTACGGCATGGGCCGCCTGATGGACTGCGCTCGCGAGGATTCGACAGCGCTGGCTTTGGTGGATGCGCACAAGGAAGTGCCGCTGATCCGACGCGGCAAAGCGCGGCAACGTCTCGCGAACGACTATGCCCAGATGGGCGACCACGAGCGCAGCTTGAAGTACTACCTCGATGCGAAGGCGGTGTACGAACGATCGGATACGCTGCTCGCCTCGCTCATGGGCGAGGCCTGCAACGGTGTGGGTTCCGCTTACTGGCATCTTGGCGAAACGCGCAAGGCCGAGGAGCACTACAAGATGGCCTTGTCCTACCTGGAGAAGAGCACCGACGCGAAGCGCAACTTCCGCATGGCGGGAACGCTCACCAACATGGGCATACTCTGGCAGAGCAACGGTGACTACAGCCGCAGCAAGGCCAACTACCTTGAAGCGATCCGGCGCTGCGGTGCCGTGGCCGACACGGCGAAGGATCCGTTGCTGCGCGAGGAAGCGGTCTTGAACCGCACGCGTGGCTATGTGAACCTGGCCACGGTCTATTTCGCCCTCGGCGATGACGGCCGCTCGCGCGAATTGTTGGAGATGGCGCTGCGCGACCGACAAGCGCTCCTCGAGCCCGACGATCCCAAGCTCCTCGGTGTGCAGGATCGCTTGGCGGACCTGGAGATCGAAGCAAGGAACTACGCGAATGCAGAAGGCCATGTGCGCGCGTACCTCGATGCCTGCGAGAAGTACTACGGGTTGCGCAGCGAGGACTATGCACGCACTTGTGCGAAGCTCGGTGAGGTGTATGCCGGCATGGGCCGCATTGACCAGGCGGACTCGTTGTTCAAACGGAGCATCGCCTTGAGCAGCGCGATGGAGAACGCTGCCACCGATGCGGAGCTGGCTATCGCCCTGCGTCAGCATGCACAGTTCTACATGGGCCAGGGCCGTAATGCGGAGGCCATCATAGAAATGGAAGCTGCCCTCGACATACTGAGGCGCATGCATGGCGACCGGCATCACAAGGTGGCCTTGTACGAACTTATACTCGCTGAGGCCTCGTTCGCGAACCACGATCCGCGTACAACACTCCGCTATGCGGAACACGCTCTGGAGTTGGTGCAGGATCGGGTGCAGGCCCTTGGGTCGAGTTCCATCCCGCAGACCTGGCCGCAGCCGCACCTCTTGCCGGATGCGCTCTACTGGAAGGTGAAGGCGGAGCGCGCCATAGGTGTGAAGGATGCAGTTCGGTGGAAGTCGGACATGGATCTGAGCGTGCGGGCCATGCAGCGCAACAAGGCGGCCTTCGATGATGAGGGTTCGCAGCTCGGCTTCATCGGCCAACAGAAGATCGTGTTCGACCTGGCGATCGACCTCGCAGGCGAAGACTACGAACGGGGCCGCTCGGTCACCGACCTGGACCGATTCCTTTCGCTCACGGAGGCCGATCGCTCCATCCTGCTGAAGAGCCACCTCAATGAGTTCACGGGCATGCGCTTCGCCGGTGTTCCGGACTCGATCATCACACGCGAGAACCAGCTGATCAGTGCGGTGGATATCGATCCGGATGATCGTGCCGCCACTCCCGACCTGGCCAAGCGCGAAAAGGAACTGGCCGACTTCCTCGAAGGATTGAGCAAGAGCCATCCCCAGTACTTCGCCTTGCGCTATGGCGAACAACGTATCACCGTGGACGATCCGCGTCGCAAGCTGCTAACGCCCGATCGTGATCTGCTCGTCTATGCGTTCACCGATGAGCACCTGTACGCGTTGGTGATCGGTGCCGACACCGCCGCTTTGGTGCATACCTCCAGCAAGGGTGTGGCCGAGGCTGTGAAGGCGCTCAATGCCGCTGTCGCTTCACGTGAGCAGGCTGCATACGTGCTTGCAGCGCATGAACTGTATCAACTCGTGTTCGCGCCGGTCGCACACCTCTTGAGCAAACCTGAACTGCTCATCATCCCCGACGGTGATCTGCATACGGTGAACTTCGAGACGCTGCTCACGAAGCCGGACATGAAGGACTTCCGCAAGAACCTGCTGATCCAACACTACGCGATCGCCTACTTGCTGTCCGCCACCACCGCCGTGCAGTTCGCCGATATGGCGCGCGAACGTTCCAAGGGCGTGCTCGCCATCGCACCAGGCTTCTCTGATGAACTGAAGCAGGACTACCTCGCCCATGTGCCCGACAGCAGCATGGTGGACCGGGGCTTCCTCAGCTATGTGCGACAACCGTTCGCTGTGAACACAGCACAAGACCTTGGAACCAGCTTGCAAGCGAAGGTGATGGTGGGCGGCGATGCCAGCGAGCAGGGCTTCCGCGCAGCGGCCAAAGACTATGGCATCCTGCACCTCGGCACGCACGCCGAAGTGAACGCCACCTCGCCCATGTACTCGCGACTGGTCCTGAGCAAGGACGGACAAGGCGTGGATGCCGAGGCCGATGGATATCTGCACGCCTACGAGATCTATGAGCTGGACCTGCGCGCGCAACTCGCTGTGCTTACCGCCTGCGAAACTGGCAGCGGCAAGAACGATGCAGGTGAGGGTGTTCGTTCGCTGGGTTATGGCTTCGCATATGCGGGCTGTCCCAGCCTCGTTGTCTCGTTGTGGAGCATTGATGAAAAGGTGAGCGCTGAGATCATTGCGCGCTTCTACGAGAACCTCGCGGACGGCATGCCCAAGCACATGGCATTGCGGCAAGCCAAACTGGACCACATCAACAACGCTCCAGATGAACTCGCGCTTCCCTTCTACTGGGCGGGCATGGTGCTCGTCGGTGATGTGTCGCCGGTGGACGTCGACTCGCCGTGGAGCACCTATGCGTGGTGGGGCATGGGCGCTCTGGTCGTGATGGTCCTCCTTGTGCTTTGGCGGCGTCTTGGGAGCAAGAGTCGGATGTCCGCCTGATCGTGCGGCCAGTCCGGGCGCTGCTGGTGGATCCAGGTCCGTTCCACACGAGGTCTTACATTTCCTCTCGCAACCTCACTCCATGAAGACCCTCTTTGCCCTCTCGTTGTGTACGGCCGGTTTCGTCGCACAAGCCCAGGTCAGCAACATCTCCTGCACGAGCACGGCGGCGGAGCAAGCGATGAAAGGCTTGCACGATCCGGCCGACTACGCCGCCAGCGTGGTGATCGAAGATCACGGACCGATCCTCTGCGAACTGCGCACGCGGGTATCCGCCGATTCGCTGAAGGCGCATCTCCGTGAGCTCGTCACGTTCCATACGCGGCACACTTACTCGGACACGCTGAGCGCGACCACTGGCATCGGTGCGGCCCGCCGCTGGGCCTTCGGCAAGTTCGTGGAGTTCAGCGCGGCGAACGAGGGCCGTTTGATCCCCGCCTACCTGCAGTTCGACTACCAGAACGAGCCTGGCGGTTGCGGAGATGGGGCGGGCTGGCGCAATGTGATGGCGGTGCTGCCCGGATCGAGCGTCGTGGACCACCAGATCGTACTGATCGAAGCACATCTCGACAGCCGTTGCGAGGACAATTGCGATCCCGCCTGTTATGCAGCCGGTGCTGAGGACAATGGCAGCGGGGTGGCCTTGGTGATCGAGCTTGCGCGCGTCATGAGCCGCTACACGTTCGATCACACTCTCGTATTCATGCTCACCACGGGCGAGGAACACGGTCTTCTCGGCGCGGAGGCCATGGCCACGTACTGCACCGATCAGGGCATTGACATCAAGGCCGTACAGAACAATGACATCGTCGGTGGCATCCTCTGCGGGGATAGTTCTTCACCCCCCAGCTGTCCGGGTCCCGGTGACGTCGATAGCCTGCAGATGCGGCTGTTCTCGCATCCATCGACCTCGCTGATGAACCGTGGCCTGGCACGCAGCATCAAGATGAACTATGAAGAGAAGCTGCGCGACCACGTGCCCGTGCAGATGCTCGTGAGCGTGATGAACCAGGAGGATCGCACCAACCGGGGAGGTGATCATATCCCGTTCCGGCTGGCCGGGTTCCCAAGCTTGCGCTTCACCGCAGCGAACGAGCATGGTGATGGTGATCCCAGTGTGGAAGGGTACGACGATCGCCAGCACACCAGTGAAGACGTGCTGGGTGTGGACACCGATGGTGATCTGGAGGTGGACAGCTTCTTCGTGGACTTCAACTACCTCGCGCGGAACACGGTGATCAACGGCATGACCACCACGCTGGTCGCGTTGGGGCCGGAGACGCCGGACTTTATCGTGCATGATGAACCCACCGGCCTGCGCGTATCGATCACCTCCGGGCACGACCTGCCCTGGTTCCGTGTGGGTGTTCGGGGCGTGAGTTCCGCAACGGACTTCGATGCGGTGTACCGCACCAGCGATACCAGCTTCGTTGTGCCGGGTTTGTTGGGTGCCCATGCCTACTACATCAGTGTGGCCGGGATCGATAGCGCCGGGATCATGAGCATCTTCAGCCGGGAATTCGTCAAGAACAACGATGCCGACACGCCGGCTGGAACGGTGGACGACCTGCCTTTCGGGATCGCGTGCGCACCGATCGGGGTGGCGGAACATTCCGCGTCAGTACCATCGCTCGTCCTCTCACCTAACCCAACGTCCACGGCCTTTTCGGTCACCACCTACAGCACCGGCGCGCGTGCCATCCTGCTCGTTGATGCGCTGGGGCGCCATGTCCTGCGATCCACGCTCACCACCGCACAGCAGGTGCAGGTCGATGGACTTGCCCCGGCTTGCTATACGGTCCTGCTCCTCGGTGCCGGAGGCGAAGTGATGGCCCGCGGAAGACTGGTGAAAGAGTAGGGCTCAGCGATAAGCCCGCACCTTTCCGTCAGCGAGCAGGTACACGCTGTTGGTCGCACCATCCACCGCGTATTGCGGCGTCTTGTTCCTGCCGAGCATGATGGTGTTCGCAACGCTTCCGTCCACCTTGACGATCGCCATCAGCACGAATTCCTTGCTGGCCACTTCGCTCAGGATGTACTGCACGGCCTGTGTGCTCGTGGTGGCGGTGAACCGTGCACTGGCCTGGGCCAGGAACGACTTCGTGGCACTGAGGCCCATCTTCGAGGCGTCGCCGTAAATGGCACTGAGTTGCCCCGTCACATCTTTCGCCACTGCGCTCTGGGTGTCCTGTACTTGTATGCTTGAGGAGACCGATCCGAAGGCGGCGGACGTGTAACCGAAGGCCGCGGTGTAATAGGCGGCGCGTACCGCCGAGGCGTGCAACAGGGCCCGGTTGAGTCCGCTCTCTCGCGGCGCGGGGAAGTACTTCTGGTATGCGATGGATCCGTCCGCGGCGAGCAGCGCCATATTCTGGTCCGCGCTCACGAGTGCCCCTTTCGGAAGCAACTCCAGCATGCGGGGTTGTTCCTTGCCCTCGAACTTCAGCGGCACGCTACCCAACACACGCGCGCTGCCTCCACTGAAGGTGCGCAACAGGCCATCCTTCGTATTGAAGAGGTACAGTGCGCCACCATCCGTGACCATCAGCCCGCTGCCCCCTTTGAAGGGACCGGCGATCAGCGTTGCGCCGGTGTTGCGGTCCACGACATCAACTTGTTCGGCGCTGCCGATCGCGATCGCGTCCGGAAGGGTCAGCACCTTCTGCACGGGACCATCCAGCTTCACCGCCCTGCCCCATACCTCGGCACCTGTCGCGGTTTCCACCACCATCGCGCTACCGTCTTTTTCGCCACTCACCAGCAACAGCCGGTTCCCCATGGGTATCGCGTTCTGCAACGCACCACCACTGACGTTGATCCCCCTTCCGTTCTTCCCCCAGCGTCCGACGCCGCTGGTATAATCCATCAGGTTCGCGTTGGTGTTGTCACCTCCTCCGATCACCAACCCCTCGTTCATTGGGATCACCGCGCCGACCTTCTGCATCAACTTCACCGGCTCCGCCCAGGCATAGCCGCCATCGCTCGCTCGGAAGGCATTGAAGAAGCTCTCGTAGGTGACCGTAACGGTCGTCTTGCCGTCCGTACCCGTGCTCTCTTTGCGGTTCACTTTCTGCGCGCCCATGATCACGATGCCGGGTGCGTGTGGGGTGGCCACCAGCACCGCGTAGATGTCATTGCCGGTGTTCAGGTTCGCGCCGCCCCGGTCCAACGTGTTCATGAAACCGGCCATCGCCGCGAACTTCGGATCAGGGCTTTGCTTCCAAAGCTCTTCGCCGGTGTGTGCGTTCAGTTTGTAAGCGAAGAAGAGGGTGCTCAGGATGATCTCATCCGGACCTGCGGCCACGCACGCGGTGAGTTTGCTGAAATCGCTGCTCTTGTTCCAGAGCATTTTTCCGCTCGCCATATCGACGCAGGCCATCACCGGCTCTGGACCTTGCTGGCCAACGACCACGATCACATTCGCCTCGTACAGGAAATACTTGCTCGTTACGTTGCTGATGCCGGCTTCCCTGCTGTTGAACAGCACGCGTCCTTCGAAGGGTTCCACGATCAACAACTGATCCGCTCCGCTCGCAGGTGCGAGCGCCACGAACGGCGTGCCTTTCACTTCCTCGAAGCCGCTCTCCGGCGCGTTGGCCAATGCCGCCACCGTCCATTGCACAGTGCCTTTGGCGGGATCGATCCCCTTCAGCCCTTCACTGGTACATACGAGCAGATTCCCGGCTGAAGTCGTACGCATCCAGTTCACCGCACCACCCGGCGACACCTCCCGATCCGGTGCGGTTTGGGCTGGAGAACTACTTGGGAGGCAAAAGGGGAACAGGAGCGTGGCGAGGTATTTCATGGCGGAAAGTTAGGGTCGCCATTTGCCAACAACTGTCCCGCACGGAGCGCCCAAGGCGAAGCCTACTTCCCGATGGTCCGCGCCCGGTCCGCATAGAAACCGCCGCCTGCGGCGATACGTGCGAACGCTTCCGATGCGGCTGTTCGCTCACCCAACCGTTCCAGTGTGAGGGCATGGTACCACTCGGCCTCTTCGTCGAACACATCCACCGGATGTGTGGCCGCGCGGTGCAGGAAGGTGCGCGCATGGGTGTACAGGCCCAGGTTATACGAGCACAGACCCGCATAGAACAGCGCGTTCACATCACCGGGGTACTGGGTGAGCACGAAGCGCAGGTCATCCAGGCAGGCCTTGTGGTCATTGTGCGCGAACTGCTCCAAAGTCTCGTCCATGAAGGCCGTATAGCTCACCGTGGTCGTTTCCGTGCGGACGGAATCCTGTGCGGAGCGATCGGCGAAGCGCGCGGCTACGCTCTCTTCAGCCAGCCGCATCACGGGTTCGTTCGCGTACAACTCCTGGGGATGGACCAGCTTCAAGTCATGAAGGAAGATCAGCTGGCGTGACTGGCGAAGCGCGTGTTTCGGACGCACCACGGAAGGCGGAACCGTGCTGTCGGACGCGCTCGCAAAGTCGCGTTCATCAACGGGCCGACGTTCCAACCGGTCGATGCCGCTTTCCCGATCCAATTCCACCGCCGATGCCATCGCCTTCGAATGACGATCGTTCGGTGCGTGACCGATGTGGAGTGACTCGGGTAGTTCATGCGCTGCGTTGATCTCCGCTGCCACCAGCGGCTGTTCGACGCGCATCGTGGATGAGGGTGCGGTCGCTGCGGTGTTCGTCACTGCGGTCGCCACGGAGTTCTCGGTTGTCTTCTCCGGGAGTAGGTACCACACCGTGACCGCGACGAACGCACCGGCCAGCAAGGCCGCGGTGATCCGCGCGAAACCGATGTGCGTGCCCGTTCCTGAAGGGCGCATGCGGTCGAGATCCTTCAATGCGGAACTCGCGCCGCTCTGTTGCAAGCCTTCGGCGGCATCGCAAGACAACGCATCGTTCTCCAAATGGCCTTCGACCTCACGGCGTTCGGCGGGCGTGAGGAGTCCTTCAGCGTAGGCCGTGAGTTGCTCGCGCGCGAGCGGGCCGCGCGGTGCGAAGGGACCGGTGCTATGCGTTCTTGTCGGCATGGGTCGGTGTCCCGGTTCGTCCGGTGCGTTCTAGGATGAGGCGCAGGTTCCTGCGTCCGTTCTGTAAATGGCTGCGTACCTGGTCCACGTTCTCCCCGGTCCGCTCCGCCACTTGTTGGTAGCTGTTGCGTTCCAGGTAGAACAAGCGGATACAGGAGCGTTGTCCTTCGTTGAGCTGTTCAATGGCGTGTTCGAGCTGTTGCAACGTGCTCTCGTGCAACACCGCTTCCGCCGCATCGTCCTGCGCCACATCGTGCAGCAGATCATCCGGCACATACTTACCGTTCTTCGCGCTGCGCAAGGCCATCAGGCAGCGGTTGCGCATAACCGTGTGTACCCATGCGCGGAAGCGTTCCACCTCATGGTTGCGCAATAGATCGGGCAGCACGGCGAAGAGATCCACTACCAGGTCCTTGCTATGCTCGGTGTTCTTCAGGTACTTCATGCACACGCCGAAAAGCAAGTGGGCGTACCTGTCCCACAGGTCGCCCAGCGAAGCCTGGTGCCCATCGCGCACGGCGCGCACCAGCTCCTCGTCGCTCGCTTCTTTTATGGCCTTGCGGCGCAGGAACATCCGATCATTCCGGTTGGTCAGTGTTGTCCTCGTCCTGTTCCTGCCGCAAATACAGGGCACGGGCCTGCTCGTACATCTCGCTGTAGGTCTTGGTCTCGATCACCACCACGCCGCCGGTCACATCGCCGTAGCGCGCGGGCAGGCCACCCGTGTAGACGGAAATGCTGCTGATCGCGCTCGGGGGCACATGCGGTACGATACCGCTCATTTTCACGCCATCCAGGTACGATGCCATGTTCTCTGTGCGTGAGCCGCGGAAGTAAAGGCCATCGCCGTTGGCCGTGGGTGTCACGCCCGCGAAGCTCTTGCCGATGAACTGCACCGGGTTCTTGATATTGGGGTCGTGCTTGAATTCGGAGGCGAGCAGGGTTTGGCGGCTGGGATCTTCGGGCTCGATCAATCTGCGTTTGTAACCGATGACCTCATGCCCCTTGAGTTCGGTGGCTTCCTTCATCTTGAGATCTTTCAAATAGTTCGCACGGTCAGTGACCTCAACACCGGGTATCTCAATGCTCCGGAAGCCCATGAAGGAGACCTGTACTGTGTAGATCCCCGGGGACAGGGGTTTAAGAACGAAGCGACCATTCTCATCGGCTGCTGTGCCTTGCGACCGATCAGCAGCGGTGGTGGTGATGCTTGCGCCCAGTAGCGGGTTGCCCTGAGCATCGAGCACGCGGCCGCGGATCTCGCCGAGGCCCTGTGCGTGAGCTGCCGACGAGCCCAGCAGCAGTAGAAGGATCAAGGAGGTGCGCATGTTCATGTGTTTCCACCATGATGCGGAAATGCCTTTGAATGCACACGCCGATCGGGACCGATCATGTTCACATCAGCACATGACCGGATGCGTACACGTCTAAAGTTCTTCCGCCACCACCTCCCGGACCCCGGGCACCTCGTGCTTCAGCAGGTTCTCGATGCCCTGTTTCAAGGTGACCAAACTGCTGGGGCAGCCGCTGCACGAGCCGCGCAGGGTGACGGTAACAACGCCATCCTCGAACGAACGGAACGCGATATGCCCGCCATCCGCTTCCACCGCAGGACGGATATACTCCTCCAACACGCGGACGATCTTCTCTTCGTCGGGTCCCTTCGGCTCGGCGTGCGTGCTGGCACGCTCGTTGGCATCGGCCATGGCCTGGGCGGGGGCGTCCTCGTATACCACGCGGCCGTCGGTGTTCAGGTATTCCTGGATGTACTCGCGCAGTTCCAGTTGCACCAGGTCCCACGTCACGCTGCTGTTCTTGGTCACCGTGACGAAGTTGCTCGCAACGAACACGCCGGTGACGAACGGCAGGTTGAAGACCTTCTCCGCCAGGGGCGAAACACCCTCGGTCTCCTCCGGTGCGCGGAACTCGAGGAGGCGGCCATCCTGCACCAGGAGGCGGCTGCTCACGAAACGCATGGTGGCCGGGTTGGGGGTCATCTCGGCGTAAACCGATACAGGAGGGCGCTTGGCGGTCTCGATCATCGTGGCCCAAAGGTACAGCCCCACTGGAGGCGTGCCAGCTTTTCCAACCTGTCCGGCCATGGAGAGGCGTGGCTTCCCAAGAAGCCGGGCAACGTCTTTTCGGTAGAGACCGTATGAGCGACCTACTTTTGACCCGCCCCCGCAGAGCGGGATCAAACATATGCGCCGCTTCCTTCTCCGTCATCGTTGGGCCACCTTGGTGGTGGTGGGGCTTATGCTCTTCGCCACGAGCGGTGCTACGCTCTCGCGGATGACCTGCTTGATGGACGGCCACAGCGTGCTCAGTTTCGGGTTTGCCGATGACTGCTGTCCGGAGCCGGAGGCCGGGAGTAACGCTGTGCTGAAAGCGACCTGCTGTGAGTTTTCCGAGGCGACGGTTGGGGCCGTGACCTTCGTTGCGCACAACACGCTCGCGTTAACACCGGTATTGATGGTGTTGGACGCTGTCCCCGTCACCGTGATGGTGGAGCGGACCTTTGAGCTTTGTCGCTGGCTGGACGTGCGACCACCACCGCTGCGTGGGGGCGAGCGTCTCGCGATCCTTGGGAGCTTTCTGATCTAGTCGTGGTCTTTCCGCCCCATGGGCGAAGGGAAGCTTTGCGCTTCCGCGTGTCATTTCACACACGTCCTGAAAAGACCAGTTGATGTTCTTCAAAACCAGTTCGACCGTACTCTTTCTGCTCCTTGTTCCGCCAGCGCTGGCACAAGGTCCTGTGACCGGGCATGTGCGCGTCTACACGGCGACGGGCACTGAGCCGCTGGCCGGTGCCAGCGTGCTCTGGGCTGGTACTACCACCGGAACGTCCACCGATGAGGACGGCGGCTTCAGCCTTCCTGCGCCAATGCAATGGCCCGCGCGCCTGGTGGTGTCCTTCGTCAGTTTTGGAAGTGATACCCTCCGCCTCGCAACAGCGCCCACCTCGCCGTTGAGCGTGACATTGCGCGCTGTGAATGAATTGCCCGCTATGGACGTGGTCGAACGCCAAAGCGGGACACTGCTTAGCACGCGCACCATCAATGCGAGCGAGAACATTGGCGCCAAGGAGTTGAAGCGCGCGGCGTGCTGTGATCTCAGCGAGAGTTTCGAGACGAGCGCGACGGTGGATGTCAGCTTCAGCGATGCGATCTCCGGAACGAAAACGATCCGCATGTTGGGCCTTGATGGCAAGTACGCGCAGATGAGCCTGGAGAACATCCCCTTCATCCGCGGCTTGTCCACATCGTCCGGCCTCACGCTCATCCCGGGCACATGGATCAACGACATCAACTTGAGCAAGGGCGTGGGCACAGCGGTGAACGGACCGAACGCCATGACCGGCCAGATCGATCTGTGTTTGGTGAACCCGCTGGGCGAAGGGCCGCTCTTCGTGAACCTCTATGGCAACAGCCAGGGCCGTGCGGAACTCAACGTGCATACCGCCCAACCCACAGGAAAGAACAGCGCGAACCTCCTGCTCGTCCACGGCAATTGGTTCGATCAGGAGATGGATCAGAACAGCGACGGTTTCATGGACATGCCGCGCACACGCCGCATCAACATCATGGACCGCTGGATGTACCAAGGCGAACGCAAGAGCGGACAACTCACCCTCCGCGTAGTGAATGATGAGCGCATTGGCGGACAGACCGAGGAACATGTGGCGGTGAACAACGACCAGAGCCATCATTCCGACCTTGGACTCTACACCGTCGACGCCACTAACCGTATGATCGATGGCTTCGGCAAGCACGGCTGGGTCTTCGAGAACGATGCCACTAAGAGCATCGGCATCATTGCTGCGGCACGCAGGCACGAAGTGACGAACATCTACGGCGCGCGCACCTATGAGGGTTTGCAGCAAAGCGCGTACGCCAGCATGGTATACCAACAATTGCTCGGCACTGGGACCGACCAGATCAAGGCGGGCCTGAGCTTCCAATACGACGACTACGAGGAGCTCTTCACCAACGATACCCTGCCGACGCTCGACCTCGGCCGCACCGAGCGCATGCCGGGAGCCTTTGCCGAGCACACCTTGAAGCGGCCACGCTTCACCCTGGTGAGCGGTGTGCGCGTTGATGTGAACGACCTCTACGGCACGGTGGCCAGCCCGCGCGTACATGCCAAGTACGATATCGGTCCGCTCACGGTCGCTCGCGCCAGCGTGGGCCACGGTTTTCGCACGGCGAACCCGCTGGTGGAGAACGCAGCGGTGATGGCAAGTTCGCGCAACGTGCTGGTGGATCCCCTGGACATGGAGCGCGCCTGGAACTTCGGCGCTTCCTTGCTGCACAAGTTCAAGTGGCTCGATCGCAAGTGGGCCGTCGGCGTCGATGCTTACCACACGCGCTTTACGGATCAGGTGGTGAGCGACCTCGACCGTGATCCGCACACCATCGCCCTATACATGCTCGATGGAGCGTCCTATTCCAACAGCCTGCTCGCCGACCTGCAGGTGGACCTCACCCGCACGCTCCAGTTCAAGACCAGCTACCGTTTCTACGATGTGCGTTCCACCTACGACGGCCGCTTGCTCGAACGACCCTTCACGCCAACGCACCGGGGACTGGCATCCCTAGGCTATGCGGATATCAAGGAGCGCTGGCGTTTCGACATCACGATGCAACTCTTCGGTGAGAGCCGCATCCCTGCCACTGCGAGCAACCCCGAGGGCCTGCGCTTCCCGGACCGGGCACCGGCCTATGCCACGCTGCATGCGCAGGTAACCCGCCTGTTCGGCGCATGGGAGATCTACCTCGGCGCGGAGAACATCACCAGCACCTTGCAACAACAGCAGATCATCGCCGCCGATGATCCCTTCGGCCCGAACTTTGACGCCAGCTTGATCTGGGGCCCCACCAACAAGGCCATGCTCTACGGCGGGATCCGCTACACCATCAAACGCAAAACCAACAGTGAACCATGAGAACCCTGATCGTCCTTTCCTTCCTCGCGCTCGGCCTTGGCGCCACGGCTCAAACCAGCAAAACGGCCACGCTGGCCATACAGAGCAGCGCTGTATGCGAGATGTGCGTGGAGACCATCCAGAACAACCTGATCTATGAGAAAGGCGTGAAAAAGGTGATGGTGGACCTGACCACCAGCATCGTACATGTGGAGTACGACGCGAAGAAGAACACACCAGAAGGGCTCCGCACAGCACTTGTCAGCATGGGCTATTCGGCGGATGGTGTCGCTGCCGATGCCAAGGCCTTCGCCAAGCTGCCCGCCTGCTGCCAGAAGGAAGGTTGCGGCAAGATGCCTGAGAAGCAGTAGCCATATGGCATTGGTCCGCAGTGTGCGTGGGCACACCCCGCAGTTCGGTGCGGA
>Ga0105046_10007017_pt1 | contig 17788 bp, 15 predicted proteins | sample MAT03_FD_78385 | JGI IMG/M metagenome (GOLD analysis project Ga0105046, IMG submission 78385) | Freshwater microbial communities from Lake Fryxell liftoff mats and glacier meltwater in Antarctica - MAT-03 (megahit assembly) | ecosystem: Environmental > Aquatic > Freshwater > Ice > Liftoff...
AGCCCCACTCGCTCGCCAGTGTGTCCACCAAGTCTGGAAGGCCGCCCAACCACTCCCTCGCGCCGGCAGCAATCGCCTTGTTGCGCAGGACGTTGGACGGCTGGATCCGCACGAGAGTCAGACAGCGCGGTGGCGGGCGACTTCGAAGGTGGCCAGTGCAGCTGCGGCGCTGACGTTCAGCGAGCTCAACCGGCCCAGCATCGGGATGCTGACGATCATGTCGCAGCGCTCGCGCACCAGGCGTGACAGCCCGGCGCCCTCGGCACCCAACACGAGACAGATGCCCTCGACTGCCAGGTCGCCGATCTCGAACAGTGTCTTGTCGGCAGCGTCATCCAGGCCAACGACCCAGATGCCAGCTTCTTTGATGCGAGCCAGCGCGGCGGGCAACCCACCGACAACCGACATCGGCACATGCTCAACTGCGCCAGCCGCCGCCTTCGCAACCGTGGGCGTGACATGCACGGCACGATGGCGGGGCAGCACGACGCCCTGCACGCCAGCACCGTCGCAGCAGCGCAGCAACGCGCCCAGGTTGCCCGGGTCGGTGACGCCATCGACGGCCACCAGGAACGGTTGCTTGTTGCCCTTGCGGACCAGCAGCGTCGACAGCTCGGTCTCCTGTAGCGGCGCAGCGAACGCCAACACACCCTGCGGAGCCTCGCTGCGAGCCTGATCATCCAGCCGGCGACGCGCCACCTTGGTCACGGTCACGCGCATGGTGGTGGCGATGTCGACGATGTCGCCGATCACTTCGTTCTGATTGCCCTCAGCATCGAGCTCGACCGACACCCACACTTCGTGCACCCGTCGCTTGCCGGCCAGCAGCAACTCGCGCACGGCCTGACGGCCCTCGATCTGCTCGCCGCCCAACGGCTTGTCAACCGGACGATTGCGCTCGTCGCCGGGCACGGCGATCTTTCCGGTGCGGCCGGCGCCACGAGATGCGTACTGCCGTGCGCCAGTGACGCCACGGTTGCTCTCCGAACGCGACCCACCGGAACGCTCGGCACGAGCCGGGCGCGCTCCAGCGCCACCTTCGGGCTTGCCACCAGCGAACTTGCCGCCGGCCGAACCACCACCGGCCGACTTACCGCCGACGGGCTTGCTGCCAGCCGACTTGGGACCAGCGGATTTGGCGCCGCCAGCCTTTCCCGCGCCAGACGTGCGCGCACCGCGCGGCCCGCCCCTGTTGCCTACTGGTTTGCCTGGCTTCATCGATCTTGTCCTTGCGCTTGGATGACGGCCACCGCCCACACGGCGATGCCTTCCTGGCGGCCGAGAGCGCCAAGGCCCTCTGCCCGGCGGCCCTTGACGGTGACGGGTGCACCTGCCGCCTCGCTGAGCCGCTGCTGCATCGTCGCCCTGTGCGGCGCCAGTTTCGGCGTCTCACAGACAACCGAACAGTCGACGTTACCGACCACGAACCCCGCTTCCTGCACGAGCGTGACCGCGTGGCGCAGCAGTACCAGCGAATCGGCCCCCTTCCACTGCGGGTCCGTGTCGGGAAAGTGCTCGCCGATATCGCCCAGTCCAGCGGCGCCCAGCAACGCATCGGTCACCGCGTGGGCCACCGCGTCGGCATCGCTGTGCCCGTGCAGACCACGGGCGCCCTCGAACGTCACCCCACCCAACACAAGCGGTCGCGACGGGTCGTCACTGAAGCGATGAATGTCGAACCCTTGCCCCACACGAATCGTTGGCCCACTCATGGTTCGTCCACCGTTCACACTCTCGGCACCCTTCACACTCTCAACGACATGTCGCCGCGCCCACGCAAGGTCGTCGGGGCCAGTGATCTTGCGATTGTTCGCGTCGCCGGCAACCACGACCACGCGTCCGCCGGCTGCCTCGACCAACGCTGCGTCGTCGGTGGCCGCATCGCCAACCAGATAGGCGGCGCGCAACACGTCAGCACGGAACGCCTGCGGGGTCTGCACCGCCATCAACTCTGCGCGGTTCGGTGTGTGAACCACCAACCCGTCTGCAGCGATCTGCTTGATCGTGTCGGCCACCGCCACGCCCGGGATCGCACCGTCGGCACCGGCGACAACAGCGGACACGACTCGAGCAAACACATCCGAACCCGCGAACGGACGGGCCCCGTCATGCACGCAGACGATCGTCGCAGCCGACGGAACTTGCGCCAGCCCTGCCCGAACGGACTCGCTGCGAGTGGCACCGCCGGCGACTCCGCTCTCACGAGCGACGTCCGCAGCAGGAACCACGACCACAACACCATCGCTCGCGCCGCGCGCCGCAGCTACCGACCAGTCCAACACTCGCTGCGATCCGAGTGCCTCATACTGTTTGAGACCCCCGAAACGCGCCCCAGAACCGCCGGCTACGACAATGGTCCACACCGATTCCAGCCGATTCGCGGACTCGGTCTCCGATTGCTGCGTGGACACCCCGGCGAGGGTAGTACCGTTCGGCTGACCATGGCTCACGAAGAACTGCTCGCCCGTACCGATTTCTTCGCCGACGCGCCTTCCGCGATCGTGCGCGACATGGCTGCCGCTGGCAGCGAACTCCACCTCATACGCGGCGACGTGCTCTTCCGCGAGGGTGATCTTGCCGACTCGCTGTACCTCGTCGTCAGTGGCCGGATCGCGATTGCAATCGCGAATCCCATCGACCATCGCGAGACCGTCGTGGCGCTGATGGACGCCGGCGACCTGTTCGGCGAGATGAGCCTGCTCGACGACGGGCCCCGCTCGGCCATGGCGCGCTCGCTGGAGCCGTCCACCGTCTTCGCCATCCCGTTCGACCCGGTGGTGAAGGCCTTCCGCAGCGACCCGCAGTTGCTATGGGGCGTCACCCGCCTGCTGGCGCACCGTCTGCGCGTGATGGACGAAGCTCTAGCGGACAGCGTGTTCCTCGACGTCACCGGTCGTACGGCCAAGCGGTTGCTCGAGCTCTCCGAGGGTACCGACGAATTCCTGCTCCCCATTACGCAGGAGGAGCTGGCCGGCATGGTCGGTGCCTCACGCGAGCGGGTCAACAAGGCCATCGCCAGTTTCATCCGCCTCGGCTACATCGACCAGCACGAGCGCCACTACACCATCCTCAAACGCGATGCGATGGAGCTCCGCGCGCGCTAGGCGTCGCGGCGGTTGACAGCCCAGCTGCCCAGCGCCACAAGCGTCAGTGCGACGACACCGAAGTAGCCGCCCGAGACGATGCGCGACGGGCCGCCATCGCCGATCGACTCGACCAGCACCAACCGAATCCCGGCTTGGAACGGCATCCAGGCGCCGATGTTGTCATTACCAGTCACGACGCTGAGCAGCGCTCCGACCAAGCCTTCGGCGATCAGCGGCCACACGATCAGAATGGACACCGCTACTGGCGTGCTGCGGGTGATGAGGCCGAAACCGTAACCGGCCAGCGACATCAACGCCGTCAGCACGACAACGCCGATCATGGCCGGGACGGCGGTCGGTACCTCGGCAAGATCGATCGTGGCACCACGACTGCTCGAAAGGTTGCTCCCTGCGAGCCATCCGATCAGCACCACGAGGATCGCCAGCACACTTGTCGCGAGGACTACCACAACTCCCTTGGCGACGATCACCTTGACGCGCTTTGGTGTCGCCGCGAAGGTCGGGCGAATGGTGCCGAACCCGAACTCGCTGGTAATGGACGCGGCGGCAATGACACCGCAGAGGAGCGCGGCAACGACAGCGGTACCAGTGAGCACGCTGGCCAGATCGCGTGTGTTGAACCCGGCGTCGTCGCCACTGAAGAACGCGGTCAGTAGCGTGACCACCAGCGGGAAGGCAACGGCGATGATGGCCAGCACCCAGTTCATGGTGACAGTGCGCAGCTTGATCCACTCAGAACGCAGCAAGTTGATCATTGCGCCGCCAGACCAGTTGACGTGTATTCCTGTGCACCGGCGGTGGCCTTGAGGAACGCGTCCTCCAGCGAGCCGGTCTGCGAGGACAACTCGTGCAGCACCATCTGTTGCTGCGCAGCCATCTCGCCCACGGCAACGCAATCCAGTCCGCGAATGTCGAGGGTGTTGGCGGCGACCGTGGTGACCTCTCCGCCGGCGGCCGTCAGTGGACCGACCAGCGCCTCAGCGGTCGGGCTCTGCACTCGTACCCAGTGGTCGGCGTAGCGGTCGACGAACGACGCCACGGTGGACTGCTCGATCAGGCGACCCTGACCGATGACGACCAGGTCTTCGGCCATCAGCGCCATCTCCGACAGCTGGTGGCTACTGACCAGGACCGTGCGACCCTGGCGAGCGAGATGCGTGAGCACGTCGCGAATCCAGCGGATGCCTTCCGGGTCGAGACCATTGGCGGGCTCGTCCAGGATGATCGTGTGCGGGTCGCCCAACAGCACGCCGGCCAGGCCCAGCCGTTGGCGCATACCCAGCGAGTAGCTGCGCAGGCGTGACCCGGCGACCGAGGTGAGGCCGACCATCTCCAGCACCTCGTCGATGCGTGACCGGGCGATGCCGTTGCTGGCCGCCAACCACCGAAGATGGTTGCGGGCGCTGCGGCCGGGGTGCACGTAGCCAGCGTCCAGCAGCGCACCGACTTCGTGGAGCGGACGCTTCAGGTCGTGGTATGGCGTGCCGTCGAACAACGTCTCGCCGGCCTCGGGCCGATCGAGGCCCAGCATGCAGCGCATGGTGGTGCTCTTGCCCGAACCATTCGGCCCGAGAAAGCCGGTGACCACGCCGGGCCGCACTTCGAAGTCGAGGTGGTCGACCGCGACCTTGGGGCCAAAGCGCTTGGTGAGGTCGCCGACGCTGATCATGCAATCACCGTCGTCATTCGGTCACCGTCGTCATTCGACTACAGCGTGTCCACGAAGGCGTTGGCGACGACGACCGGGTCGCCACCGTTGTTGATGATCTCATTGAGCATCTGGTTGAGACGCTCGGTGGTCAGCGCAGTGGCGATGGCATCGATGGTGCCGATTGCTTCTGGCGTCGCTGCGGTGGACGACATCAGCGCGAGTGCCGCGTTGGTGGGCACCATCAGCTGGTCGTCGGTGAGGATGGTCATCCGCTCGGTGGTGATCAGCGGGTTCAGCGAGTTCACCACGAAGCAGTCCGCATCGCCGGCGGTGATGGCTGCGGCCAAGTCGGCGTCTTCGATGGTGGCGGTGGCCTTGAACTCGCCGCCGTAGTACAGCTCGAAGGCGGGCAGGCCGTGGATCTCATCGTCCATGAATGCGGCTGAGGCGCCCAGCACGATGCCTGGGGCGTTGGAGGCAAGATCGGTGAGCGTGATCAGCTGCGTGCCAGCGTTGGCCTTGATCGCTGCGTCTGAGCAGGCGATGACCTGCTTGTTCTCGGCGAGCGACCCGTTGTTGACGATCAACGTTGACGGCAGGCCGGCGTTGAGGGCCAACACCTGCTCGACGATCGAGTGGCCATTGCCCGGCTTGGGAACCTCGGTGGTGGTCGTGTCGCCAACCAGCGTCGTGGTGACGGCCAGTGTCGTGTCGCCAACCGGTGTCGTGTCGCCAACCAGTGTCGTGGTGACGGCCGCCTTGCGCAACCCGGCGGGGCCTTGGGTTGTGGTAGTGACGGCCGACGTCGTGGTGCCGCCGCCCGCGGACGTGGTGGTCTCTCCGGCTGCTGTCGTCCCGGGCAACGTGGTGGCCGGCAGCGTTGTGGTGGCTTCCACCACGGGCGCCAGCGTGGAGGCGGGGCCGGCGGGCACCGAGGTGCTGGGCAACGGCGAGGCATCAGGAAGGCTGTACACGAACTGTAGCAGGTCGTCGGAGTAGTCGGGGATCAGCTGGAAGGTGCCGTCCTGGATGGCTTGGTAGTACTGCGCACGGTCCATTTCCACGGGGTCCTTACGAGCGACACGGAAGCCGCCGTCCTCTAACACGCGGGCATAGATGGCGGCCATCAACTGGCTCTGCGGCTCGCCCTTCACCGAGGTCACTGCGATGCGCGGTGGCAACTGGAGAGTGATCGCAGGAGTGGTGGAATCGTCGCTGCTGCAGGCAGTGAATGCCAACGCGGCGAGAGCAGCGGGGCCGAGGCATCGCATGAACATTTGGGCAGTGGGGGTCGTCCGCTTCATCGGGGTGCGAGCATAGTGGCGGTGGGGGCTGGCGCGGCGTTCGCTCCTGCGCGCAGCTGGACGAACAGGCGTGGCGAGCAGGCCTACAGCAGGTCGGCAACGTCGGTGACGTCGGCCGGCTCGGGGACCTCGATGACGATCGGCTCTGTCAACGGTTTGATGACGACGTCGACGGAAACCTTCTGGCCGGCCAACGACATGTCGATGGTGGTGCGGCGGATCTGGTTCTGCTCGTCGACGTACACGTCGTAGGTCAGGTCCGTCGGAATGTCGGAACCAAGTTGGTCGAACTGCTGCTGCAGTTGCGGCGAGACCTTCATTGCTTCTGCGGTGTCGACCACCACTTCGAAGTGCTTGACCTTGACGCCGTCGACCTCATCGAAACCGAGCTCGGTGACCGACTTCGCATTCTCGAACACGGCTCCGGCATCGAGCGGGTTCCCCACGTTGGCCGAGTCGAAGATGTTGGACTCGGCGATGCCAACCTGCTGTTGCAAGAACTCGCCGTCCATCTTCACCCAGTCGGTATCGATGGGTAGGCCACTTTCGGCGAGGAACGAACTCTTGAAGTAGATGACTGTCTCATTGGTGTCGAGGATCATCTCCACCGAGCCATCGACCATGCCGAGGTCCATCATGATGTGACTGACACCACTGACGCTGTCGGTCTCGGCTTCAGCGGTGATCTCTTCGCCCATCAAACTCATCGTCATGGTGAAGGCCACGGCCTTGGTCTCCGCCGCTGCTGCGCTGGCCTCGGTGAGTGAGAAAGTGGCATCGGCCGCGTCGTTCGTCAGCAGCAGGAAGCCTGTGGCGGCGATTGCAGCCACCGCGAGTGCACCGACGCCGGCGAACAAACCGGTGCGCCGCTTGTTGCGCTCGTCGTGAAGTACGACCGAGACGGTGGGCTCGGTCAGAGTTGGCGGCGGGAACGAACTCGGGGTGTTGGCCGCCGGAAGTTCAGGAAATTCGTCCATGGGAGAAACGGTACTGGTCGGTCGCGCTGGTGATTGGTCGCGGTCGAAGATCCGCGAGTGCGATCTGGGTGAGGGCGACGCAACCGTTTGTCACCGACCATGCCAGCCCGGGCCGTGCGGGGACGGGAGTGCGCCGAGGCAGGACGACACCCAATAGGTCGCCATCTAGGTCGCTGCCGCCGGTCAGCACCACGCCGCAGCGGCTGCGGCGAACGACAGTGGTCCAGTGCCCGTACAGCTGGCGAAGAGCGTCAGGTCGTCCAGCGGCGACGATGCAGGTGTTTGGCCGCCCACCTGCTGCCAACGCTGCGAGTCGGCCGCCAGGGTCGTCCACCAGTTCGGCATCGTCGACCATCAGCAGCAGTGGACCGCTGGGTGGTAGGCCGTCGAGTATCGATGTGTCACTCGCGCTCGTCGGCATCGACACCACGTTGTTGACCCCAATTACGGTGCGGCGGGGCAGGATTGCAGCGACGCTGCCATCCGGATGTGCCTCCCGCCACGCCTCGGCAACGCGGGCCAGCGTGCTGCTGCGACCGGATCGCGCCCCGCCGACGATGAGTAGATGTTCACCGTCGGGTAGTTCCAACGAGTGTGGATCGCCACTGGCGAAGTCGATGCCCAGTGGCAGCGAGGTACTGCAGTCGAAAGCGGAGCCTGGCGGCAAGTTACTCGCGGCGATGAGTGATGCGACGATGGTGATTCCGTACGGCACTCGGCTGGAGTCGCTTGCTCCGAATGACGACAGTTTCGTCTCGTTCACCAACTGGCCCATCAGTCCGGTCATGGCCACCACCAACCTGCCAGGCGTACCGGCAGCTGGCACCCGCGCCGCGTTGACGCCCACGATGGCGCCGTCGTGCGCATCGTGGAGGTGCATCACCCAGCGGTGCGCACATCGGGCCAGCAGGCTCGCTGGCACCGCGGCCACGTGTTCGACGGTCGCGACGATGGTGATGCCCGCGGCCTCACCATCAGCCAGTATCTCTTCCAGCGCGTCGAACTCGGCCGCAGTGTCGAGGTCGTCGAGCGTGCGCCGCAGCGCGTCAAGTCCGTCGATGAAGAGAACGGTCGTTGCTTGCGGACCACCCGCCAGCCGGGTCTGCACCATCCTCCGTAATCGGTGCAGCAGTCGCATCATTCGCTCGCGCTCGTGTAGCCGCACGACCGCAACACAGAGCGGATGCTCAGCCAGCGCGCTCAGTCGATCACTCCCGCGACCGTCGATGACGTACATCTCCGCCGTCGAAACTGCAGCCAGCGTCCACAGTGCGGATGTCGCGCCAGCGCCCGGGCTGCCGGCGATCAGAAGGTGACCGTCGGTAGGTGACCACTGCAGAGGCGAGATGCGCTGCTGGTCAGGATCGTCGATCAAGCCGATGGCGCCGGAGGGCACTTGGTCGCGAGTGAGGTCCGTCACCAGTGTCGGTTGCCAGGGAGCGGGCGGTCGAGGTGCGCCTGCCAGTCGAGCCGCTTCGCAGATGGATCGCACCAACACGTGCAGCTCGGTCTCCGCACCGACCTGCAGCGCGGTGGTGCAGCGGGCAGTCTGGAAGGTGAGGTGGTCGTCGGCGCCGAGGCGCATCACCGCCCGACCCGGCAGACCGCGTGGCAGCATCGCCGGCGCAGGAACACCGACGACATCGTTGGCGTCGGCAGTGTCCTGCAGGCGCAACGCGACCCGCAGGTTGGTGTTGGCTCGAATGTCGTCGCTGATGACTCCATTGGGCCGCTGCGTGGCCAGCAGCAGGTGCACGCCCAGGCTGCGGCCACGCTGCGCAACGCCGACGAGTGCGTGCAGGAAGTTGGGCTGCTCGGCCACCAGTGCGGCGAATTCATCGATCACAACCACGAGTCGCGGTAGCAGCACGTCGGGTGCGGCGACGCGCAACGCCGCGAGGTCGGCGGCGCCGTGTTCGCGCAGGATACCTTCTCGACGTCGCAGCTCCGCGTGCAGGCTGCGCAGCGCTCGGTCTGCGAGGTGGTCGTCGAGATCGGTGATGACACCGACCACATGGGGCAGCGCCGCGCAGGCATCGAAGGTGGCGCCGCCCTTGTAGTCGACCAACACGAAGCTGAGGTGCGCAGGGCTTGCGCCGGCAGCCATGCCCGCAACCAGGCTGCGGAGCAGCTCGCTCTTACCCGCGCCGGTGGTGCCGGCAATGAGGCCGTGCGGGCCATCGCGGACGAGGTCGATGTCGACGGCGCCGTCCGCTGCCATGCCAATCAACGTGCGCGGGCTGGGGTCGGCGCCGGCAGCGACCCACGTGGCCACGATACCGGCGGGCGTCAGCGAGGTACCGCCTTCGGTGCTGAGCAAGGTGCCCAGTGACAGGTCGCGCGGCATGCCAGTTGCGACACTCAATGGGTCCTCGGGGTCGATCAGCGTTCGCAGTCCGGCGGCACACGCGAAAGTGCTGCGTTCGCTGAGACCGGCCAGCTTGACAGGCACCGGCAGCATGGTCGCGTGAGTGTCGGCAACCCACCGACCAGTCGCTCCGCTCGCTGTGGTGAGCACGCTGGTGCACAGGTGCGGCACCCCGACGTCGCCGGGTAGCAGAACCAGCAGAGCGTGTGTTTCCGGGTCGGCGAGCGCGCGGCGCAGTGGGCTTGTGCGGGTGGCCAACAGAGTCGGTTGATCGGTGACGAACAGCAGGTGAGCGTGGTGTTCTCCGAGGTCGGCCAGCAGCGCTGTCAGCTCAGACTCGCCCACCACCGCGACCGATCCGTCTGGCTGGCTGAGGTGCGGCAGTGTTCGTACACAATCCCAGTGAGCCGGCCGGTCGGTGACGACCACCAACCGAAGGTCCGCGGGGCCGCACGAGGCTGACAGTTGCACCACCAGCGAGCGGGCGGCCGCCATCGCCTGCGGCCCGCGCACCGCCAGTCGGGCACCCCGACCGAGGTTGGCTGAAATCGGGACATCACGCGCCTCGCGATCCTCTAGCTCACCGGTCTCGTTCGCCGTGTCGGGCCACGCGATGTCGCCGAATCCAAGTGCCGCGACGAAGGCGTCGACGTGGTTGGCGCGGCGAGACCACAGTGCGGTGGTGGGCGTTGTGATGGTGGCGTGCGCAATTGCAACGGTCGGCACGGTCGCGAGGTGGAACTGGCGGAACAGCTCGCGGTCGTTGCGAACCTCGGCGAGGTAGGTCGATCGCGCGGCGGCGAACGTGACAGCGTCGCGTTTGCGCGACCTGAACGAGGCAATTCGCTGAGCACCCCAACTTCCGAGAGCGACCAGACCACCGAGCGCACCGAACAGCAAGAACATCGGTTGCTGCATCACCATCGCAATTGCGCCTGCACCCGCCAGGCCGAGCAGAGCTGGAACGAGGCCGGCGGCGGATTCGTGGGGAGCGACGGGTGCCGGTGGTGGCGTGCGACTGGTGGGCTTCCACTCGGGCAGCACCCGCGGACTGCGAATGAGAGCGCCGTCGACGATATGGGCGTTCTCCGGACCAATGCCGATCGGAACGTGCCCGCACACATGCCGGAATTCAATGGAGCTTCCCCCGAGCTCGATCACCGATCTGTCTCGAACCGTGGTCTGCGCCGACATCACGAGGCCGTCCAGCAGGATCGGGGCACGTCCTGTCAGTTGCGTCAGGACGAGGCTGCCGTCGGGCCGTACCTCGGCCAGCGCGTGATGCGGCTGCAGGGCAAGGTCGTCGCAGCGCACGTCTGCGGTGTGAGCGCGGCCCACCAGGTGTCGGCCTACTGGCAGCTCGTGGGTCGCCCCCGCGTCCGGTCCAGTCCGCCAAGTGCACCGCCAGGCCGTGTCGTTCGCCGTTGCCGTGTCGGTCGCCGTTGTTTCGTCGCAGGTGTCCATCACCTGTGCTGGGCACGGTGAGTTGCTCGGATCGGCAAATTCTCGGGAACATCTCCGAAGAATTCACCAGGTCAGCGGATTGCGAGGCCGCTGTGAGTAGGGCTGTGAGTGGTGCTGTGAGACCTGCGGTGAGGACGCGCGCGGACGATCCGATGCATGAATCAGCGACTCCCCCTCGTCATCAACCGTTCACTCCTCTCCCGCCTCGAGCGTGAGTGGCAGGCCCTCAACCAACGGCCGGCCGTGCTTCGGCGGGCGGCGGGTTGGGGCCTCGGCATCGAGTTCACCAGCCTCGGTGAGGTGGTTGCTGCCGCCGGCTTCCGATCGCAGCGCGATGGGGATGGGTGCGCCCCCGCAACGCTGCCGGCCGACGCCAACGAGGTGTTGCGGCGGCTGTTGGTGGCTGCCCGCATCGACGATGTTGCGGCCAGAGTCGTGCTCCAGCGGCTACTGCCTGGGGTGGTTGCCACCGCCCGGAGGTGGGGCGGGCACCGTCAGGGTGGCTCGATGGATGCGTTCGACGAGATGCTGTCGGCCACGTGGATGGTGATCCGCGAGTTCCCCACCGAGCGACGCTCGTCGCACTTGGCCGCACGCGTGCTGCGCGCCGGCGAGTACCGCGCCTTTCAGCAGGCGAACCGGCGGATGATGGTGCAAGAACTGACCGCCCCGGACCTGCTCGACCTACCGGTGGAGACGGTAGTGACGCTTGATGTGGCCGACGAGTTGGCGGAGGTGGTCGCCTGCGCCGGTTCGCTGACCGAGCACGAGCTGCAACTCATCGAACTGCTTGCCCGTGGCTGCACGCCAGCCGAGATGGCCGAGCGGCTGAGGATCAGTGTGCGGACGGTTCGAAACCACCGCGACGCCGTGGTGCACCGCCTCCGCGAGGCGGCGCTGGCGGCGTGATCCAGTGAGCCGTTGGTAGTGGGCTGCTGTCGTGTCGTTGGCTGTCCTGTCGTGAGCGAATCGGTCGTTAGTCAGCCAATCGTCCGCTATGCAACCAGGCGAGGTGCTCGAGCAGCGGCGGGATACTTCGCTCGATGACATCGAACATGGTGCCGTAGGCGTCGCGCGGCTGCGCCCAGGGGTCCGGCAGATCTTCGTCCCCGGGCATCGCGTACGGGTCCCAGCGACGCAACAGTTGTACCTGCACGGGCTCGACGGTCGCGACATGGCCGGTGCGATGCTCAACTCCACCGCGCATGCGCTCCAGGTCGTCGACGTTCATGCGGTCCATCGCGATGATCAGTTCGAAGCGAGCGAAGTCGTCGGGGTGGACCTGGCGACCGAAGTGATCCACCGAGTAGCCGCGCAGCGCGCCTTCGGAAATCGCCAGCGGATGCGGCACGTCGCCCACGTGTGCGCGCGACGTGCCGGCGGAATCGAACTCGATGCCACCGTCGTTGCGGGCCATCGCGTTGGCGACGGCATGAGCAGATGGCGACCGGCAATGGTTGCCGAGACATACGAACAGCACCGAGACCGTCGGTGGATTGGCTGCCATGGGATGACGGACTACCACAGACGGTGGGCAGACACCAGGGGCGTGTCGGGAGGTGGCCGGTGGTGTTCATTTGATTGTCGGCGAGAACCTGTGCAGGCGCAGGCTGTTGCTGACGACGAACACACTGCTGAATGCCATGGCCGCGCTGGCGACCACGGGTGAGAGCAGCCACGACATCGCCAGCGGGATGGCCGCCACGTTGTACGCGAACGCCCAGAACAGGTTTCCCTTGATGACCGACAGTGTGCGCCGGCTCAGCTCGATCGCGTCGGCGGTCGCGTGGAGATCGGCGCGTAACAAGGTGAGGTCGCTGGCCTCGATAGCGACGTCGGTGCCGGTGCCCATCGCGATACCGAGGTCGGCTTGTGCGAGGGCGGCAGCGTCGTTGACACCGTCGCCAACCATCGCGACCACACGGCCCTCCGCCTGCAGCCGCTGCACCTCGGCAACCTTCTGCTCGGGGAGTACGCCAGCGATCACGTCGTTGGCATCGATGCCCACCTGCTCCGCGACCGCACTTGCGGTTGCAGCGTTGTCGCCGGTGAGCAGGATGGGACGCAGGCCCAGGGAGCGCAACCGCACGATTGCGGCGGCGCTCGTTGGCTTCACCGTGTCGGCCACGGCGATGGTGCCCAAGAGCTGACCATCAGCGCGCAGAGCGACAACGGTGAACGCCTGCGCGTCGGTGGGAACTTCGTCTGCCGCGGCACGACCGACTTCGATGACTCGACCGTTGACGGTGGCTCGGGCGCCGACTCCTGCGAGCGAGACAAAGTTGGTCGCAGTGTCGACGGTGCCGCCGTCACGACGAGCAGCGCGCACAATGGCTGCCGCTATCGGATGTTCGCTGCCCAGTTCCACAGCGGCCGCCAGGCGCAGCACCGTGTCGTTCGTCTCGGGGCCGTCGGTTGCAGGATGAAGTGCGTCGATACGCACCACGTCCATGACGCCGGTGGTGACGGTGCCGGTCTTGTCGAGCACGACCGTGTCGACTCGGCGGGTGCTCTCCAGGATCTCGGGGCCCTTGATGAGAATGCCCAGTTGCGCACCGCGGCCTGTGCCGACCAGCAGTGCGGTGGGCGTGGCCAACCCGAGTGCACAGGGGCAGGCGATGATGAGGACGGCGACGGCCGGGGCCATCGCCTGCGAAAGGCTGCCGGTGCGGGCGAACCAGAAGCCGAGTGCGGTCGCGGCGAGCACGATCACGATCGGTACGAACACACCTGCGACGCGGTCGGCGAGCCGTTGCACCGGCGCCTTGCCGGTCTGCGCAGCTTCCACCAGGCGAGCCATCTGTGCGACAGCGGTGTCGGCGCCGACGCGGGTGGCACGAACGACCAGTCGCCCGTTGGTGGCGATGGTGGCACCAGTGACGTAGCTGCCGGCGGTGACCTCTGCGGGCACACTCTCGCCGGTGACCAGGCTCATGTCGACTGCTGCCGCGCCATCTTCCACGACCCCGTCGGTGGCGATGCGTTCGCCGGGACGAACGATGAACCGGTCGCCCACGCAGAGGGTGCTGGACCGTCGGTTCAACTCAGTGCCGTCGGCTTGCAGCACGTTGGCGGTGTCGGCACCGAGGGCCAGGAGTGCCCGCAGCGCGCTGCCCGCACGGCGCTTCGAGCGGGCCTCGAACCAGCGGCCGGCGAGGATCAGCGCAACCGTGGTGCTGGCGACCTCGAAGTAGAGGTGATGCCTGTCGCCACGCGTCGGCACCAACGACATCGGCATCGTCATACCCAGGTCGCCGGCCGGTGTCGCGATCAGCGCGTAGAGACTCCAGCCGTAGGCTGCGGTGACACCGACGGACACCAGCGTGTCCATGCTGGCCTCGGCTTGGCGCAGGTTCTTCCAGGCAGTGACGTGGAAGGGCCATGCCGACCAGGCGGCGACGGGTGTGGCGAACCCGAGTGCGAACCACTGCCAGTCGCGGAACTGCAGCGCGGGGATCATCGAAACCAGCAGTACGGGCCCACCGAGCGCGATGGCCAAGATCAGTCGTCGCTGCAGGTCGGCAATACGTGCGAGCGCGGGGTCGGCGCGTTCCCCACCGACCGGGGCGGGAAGCAGTGCGCCGTAGCCGATCGACACGACTGCTGCGATGAGCGCTTCCGGCGACGCGACCAATGGGTCGAATGACACATTGGCCCTTTCCGTCGCGTAGTTGACGGTGGCGGCCACGCCTTCGAGCCGATTGAGCTTCTTCTCGATCCGGTTCGCGCACGCAGCGCACGTCATGCCAGTGAGTTCGAGATCGAGCGTTGTCGTTGGGAGGCCGGCCGTATCGGTGGCAGTGCTCATGGCACGACCACCGTGAACGGAACCGTCAGTACCTCGCCGTTGCGGCCGAACTGCAGGAACATGCGGTAGGTGCCCGGCTCGCTGATGCCGTCGCCGAACATGAACATGCCCGACATGTCGCTGCTGGGGTGCAGGTGCGTGTACGCCAGGTCGCCCTGGCGAACAGCGACGAGGTGCGCCGTCTGACCGAGGTATGGCTCGAGACCCGTGACCGCGCCACCATCGGCGGACTCGAGCATGAAGTTGACGCCGACGCGAGTGACGACGACACCGTCGACCTCGACGGTGTCGTCGGTAGCTGGCAGCGCGACCGTGTCGACCGATACCTCGTCGTCCAAGTTTGCAGCGACCACGATTGGGCCGCTCGCGCCGGTGGGTGTCGAGTCGAACACGATGTGCCACGGGCCGGGTGCGGGCATCTCGACGCTCCACGAACCGTCGGCGCCAATGGTGGGGTGCACGTGGTTGAAGTCGCTGAGGTCGGTGCGAATGACGATGGTGTGCAGGATTGCGCCGTGGGCCTCGGTGAAGTCGGTGACCGGTTTGCCGTCGGCAGCGTTCAGATGGAAGGTGGCGACGCCGGCGCTGACGCCTTCGGTCACCAGCTGGTAGCCGCCGTTCTCATAGCCCGCGGGCACCGGCGTGCCCATGTTCATTCCAACATGGGTGTGCCCGCCGCCGCCCGCGTGTGAGTGGCCGGGCAGTTTCTCGCCGACCGCGTAGGCCGTACCGAAGGTGCCGGCGAGCAGGAGGGCGAATGCTCCGAGGCGACTGGCAACGCGAGACATGGTGGTCAGCCGGCCGTCGCTACTTCGAAACCGGCTTCGTCGATGGCGGCAACGATGGCGGTGGTGTCGAGCGCGCTGCCGCTGACGGTGACCAGCTTGGTGTCCAGGTCGACCGCAAGGTCGGAGACGCCGGCGACCTTGCCAACCTCTCCCTTCACGGCAGCCTCACAATGGCCGCATGTCATACCGGGGACGCTGAAGGTCAGTTCGCTCATGTCACACAGGCTACGGACGCTGTTTCAGGCGTGCTGTGTGAAGTTCGGTTTGCGCTTCTCCAGGAAGGCGGCAATGCCTTCTTGCGCGTCGGGCGTAACGGCCGACACCGACATCTGTTCGGCGGCGGCGACGTACGCGTCGGGCTGGTCGAGCCCGACCTGTGCGTAGAAGCCGCGCTTGCCGGCGGCCTTGCTGGCAACGCTGCCGCGAGTGGCGCGGGCCAGCAGGTCGTGCGTGGCGGTGTGCAGGTCGGCGTCGGGCACGGCGTGGTTGATGAGCCCCCACTCGGCGGCGGTGGCGGCAGTGATCGGGTCGCCCGTCAGCGCCATCTCCAGTGCACGCTTGCGGCCGACATTACGCGCCACTGCCACGAGCGGCGTGTGGCAGAACAAGCCGCCCTTGCCGCCAGGAATCGCGAAGCCTGCACTCTCGGCTGCGATCGCGAGGTCGCACGTCGCCACCAGTTGGCACCCCGCAGCAGTGGCCAATGCATGGACGCGTGCGATGACCACCTGTGGCACCGACTGCACGGTGTCCATCATCTCGGTGCACACATCGAAGAGGTGGCGCACGTCGTGTAGAGAGGCGCCGGCCATGTCGCCGAAGTTGTGGCCGGCGGAGAACACTGGGCCGTTGGCTGCGAGAATCACGCCGGTGGCGTCGGTCTCAGCGACATCTCGAAAGACCTGTGTCAGCTCCACCATCACATCGAGCGCCAGCGCGTTGCGCTTTTCGGGCCGGTTGAGTGTGATGGTGGTGAAGGCGCCGTCGGTCTCGACAAGCAGGTGCTGATACGTCACCCCAGCAGTCTCGCGCCGCCGCATCACTCAAGCCGCCACCAGCGTTTGAACTGTTCCGTTCGCCGAGCGAACGAAAGTGCACAAACGCATGAACTGCGGCGTGGTGCCCCCCCAGGGGCTCGAACCCTGAACCAATGGATTAAAAGTCCACTGCTCTACCATTGAGCTAGAGGGGCGAGGGGCGGAAACCCGGTGGGAGAGCGTATCGGCATCCTCCGGTGCGCAAGACCTCTGGTATGTCTGCTGCCGAGCGATTTGTTGACCGGCTTCCTGCAAACAACTCGTACACGGGCGACGCGGCGCGGGTCTACGACGCGTGGATGCCACCGGGGACTGTGTTCGCCGACGATGTCGTGCACCGCGAGACCATTCGCCGCTCCGGCGGCACCGGGCTGGAGTTGGCGACCGGCAACGGGCGCTTCTTGATTCCGACGCTCGAGGCCGGCCTGGATGTGCAGGGCATCGACAACAGCGCTCGGCACCGAGATCCGCAAGATCCGCACGCGCTGGTGGCATCGTGAGGAGTTCGTGACCGCGCTGCGCGACACCGGCTTCACCGACATCAAACTGCTCGGCGACGAGCTTGGTTGGGTCGCACTCGCCATCCGCCCGTAGGACGCTGTTGCGGCCGGGCACCCAGCGAGCCGAGCGACTCAACCCATGTAGATGCTGTGGCGCTTCGCCACCACTTCTCGGTCGACAGGGTCAGCCGTGGCGAAGCGCGCAATCAGTTCGTGACGCAGTGATTCGAACGGCACGACTGCGTCGATGACGAGCTCGCTGGCCAATCGGTAGAGATCGACATCGGCCTCGTACTCGGCGCGCCGTTCGGCCACGTAGGCGGCCCGCTCGTTCGGGTCGGCGATGGCTTCGATCTTGTTCGCATACACCGCGTTGACGGCTGCCTCCGGACCCATCACAGCGATCTTTGCAGTGGGCAGCGCCAGGGTGGCGAGCGGATCGAACGCAGGCCCGCACATTGCGTACAGCCCCGCACCGTACGCCTTGCGCACGATCACGCTGATCTTGGGCACGGTGGCTTCGGTAATGGCGGTGATCATCTTCGCGCCGTGGCGAATGATGCCGGCGCGCTCGACCTGGGTGCCGATCATGAAGCCGGGCACATCGGCCAGGAACAGGAGCGGGATGTTGTAGGCGTCGCACATCCACACGAACCGAGCCGCCTTGTCGGCAGAGTCGCCGAAGAGTACGCCGCCCTTGTGCATCGGGTTGTTGGCGACGATGCCGATCACGTGACCATCGAGCCGTGCGAAGCCGGTGGTCAGCTCTGGCGCGAACAGCGGC
>Ga0105046_10007018_pt1 | contig 17786 bp, 12 predicted proteins | sample MAT03_FD_78385 | JGI IMG/M metagenome (GOLD analysis project Ga0105046, IMG submission 78385) | Freshwater microbial communities from Lake Fryxell liftoff mats and glacier meltwater in Antarctica - MAT-03 (megahit assembly) | ecosystem: Environmental > Aquatic > Freshwater > Ice > Liftoff...
GCGCATCGAGCGAAGGCCGTAGAGCTGAACGGCCAGTCCCCACTGGCGAGCGTCGCGGGCCAGCGGCGGTGGCAGGTGACAATGCTCGGGTTCGACCAGCAACCCGGCCTCGGCGAGCGCCACTGTGTCCGCACCGGCTGACGCTGCCCCGGCCAGGCAGAGCCGAAGCCGGTGCACCCCGATCGGCAGCGGTGGCAGAGCGAGTTCGCTGTCCTGCGCCCGGGTTTCGTACGACCCTGCGAGCACATCGCCGGAGTCGAGCATCACCCGCCACTCGAGCGCGATCGGTTCAGTGTCACCGGCACCGGCCAGCGCGCAGACCCTGGACGCAGGCAGCGCAAGTCGAAGCTGTACATTCGTGGCGACCACCATCAGTTCCGGCATCAGCCTGGCCGCTTCCACCCGGCAGTGCTCATCGACCGCCCGCACGATCGCGGCAGGGTCCGGTGCCCCGGGATAGCCGAGCGCGCCTAGCGCAGCCACGATCGTCGTTTCAGGCGTTGCGCGCCATTGACCCCAGATGTCGTGGTAGCCGGTCGCGATGCCGACTGCAGCCGCGGCGTCGGTCAGCGACATGACGCGCAGTCGCGACTGGGCGGGCAGCACGGGACGACCTCAGCGTCGATTTCAATTTCAGGTTCAGGCACGATGGCAGACCCGCTCGAGAGCATCAGTCGAATTGTAGCCTTCTGCGCAGACCGGATTCGCCCCCGGCGGCTACGGCTGTTCTACACTCGTGGTTCGTTTGACCGACTGACCGTTCACCGGATTCACCGCACACCATGGCACCTTCCCTTCCCCCTTCGCTGCCCCCTTCGCCGCCCCATTCCCTGCCAAATTCGCTGCCCCCTTCCGCAATCGCTGAACTCAATCCTTTGCCCAGGCTCCTGATGGGCCCAGGCCCGATCAATGCCGACCCGAGAGTGCTGCGCGCGATGTCGGCACAACTGCTCGGCCAGTTCGATCCGCAGTTCCGCGATTACATGCGAGACACCCAGGCGCTGTACCGCGCGGTGTTCGAAACCGCCAATGTCCACACGCTGTGCATCGACGGCACCGCACGTTCGGCGATCGAGACGGTGATGGTGTCGCTGATCGAACCCGGGGACCGGGTACTGATCGCCAGCTTCGGCCGCTTCGGCCAGCTCAAGGCGGAGATCGCGCGTCGCGCCGGTGCAGAGGTACGGGTGATCGAAGCCGAATGGGGTTCGGTGTTCGACCCCGCACAGATCGAGTCGGCGATCAAGGCGTTCTCGCCGAAACTCGTTGCCTGTTGCCAGGGCGACACCTCGACCACCATGCTGCAACCGCTGCAGGAACTCGGCCGGCTGTGCCGCCGCCATGGCGCGATCCTGCAGGTCGATGCAACCGCCTCCATCTGCGGCACGCCGCTGCCGGTCGACGACTGGCAGATCGACTGCGTGACCGGCGCCCTGCAGAAGTGTCTGGCCGGTCCGTCCGGCATCGCGCCGATCACCCTCTCGGACGATCTGGCGAAGGTGATCATGCGTCGCCGACATGTCGAGGAGGGCCTGCGCCCGGCTGGATACCAGGCTGGCGAAGGGCGGATCATCAGTTCGAACTACTTCGACCTGGCGATGATCATCGACTACTGGAGCGAGCGGGCACTCAACCACCATACCGAAGCGACCACGATGCTCTACGCAGCACGTGAGTGCGCCCGCATCTTTCTTCAGGAGGGTCATGCGCAGGTGTTCGCGCGCCACGCACTCGCCAGCCGGGCGATCGTCGCAGCACTTGGCGCGATGAAGCTTCGCCTGTTCGGCGACCAGAGCAACAAGATGCCCAACGTGACCGGGGTCTGGATACCGGACGGCATCAGCAGCGATCGGGTACGCAGCGCGATGCTGGATGAATTCAACATCGAGATCGGCACCTCGTTCGGCCCCCTGCACGGGAAGATCTGGCGCATCGGCGCCATGGGCTACAACGCGCGCCAGGATACGGTGCTGGTCACCCTGGCGGCCCTGGAGACCGTGCTCGCTGGCGAGGGCTACCGCTTCACCCGCGGTGCAGGCATCGACAGCGCGCGCGCGGTGTACCACGCCGGCTGACCGCCGCTCCGGGTGTCGCCCCGGTTCACGCTCCAGGGCGCGCCGGGGCTACCCGGCAGCGGCAGGCTTACAGGCCGCGGTCGCGGTAGGGAAACTCCGCCGGCCGCGGTAACGCCGGGTCATGCCAGGAACGAAGCGCGATATCGCAGATCGCGTAGCCCCAGTTGATCAACCGTTCCTGCAGATCGTCGTTCATCGCGGCGAACCGGGTCGGCAATGCAGCGAGTTCGGCTGCGCGCGCTGGCGGGCAGACCAGGCAGGTGTCCGCCGGATAGTCCGTAGTGGTCGCCCGAAGCGACCAGTAGGCGCCGGCATGGCGTCCGCCCTGCAGCGCCACGAGCAGCGCGTGCTTCGGCGTCAAGCGCAGCCCATGCTGCAGAATCTCGTTCGCGCGCATCGCCTGGTCGACCTTGCCCTCCAGCGATGACGCCGTGCCCAACGCGCCTGCGCCGTCGCTGACCCAGAGTGTACGGACATCATGCGCGTCGGCCAGCGCCAGGGGATCGCACAGCGAGCCGTCGGCCAGCTGCATCGCGGTCGCCTCGCCGCTGCCGTCGCTTTCGCTCACCCGCAGCGCCAGAAACGCCGGGGGCATCGCGATCGAGGCGCAAACCGCATCGGTGACCGGATAGCTCGGGTCGCCGATCGAGATCGTGCCCGGGCGGATGCGCGCTTCATTGCTGAACACCACCCGGGTCCCGGAATTGAGCTGGCTGGCGCCGATCGACAGGCGCGGCTCGTCTGGCAGGTCGCCGAACTGCACGCCATGGAACAACTCGCGATCGAAGTTGTGCGACACCCATTCGGTAAGGGAGCGCGGAAACAGCAGTCCGCCGACCACTGATCGCCCATCGAGCGTGCGAGAGGCCAGCGCGCGCAACGGAGCGACCAGCTCGCGGCGTACCGCGGCCGCTGAAAACGCCTCGTTGGCCAGCCGCGTCCATTGCACCGCCAGCAGGCCAGCGACGATCGCGCCGCCCGAGACACCGCACACCCGGGTGGTCGATCCAAGCAGGCCGGCCTCTGCCAGTCGGAGCACCGAGCCGACGTTGAACAAGACCGCACGGTAGCCGCCGCCGGACAGGCAGAGTGCCGCGCTTGTCGTTCCAGATTCAACCATTGAAACGCGATCACTCCATACCTTGGATACGACCTCGAGCTTAACGTGAGCCGGGGGCGTGGGCTACTGGTCGGGGGACGCAGCAGTGCACTGCGGAACGCGTATGCGCTCGCCCGGTGCGCCAACTTTCGATTGCGAGGTTACCGCGCCCTGCGCTGCAATTGGCGAGCCCGTCATTTTTTCTTTCTTTTCAAGCGCCTGCCATGTTGCGACTGGCCACGCCACACCTGGCATAAACCATGCTTTCAACAACTCGTCATAACAAGTCATGGCGCCACTCAGGAGAAGTCCTGCTGGCCGATCGTCCGATGATAGACGCGCTGCTAAAACCGACCGGCAACGTCACCCAGATCTCGCCGCTGCCGCTGTACACGCAGATCAAGGACATCCTGCGCGCGCGCATCCTCGACGGCACCTACTCGGCGCACGAGCAGATGCCGTCCGAGGCGGAGATGACACGTGCCTTCAGCGTCAGCCGGATAACGATCCGCCAGGCGCTGGGCGATCTGCAGAAGGAAGGCCTGATCTTCCGCATCCATGGCAAAGGCACCTTTGTCTCCAAGCCGAAGGCGTTCCAGAGTCTTTCGCGCCTTCAGGGATTCGGCGAGGCGATGTCCGGAATGGGCCACGAGACCTACTCGCAGCTGATCGGGGCCCGGGAACTGCCTGCGGACAAGCGGATCGCTTCGCGTCTCGCCGTGTCCGAGGGCACGCCGGTCACCGAACTGCGCCGGTTGCGCTTTCTGAACCGGGAGCCCATCTCGCTCGACGTAAGTTACCTGCCGGTCCAGATCGGACGGCGGTTGGCGCAGGCCGACCTGGCGACACGGGACGTGTTCCTGATCCTCGAGAACGACTACGGCCTGGCGCTGACGCATGCTGAACTCAAGATCGAAGCGGTCCTGGCCGACGAGACCCTCGCCTCGCTTCTGCGCCTGCCTGAAGGCTCGCCGGTACTGCGCATCGAGCGTCTGACCTTTGCCGCCGAGCGGCGGCCGATAGACTTCGAATACCTCTACTACCGCGGCGACGCATTCCAGTACCGGCTCAGCATAGAGCGCGGTCCGGTGGCGTGCGAGCGGATTGCAAGCTGACCGCCAAGGCGCACGAAAGGAACCCGATGAACACGATCGAACATGAAGTGGACGTGTTGGTGATTGGTGGCGGCACCGGCGGCCCGATGGCGGCGGTCAAGGCGAAAGCGAAGAACCCGAAGCTCAGGGTGATGGTGCTCGAGAAGGCGAACGTCAAGCGCAGCGGCGCGATCTCGATGGGAATGGATGGTTTGAACAATGCGGTGATCCCCGGGCACGCAACCCCGGAGCAGTACACCCGCGAGATCACGGTAGCCAACGATGGCATCGTCCATCAGCGCGGCATCTACGAATACGCGAAGAACAGCTTCTCGATGATCGAGGAACTGGATCAATGGGGTGTGAAATTCGAGAAAGACGGCAACGGCGACTATGCGGCGAAGAAGGTCCATCACCTGGGGACCTATGTTCTGCCGATGCCGGAAGGCCATCACATGAAAAAGATTCTCTACCGGATGCTGAAGAAGCACCGGGTGGAGGTGACCAACCGGGTGGTGGCCACCCGCCTGCTGACCGACGGCCAGGGAAAGATCGCCGGCGCGATGGGTTTCGACTGCCGCACTGGCGACTTCGTGGTGATCCGGGCGAAAACGGTGATCCTGTGTACCGGGGCTGCCGGCCGGATCGGGCTGCCGACCTCGGGTTATCTCTACGGTACCTACGAGAACCCGACCAACTGTGGCGACGGCCATGCCATGGCCTATCACGCAGGAGCCGAGCTGACCAACCTCGAGTGCTTCCAGATCAACCCGCTGATCAAGGACTACAACGGCCCGGCCTGCGCTTATGTCACTGGCCCGCTGGGCGGCTACACCGCGAACAACCAGGGCGAGCGCTTCATCGAGTGCGACTACTGGTCGGGCCAGATGATGCTCGAGTTCTACAACGAACTGCAGGGCGGCAAGGGACCGGTGTTCCTGAAGGTGAACCACCTTGCCGAAGAGACCATCCAGAACATCGAGACCATTCTGCACACCAACGAGCGGCCGAGCCGGGGCCGTTTCCATGAGGGCCGCGGCATGAACTACCGCGAAGGCATGGTCGAGATGCACATCTCCGAAATCGGCTTCTGCAGCGGCCACAGCGCCTCGGGCATCTGGACGAACGAGCGTGCCGAATGCACGATTCCCGGGCTGTATGCGGTGGGCGACTGCGCTTCGATTCCGCACAGCTACATGCTGGGGGCCTTCGTGTTCGGCAAGATTTCGGGCGAGGCCGCCGCGGACTACTGCGCGGCGAACGAACTGGGCGCGGCAGACCGTGGTGCGATCGACGCCGAACGCACACGGGTCACCGCGCCCCTGCTCAACACCGACGGCATCCCCTACCACCAGCTCGAATACAAGCTGCGTCGTCTGGTCAATGACTACCTGCAGCCGCCGAAGGTCACGCGCAAGATGGAGATCGCGCTAGCCCGCTTCGAGGAGATCGGCGAGGACCTGAAACACATCAGCGCGACCAATCCACACGAACTGATGCGAGCGATCGAAGTGTTCTCGATTCACGACTGCGCGAAGATGGCCGCCTTCAGCTCGCTGTCGCGCACCGAGAGCCGGTGGGGCCTCTACCACTACAGGGTCGACTTCCCGGAGAAGAACGACGCCGACTGGTTCTGCCATCAGCAGACCCGCAAGGGCGCGAACGGCGAGATGGAGTGTGTCAAGCGCGCGGTCGAAGACTACGTGGTCGAGCCGGACGAACTCGAGAAGAAGGCCTACGACCACCTTCGGGTGAAGAAAGACCAACCTCAGGCCGTACCCGCCTGACAGGAGCACAACCATGTCTCTAGCCACCAGCACGTTCACAGTCCCGGTCATCGTCGACGAAGACAAATGCATTGCACAGAAGGGTTGCACGGTCTGTGTCGACGTCTGCCCGCTCGATGTGCTCGCCATCGACATGCTCAAAGGCAAGGCATTCATGAAGTACGACGAATGCTGGTACTGCCTGCCGTGCGAGAAAGACTGCCCGACCGGGGCGATCCATGTCGACATCCCGTATCTGCTGCGCTGACCGCGCGCCTGGAGAACACCAATGAGTGGAGTCATCTCCGGCGGACTGCGCGCCCGCCTGCAGGACCTGGACCCCGAAGTGCGCCGCATCGCCGTGCTCGAACTCAACACCAGCGACGAGGACGACTTCGTCGAACTGCTGGTGGCAGCCCTGGAAGATGCGGATGGAACGGTGCGCGGGGACGCAGCGCGCCAGCTCGAGGGATTCGACGACGAGGACGTGGTGACCGCCCTGATCGCCCGCCTGCGCGACACTCACCCGGACGCGCGCGAGGGGGCCGCCGAAACGCTGGCCGAACTGAAGGACGCGGCCTACGGCCCGCTGCTGGTGCCGCTCATTCAGGATGCCGAACCCTTCGTCAGCATTTCCGCGCTGCGAGCCCTGCGCGAACTCAAGGTCGCGGCTGCCTTCACCCCGGCGCTGGCCTGTCTGGTCCATACCGATCCTGCAGTGAGGCGCGAGGCGGTGACCACGCTGGGCTATCTGAAAAACCCGACCGCACTGAAGGACCTGATGCAACTGGCAATGGGCGATCCGGACGAGACGACCCGCAAGGCGGCGGTGAGCGCGCTTGGCTTCGCCACCGACGACACCGTGGTCAGTGCCCTCACCCGGGCCCTGTCCGATCCGTCGTGGCAGGTGCGGGAAGAAGCCGCCTCGACGCTGGGCAAGGTGAAGAATTCGAGCTCGGTGCCGGCATTGATCGGCGCCTGCGCTGACGAGTACTGGCAGGTGCGGATCAAGGCCGCGGGCAGCCTGGGCAAGCTGAAGGCGCGCGAGGCTGTGCCCACGCTGTGCGATTCGCTTGGCCACCAGATGAGCAACCTGCGCAAGCAGGCGGCCATGGCGCTGGGCGAAATCGCCGACCGCGCGGCAGTGCCGCATCTGGAGCGCGCGGCCGAAGACCCGGATCCCGATGTACGCAAGGTGTCCCGCTGGGCGCTCCTCCAGTGTGCCGCCTGATGATTCACGCCAGCAGCCGCGGTGAACAACCCGGCGCACGACCCGCACCGAACGACCCGCATCTGACAACCCGCATCTGACAACCATACGACAGCGGGCGCGCCACAAGCGACGCCCGCGACACCTGAGACGCCAGAGACAGAGGCTGCACCCCTAGCGCCGGCCCTCCCGGTATGTCTGACCAAACGGAGCTTTCCCTGATGGCCTCGACCATTCGCTGGTTTCAGTCGTTCAAGCAGCGCCTCGCCGCCGCGTCCCGCCTCTTCGCTGTTGCAATGACGATGTCGACCCTGGGTCTGCTTGGCCAGGCCCATGCGCAGGAAACGATCACCATTGGCATCGGCACCCAGAGCACCACCACCAACACGGTCACTGGCGGCGTCGTAATACAGCAACTGAAGTTGCTGGAGAAGCATCTGCCGCGCACCGGCCGCTATGCCAATGTCAACTACAAGATCGACTGGCAGAACTTCACCTCCGGTCCGCCGGTCACCAACGGCATGGTCGCCAACAACCTGCAGATCGGGATGATGGGCGACTTCCCGCTGGTGGTTAACGGCGCGACCTTCCAGGCCGGCAAGGATCCGGTGCGCACCCAGCTGATTGCCACCCTCGCCTACAACATCAACGGTTCGGGCAACGGTCTGGTGGTACACCGGGATTCGCCCTATTTCGAACTGGCCGACCTCAAGGGCAAGCGGGTGTCGGTGCCGTTCGGTTCGGCCGCGCACGGCATGCTGCTGCGCGCGATGCGTGACCGCGGCTGGAAGGAAGACTTCTGGGAACTGTCCTCGCAGTCGCCGGAGATCGGCGCCACCAGCATCCAGGAAAAGCGGGTCGACGGCCATGCCAACTTCGTTCCGTTTGCCGAGCTGATGCCCTACCGCGGCTTCGCCCGAAAGATCTTCGACGGCGTGGAGACCCGCTTCCCGACCATGCACGGCGTCATCGTGCGCACAGACTTCGCCGAGAAGTATCCGGAGGTGGTGGTCGCCTACCTGAAGGCGGTGCTCGAAGCCAACGAATGGGTGCGCCGCAATCCGGTGCTCGCGGCGCAGCGCATCGAGGAATGGACCAAGGTCGAGAAGGAAGTGGCGTACATGTTCCTCGGCCCGAGCGGACTGCATACCCTGGATCCGACACTCAAGCCGAAAGTGCTGACCGCGCTCACCGCCGCGCATGAAACCCTGGTCGCCCAGGGCCGACTGAAGGAGTTCAACCTGGAACAGTTCGTCAACGACCGCTACCTCCGCCAGGCGTTCAAGGAAATGGGGATGGACTATGACAAACAGCAGGCGAGCTTCGCCAACACCGAGATCGCCGGCAAGGACCCGCTGTGCGGCCTGCCGATCAAGGACCCGAGGATGGGTGGAGAGGTCTGGCTGGAGGGCGGTGCGCTGACTGCCTATTCGTCGACACTCTGCACCCTGGCTGCGATCCGCGAGGCAGAAGCGAAGAAGCAGGAAGTCGGTGTGGCGTTCGTGTTCGATCGAAGCTTCGGTCTCAAACTGTTCGCCAGCGCCGCCTTCTACTCGGTGGTGGCGAAGAATCCGAAACAGCCGGAGATCGTGCCGTTCCTGCTGCGTCGTGATGCCGAACAGCATGCGGCGAAGAACGGCGGCAAGCTCGTCAGCTACAAGGAAGCGCTTTCCGTAGCCACGCTCAAGTAGTCCCCTTCCCCCCCGAGCCTCAGCGAAGCGAGGAACACTCGATGTCGTCATTGGGTTCTGTCCCTGCAGCGGGTCCGTCGCTTTCCATGGCGTCTGTGACCGAGGCAGAGGCGTTGCCTGCCGAAGGGCGGACGCCGGCAGCGGCGGCCACGCCATCTTCATTTCCCGGTGGCACGCTCGAGTACGCCCGTACGCCGACGCCGGCGGCCGCCAATACACCGGCGGCGTCGGGTTGGGGTGCGGGTTGGGGTGACATGCTCGATGGGTTGCGCTCCAATCTGCTTACCCTGGTGCTCGGGGTAATCTCGATCGGCGGGTTCTTCACCCTCTGGTACTTCGCCACGAAGTACCAGTTCGAGTTCTATGTGCGCTTCAGGAATATCCCGTCTCCGGTGCTGGTGTTCACCGAATTCGTCGATGTCATCAAGCTGCCGCAGTTCCAGAAGAACCTGGTAACCAGCATCCAGCGCATCTTCACCGGCTTCGCGATCGCAGCGGCACTCGGCGTCACCCTCGGCCTGCTGATCGGACGCTACAGGCTGGTGCGCGGACTGGTGTTCCCGTCGCTGGAGATCATCCGTCCGATTCCGGGCATCGCCTGGGTGCCGATGTCGATCATGCTCTGGCCGAGCTCGGAGAGCAGCATCGTGTTCATCTGCTTCCTGGGGGCGTTCTTTCCGATCCTGCTCAACACCATGCATGGCGTGCAGACCGTGGACAAGGTGCTGCTGCGTGCCGCCCGCAGCCTGGGCGCGAAAGAAGGTGCGCTGCTGGTCCAGATCATCCTGCCGGCCGCCCTGCCGCATATCTTCACCGGCCTGGGCATCGGCATGGGGGTGGCCTGGGTGTCGCTGGTCGCTGCCGAGATGATCTCGGGCCAGTTCGGCATCGGCTACTTCACCTGGGAGGCCTACTCGCTGATCCACTACTCACATATCGTCATCGGCATGCTGTCGATCGGCTTCCTCGGGCTGTTATCGAGCGCGCTGATCCGGGCGGCAGGAACTTTGGCGATGCCCTGGCACAAGACGCATGTCAACGAGGGACGCGAATGAATATCGTGACAACCAGCCCCGGCGCGGGGGGCAGCCCAGCCAGCACTGCCAGCCGCAGTGCAGGCCACGTTGATGGAACCACCGGCGCCAGCACCCGTGGCCACATCCGGATAGCGGACATGGGCATACGTTTCGGCCGCGGCGCCCGCGGCGTGCAGGCAGTGAGTGGTGTCGACCTCGAAGTACGACCGGGAGAGTTTGTGTCGCTGATCGGGCCGTCCGGCTGCGGCAAGTCGACCATCCTCAACGTGGTCGCCGGCTTCCTGAAACCCAGCAGCGGGTCGGCCACGATGGATGGCGCCGCGATCGACGGGCCGGGCGCCGATCGTGGCGTGGTGTTCCAGCAGTACTCGCTGTTTCCCTGGATGACCGTTCGCACGAACGTCGAGTTCGGCCTGAAGATGCAGGGCGTGCCCCGGTCCAACCGGCAGCAGTCGGCACGCACCCTGCTCGGGCTGGCCGGGCTGCTGTCATTCGAGAATCACTATCCAGACCAGCTCTCCGGGGGCATGAAGCAGCGCGTTGGAATCGTGCGTGCGCTCGCCACCAGTCCCCAGGTAATGCTGATGGACGAGCCGTTCGGCGCGCTGGATTCGCAGACCCGGGTCGTGATGCAGCAGATCCTCACCAACATGTGGCAACAGTTCCGCCTGTCGGTACTGTTCATCACCCACGACATCGAGGAGGCGATCTTCCTGTCCGACCGGATCTATGTGATGACGGCGCGCCCCGGGCGCATCAAGGCGCAGATCGAGGTGCCGCTGCCCCGCCCACGCACCGCTGAGATGATGGTCTCCAGGCCGTTCCTCGACCTGCGTTCCCAGCTGCACGAACTGATCCGCGAGGAGAGTCTCGCCGCCATGGGCGGCGAACTCAAGGACGGCGGGCTGGAAGGCTTTGGCACCGAAGTCGGGCCGAAGGGCCTCAGCGAGCTGGTCTGAGCCTGCGCATCCTGGCGCGGCTACGGCGCGGCGCCCCCACCGGCCGGGGCAGAGGACCGGGCGGCTCATCGGGCGCTGAACCGATCTATCATTGCGCCCCTGCGCTCCCCCGCGGCCTGCCCAACCAGAACGTTTCTTCACCCCTGCCTTTCTTCTCCCCTGACCACGATGCTCTCTCTCGCCTTCGGCCTGCGTTTTGAACAGTTGCACACTCGCGACGGGCTTGCCGCGCTCGATTCCCGGTTCATCGACTGGCTCGGCGCCGGCTCAGCCGACCTCGCCACCCGGCTGCTGGCCGCCCGCGCGGCACCGGAGACAATCGATCCCGCCGCTGAAGCCGCCCTGCTGATCGAGCTCGCGCCCTGGACGGATGATTTCATCGGCGAGCTGTTCGGTATCGGGGATGCAGTGCGTGCACTATCCGCCAGTCATCAGGCGCTGGCGCCGCTCTATGAAGTCAAGCGCCAGTTCGTCCAGCGCCAGGCGGCAACCAAGGTCAAGCCCGAGGCCCTGGTCGGTTTCGACTCGCTCGCCGCCGAACAGGCACTGGTCGAGGCCTTCGGCGAACCGTTCAGCGAACTCGCTTTCGCACGCCATGTGCTCGCCTGGCAGAAGGACGTTGCGCAGGCAGGCCGGATCGATCTGGCCCTGCGCTATGCCGCCTGGGCCCTCACCACCCCGGCTGGCCGCTGCCGTCATGGGTCAGGCGTGCTGTTCAAGAGCCCGCACAAGACCGACCCGATGCATCTGGTGCCGGTCCAAACCGACACATCGCGTGGGTTCAACGCGTTCACCCTGGACGCCGCCCACCAGCGCCATCGTGAGGGGTTCGCGCTGACCGATGCCGGCACCGATCTGGTGGGGGCACTCGACCAGGCCCATTACTGCATCTGGTGTCATCACCAGGGCAAGGATTCGTGCTCGAAGGGCCTGAAAGAGAAACTCAAGGGCGACGCCGCCGAGATCGCTGTGTTGCCGGCCGCCGCGCACTACAAGAAATCGCCGTTCCAGGTCACGCTCGCCGGTTGCCCGCTGGAAGAGCGCATCTCCGAGTTCCACGAGGTCAAGACCCAGGGCCATGCGATCGGCGCGCTGGCGATGATCGTGATCGACAACCCGATGGTGCCGGCCACCGGGCACCGCATCTGCAACGACTGCATGAAGGCGTGCATCTACCAGAAGACCGAGCCGGTGAACATTCCGGAGGCCGAGACCCGTACCCTGAAGGATGTGCTCGAACTGCCCTGGGGCTTCGAGATCTACAGCCTGCTCACCCGCTGGAATCCGCTCGACCTGCGTCGTCCGCTGCCGCGTGCCGCTTCCGGGCGCAAGGTGCTGGTGGTGGGCCTGGGGCCGGCCGGCTTCACGCTCGCCCATCACCTGATGAACGATGGCCATCTGGTCGCGGGCATCGATGGACTGAAGATCGAACCGCTGCCGGCCGAGTTATCCGGCGTCGACAGCCATGGCGGACGGGTGCCCTTCCTGCCGATCGAGTGGGTGCAGAGCCTCTATGAATCTCTGGACGATCGGGTGATGGCAGGCTTCGGCGGCGTCGCCGAATACGGCATCACGGTGCGCTGGAACAAGAACTTCCTGAAGATCATCCGGCTGGTGCTCGAGCGGCGCAGCGAGTTCGCGATGTTCGGCGGGGTGCGCTTCGGCGGGACACTGACCGCCGAGGAGGCCTTCGACATGGGCTTCGACCATATCGCGCTCGCCGCGGGCGCCGGACGCCCGACAGTGCTCGACATGCCCAACGGGCTGGCGCGCGGCGTGCGAACCGCCTCCGACTTCCTGATGGCGCTGCAACTCACTGGCGCCGCCAAGCCAGACTCGATCGCCAACATGCAGTTGCGGCTGCCGGTGGTGGTGATCGGCGGCGGCCTGACCGCGGTGGATACCGCGACCGAGTCGCTTGCCTATTACCCGGTGCAGGTGGAGAAGTTCCTGCTCCGCTACCAGACGCTGGCGCAAGAGCGCGGCGAAGCCGCGGTCCGGGCCCGCTGGAACGATGAAGAACGCAGCATTGCCGACGAGTTTCTCGCCCACGCGCAGGCGATTCGCACTGAACGCGCGAACGCGGCAGGCGAGGGTCGCCCGCCGGCGCTGGCCGCCCTGCTCGCCACCTGGGGCGGGGTGACGCTCGCCTATCGAAAGCGGATGGTCGACGCGCCCTCCTACACGCTGAACCACGAGGAAGTGCACAAGGCGCTGGAGGAAGGCATCGTGTTCGCCGAGGGGCTGTCGCCGTTGCGTATCGATGTCGATGACTGCCAGCATGTACAGTCGATCACCATGAGCCGGCAGCAATTGGACGCGTCCGGCAAGTGGACCGATGACGGCCGGGTCGACCTGCCTGCGCGCACCGTGCTGATCGCTGCCGGGACCAATCCGAACACCGTGCTCGCACGCGAGGACGCACACACCTTCGTGCTGGACGGCCGCTACTTCCGCGCCTGCGACGAGACCGGTACACCGGTCAAGCCGGAGCGTTCGATCTCCAAACCGAAACAGCCGAACGTGTTCATGTCGCGGCGGGACGATGGTCGCTTCATCAGTTTCTTCGGCGACCTGCATCCGTCCTACTTCGGCAACGTGGTGAAGGCGATGGGTTCGGCCAAGCAGGGCTACCCGACTGTGTCGCGGGCGCTGGCCGCCCGGTCGCCGGCGAGCCGGGTCGGCGGCGCAGCGTTCCTGGACCGGTTGAACGGCGAACTTCGCGCGACCGTCCACGAGGTGAACCGGCTCACGCCGACCATCGTCGAAGTGGTAGTGCAGGCCAAACGCGCAGCCCGGCGCTTCCAGCCCGGGCAGTTCTATCGTCTGCAGAATTACGAGATGCATTCGGCCCGCATCGACGGCACCCGTTTGGCGATGGAAGGCCTGGCGATGACCGGTGCCTGGGTCGATCGGGAACGCGGACTGGTGTCCACCATCGTGCTCGAGATGGGTGGGTCGTCCGACCTGTGCGCCACACTCAAGCCCGGCCAGCCGATCGTGCTGATGGGTCCGACCGGTGAGCCCACCGGCATCACCGCAGGCGAGACGGTGATGCTGGTCGGCGGTGGTCTGGGCAATGCAGTGCTGTTCTCCATCGGACAGGCATTGCGGGCCGCAGGCTCGAAGGTACTGTACTTCGCCGGCTACAAGAAGCTGATCGACCGCTACAAGGTGGCCGAGATCGAGGCGGCGGCAGACGTGGTGATCTGGTGCTGCGACGAGGCCCCTGGCTTCACCCCGACCCGGCCTCAGGACCGCACGGTGGTGGCCAACATGGTCGATGCAATCGCCGCGTATGCCGATGGCCGTCTCGGCCCACCCTCGATCGCGGTGCCGGCGGTCGACCGGATCATCGCGATCGGCTCGGACCGGATGATGGCGGCGGTCGGTGCGGCGCGCCACACCGTTCTGGCGCAGCACCTCAAGCCGGCGCACACGGCGATCGGATCGATCAATTCGCCGATGCAGTGCATGATGAAGGAGATCTGCGCGCAGTGCCTTCAACCGCATCGTGACCGCGAGACGGGAAAGATCACCTATGTCTTCTCCTGCTTCAATCAGGATCAGTCGCTCGATCTGGTCGACTTCCCGGCGCTGAACGAGCGTCTGCGGCAGAATTCGGTGCAGGAGAAGCTGACCGCACAATGGATCGGCCGCTGTCTGGATCGCCTCGGTCAGGCGCAGGCTGCAGTCTAGCGCGCGATGGGGCCGCGCTCGGTGGTACTGCATGCGGTGTCGAGGGAACTCGAGATCGGATGGGACGACGGGTCGATCAGCCGCTATCCCTACTCATGGCTGCGCCGCCACTGCCGCTGCGCCGAGTGCACCGCGGCGAGGCGCACCGGCAATCCACCGCCGTCATCCGCGGCTGCGGTGTCGATCACTGGCTGCGAGCCGCAGGGGCACTATGCGATCCAGCTCACCTTCGATGACGGGCATTACCGCGGCATCTACCCCTGGGCTTACCTGCGCGAGATCGACCCAGCCGGTATCGCCTGAATTGCCATCAGCAGCCAGGGCACTGACTCCATGCCCTGGGGACAGACCCTCAGGGTCTTTCCCCGCCTTTGCAAACTGCAGGCAGCGGCCCGGGGACCGACCCTTCTCTGGGGACAGACCCTCAGGGTCTGTCCCCGCCTTCCGCCTTTGCAGGGACTGTCCCCGCCTCTGCGACCTTGCTGGCTACCTCGCCGCAGCAATCGTATTCACCACCAGCATTGCCACCGTCATCGGTCCGACGCCCCCCGGGACCGGCGTGATGTAGCCGGCAACCGCCTGTACCGACTCGAAATCGACATCGCCGACCAGGCGACCGTCGGCCGTGCGGTTGATCCCGACATCGAGCACGATCGCACCGGGCTTGACCATGTCGCCAGTGACCAGGCCAGGCCTGCCCACCGCGACCACCAGCACGTCGGCGCGCCGGGTGTGACTGGCCAGATCGACCGTCTTCGATGTACAGATGGTCACCGTGGCGTCGCGGCCGAGCAGCAGTAGCGCCATCGGTTTGCCCACGGTATTGCTGCGCCCCACCACCACGGCGTGTTTTCCGGCGAGCGGTACGCCGATAGCTTCGAGCATGCGCATCATGCCGGCCGGCGTACATGGCGGAAACCGGGTGTGCCCGCTGAACAGCTCACCCCGGTTCATCGTGTGAAAGCCGTCCACATCCTTGGTCACCGACACCTCGGCCAGGATCGCAGCCTCGTCCAGACCCGCTGGCAGCGGCAGTTGCACCAGAATGCCGTGGATCGCCGGATCCACATTCAATCGCCGAACCTGATCCAGCACCTGCGCCTCGCTCACCTCGGCAGGAAACTCGTGTACCTCGGAGTGCACCCCGACGCTGGCACAGGCCTTGACCTTGTTGCGAATGTAGGCGCGCGAGGCCGGGTTGTCACCGACCACGATCACTGCCAGCCCCGGCTGCCTGCCAGGGCCGAGCCCGCCCAAGGCAAGGGCCTGCACTTCAGTCCTGCACTCCGCCAGTACCTGCTCGGCGAGTGTCTTGCCATCAATCCGCTGTGCCGCCATCGTCGCAGTCCGAAGTTGAACGAGCCGCGCACTGTAGTGAAAACAGGCGCACCGGGCAACTGACTTCTGCGACTGACTTCTGCTACTTCGGGGCGGCGCTGGCAGCCCGGGGACAGACCCTCAGGGTCTGTCGCCGCTTTTACGAACCGCGGCCTGCGAATCCGGGCCTGCCAACTACAGGGCAGGCGTCAACGGCAGCAGCGCGACCACCCGGCGGCCGTCCTGATCGAACCGCAGGTCATCGCACAGTGCGCGCACCAGCGCCAGACCACGGTTGGTGCGATCACCGGCACTGGCCGTGCCGACCGGTCCGGGCGGCATGATCGACCCGACGTCGAAGCCAGTCCCGGAATCCTCGACCTCGATCTGCAAAAACGGTGAGCCATCGCGGCTTTCGGCTGCGACCCGGATCCACAGCGAGCCTGAGGTGAGCGCGCTCATGCGCTCGGCGCGTGCCTGGATGAATCGCTCGTGCTCCGCCTCACCCAGCCCCAGAGAGGACTCCAGCTTGAGCAGTCCGTGATCGACTGCGTTGTTCAGCAACTCGGCAAGCACGCAGAACAGGTTGCTGCGCGCGTGCCGCGGCACGCCGAGCTGATCGAGGGTGCCACTGATGAACGGTACCAGGGCAAGCCGGCGTAACTGGTCAGGGCCGAGACGCAATTCGAGCAGCCAGTGCGACGGCGTCGCCACCCGCCCGGGCTCAGGCACCGCAGCGGGATCCGCTGGCGGCGCGAGCAGGCAGTCGCCAAGCACGATGGATGCATCGTCCCGAAGCGGCTTACCGCCGCTGAATACGTTCAGACTGCGCACGACACGCGTCAACCTTCCATCGGCGGGTCCGGACAGGGCTTCCAGCATCGCTACATCGGCGAACTGCTGTCCGCCGCCGAATCCATCGGCCTCCGACATGCCATCGGAGACCAGCACCACCTGCGCTTGCGCGCGATAGGCAACCCGCTCCACCGAGGCGTCGAACGCGCTCCCGTCCAGGATTCCCAACGCCAGGTGGCGGGAGTGCCAGATCCGCAGCACCTGCCCATCGGCGTCGAGCAGGCGGGCCGGCGGACAACCGCCGTTCCAGACATCGACATGGCGCTCTCGCATGTCGATCGATGCCACCACGCAGGCGACGAACCGGTCGGCAGGCATGAAGCTGCGCACCTTGCGGTTCATCTCGGCGACCATCGTCGGCACATCGAAGCCGCGCTCGGTCATCCGGTGGAACACCTCGGTGACTGGCAGCACCGAAATCGCCGCCGCCAGACCGTGTCCAGTGCCGTCTGCGAGCAGCAGGTTGACCCGATCATCTGGCGCGCGTGCGACAGCAACCACATCGCCACTGAGTTGGTGGGCTGGCGCGATCCAGGCACGCGTCAGGCGCGCGGCCACCGGGTCGTGAGCATCCATCCGCGAGATCAGGTGACTCGCAATACGCTGCTCTTCCTCGGCTTCGTCCTGGTAGCGCCTGAGCGTTTCCTGCTGCACTTCGAGCTTCTTCAGGTAGCTTCTGGACCTGCCATAGTGCCGCATCCGTGCACGCAGCTTGGCCATGGCGATCGGCATGCTGAGGAAATCATCCGCGATGCCGTCCAGCGACTCGACCACCGCGTCGGCGACAGACACCGGAACGATCGCCACCAGATCCCAGGGTCGGGCATCCTGCCGGTGCGAGCGGCGCGCAGCCACCTCACGCAGGAGAACGCCACCTTCGCCAACCCCGCAGAACACGACCTCAGCCTCGCCCCGGTCAGCGGCCAGTGCAGCCAATTCAGCGTCTTCGATGTCGAGGATGCTCGCGCCAATGGCTTTGATCAA
>Ga0105046_10007019_pt1 | contig 17782 bp, 15 predicted proteins | sample MAT03_FD_78385 | JGI IMG/M metagenome (GOLD analysis project Ga0105046, IMG submission 78385) | Freshwater microbial communities from Lake Fryxell liftoff mats and glacier meltwater in Antarctica - MAT-03 (megahit assembly) | ecosystem: Environmental > Aquatic > Freshwater > Ice > Liftoff...
AGCCGGAGGCTTCAGCCTCTGGCGTCGAACTGGTAAGACATCAAAACGGGCTTAACTTAGTGCATATGGACGTAACTACTCAGCCTCTATTTGAGGGAAGAAATGATGGCTGAGTAGTTACGTTAAATTCAACTTTCGAGAAGGGGATACTTCAACAATGGCGATTTTGTTGATGATTTGTCTACAGTATATCGCATTGATTACGTCGGCTTTTCGGCGAGTAATCTAAGTAACTCTCCCGTGGGTTTTCGTTGCGCCCGCGCTCAATAACCTTAATTTTCTGATTTCTGGGTGAAGCGGTCAGAAACGCGGCGCGTGCGATTCAAATTCATATTAGGCGTATAATAGAGAAAAGGCTCATCAGTAATAGGATGCACACATGTCCACTGTAGAGGTCAAACTGAGGTTATCCAATGATGTGCTGGCGCATTTACTACGGGAGTCGCATAATCGCAAGATTGCGCTCGATGAGGTGGTGAGTGATGTGCTGGCAGATTACTTTGATGAGCCGACTTATGAAGAACTATTGGCTGGATTACAGCGCAGTCTGAAGCAAGTCATTGCTGGGGATTACCGTCCGGCGCGGGAATTTCTGGATGGGATCGACAACGAAGTGGGGTAAGATGCCGATTAGGGTTAGTATCTCGTCTGAAGCACAGAACGATGTGAAGCATCTCAAACCCAAGTATTCGGCAGTGACCAGTCAGCTTCGCAAACTGATTAACCAGTTAGAAAACGACGAACGTCCCGGCGACAAAATCCCCGGTGTAGGGTATGATGTCTATAAAGTCCGCCTGCCAAACCCCTCTACTCAGCGTGGTAAAAGCGGTGGTTTTCGTGTGATTTATTATTTACAGGTTGTGCAGATAGCCTGTTTTTGCTGAAAGTATATTCCAAGACTGAACAGCGCGACATTAGCATTGAGGAAATCCGGCGTATTATAACGGAGCTACTTCCGCCCAGTGATGACGGAAGCAACCCCGCTTAATAGCGCAAGGAAACGAACTTTAGGGCGTAGCCCCCCTAATTCGGGATAATCAAGTCGCCTGCGCCAAAGACCTGACCGGGTTTGATGGTCATGGGTTCGTGGATGTCCGGCGTGGCGAACAGGTCATAAGTGGTCGCGCCCGTGATGCGGACGGGGACGATTTCACCGACGGGCAGTTCACCTTCCACAATCACATAACCGTCGATTTCCGGCGCGTCACGGTAGCTACGACCCAAACTGAGCGAGCCGCCTGTTGGCGTGCCGTTTTCGTCTTCGCTGAGGCCGTGACCCTCGACCAAAATCTCGATGGTCTTGCCGATTAAGCGCTGATTCTTGCTGAGGCTGATATTCTGCTGGACTTGCATCAACCGATCCCAGCGGGCTTGCTTGACATCATCCGGCACTTGGTTGGGGAGGGTGGCACTGGGGGTGCCGATTTCGTAGGAATACTTGAATGCTCCCACGCGGTCAAATTGTAGGTCGGTGACGAACTTCATCAGACCTTCAAATTCCTCGTCCGTTTCGCCGGGATAACCGACGATAAAGGTGGTACGGACGGCCAATTCCGGCATCGACTCGCGCAACTTGCCGATGGTGTCATACACCCATTCGACATTGGCTGGGCGTTTCATGCGCTTGAGCGTCTCGCGATGACCGTGTTGGAGCGGGATGTCGAGATACGGCAGCACTTGCTTGTGCTTCGCCATCGTTTCCATCAGGCGCGGGGTGACATAACCCGGGTAGGCATACATCACGCGAATCCACGGGATGCCGGGTGCGGCGGCCACAATCGCGTCCAGCAAATCGGCCAGACCGTCTTTGAGTCCGAGATCGTAGCCGTAATCGGTGGTGTCTTGGGCGATGAGCAAGATTTCTTTGACGCCCAACTCTTGCAATTGGACGGCCTCAGACACGATTGACGCGATGGGGCGACTGACCGCTGTCCCTTTGATTTTGGGGATGGCGCAGAACGCGCACGGGCGGCGGCAACCATCGGCGATCTTGAGGTAGGCGCTCGCGCCCTGAATGCTGGCGCGCATGACGCCGCGCTCATCTGACCCGACCACTTTGACATCGGTGGGGAGATGATACAACGGCTCTGGGTGCTTGCGATCCCGCAGACGACTCACGAGGTCGAAAATATCCATCCAGCGGCGCGTGCCAATCACGCCGTCAAGGCCGGGGACGTGCTGGACGAGTTGCTCGCCGTAGCGTTGGGAGAGACAGCCGGCGGCGATCACCATTTGCTTCCCGCGTTTGATGTCCACCAATTCGCGCAGGGCGGACAGCGATTCTTCTTTGGCGGCGTCAACAAACCCACAGGTGTTGACGATCAGGATTTCGGCCTTGGAGGGGTCGCCGACGGCGCGGAGGCCGCTGGCGTTGAGGATTTGCCCCATGCTTTCGGAGTCCACGGTGTTTTTGGAGCAGCCGAGGCTGAGCAGGTAGTAGTTGTCTTTGCGGGTGCGAACAGTCATGGAAATACGACTCGTATCTGATGGAGGGAGCTGAATTATAGCGGATGGATAGGCGTTGCGGACAGCGCGGCGGATTAGGGTTTTTCTGGGGTCGAATCGACTGGCGTCAAGCGAGGCGGCACGACAGCGGTTGGGGACTGAGTGGCCGTCGGCAGCGGTGTTTCGGTGGCTGTCGGCGTGATTGATGGTGTGTTCGTTGGCGTGATGGTCGCGGTGGCCGATGGCGTGAGGGTCGGCGTCGGCGTGAACTCTAATGTGGCGGATGGTTGCGGCGTATCCGACGGTGTGGGGCTGGCGCCGGGGGTGGGTGATGGGGTTTGCTCGGCCAATAGAGTCGCAGCTATCGAAATCGGGGTATCTTGTGCAGTCGATGTGAACTCTGAGGTCGGGTTGAAGCCCGCGCCGCTTTGGATGGTGATATTGTTGGCCGCACGGAAGGTGATTTCGACCTCTTGACCGCGCCCGCCATACGACGGTTGTGGCTGTCCGTTGTAGGTGACAATCAGGGCTTCGGCGTTGCTGCTGGTGACGACCACATCATTGACGCCGCGATATTCTAAGACCGACTCACGCGGGCGCACCAAACCCGTAAACAGTTCTGCACCATCGGCGATAACGCGCACCCACGCTCGTTGCTGGAACTCAATCGTGACCATTACGGCTTCACCTTGATAATTTTGCAGGTTGCGCGGCGCTAAAGTCGGGGTTCGTGCATAGATACGCGTCGGCGCGGGGGTAAAAGTTGAGGTCGGCGGCAAATCGGCTAAACCCGGTGTGGTTTGGAGGATGGGGTCGTTGATGCCACCCTTATTGACTTGAGCCAATAGCTGAACAACAATCACCGTAATCACTGCAATTGAGGCGACGGCCAGCGTAAAGATGACGAGGATGTTGAGGATGTTTCCGCGCCTACGGGTCTTGCGCTGACGGGCGGCGTAGGTGGCAGTTGGTCGATTGTTAGGGTCTAAGGCGTCAGGACGACGAAATTCACCCGATGCGCGGCGCGGGTCAGTGGCGGGTCTGTCATCAGTGAAAACCGGGCGGCGCACCTCGGTAGCTGGGCGATTCGAGTCTGTCGGTGGACGACGGGTTGGGGTTGGCTCTGGGCGTTCCGGGCGTCGGCGGCGTTTGGGCGGGTTGAGGATGTCGGCATAGGCGGCTTGGACTTGCTCGGTATCGAGATTGAGATAACCCGCGTAATTGGTTAACAGACCCCGCACTTGAACGGGCGACAAGTCTGGTAACTGAAATAAACCCTGCTCAAACGACTCTAGGATATGAGTCGGGATACGGGTTTTTGCCTTGACATCCTCTAGCGAAAGTTCGCGGGAGTCGCGGGCCTGTTGAAGCATTTGGCCGAGCGAATAGGCGTCCATCGCGGTGTTTGTCCCTGACACAAAACAGCCCCCCGGTCATAAATCCCGGTAGGGCTGCTTAATTTCCGAACGGGTTGGGCTTACTCGTTGGTCTGGCCTTCAGCGGCGGCAGCGACAACGGCGGCTTCAGCAGCAACCTTAGCAGCTTCCGCAGCGGCCTTGCGCTTGCCGAGGAACTCATTGAGTTCTTCTTCACGCACAATGGTGACCTTGAGATTCGGTGAAACTTCGTTGCCGAGGCGAACCGGGACGAGGTGTGTGCCGACTTCGCGTAGACCTTGCTGGCTGATGCGGCGGCGATTGATGTCCACGCCGCTGATCTTGAGCAGTTCTTCAGCGATTTCTTGGGTCGTGACGGAACCGAATAGCTTGCCGGTTGCGGCGGCGCGACGACCAAAAATCAGTTCAACGCCGTCGATTTGACGACCCAATTCGTTCAGGCGCGACTCGAGGGCAGCGCGCTTGACAACGGCTTGCTCGCGCAGGCGCTTGGCGCGCTTGAGTTCGGCCTCGGTTGCTTTCACGGCCAAACTGCGCGGGATCAGAAAGTTGCGGGCGAAACCATCGGCCACATCAATCACTTCACCGGCGACGCCGTGCTTATAAACATAGTCCAGAAGAATGACCTTCATTGCAAAGTCCCCTATCAACAGCAACGCCTAAGTATCTGATAGGCGCAGGTCGTCTTATCATCGGATAACGTGGCGGGAATTATAGCTGTCGCAAGCGAAGATGCCAAGAGTCGGTTATTGAGTTAACGAACCGGTTTGTTCGATGCCCAGTCGCGAGATCGCAAGCGACCCCGATGTAGACACTCGACTGATCTCCACTTGTACCGCATTCATAGGGCCGATGAAGCGCCCCGGATTCGGGATGCGCGTGCGAACGCCTTGCAATTCTATCAGCACATACTCGCCTAGACGCCAGTCATACAGACCGATTTGGGTGTTGGAAAAAGATACGTTGGTCTCCTCAATCACCAGTGTCAGCCCAGTCACTTGCGCCAATTGCTTGTCTGGGATGGGGGTAAACCGATAAGCCAATTCGCCATCGGTGAAATAGACGATGCTATTGGGATTGGCGTCTGTTGCGCCCTCGTCGGCTATTGATAGCCATGTGAATTGATCGGGGTGGACGATGGTTACATTGCCGGAGGAGGGCTGACGGGTTACGTCTAGCTCAATGATATACAGCGTGCTATCTACGGCGCGCCAGCCCGCACCGGAGATTTGTTCGTTGGTCGGGGCGATATCTGACCAGCCCACCAAATAAACCGAATCCCCACGCCCATTGGCAGCGAATTGGTCGAGTATAAAGTTAGACAAGAACAACTGGCGGCGCGCATCGGTTTGGCTGAGTGTTTGGTCGAGATAGGCTCCGGTCAAGCCATAGTAAATGCCGCTGCTGAACTTTAAGTCGCCCACGATGTCGCGGAGGGTCGTCTCTGGCCCAAATGCCTCCGCCCGCCCGCGGACGGTATAACGGGATTGGGCGGGCGCGGCGAAACCGGTGGCGTATTGTATCGAGGCGGCGTGGGTGCGTTGTTCGACGCTGTAAGCGATGTCGGTATCGATCACCCGTAATTCACCGGCGTTCAGTGGGTTCTCAAGTCGATAGGCTCCGTGGCGCGAGAGCAATACAGCATCGGTCAGAGCGAAAGGCAAATTATTTTGGAGAGAGCCGCGCCACGTCTCAGAGAGTCGACCCTCTAGGACGGTCAGGCTGCCGCTGATGTCCGGCACATCAATCCGCCCCTCAGCGACGAACCCGGCCATGAAACTAGCATCTACTGGGAAATCGACAGCACGAAAAACGTCATCTTGAACGATCTGGACAGGGCTGGGCGAGTTCGACAGGAAACCGCTATTGGCGCGCATCAGCGGACGCAGCGCCCGGTCATCTTCCAGTGCAAGGTTATATTGGGCGCGCCGTGGCGCTAACAAGCCGATGAGCTGTCGCACACGGGCATCCGGGGCGTCTGACCACGATTCGACCACGCTCAGGCGACTGAGGATGATTTCTTCACCGCGTAAGTTAAAACCAGTCACCCACGCGGCGGTGGTGAAAATCAAAATGAAGGCTGGGATAGTGACCCACGCCAATTCGCGGCGTCCGATGCGCGAGAGGATGAAATAGTTGATCGGGCCGATGACGAGGATATACAACACCAGAAAGACCGCCATAGCCGTTGCTTCGGGTAGCACTGTGACTCCCGGCAGGATTTCGATGGCGGGGTAGCCTTGTGCGATGTTGACAAATCCTGACGCCCAGCTAGGGCGTGATTCTCCACTGCTCATGAGCGATAGCCAAAGAGCCGGGAGTCCATCCCACTGCTCAAAAGGAGCGGCCAACGGGTCAAAAGCGATGTAATCGACCAAACCGAGGCCGAGCAAACGCCGAGCAATTAGCGGGCGACTTTGAGAATCGACAGCTAAGAGTTGTGCGCCATCTTGAAGCGTGCCGGTAGCGATCAGGCTGATTTCGGCACTGGATTCAAGGTCATATCCCGCGCCAGCGACGGCAGCTATAGCGCCAAAATCTTCTGATGGGACGCTGGCCTCTGGGCGGAAGGGCAGCAATTCTATGAGACCGGCGGCGCTGGCCTGATAACCGGCTCCGCCTGTGACCATCAGATGGCCGCCGCCCGTGACCCATTCGCGTAGGGCGGCACGTTGGTCGGGTGTGAGCGAACCGGTATCGGCATTGGCGACGACGAGCGCGTCCACCGCCTCTAAACCTGCTGCGCGGTCTGGGATGACAAAAGCGGCGATATCGGCCTGTGTGACCAATTGTCTTGATGAAGCTGCGCCGCTGAGGTCGATGGACGAGGAGAGGGTATCTGAAACGCGCACGTATAGTCGTTCGGTTGGCGAAATTAAGCGCACGACGGCTTCTGCTTCAGCCGCGATTAGGCCATCTGGGGTGAGGAGTTCGACGCGCAAATTTTCAGCAAAACTGCGGAGGCTGACGTATAGGGTGAACGTTTGTATGGCATCACGAGGGAGTTCGATGGGCGTGCTGACCGGGTTAGTCAGGCCGCGTGTGCGCTCTGGGCGAATGATGAGCGTCCCGCTAAACGACGCGCCGGTGTTTTCCAGCCTGACCAGCACCGGCGTCCACATATTATCCCGAAAGCGCCCGCCAAAACCGGCGTTAATCGTTAAGGTGACGATGCCGCTTTGCGCTTGCGCGGGCAGGGCATCCCCGCCGAATAACAAGGTGGCAACCATCATGAGCAAGACCGTTAAGCGTTTCACACGAACCTCGATTCAAGAAAAAAAGAAGGGCGTTGCTCATCCATCTGTCGGCGCAGGTGGGGGGCTATCGAAGAACAGCGACCACCACAGCTCCCAGTTTTCAGGCTGATCATAACCAGAGTCGAACGCGCCGACCTCCATGGGGACGAGGGGGGTTAGGAGGGTGCTTTGTGAGGGGACGGGGATGATCAGTTTTTCGCCGACGCGCACCATTTTGCCACGCCCACGCGCCCATTCCTCGACGTAAAAATCGTTTAGGGCATAATCACGCTCGGCAATCAAGCGGGTTTGTTCGGTTTCGAGATCAGCAATCTCATCTTTGACGGCCTCATAAGCTTCTAACAATGGACGCCCAGCTGCGATTCGCGTGCTGAAGTTGATGGTTAGGATCAGGCCAACGGCGAGGATGACTGCGAACATCCACTGTAGACTTGAAATCGACCCGCTGCGCCGAGGTTGGCGAGAGGTTCTTTGGGAAGAGGATGATTCCCTTTGAGGAGGTTGAGGAGTCGTTTCCATACCTAACATTCTACAGAAACGGACGTGAAAAACAAAAAACCCGACGAAAACCTGTCGGGTTAGTTTGTTGTGCCGAAGGTGGGAGTCGAACCCACACTCCCGTAAGGGAACTACGCCCTGAACGTAGCGCGTCTGCCAATTCCGCCACTCCGGCTTTTGTGTTGATAAGTAATATTGTAGGGCGGACGGGCGCGCAGTGTCAAGACTTAATCTGGGAAATAGGAACCAGTTTTAGGGGGATTACAGGCATGTGCTAGGAATCGGGCGCAAATCGTGTAAGATTAGCGCACAACGAGACCCATAAAATCGGAGTGATTTATGACCAAGCGTGCGCTTTTACTGTTGGCATGTGTGGTGTTGATGAATATCGTCGGCACAGCTTATGCCCAAACCACCACGACGGCGACGGCAACCCCCAGCGCCCCCACCTCTAACGTGGCCGTGTTTTATGTCGCGTGTCTGGATCAAGGCGTGGTTAATTTCAGTGGCACGATGCAGTCGGGCTACGATGTCTATTATCAAATTTACAGCGGGGTAGGCGGCACGGGGACGGCGCTCTCAACTTTGCGACGCGCCACAGTAGACGGGACATACCGCTACAGCGAAATCGTGAAATATACGGGTGGCACAGTTCCGGCTGGGCAGACTGGCAGCGCCAAAGTGACGATTGCCCGTGAGAGCAGCCCCGATAGCCCGATTTATAGTACAACGGTGAATGACTTTCAGGACGGATGTGCCTCGGCGCAAAATCCGCTAGGCAGCAGCACTGACCTCGGTACACAAACCGCCGCGACGGTGACTTATACGCCGATTTACTCCCCATTCGGCGGCTTCCTGAATCCCGGCTATACCCCGCCGGGCGCTGGGCCGCTGGTCGTGATTGGCGCACGCGATTTCTCGCCAAAACGTCAACAGACGGCAGGATTAATTTTCGCCGAGTGTAACCAATATCCTATCGCGGAGCCGGGTCTGGTCTACGACACGGACAAGGTGGTATTGTTTTGGTCATGGTATGCCAAGACGCCCGAACAGGTGCAAGAGTTCATCGACAACGCCATTTTCGAGGTCGGCTATTTTGGGTCTAACCCGTTCATCCAGCCGGTGGTTCGTAGCGCCATCCAACAGCGTGGCAAGACGTGGTGGGTGTTTTATACGATTGATTTGGGTAACGTGAAACCCGACACCTACTACATCAAATACACGGTGCGCTGGGATAAGCAAATCAACGACGGCTACCAACTGTATGGGCCGGGGACTGCTGTTGAACGCATCGACCACAATTGTGACTTCAGCGTCGTGCCGAACCTTGAAGGCAAGAAAGTGTCGTATAGTTTCCCGTGAACCTGAAACAATACGCCGCTGATTTGTTCAATGTGACTTTGACGGATGAGCAGGTCAGCCGTTTTGACCGCTATACCGAAGAATTACTGGCTTGGAACAGCCACACCAACCTGACGGCCATCATTGAGCCGGAGGCTGTGATGGTGCGTCATCATCTCGACTCGCTATCGGTGCTGAAAGTCGTGCCGCTTCACAAGGGCATGTTGGTGGCCGATGTCGGGACTGGAGCGGGCTTTCCCGGTTTACCACTGCATATTGCAGTGGAGGGGTTGTCTACCACGCTGATTGAGGCGACAGGCAAGAAGGCCAATTTCTGTACCCATCTAACCAAGGCGCTCGACCTCAAACGGGTGATAATTTTACACGCCCGCGCCGAAGATGCCGGGCAAATCTCCTATCAGCGGGGCAAATATGATTTGGTGGTGGCGCGGGCGGTGGCGCGATTGCCTATTTTGCTGGAATATTTGCTGCCGTTGGCGAAAATTGGCGGGATGTGTGTGGCGATGAAGGGGATTACAGCCCAACAAGAAGCCGAGGACAGCGCGCAAGCGTTGAAGGCATTGGGCGGTGAATTGGTCAAAATTGAGCCGATTGAATTGCCCAATGTGCCGGAGTTACATTACTTGGTGGTGGTCAAAAAAATTCGCCAGACCCCCGTGATGTACCCGCGTAAGCCGGGCATCCCTAGTCAAAGCCCAATTGGGGGAGTCCCAAACCCATAACGACAGACACGCCCCTCTCAAAGGGGCGTGTTGTATAATCTCTGGCGGATAATCTATCCCTTTTTTTGACTTGGAGGACGATACACATGTCTATTGTTTCACATCCTTTGACCGTGACCATGACCGCAGAACACGAGTCGCTTGTCGCGTTGGTGCGGCGCTTTGCCAAAGAGAAAATTGCCCCGATTGCCGAGGAATTTGATCACAGCGGCGAGTTTCCGCTGGCGACCATCAAAGAGATGGGGCAGATGGGCTTGATGGGGATTGAAGTGCCGGAAGAATATGGCGGCGCGGGCATGGATACACTGGCCTATGTGCTGACGATGATTGAAGTTGCGCGGGTCGATGCGAGTCATAGCACGATTTTAAGCGTGAATAATTCGCTGTATTGTCATGCACTGATGGCGTTTGGCACGGAAGAACAGAAGCAGAATTTTCTTGTCCCCGTCGCCAGCGGCGCGAAAATCGGGGCGTACAGCCTGACCGAGCCGATGAGCGGTAGCGATGCCGCGACGATGGCGAGTCGAGCCGTCTTGAGCGACGATGGGACGCATTACGTCATTAACGGGCGCAAATCGTGGGTGACGAGTGGGCCGGTAGCCGAGTTGATGATCCTGTTCACCATCACCGACGCCAGCAAGGGTAATAAAGGCATCACCGCGTTTCTGATTGATGCCAGTCATCCCGGCCTCAAGCGCGGCAAAAAAGAGCCGAAATTGGGCATCCGTGCCAGCGCGACCAGTGAGATTATGTATGAAGATTACAAAGTTTCGGTGGGTAATGTGTTGGGCGGCGTCGGTAACGGGTTTAAGATAGCCATGCAGGTGTTGGACGCTGGACGTATCGGGATCGCATCGCAGGCGTTGGGCATTGCTGAGGCCGCCTATGAAGCTGCGCTGGACTATGCGCGCACCCGTCAAGCGTTCGGCGGGCCGATTGGTCAGTTTCAGATGATTCAGCAAAAAATCGCTGACATGAAAACGCGCATTGAGGCCAGCCGCCTTTTAATCATGAATGCGGTTGAGGCAAAAATGCGCGCAAAATCCAGCGGTGGGCGTTATACCACTGAGGCGAGCATGGCTAAACTGTTCGCCAGCGAGACGGCAGCTTTTGTGACCGATGAAGCCCTGCAAATCCACGGCGGCATGGGGTATAGCAAAGAAATGCCGCTTGAGCGTTACTACCGCGATGCGCGTATCACACGGATTTATGAAGGCACGAGCGAAATTCAACGGATGGTGATCGCCCGCAACGAATTGGGACTGCGCTAATGCGCGGGGCAGTTTTCACCGAACACGGTGGCGCGGAGGTCATCCATACTGTTGATGATTTGCCCATCCCGGAACCGGGGACGGGTCAAGTCCGGTTGCGGATGCGGGCTGCGGCCTTGAATCGGCTGGACTTGTGGGTACGGGTGGGCTGGAAGGGCTTAACGCTACCCATGCCGCATGTCACTGGCTCTGACGGGGCGGGTGAGGTCGATGCTGTGGGCGCGGGTGTGACTAGCGTTTTGCCGGGTGACCGAGTGGCGATTGATCCGGCGGTGGTCGCGCCAGACAGTCCCGCGCTGATGACTGGCCTCGAAAACCAGAGCCGAATCGCTATCATGGGTGAACACACATCCGGCTTGGCGGCGGAATACTGTATTGTGCCAGCCCGCAACCTCGTCAAAATGCCGGATGGGTTTAGTTTTGAGGGCGCGGCGGCGGCGGGGTTGGTATATGTGACGGCGTGGCACTCGCTGATTACGCGGGGTGGTTTGAGACCCGGCGAAATTGTCCTGATTGTGGGTGCGGGCGGCGGAGTGAACACGGCCAGCATCCAAATCGCCAAGCTGTCCGGCGCAAAGGTGATTGTGGTCGGTAGCACCGCCGAGAAATGCGCCAAAGCAATAGAACTCGGCGCGGATGTGGTGATTGACCGCAGCGCGACGCCGGAATGGTCGCGTGAGGTTCAAAAATTCACCGATAAGCGCGGCGTGGATGTGGTGATTGACAATGTGGGCAAGGCAACGATGTTTGACAGCATCCGTAGCGCCCGGATTGGTGGGCGAATTCTGGTGGTCGGTAATACGAGCGGCCCGATATTTGAACTCGATCTGCGCTATATCTTCAGCAAGCATCTCAGCATCATCGGTAGCACAATGGGCCCGCATCAGGACTATGTGCGGGTGATGAATTTGGTGTTTGAGGGCGCGTTGAAACCGGTCATTAGCGCGTTGTTGCCTTTGCAAGAGGCGCGTAAAGGGCATGAATTGCTCGAATCCGGGGATGTTTTCGGTAAAATCGTGCTTCAACTCTAAGGATAAGCATGTCAGACGACGGCAGTAACATGGAAACAGAAGTCAAGCTGTGGGTGGACGATCTTACAGCGGTTGAGAACACGCTCGTGTCGCTGGGGGCGATTTTGAGCGCCCCACGGGTGTTTGAGCGTAATGTGCGCTATGAATTGCCCAACGGCAGCCTCGGTAAGCGCGGGATGGTGTTGCGGTTGCGCCAAGACTCACGGGTACGCCTGACTTACAAAGAGGGTGGGACGGCCATCGATGGGGTTGTCAGCCGGTTTGAGGCCGAGGTCGAGGTCAGCGACTTTAAGACGATGGATTCGATCCTTGTTTTGTTGGGCTATATGCACGACATGGCCTATGAGAAGTACCGCACGACCTATCAAATCGACCGTTGCGAGGTGGTTATAGATGAACTGCCGTTCGGTAAATTCGTTGAGATTGAAGGTGAACATAGCGCGATTCTGGCGGTGATTGACCGGCTGGGGTTGGCTGCTGTTTTGCGCGTGCAGATGAGTTATGTGCGTGCGTTTGATGTCATCCGCCGGAAGATGGGCTTTTTGTTCAGGGACGCGACCTTTGATAACTTCGCCAAAATCCAAGTCCCTGACACGGTGAAGGACTGGTTGCGTTAGGCAAGCTAGAGTGCCGAGAATTAATACCCGTGAATGGGAGAAATTATGTCGATTCAAGACCCTAAGCGGGCGCAGTGGGAAGAAAAACAGGTGACTCCCGGCCTGAAGAAATCACCGGAACGTAAACCAGAATTCCTCACGTCATCGGAAATCCCGATACAACGAGCCTATACAGCGGCGGATTCTACCCCCGGTGATGATTTGCCGGGGGAATATCCGTTTACGCGGGGTGTGCAACCGACCATGTACCGGTCACGGTTTTGGACGATGCGCCAATATGCCGGATTTGGGACGGCTGAGGAGAGCAACGCCCGCTATCGGTTTTTGCTGGCACAAGGGCAGATGGGGTTATCGGTGGCCTTTGACTTGCCGACCCAAATTGGCTACGACGCTGACGACCCGATGGCGCGGGGTGAGGTGGGTAAGGTTGGGGTGTCGATTAGCAGCGTGCATGATATGGCGCAGTTGTTCGACCAAATCCCGCTGAGCAATGTCTCAACCAGCATGACCATCAACGCCCCGGCCACGGTGCTGTTGGCGATGTATATTGCCGTCGGGCGGCGTCAGGGCGTCTCGATGGACAAACTGCGCGGGACAGTGCAGAACGATATCCTCAAGGAATACATTGCACGCGGGACGTATATCTACCCGCCTACGCCGTCCATGCGGTTAATCACGGATTTGTTTCGCTATTGTGAGGTGAATGTGCCGCAATGGAACACCATCAGCATCAGCGGGTATCACATCCGCGAGGCGGGCAGCACGGCCGTACAGGAAGTCGCTTTTACGCTGGCGAATGGTATTGCTTATGTGCAGGCCGCGATTGATGCCGGTTTAGATGTCGATGCGTTCGCAGGGCAGCTGTCGTTCTTTTTCAACGCACACAATCAGTTTTTGGAAGAGGTCGCAAAATTCCGAGCGGCGCGACGGATGTGGTCAAAAATCATGCGCGAACGGTTCAAAGCGAAAAATCCGCGTTCGTGGATGTTACGTTTTCACACCCAGACCGGCGGCAGCACGCTCACCGCGCAGCAACCAGAAAACAACATTGTGCGGGTGGCGATTCAGGCGTTGGCGGCGGTGATGGGCGGGACTCAATCACTACACACCAACAGCATGGACGAGGCGCTCTCATTGCCCACCCAGAAGTCCGTACAGGTGGCGTTGCGAACCCAGCAGGTCATCGCGCATGAAAGCGGCGTGGCGGATACGGTTGACCCGTTGGCCGGGAGTTATGCCATCGAATCATTGACCGACGATATTGAACGTTTGGCGACGGCTTATTTAGACAAAATCGATTCGATGGGCGGTGCGTTGGCCGCGATTGAAGCCGGGTTCATCAACGGTGAAATCGAGTCGGCGGCTTACGCCTATCAACGGGCGATTGAGTCGGGCGAGCAAATCGTCGTGGGTGTCAACCAATTTATCGCAACGGATGAGACCCAACCGGAACTTCTACGGGTTAACCCAGCGATTGAGCAACAGCAACGCGAACGACTGGCGCTTATGCGCGCCAGTCGGGATAACGAGAAAGTAAGCCGTCTACGGGCGCAGTTAGAGCAAGCTGCGCGCACGGCTGAAAATCTGATGCCGCTCATCGTCGAATCGGTGGACAATGAGGTGACATTGGGCGAGGTGTGTCATAGTTTGCGCGCCGTATTTGGCGAATATCGCCCCACTTTTTAACAGGAGTGATGAGTGATGAGTCTCAAGTGATGAGCGGTTATTTAGGCGCAAGATAGGCAGTGGTGGACAAGCTGCGCCTTTGTCCCTACTCAGAACTGATCACTTGAGACTCATCACTGCTTTTAATCGTTGGTGCTGTGGGGTTTATAGGCGCTGATGACGGGTTCTGCAATCGACGATGGAACGCGCTCATAGCGTGCGTGCGACATATTGTAATTGCCGCGTCCGCCGGTCATTGAGCGTAAGTGGTTGCCGTAGCGCATCATTTCTGCGAGCGGGACTTCGGCGATGACCGTGCTTTTGCCGCCGCCGCTGGTATCCATCCCCTGCACTCGCCCACGCCGAGTGTTTAGGTCGCTCATGATGTCGCCCATCATCGACTCTGGAACGGTGATTTTGACATCCATAATCGGCTCAAGCAGCACCGGATTAGCGGCTTTGAACGCCTCTTTGAAGGCTTCACGTCCCGCAACTTGGAAAGCGATGTCTTTGGAGTCTACTGGGTGCATTTTGCCGTCGAAAACCACCACATGCACGTCAACCACCGGGTAGCCGGCAATCACGCCCCCGGCGAGGACGGATGTCACGCCTTTATTGGCCGAGTCGAGGAAAGTCGCGGTGACTGAGCCACCGGTCACTTTCGCCTCATAAAGGTAGCCGTTACCGACGTTCGGCTCGACGAATAGGGTGACTTCACCAAATTGACCTGCGCCACCGGACTGCTTTTTGTGGCGATACATGGCTTCCGCCTTCTTGGTGACGGTCTCTTTATAGGGGATGCGCGGGGTTTCTGTATTGACTGAAACGCCAAGTTTTTCCGCACGGGAGAGTGCGACTTGGACATGAATATCGCCCATGCCTTCCAGCACGATTTGGCTGGTGTCAGCGTCATTGCGCCAGCGTAAGGTCGGGTCGGAATGACAAAGCGTGGTGAGAACTGTGCCGATTTTGGCTGCGTCTTGCTGGGTCTTGGGCGTGAGTGCGACGCTGTACAGGGGTTCTGTGAAATAAGGTTTGACGATTTGGTAGCCTTTGTCATGATCTGCCAGTGTGTCGCCAGTGTTGGTGTGTTGTAGTTTGGGGACAATTCCAATGTCTCCGGCGTGCAAGACGGGGACGGGGATTTGTTCTTTACCACGCAGGGTCATTAAGCCGCTGAAACGCTCGTCGATGTTGCGCGTGTTATTCCAGTTGCGACTGTCCCCACTGATTTTGCCTGCGAATAGGCGGATGAATGATAGCGTACCCACGAATCGGTCATTGACCGTTTTGAACACATAGGCCGACAAATTCGCGTCGTCGGTGTGTGGGCCGTGGTGATATTCAATCTCTCCTACATCCTCACGAGTGACGCCATAACGTCGGATGGCAGGTGAGGAGGTATAGGCCACTAAGGCCTCTAGTACGGGATATGTACCGATATTTTTGGTGGCAGAGGTCACAAAGACTGGCACGGTATTGAGCGCGTGATTGCGGGCGGCTTTCCGCATCCCATCGCGGATTTCGTCTGCGGATAGCTCAGCGCCGCCAAAATATTTTTCCATATACCCGTCATCGGCTTCTGCGGCTGCTTCGACCAACTCGCGATGAGCGGCTTCCGCAGCCTCCAATATCGAGGCAGGGAGGTCGGCGCGGTCTTTGCCGATGTCGTAATAGGCTTTCATGGTTAGGAGATTGACCACGCCCTTAAAGTCGGCTTGCTCGCCGATGGGCAGCATGACTGGGATAAATTTGTGGTCTGGGAAAGTGTTTTTCAGACTTTGCAGGGCTGCGCCAAAATCGGCGTTTTCGCGATCTACTTTGTTGATAATCACAATGATGGGCTGAAGGAACTGTTTGGCGTATTCCCAAACCAATTCTGTGCCGACCTCAACCCCAGCCACGGCGTCAATCACGACAATTACCGAATCCGCAACACGGATTGCATTACGGATTTCCCCTTGAAAATCAATGAAACCGGGAGCATCTAGCACATTGATTTTATGGTCGTCAAATTCGATGGGGATGAGCGACGTCGAAAGGGAGATTTGGCGGGATTTTTCTTCATCTTCAAAGTCGGAGACCGTATTGCCTTCTTCGACTCGTCCGAGGCGCGAGGTCGCGCCGCTGTTAAATAAAAGGGCTTCCACCAAGGAAGTCTTCCCACATCCTTGATGGCCGACTAGGGCGACATTACGAACTCTATCGGTGGTATATTCTTTCATAATTAGGACTCCTGTAACCATTATTCTGCGGTTTCGCAGTCCCATGATATTTTAGGTCTGTGTTAAAGCATTGTCAAACGAGTGGCATAGCGCGTAAATCACAGTGGCGGGTTACAATCGCCTTGATGGTTAACGGAGGGGTTATCTTGGAACCACAAGGGCGTTGGGAAAAATGGGGCGTGTTGGTGCTGTTCATCGTCACCTGTCTGGTGACGGTGGGTGGGATTGCGGCTGTGTTCGCCAATCGACCGCAGCCCGCGACCTTCACGATTATGCCACCTCCACCAACGGTGACGCCCGCGCCGACTGCGACGCTAATGCCGGTTGTCGTTTATGTGACCGGAGAAGTGGTGCAGTCGAACCAATTACTAACGCTGTCTGCGGGCAGTCGCGTCTCGGATGTGGTGACGGCAGCTGGCGGTTTTACATCGGAGGCGGACATTGCTAAAGTGAATTTGGCCGGGATTATCCAAGATGGTCAGCAAATTCACATCCCCGCAGTGGGGGAGCTTGTGGTCGTGACAACGGCTCTGAGTACGGGCGGCCTGATTGACATAAACACGGCTACGACAGAACAATTAACGGAATTACCGGGGATTGGCCCAGCTCTGGCAGCGCGAATCATCGCGTATCGTGAAGAAAATGGTGCGTTCAGGTCGCTGGATGACCTTGATTTGGTTAGTGGGATTGGACCGTCCATTATATCCAATATAGGCGATTTGGTGACGTTTGGCGGGTTCTAAGCGGGTCAACGACCACCCCCGTGGGAAGGCATAAGGATGTCTAGCTTTAGCTATTATGACTTGTTGGAGATGTTTGAGCAGCCGGGCTGTGCAGTGTGTCGGATACTCCAACGGGACGCTCATCAGATGTTGGACTCGATCTTGTATGAGCGTGTGACCCATCCGCCCACACAGAATATATTTCGCGCCTGTCGTGGTTTATGTGGTGAACATGGTTGGCAATTGACGCAGTTCAGCAATGCGTTGGGGACGGCAATTTTATATGAGCAGGTCGCCCACGAGATTCTCACCATTATGGGCGAACATTCACCGGGTCGAGTCGGGCAGGGGATTCGGCGGATGTTCACTCAACATCCGAATGCGGCGTTGGCGGATGCACTAGAGCCGACGACGGTTTGCCCGGTCTGTGTGATGACGGATGACGCGGAGTCTCGTTATCTGCGGCTACTGACCGACCATCTTGGTGATGCGAAATTGATGGGAGCCTACCGCGCCTCTGAAGGGTTGTGCTTGGGGCATTTTCGCCAACTTTTGCGCGTGACAGAGGAT
>Ga0105046_10007020_pt1 | contig 17781 bp, 18 predicted proteins | sample MAT03_FD_78385 | JGI IMG/M metagenome (GOLD analysis project Ga0105046, IMG submission 78385) | Freshwater microbial communities from Lake Fryxell liftoff mats and glacier meltwater in Antarctica - MAT-03 (megahit assembly) | ecosystem: Environmental > Aquatic > Freshwater > Ice > Liftoff...
GCATGGCGCCAAGCAGTTGCGCGAACAGCGACCCCGACGCGCCCCCCGCTGCGCTGCGAAAGGCGGTGACCGGATCATCCGCCCCCAGGGATGCAGCGAGTGCGGGGTTCCGGGCCGACCGCAGGGCCCCGACCTGAGCCCCGTCCTTGGCCGCGTCCTTGGCCGCGTCCTTGGCCGCGTCCTGCACTGCGTTCTGGGCCGCGCGCAACCCGCGCAGCATTGTGCTGCCATGGTCGCCATCGCCCGCCACGGCGTCAAGCGCGTCAAGTTCGGCCCGGAGCGTGGCGAAACGGGCGGCAAGGCGGGCGACAAGGTCGGTCATCCGAACTGGTGGCGCATGAATGTCAGCGCGGCCGCCGCAGCACCGGTCGCGTCCGGTTCGATGTCGCGCCAGATGTTCAGGTCGGCCCCGGCGGGCGTGCCGGCGGTGACGAACATCTCGGCCACGATCCAGCCGTCATAGGCTGCCGCCTGCAACCCGGCGCGCACCGCATCCCAAGGCACATGGCCGGACCCCGGCACGCCGCGATCATTGTCGGACACGTGGAAATGGACCAGCCGGTCGCCCGCCGTGGCGATGGCGGCGACGATGTCCTTTTCTTCGATATTCAGATGAAAGCTGTCCAGAAGGACGCCGATATGGCCCGACCCGGTGGCACGGGCCAGCGTCACCGCCTCGCGCGCGGTGTTCACCAGATCGGTTTCAAAGCGGTTGATCGCCTCGATCCCCAGCCGCACGCCATGGTCGGACAGATCACCGTCGACCTGAGCCAGCATCTGCGCCGATCGGGCCAGCCGGGACGCCTTGCGCGCAGGTTCGAACACGCCCCAGGGGGCATAGACGACGCCGGCCAGGCTGCTGGCCCCCAACGCGGCGACAGTGCGGATCGCCCAGCGCAGATGAGCCAGCCCCGCAGCCCGCAGATCGGCATCCTCTGCGGTGATGTCGGCGGCGCGCGACAGCCCGTCCGAACAGGTCACACCCAGCCCATGGTCGCGGATCAGCCGCCCCAGAGCGGCGGCCTTTTCCGCGGTCATCCCCAGAAGCGAGATTTCCACCCCGTCAAAGCCCAGATCGGCCACAACGCGCAGGATGGGCGCGATGTCGTCGGTCCAGCGGGCCATCCACAGTGCGGCGTGAATGCCATATTTCATGCTGTGCCCTCCATGACCCACAGGCTGTCGGGCGGCAGGTTGACGGTGATGGTGTCGCCGGGGCGGATCGCGTGGGCAAGGTCGGGGGGCAGGACGGCCTCGATGGTTTGGCTGGCGACGGCCAACCGCAGCCGGGTCTGGGTGCCCAGATAGTGCCGGTCGACCACCTGCCCGATCAGCGCGTTTACCGGGGCAGGGCCGATGCGCACCGTTTCGGGGCGAAACGTCAGCAGGCCCGCACCGGTCCGCGCCCCGTCGGGCAGGGTCATCCGGCCCAGGGCGCAATCGAACATCCCGCCTGCCGACACCCCGGCCAGCAGGTTGCGGCCGCCGAAGAATCCGGTGACCTCGGCATCGGCGGGGCGGCGGTAAAACGCGTCGGGCGCATCGTATTGCCGCAGCCGCCCGTTCAGGATCAGCGCCACCCGATCTGCCAGCACGACCGCCTCTTCCTGGTCATGGGTGACAAAGATGGTGGTGATGCCCAGGTCTTTCTGGATGCCGCGGATCAGGTCGCGCATTTCGATCCGCAGATGCGCGTCAAGGTTCGACAGCGGTTCGTCCAGCAGCAGCACCTTGGGTTTGACGATCAGCGCGCGCGCCAGCGCCACCCGCTGTTGCTGGCCGCCCGACAATTCGGACGGACGGCGGCGGCCAAGGTCGGGCAGTTTGACCAGCGCCAGCATCTGCGCCACCTGATCCGCGATCCGGGCCTTGGGCACCTTGCGCATCCGCAGGCCGAAGCCGACATTGTCGGCCACCGACATATAGGGAAACAGCAGATAGTTCTGGAACACCATCACCACGCCCCGGTTTTCCGGGGCCAGCCGCAGGATCGAGCGTCCGTCAAAGGTGATGTCGCCGGTGGTCGGCTGCAGCAGGCCCGCGATCATCTTCATCGTCGTGGTCTTGCCGCAGCCTGAAGGGCCCAGCAGCGCCGTCAATTCGCCGCTGGCGATGTCAAGCGTCAGGTTGTCCAGCGCGGGGGCAGGGGCCCCGGGATAGGTCTTGGTCAACCCGGTCAGCAACACACGGGTCATGTCCGGCCAAAGCCTCCGACAGCGCCGTTGGCCCCCGACAGGTGCCGCGCCGTGAACAGCAGGATCAGGATGCCGGGCAGGATGTAGATGATGCCGATCGCGCCGGTGATGTCGTTGCGCCCCGCGCTGGCAAAGTTGAACAGCAACAGCGGCAGCGTGATCACCCGCCCGCCGCCGATCAGCAGCGTCAGGACATACTGGCTCCACGACACCAGAAACGCGAACAGGCCACCGACGATGATGCCGGGCATGATCGCGGGCAGGGTGACATGGATGAATGTCTGCAGCGGCGAAGCGCCCAGCGACCGGGCCTGCTGTTCGAACGCCGGATCGTAATTGGCATAGATGCCCGCCATCACCAGCGTCATGTAGGGCAGGGTCGGCACCAGATGCACCAGCACCACCCCCGCCAGCGTGTTGGTCAGGCCCAGTTGGATGAAAACGCCGTGCAGCCCCAGCGCCACTGCGATGCCGGGCACGATCACCGGGGCCAGAATCAACAGTTCCACCAGCCCCTTGCCCCGGAACCGGTACAGCCCCAGCGCCCGCCCCGCAGGCACCCCGACCAGAATTGACAGCGCGGTGGCCAAGGTGGCGATCAGCACCGTGACGCCCAGGCTTTCCACCACGCCAGACCGGGCGGACAGGGCGTATTCCCAGGCCTGCCACGACCATTGCTGCGGCAGCAGATCGGGAAACCGCCAGCCGCGTGCAAAGGACCAGATCAGGAGCGGCACCAGCGGCAGGATCAGCCAGACGATCAGCATCACGCCCGACAGCACCAGCAGCGACCGCGACAGCGGTGATGGCCGCGTCATGCGCGCACCCGGGCGCGGGTGGCGCGCAGATAGGCCCAGATCATCAGGCCCGACAGCAGCGTGATCACCACCGCCATCGCCATCGCCTGCGGCCGGGCGGCCAGATCCACGTCGGTATAGGTCTTGTAGGCCAGCACCGGCAGCGTCTGCGGATGGCTGGCCCCCAACAGCAGCGGCACCTCATAGGCACCAAAGGTAAAGGCGAACACGATCACGCTGGCCGACAGGACGCCCGGCAGGATCAACGGTAGCAGGACATGGGCAAAGGCCTGCCAGCGGTTGGCGCCAAGGCTGCGCGCGACGCTTTCGTAATCGGTGCCCAGCGCCTGCATCTGCGCCAGCACGATCACGCCGATGAACGGCACCTCTTTCCAGACATATTGCAGGATGATGCCGATGGCAAAAGGGTCAAACACCAGCGCCGGAAATTCGGCCGGCCGCGCGATCAGCCCGATCTGATACGCCATCCGTGCAAAGAATCCCGACTGGCTGAACAGATACAGGATACCCACCGCGCCGACGATATGGGGCACGGTCAGGTTCAACTGGAACAGAAAGTTGACCGCGTTGCGGCCCGCAAAGCTTTTGCGCAGCAGCAGGGCCGCGGCAATCGCGATCACCGCCGAGATGACGGTCGAGGTGAAGGCGATGTGAAACGTCAGCAGGAATGACCGCAGCACCGCCGGGTCCGACAGCACGGCGCGATAGGCGTCCAGGTTCGGCTGGGTCAGGCCGATCACCGGCATGTAGTTGAACGACCGCATGACCCCGACGGCCAGCCCGCCGCAGAACAGCACAAGGATCAAGGTCATCGCCGGGGCGAGCAGGAGTACGATGCGCAAGCGGTCGGACAAAGTGCCCTCGCAGGGTTGGGATCGGGTCGGACCCGGCACGACCCCGGCACGACCCCGGCCAGGCGCGGGGCCATCCCGGGCGGGGTGGCAGGCAGTCGTTGCGGGCCGCCCCGGGTTTGGCCCCGGGGCGGCCCTGGGCGTTCGTTCAGTTGCCGACGTTGGCTTGCCAGCCCTGTTCGATGGCGGAAATCCAGCCCGCCTGCAGTTCGGGCAGCGCCGCCTGGGCCAGATCGGCCGCCGACACCACCGACGGATGCGACGGCAGCGCGGCAAACGCGGCCTGGATGTCGGCCGGGGTGCGGTCGATCTCGATCCCGGGCGAGGTGCCCCAGACCTCGGGGCGGGCCTTTTCCAGTTGCGCCACAGCCGATAGCAGAACGTCCTGCGCCACCATCGCCGCCGCCTTGTTGGGCGAATTGAACGGGATGATGGTGTAGTTGGTGTTGCCGATGGTGCCATCGGTCAAACCAAAGCTGCGCACCGTGTCGGGATAGATACCCGCATCGACTGCGATCCCGAACTGCGAGGGCTCGTAGTTGAAGGTCAGGGCCACTTCCTGATTGGCGAACAGCTCGTTCATCTGGTTGACCGAGGTCGGGTAGGTCGCCCCTTCGCGCCACAGATAGGGCTCGATGTCGTTCAGGATCGCCCAGGTCGCCGTGGCTGCGGCGTCGTATTTGGCCTGATCGAACTCTCCCAGCAGGCCATCGACCCCGCCTGCGGCATGATAGAACACATGCCGCACGAACACCGATCCAGTAAAGTCGGGCGGAGCGGGATAGGTGAACTGGCCGGGATTGGCCTTGATCCACTCCAGCAGCGCCGGAATCGAGCGCGGCGGATCGGTCAATCGGGCGCTGTCATAGGCAAAGGCGAACTGGGCGCGGTTCCAGGGCACCTCGCACCCTTCGACGGGGACGCCAAAGTCATTGGCGATGGCAGGGTTGTCCCAGTTTACCAGCGCATCGTTGGGCAGGCTGTCGGTATAGCCGCACCAGGCCAGGTCGCCCTGCCGCATGGTGCGAAAGTTTTCGCCGTTGATCCAGATCATGTCCACCGAACCGGCATCCATGTTCCCGGCTTCCTTTTCGCCCAGAACGATGTTCACGGCCTCGACCGTGTCGGTCAGCGGGATCTGGTTCAGGGTGATGTCGTACTGGTCCTTGAGAATGCCGCCGACATACTCGACCACATAGCTGTTGATGTTGTCGGCGCCGCCCCACATGAACCAGTTCACCTCGCCGCCGCGCGCCAATGCGACGATGCTGTCCCAGTCCTGCCCGATCAGGGCCGCCCCGTCCGCCGTATCCGCCATAGCCGCCGGCACGGACAGAACCGTTGCCAGAAGCGTCGCCAAAGTCAGTCGTGTCATCGTCTCCTCCCTGAGATCGTTGATCGTCCTACGTCATCGCCGACCCCGGCAACCACGGCGGCTGCAAGGTCGAGCGCGACCGCAAAGGTCGCGGCATTCGCATGTGCAAGGGCATCGGCCTCGGCCGGGCTGACCGGGTCAAGGAAGGTGCGCCCTTCGCCCAGAATATCCCAGGCAGCCAAAAGCGCCACTGTCGCCGCGCCGAAACGGCCGGCAACCGCAGCAACGGCGGCGGTTTCCATGTCGACGGTGTCGATGCCTTCGTCCGCCCAGCGGGCGCAAAGGGCGTCTGACTGCGCGAAAAGGGTTGTCCAGGTCAGATGCGGCCCCCGCGTGACCGCGATAGCGCGCGCCGCAAGCGCGGCGGCGGCATGGTCGCCCCAGCCGGCGTCCAGCGCCACCACCGGCCCGCCGCCATAGGTCGCCGTCACGCCGTCCCGCGCAATGGCAGAGCGGGGCACCGCGACGGTGCCGGTCGGGATCCCGGGCCGCAGCGCGCCGCAGGTGCCGATCTGCACGACCAGCGGGGTTCCGGCCTGAGCGCAGACATGGGCGACCTCGGCCGCGCGGGCGGCCCCATAGGCGCAGGCATAGGCAACCCGCGCCCGGCCGGCACGCCCGACAAAGATGTCGGGAAAAGCAGTTTCCCGCACGTCCTGCAACCGGGCCAGCCGCGCCGTTCGCGCGGCCTGGTGCCACCATGTCCCTTCCAGAATCAGGATGTCGGGCACGTCGGCAGGGGTCCAGCCCAGGGCATCCAGCCAGCGTTGCGCCGGGAAATCAAGGATGGCCATCGCTGCTGTCAGACCCCGCTGGCGACGAATCGTAGTAACCGATTTGTCAGTACAAATTGTTTAGAAGAACCGGTGCGGCATGGCAACAAAAGCCTGCGGTCAGGCGTGGACCTTTGGGCGGTACCGGATATGGTCGGGGGGACCGAGGTCGGTGCAGCGCTGCCTGCGGTGCCCGCAGGGCCAAAGGGGCACAGAGCCTTTGGACCCGCGCGCGCCACGGGCATCAGACAACAATCGTTCTGGCCGGATGTGCGCCGCCCCTGCCCGCGTGATCGGCATTCAACAGCAAACCGCATGGTCCGCATGCGCCCCGCCCCGCCCCGCCCCCCCCGCCGATGGGCCGGCGGTCGGACATGGTCCCCGATGCGAACGCAAATGTGCCGCGACGACGGGCAGGCGGGACCGTCCGCGCCTTTGGTCGGATGCGCAGGCGTCGGCCAGCCGACGCGGTCGCCTCTTTACATCCCGGCGCGGCCTTGGTTCTGCTCAGGGGCCATCCCATGTGAAAGCGTGCTGTCCCTTGTTCGATTTTCCGCATCCTGCGCCGGGACAGGTGATCGGCCTGCTGGGTGGATCGTTCGATCCGGCCCATGAAGGCCATGTTGCCATTACCAAGGCGGCGCTGTTGCGGTTCGGGTTGGACCGGGTCTGGTGGCTGGTCAGCCCGGGCAACCCGCTCAAGTCGCACGGCCCTGCCCCCCTGGCCACCCGCATCGCCGCCGCGCGGGCGATCATCGCGCATCCCCGCGTCACCATCACCGGCATCGAGGCCGTGCTGGGCACCCGCCATACCGCGCAGACACTGCGGGCGCTGCGGCGCCGCTATCCGCGCAACCGCTTCGTCTGGCTGATGGGGGCGGACAATCTGGTGCAGTTCCATCGCTGGCAGGATTGGCGGGGGATTTTCCGGCAGGTGCCGGTCGGCGTGCTCGCCCGGCCCGGTCTGCCGGTGGCGGCGGGCCTGGCCATGGCCGCCCGCGCCATGGCCCGCGCCCGGTTGCCCGGGCATGCGGCGGCTACGCTGGGTCGGCATCGGCTGCCTGCCTGGTGCTTTGTCACCCTGCCGCTGTCGGATGCGTCATCGACGGCGATCCGGGCACGCGGTGGCTGGGGACGGCGGGCCAGGACGGCGGGGGGCGACGCATGCGGCTGACCCGACGCCTGCTGTTGACCGGCGCACTGGCCGGGCTGGCCTGGCCGGTCCGGGCCGACGGGCCGGTCACGTCGCTGCGCCCGCAGGCCCGCCCGGTGCCGCAGCCGCCACCCAGGCTGGCCGACCTGCTGGATGCGGCCGAACTGAGCGGCGAACTGGGCCTGATCGTGGTCGACGCGACGACAGGCCGGGTGATCGAGGCGCGGGGCAGCGGGCGTCTGATGGCCCCGGCCAGCACCGCCAAGACGATCACGGCGCTGTATGCCTTGGCCACTTTGGGCCCCGATTACCGGTTCCGGACGCGGCTGATCGGCACCGGCCCTGTCGTCGATGGCACCCTGCAGGGCGATCTGATCCTGGCGGGGGGCGGCGATCCGGTGCTGTCCACCGACCATCTGGCCGGGATGGCCCGATCGCTGCGCGATGGCGGCGTGCGCTCCATAGCGGGCGCGTTCCGGGTGTGGGCGGGGGCGCTGCCGCAGTTGTTCCAGATCGACCCCGACCAGCAGGTGCATCTGGGCTACAACCCGGCGATCGGCGGGTTGAATCTGAATTTCAACCGGGTTCATTTTGGCTGGGAACCAGCCGGCGGCGGCGATTGGCGCGTCACGATGGACGCCCGGACCGAACTGTACGTGCCAGCCGTCACCATGGCCCGGATGCGCATCGTCGACCGCGATCTGCCGATCTATACCTATGCCGCGCAGGGCGACACCGACCGCTGGACCGTGGCGCGCAGCGCACTGGTGGAAGCCGGGTCGCGCTGGTTGCCGGTGCGGCACCCGGCGGCCTATGCGGCCGAGGTGTTTGCCATCATGGCCGCAGCGCAGGGCATCCGTCTGGGCCAGGCCCAGCCGCTGGAGGTGCTGCCCGCAGGGACCATGCTGGTCAGCCATGCCAGCGACCGGCTGGAAACATTGATCCGCGACATGCTGGAATTCTCGACCAACCTGACGGCCGAGGTGCTGGGCCTGACCGCGAGCCTGGCACGGGGCGGGCAGCCGCAGACACTGGCCGACAGCGCCGCGATGATGGACATCTGGGCGGCCGAGCGGTTGGGCGCGCGGATCGGCTTTGTCGATCATTCGGGCCTGGGCGATGGGTCGCGCGCAACACCGGCACAGATGGTGGGCGCGCTGGTGGTGGCGCATGCGGGCGGGCAACTGCCGGGACTGCTGAAGACGATCACCCTGCTGGATGCCCAAGGCGATGCGCTGCCCGACCCGCCCGCGACGGTGTTGGCCAAGACCGGGACGCTGAACTTTGTCAGCACCCTGGCGGGTTATGTGCGCAGACCCGGTGGCGGCGATCTGGCCTTTGCCATCTATGCGGCCGACCCGGCCCGCCGGGCGCAGGCCAAGGCCGCCGCAGTCGAAGTGCCCGACGGTGCCCGCCCCTGGAACCGTCGCGCCCGCGCGCTGCAACAGGTATTGTTGCAGCGCTGGGCGACGCTGGATGACTGACCGCGCGCCGTGGCGGCCGCACAGTGTCGGCAATGGGGTTGTGACCCGGACGGTGCAGCGTTCGATACCGATGATGCGGTGTTGTGGCCGGTGCGTCGGGGGGGGGGTGCCGCTGATGCTGAAACTGGTCGATCCGGGCGGCGACGAAACCGGTGCGGCGGCGTTGTTGGCGGCGCTGGACGGCCACGCCGGCGTGCGGCTGGTGGCGGCGAGCGGTCATGCCCTGCTGATGGAGCGGGTCTTGCCCGGTGGTCCGACGCTGGACCGGCTGGCGCTGGACCGGATGGCGCTGGACCGGATGGCGCTGGACGGTCAGGACGATGCCGCGACCGGCATCCTTTGCGACCTGATCGGCGCGCAGCAGGTGGCGCTGCGGGGCGCGGACCTGCCTGGCCTGATCCCGCTGCAGGACCGCCCGCGCACGCTGACCGCTGCCGTGGCGCGGGGGCAGGTGCCGCTGGCCGTCCGGCCCCTGATGCAAAGGGCGGCGGGGTGCGTGACTGAAATGACGGCCCCTGCCCGGCAGGTCCGGCAGACGCTGCACGGCGACATGCACCATTGCAACGCTTAGCACGACGCGGCGCGCGGCTGGCTGGCCATCGACCCCAAGGGGATCAGCGGGCCAAGGGTCTTGGACCATGCCAACAGCCTGCTGAACCCGCTGCCGTGTGCCGCTTGGCGCGTCAGGCGGCGATTGTCGCCGAGCGGACGGACCAGGCTGCGGGCACGGTGCTGGCCTCGGTCTGCTTTCCGGCGCTGCTGGGCGCAGGGTGGAGCCTGGGTGACGACGAGATGCCCTATCGGGTGCAGGGGGCGCGGGTGGCGGGGGCGCTGGCCGGGTTGTCAGTGCCATGCTTGCAAGCTCGGGCACGGCGCGCCATCAACAAAGAAGCCGGGAACCGGCGAACCGGGCACTGTTTCTTGTCCCGGGCATCCATGCCGGATCGACCAGAAGGAGTTGGAGCAACCATGCTGAGCAATTGGAGCGGACTGCCCCCGGATCTTCACCGCTACATTCGTCGAAATGACACGATATTCGCCGCGGAAGTAACCATGGAACGTCTGATCAAAGCATTCGGCTTCGCCAAGATGGCGGCGTTATCGTCTTGGTAGGCCGAAGACGGGTCTTTGGCGATGGATTGCGCGGTTTCAGGCGCGCCATTCTGGCGATTTCGCGGTTTTCGGGCAGACTCGTCCTCATGTCATCAGCTTCCTTCGCACCAGAAACAGGTTGCCGAGCGAGAACGGGGTGAACAGTTGCGCGCGGTTCTTGGCCAGCCCGCGGTATCTGGTCTTCACGTAGCCGAACTGGCGCTTGATCACCCGGAACGGATGTTCGACCTTGGCCCCCACCGTAGCGATGATGCGGTTGATCCGCTCGTCGAGTGGATGCAGCGGGGCTCACAGCGTCATGTGCCGGGCGCGCGATCCGCGTTCGATGGCGGCGGCGTGCAGGCGGTCGATGTCCAGTTCCTCGCGGATTTCCTCCAGCATCCGGGCCTCGGGGCCGGTGATCTTGCCATCGGCGGCGGCCACATCGCAGGCCAGCGCATAGGCGGTCTCGTACAGCCGTTCCGGCAGGGCGCCGCGGATCAGGCCGAACAGGGCGTCAAGGCCGTCCTCCTGCTCCAACAGGTCGAACACGGTGCGGGCGACCACCGGCAGCATGTCGGCATCGTAATTGGCAAACACCGGCAGGTTGTCGACGATGTCGCTGATCTGCACCAGTTCGGCGGTGCGGATGTTCTCGTCCACCGCCGACACGGTGATCATCAATGCGACAAGGCTGTCGAGGGGCGAAAGCGGCGGCAGTTCGGTCATGGTACCATCCTTGTTCCTCGTGCCGTTTTATTGACACCCCCCGCGCCCCGCAATAGCGAGGGTGCCGTGCCGGGGCGGATCTGGCGTCGCAGGGAACCCGAGCATGAGCACATTGCGCGATGCAGCGATGCAGTCAAAGGCCTGGCCGTTCGAAGAGGCGCGGGCGTTGCTGCGGCGGTATGACAAGGCGCCGCCCGCCAAGGGGCATGTGCTGTTCGAAACCGGCTATGGCCCGTCCGGCCTGCCCCATATCGGCACCTTTGGCGAGGTGCTGCGCACCACGATGATCCGCCGCGCGTTCGAGGTGATTTCCGATATCCCGACACGGCTGATCTGCTTTTCCGACGATGTGGACGGGATGCGCAAGGTGCCCGAGAACGTGCCGCAGCAGGCGATGCTGCGCCAGCACATGCAGATGCCGCTGACATCCGTCCCCGACCCCTATGGTCAGTACCCCAGTTTCGGCCATCATAACAACGCCATGCTGCGCCGGTTCCTGGATACGTTCGGGTTTGAGTACGAGTTCATCAGCGCGACCGAGTTCTACCGCTCGGGCCGGTTCGACGACACGCTGCGGCTGGCATGCGAACGCTATGACGCGATCATGGCAATCATGCTGGCATCCCTGCGCGAGGAGCGTCAGCAGACCTATTCCTGTTTCCTGCCGATCCACCCCGAAACGGGCCGCGTGCTGTATGTGCCGATGAAGCAGGTGAATGCCCGCGACGGCACCATCACCTTTGACGACGATACGGGCCGGGAATGGACGCTGCCGGTGACCGGTGGGCAGGTGAAACTGCAGTGGAAGCCCGATTTCGGCGCGCGCTGGGCCGCGCTGGGCGTTGATTTCGAGATGTACGGCAAGGACCATTCCACCAACACCCCGATCTATGACGGCATCTGCGAGGTGCTGGGCGGCGCAAAGCCGCATCACATGACGTACGAGTTGTTTCTGGACGAGGACGGCGGCAAGATCAGCAAATCCAGAGGCAACGGGCTGACCATCGACGAATGGCTGACCTATGCGGCGACCGAGAGCCTGTCCTATTTCATGTATCTGAAGCCGAAAACGGCCAAGCGGCTGCACTGGGACGTGATCCCCAAGGCGGTGGACGAATATCATCAGCAATTGCGGGGGTATGCGGGCCAGGACGAAGCTGCGCGGCTGGCCAATCCGGTGTTTCACATCCATCGCGGGCAAGTGCCCGCCAGCACGCTGATCGTGCCGTTCGCGATGCTGCTGAATCTGGCCAGCGTGGCGGGTGCGACCGACAAGGCGGTGCTGTGGCGCTATCTGAACCGTTACGCGCCGCAGGCCAGCCCCGAAACCCATCCCGATCTGGATGTGGCGGCGGGCCATGCCGTGCGATACTACAACGACCGGGTGAAACCCGCCAAGATCCATCGCCTGGCCGACGCGCGCGAGGGCGCAGCGATGTCCGATCTGGCTGCGCGGTTCCGGGCGATGGCGGCTGTCACCGACCCCGAAGCGCTGCAGGCCGAGGTTTATGCCGTGGGCAAGTCGCACGGGTTCGACCCGCTGCGCGACTGGTTCAAGGCGCTGTACGAGGTGCTGCTGGGTACCAGCGACGGGCCACGTTTCGGCGGGTTCGTGGCGCTGTACGGCATCGCGGAAAGCGTCGCGCTGATCGAGGCGGGGCTGGCAGGCCGGCTGGTCCGGGTGGCCTGAGCACCGGTGCCCGTCAGTGCGGTGCGCCGGTCCCGCCCTGGTCCTGCCAGACCTGCCACCAGACCGACGCGCGCGCTACGAGGGCGCGGGATTTGCCTGCGAACAGCCGTCGCCCCAGCGGCGCGGCCTGCGTCATCAGCGCGGTCTGTCGGGCCTGGGCAAGGTCCTGCACCCGTGTCAACAGCGTTGGCGGCAGGTCGAGCGCGTGCAGCGCGGCCCGCAGCACCGCGATGTCGTGCCAAAGGCCCAGCGTCTCGCCAAGCTGGTCGGCGGCGGCAATATGGGGGTCCATCGCCTGCGGCCAGAGCGGGCGCAGCAGGCGCGCCTGATACCAGTGGTCCTTGGCCCGTTTGCGCCATTCGTGGACCAGACTATCCTCATCATGCCGCAGCGCGGCCGCCTGCGCACGGCGCGCGGCGTCCCAGCCGGCGGCCAGGCCGGGGGCAAGGGCGGCAAAGCCCTGACGCTTGATGCGCCAATGCCGGGCGCGTTCGCCTGCATCCGCCAGGGCGGTCGCAAAGGGGGCGATCGCGGGCTCGAGCGCGGCGGGCTGGGCGGCAGCCTGGCGGGCCCGCTCGAACGTTGCTTGCAGGCTGCCCAGCCCGTCCGGATCAAGATCGGCGCCGCGCAACAGGTCTTGCAATGTCAGCGCCATCACCTCGGCATCGCGGGTGGCCGAGATGCCGTTGGCCGCGTCGCGCAGCAGCGCATTCTCGGCCCGGGCGCCAGCCATGACCGGGCGCAGCAGCCGAAGCAGGGCGCGCAGCTTCTTGACCGCCTTGCGCATGTCGTGGATGCGGGGGCCGGGTGCCCCGCCGGTGTCGGCGGCCAGCGCGAGTGCAAGGTCGATCTGCTCGGCCGCGATACGGCGGAGGCCTTTTTGCAGGGTCTCGTCGGCAAGGGCAAAGGCAAAGGCCATTCTGGCGGGGTTCCTTTCGCTCCGGGGCGCTATGGCGGCGCGGTCCGGTCTGGGCCATGCAAACGCCGCAGTGCGTTGCAAGATGCCTTGAGTGACGTGTCATGGCGGCGGGCGCAACCGCCACCTGCCGCCCGGGGATTGTGAAACCGATCACCCGGGTTTGAAACCAAATCCGGACGGAATACGTATCTTCATCATGTCACCCTTGAGGAGGTCGCGTCATGATGCGTGTTATCGTCTTTGTTCTGGGGCTGCTGATACCTTTCGCGCTCAGCCCGCCCGCCCGGGCGCAGGATTCGCAGGCCATCGAGGCGGTGATCGCCAGCCAGCTTGCGGCGTTCAATGCTCGTGACGTGGATCAGGCCTGGACCTATGCCAGTCCGACCATTCAGGGCATGTTCGGCAATGCCGGTAATTTCGGTATGATGGTGCAGCAGGGTTATCCCATGGTCTGGACCAATGGCGGCGCCGAGTTTCTGGACCTGCGCGAGGAAGGTGGCCAATTCCGCCAGACCATCCTGCTGCGCGATGCGGGCGGCGGGCGCTGGGTGCTGGACTATGCCATGATCGAGACGGCAAACGGCTGGAAGATCAACGGCGTCAGCATCGTCCCGCAGCCGGATGTGGGTGTCTGAGCAAAGGTATGGCCCGTTGCGTGCGCCGGGGTGGCTGCGTCACGCTGCGATGAAATCCCGCTAACCCCTTTTCGTTAGCCCTGTGCCGCGACGGCGCATCGGGCGGCGAAATGAGGGTGAGCGATGAACAAGGCAATCACGGACGGGCTGGTACTGATGCCGACGCCGTTTTCGGCGGGGCTGGCGGTCTGGTCCTCGGGCGATGGCACGCCGGGGTCTGATACCTATGCGGGGGCTGGCGGCGGCGTGTTCGTGCCCGCCGATGCCGATTTCGCGGGCTGCATGGAACTGGTCAAGGTCAACGCCACGCAGAAAATCCGCTACATGGGCGAAACGCCGATCCTGCCGGGCTGCTATCTGCGGGTGACCGCACGGGTCAAGGCGGTGGCGGGCGCGCTGCCTTCGGTGCGCATCGCGGGCTGGCCGGGGTCCAACAGCACCACCATCGTGCCGGGGCTGATCATGGTGGGGCCATCCAGGGCGCTGACCACTTATGGCCAGGTGGTCGAGGTCAGCGCCATCATCGGCACCGGCAATCGCACCGGGGTCGACATGGTGTGGAACGGCGCGCTGATCGGCCATCTGGGGCTGGATTTCACCGGGGCCAATGGCGGCGTGCTGCGGGTGGATGATTTCGTCATCGAGGACATCACCACCGTCTTTATCCGCAACATGCTGGCTCAGGTCGATGTGCGCGATTACGGGGCCAAGGGCGATGGCGTCACCAACGACGCCGCCGCGTTCAATGCCGCCGACAGCGCCGCCAACGGGCGCGAAGTGCTGGTATCGGCGGGCACCTATTTTCTAAACGGCGATGTGACGTTTGACAACCGCGTCCGGTTCGAAGGCACGGTGATCGTCCCCGACAGCCGCCGCTTCATCCTGCAGCGCAATTTCGACTATGGCACCTACTATGACGCTTTCGGCGACGAACATCAGGCATTCCGCAAGGCGTTTCAGGCCTTGCTGAACTTTTCCGACCACGAGGGGCTGGATCTGGGCGGGCGGCGGATCGGATTGACCGGGCCGGTGAACATGCAGGCCTGCGACCCGACGCGCACCACCTTTGCCACCCGCCGGGTGATCCGCAATGGTCAGTTTCAGGCCATCGACGGCCCCGCCTGGACCGATTCCGTCGTGACCTCGGCTGCGACCTATTCGGCGGGATCGCCGCTTTCGCTGACCAGCGTGGCCAATATCGCCAACATCGCCGTCGGATCGCTTGTCACCGGCAGCGGCGTGGGGCGCGAGGTCTATGTGCGCGAGGTGAATATCGCCCAGCAGCGCCTGACGCTCAGCACCGAATTGTGGGATGCGGTGGGCACACAGGTGTTCACGTTCCGGCGATTCAAATATCTGCTCGACTTTTCCGGCTTTGACGATCTGAGCCAGTTCAACCTGTCGGATATCGAGTTTCAGTGCGAAGGGCGCTCCAGCGGGGTGATGCTGGCCACGCAAGGCCTGGCCTTCAGCCTGAGCGATTGTTTCATCACCCGGCCCAAGGATCGCGGCATCACCTCGATCGGGTCGGGCTGTCAGGGGATGCTGCTGGACAATTGTCAGATGTTGTCGAACGAACAGCCGCTGGTCGTGGCGGCCCGCACCAGCATCGGGTTCAACGCCAATGCCAATGACGTCAAGATCCGCGATTGCCGCGTGGTGATGTTCAAGCATTTCTGCGTTCTGGGCGGGTCTGGCTATACCATCACCGGCAATCACTGGTTCCATGGCGACGAAACGACGAACGGCATCCGGCGCGGCGGGATCGTGCTGACCTCGGTCAATATCAAGACACTGATCACCGGTAACTATATCGACAACAACTTCATCGAATGGACCAACGAACACGACGCATCCCCCGATTTCAACAATCAGTTCTCGTTCGGCGGGTTGACGATCACCGGCAACATCTTTACCGCCAACGATGTGGCCCCGTGGTTCAACTGGATCGTGGTCAAACCCTATGGCGCGGGGCATTTCCTGAACGGGTTCACCGTTACCGGCAATGTGTTTCGCACCATCAACGGCAATATCGACCGGGTCGAGCATGTCGACAATTCGATCCAGGATATCGACCGCAGCAAGTCGCGCAATGTGTCCTGGGTCGGCAATGTCTATCACGGCATCAACGAACAGGTGCATAACCCGGTCAGCATCACCCATACCCAGGCCACGCTGGACCGGATCTGGGTGGCCGACAGTGGCACCGTGCTGCCGTTCAAGGGCTTTGCCCGGGTGATCGAGTCCGTCGTGCCGGTCGGGCGGCTGGAGAACGCAACGTCCCAGTCGATGTACGAGGCCCCCTGGACCGAGGCCGAATTCGGCATCGCCAAGCGCCAGTACCGGGTGATCTTTGCCACCCCCGTCACCGGCACCGTGCGCTGTCAGGTGCGGATGGACGTGCCGTTCTGACAACTGCCGGGGATTGCATCGCCCGACCGGAAACGGGGTGTCCTGCGGGGCACCCCGTTTTCTTGCGCGCCTGCTGCCCAAGATTTGGGCGTTTCCAACCGGTGCGCGCCGCCATGGCCTGCGGATCGGGCCGCCGGGCTGGCCCTTGCCCATGCGTTGGGGGCACGATCGCGCCCGAGGGGCAGCCCCCGGCTGGGCTGCTTGAGGGGGGGGCGGTGAGGTGACGGCACTGGATTTCAACACCGCGACCAGCCTGCCCCGCGCGCGGGGCGAGGTCGTGCTGTCGGCCAAGCGCCGTGGTGCGGCCAGCGTGCTGGACCGTCTGCGTCAGGCCGGGTCGCTGAAGGCGCTGTTCCCGCGCAGCAGCGGGGGGCCGCTGGAGGCGGTGGTGCTGAACACGGCGGGCGGCTTGACCGGGGGCGACCGGATGCGCCTGTCGGCCGAGGCCGGCCCCGGGACTGCGCTGACCCTGTCCACCCAGGCCGCCGAGCGGGTCTATCGCGCCTTGCCCGGCTCCAAGGCCGGGGCCGGCGTCAACCTGACGGCCATGGCCGGCGCGCGGATCGAGTGGCTGCCGCAGGAAACCATCCTGTATGACGGGGCCGCGCTTGACCGCCGGTTGCGCCTGACCCTGGCCGCCGATGCCGCCGCGCTGGTGGTGGAACCCTTGATCCTGGGCCGGGCCGCGATGGGCGAGGTGGTGCGCGACGCCCACCTGACCGACCGGTGGGAGGTGACGCGCGACGGCGCGCTGATCTTTGCCGATGCGCTGCGGCTGAGCGGCGACATTGCCGCCCTGATGGACCGGGCCGCCATCGGTGGCGGGGCGCGGGCGATGGCCACGCTGCTGTACATCGGCCCCGACGCCGCCGCCCGCCGCGAGGCGCTGCGCGCCGCCATTGGCGATGCGGGTGGGGCCAGTCTGGTGCGGGACGGCGTGCTGTTTGCCCGGATGCTTGCCGCCGACGGTTTTGCCTTGCGCGCCCGCCTGATCCCCGCCATCGCCACGCTGGCCCAAGGCCCGCTGCCCAAAGTCTGGAGGCTATGACCCATGCAACTGACCCCCCGCGAGCGAGACAAGCTGTTGATCGCCATGGCCGCAGAGGTGGCGCGCAAGCGTCTGGCACGCGGGGTCAAGCTGAATTACCCCGAAGCGATTGCCCTGATCACCGATGCCGTGGTCGAAGGCGCGCGCGATGGCCGCAGCGTGGCCGACCTGATGGAGGCGGGGGCCGAGGTCGTGACCCGCGCGATGTGCATGGAGGGGATCGCCGAGATGATCGCCGATGTGCAGGTCGAGGCGACATTTCCCGATGGCACGAAACTGGTGACGGTGCATGATCCGATCCGCTAGTGTCGAGTGGGGGGGTGCAGGTGGCATCGGAGCGGCCGATGGCTGGCCCCCCGGGATGTTTGAGCAAATGTGAGAGGCGCGCTGGTCCGTTGTGGCAACGGGGCCGGCCTGGAAAAAGGAACGCAGCATGATCCCGGGTGAAGTGATGACGGCGGCGGGCGATCTGACCCTGAACGTAGGCCGGGTGGCGCGGGTGCTGATGGTGGCCAATACCGGCGACCGGCCGGTGCAGGTCGGCTCGCACTATCACTTTGCCGAGTCCAATCCGGCGCTGGCCTTTGACCGTGGGGCCGCGCGGGGC
>Ga0105046_10007024_pt1 | contig 17775 bp, 15 predicted proteins | sample MAT03_FD_78385 | JGI IMG/M metagenome (GOLD analysis project Ga0105046, IMG submission 78385) | Freshwater microbial communities from Lake Fryxell liftoff mats and glacier meltwater in Antarctica - MAT-03 (megahit assembly) | ecosystem: Environmental > Aquatic > Freshwater > Ice > Liftoff...
CGTGCGAATCGTGACGGCGGTTCGATGCAAACCAAGGTCATCAAGCCGCTTGCCGATCGCTGCGTAATCGAGATCAAGGTTGAAGATAGGTAGCTCGACTCCGTCGTAACCGATCGCTTTCAATTCTTCGATCACAGGAAACAGCGAATCGTTGACTTCGCCAGACCAGAGCAACAAGTTCATTCCGAATTTCATTTGGTTTCTCAAAGGTTGAGGATTTTTTAAATTATGGACTAGGGATCAGGGGTGAGCAGTGCGTCGCACCGGAAATCAATCACCCGGCGAGCATCAGCAAGCCATGGCAACAATTTGGCGGGCAATAGTGGAAGACCGACTCTCGCCATCACTTGGTTCAGCCGGAACAAGAGTTTGTTGTCATTAGCATAGTCGTACAAGAACCTCGCGTCAGCAAAGCGGTTCATCACATCGGCAAGCCCTTTAGAATGCACTTTTGGCAAGTCCGATGAGCCGGTATGGGACGTCGTCAATCCCGAGTTGGAAATTCGGCTCACGATGCCTTCAACTTTCTCCGCTGAGACGGTTCTAATGGCTTCGTAGTAAATTTCAAGAAGTTTCTCGTCTCGCTTGATAAGCGTAGCGTCGATCAGTATCTCGACCAAGATATGCCCGACAAAACTGGGGCGAAACCCCTCATCACCGGGCAATTGGTCTCGCAGTTCAACCGCAAACCGCAGCATCGTTTCGTTGAACAAACGCGAAGAATGAAACCACAGGTCGTCACGATGATGTTGAACAATTCCTGTTGCGAGTTGTCGAACCTCTTCGTCGCTACTATCCAAGAACGGAATCGCATTTTTCGATCTAGCGCGAGTTCTTCGATCCAGGACCGACAACCAATCGGGCACCGCGGTTCCGGCGACGACGTACGGAAAGTCCAAAAACCGGAAACCATGAGCGAGAAAATTCATGCGTCGCTTGCGGGAGTGTGTCGGTTCGTCCGATAGATTGATCGCGACTTCACGTACTCGATTGCGTCCGGGAGTGCCAAGTCATCGAATGCTTCGGCCGGTGTCCCTGAACGTTCATTTTCAAAGATACGTTCCAGATAGGGACGACACCAACCACAACCCGTGCCGGCACCAAAGCACTCGCTCAGTTGACTGGCAATACCGGGCTTTTCGACACGAATGTACTGTGCCACTTTTCGACGTGTCACATGAAAGCACAGGCAGACTTCATCATCCGGTTTCATCACGTTGCCTTGGCACCGCTTGAGATGTCATTGCTTAAAATCAAATGCAACGCAACACGACAAGCGTCAAGATAATCGGCAATGAGTAATCGCTCGTGGATCGTGTGAATGTTCTTCTGCCCACAACCCAGCGTTACTGCTCGGATGCCGTGACGATACAACCAGTTCGCATCCAAGCCACCGTTGGAGATGTTTCGGTAGGGCACACGTCCCACTGCACGAACGGCCGCTTCACCAGCAAGCACCGAGGGATCGTCATCAGGAAGCGCAAACGATTCGTACTCGAGTTTCGCTTCGAACTCAATGCTGCCGGATTGCCCTGCGTCGTTCATCGTGGTGGCGGCGGCGTTCTCGAATGCGCTCTTGATTTCATTCGTGATTCGTTGTCGCATCGTGGCGTCGTGACTTCTTGCTTCGGCGCGCATGACGACAAGCGGAGTGATCACGTTGGTTGCATCGCCGCCGTTGAAGATCCCGACGTTTGCGGTACCAACGCCCAGGCCAGGCTTATCGACTAGGCCGAGCCAGCCGTTTTCATGCAATGACGCGATCGCGCGCGACGCCATGACGATCGAACTTGCACCGGTTTGTGGCGCGACGCCTGCGTGAGCCGCAATGCCATGGACCTTGATCGTCATGCGTTCGCCACCGATCGCACCGCAGGTGAGTTTCTCGACCACGCCGCCATCAAAGTTGAAGGCGCGATCGATCGGCCCCAGCGTCTCGCGATTCAAGTATCGAGCACCATACAAGCCGACTTCTTCTTGGATACAGAACAGCAACGTGACCGGCGCGTGCGGCTTTCCACTTTGAAGTAACTCGATCGCCGCCGTTACCATCGCCGCGCAGCCCGACCGATCGTCGGCACCCAGGCCACTCGCCGGATTGCCACTGCGGACTTCGTTGCCTTCGACCATGGGAACGCTGCCAACGCAGACTGGTACCGTATCGGTATGGGCCGAAAGCATCGTGGTCGGCCCAGCCATCGTTCCAGGGATGCGAACAATCAGATTGCCCGTCTCACCACCGGTTCGGATATGGGTGTTCGCATCATCAAATTGGAAACAATCGGAGGCAACACCGGCAGTCGTAAGCATCTCAATGATCTTGTTCATCACGCTTTTTTCACGACCGCTGGGACCTTCGATCACGGCTAGGTCCAAGAAACGCTGAAGTGCGGCGTTAGAATCAATCGAGGGCATGATCGACCGTTGGGGATGGCATGGAGCGCAAATGGAATTTCCCAAAGCCTAACACGAACCGCTGGGTGCGCGATCCAGGTCTCATGCCGAAACCCTGAGTCTTGGCCGAGTGCGGGTTGGAGCCGAAACGCTTTCTGCGGCGTCGACGCGATGCAAATGCACGTCCATTTGAGGGAACGGGATCGCGATTTTGGCGGCGTCAAGATTCTGCTTGATCGCCTGAGTCAGCTTTTCGTTGACCATGAAAAAATCAGCGGTCGCCGCCCAAACTCGAACTTTCCATTGCACTGAACTGTCCGCCATGCTCGCCAAAATCACCTGATAACCGCGATCGGTTCCGTGGACTGTATGTTCAGCCAACGCTTCTGCTGCCAAAATCAAAGCTGCTCGTGTCGAGTCGAGGCTTGCCGCGTAGGCAACGCCGACGAGCACTTCAACGCGGCGATGTTTGTGGAAGCTGATGTTCTCGATCGTGCCGCCCGAGATGGAACTGTTGGGGACGATGATGCGGCGATTGTCAGTCGTGTCCAACGTGGTTGTAAACAAGTCGATTTCATTTACTCGGCCTGTCATTCCTGCGGCGTTGATCATGTCGCCAACTTTAAATGGTCGGAAGACAAGCAGCAGCACTCCTGCCGCAAAATTGCTGAGGGTTCCCTGGAATGCCAGACCGATCGCGAACCCAGCAGCCGCGATGACGGTCGCGACTCCTGCCATTTCAAAACCGACGATCTTGAGGACTGTACCGATAACGGTCAGCAAGACGCCGTAGAAAACGATTCGCCCGATGAACTTTCCGAGCGTCTCATCGACTCGCTTGCAAACTGGCGTACTGATAACTCGAGAAAAGTATTTCGCGACCATATAGCCCACAAAGACGGCCAGCAGCGAGACCGAAGCGGGAATCAGATAACGTACCGCTAGCTCCGAGATAACCGCCGTATCGCCGCTAAGCAGAGCGTTCACTTTCAGAGACGTCGCTTCAATGAGGGCTCGGATGTTGTCCGGGCTGTTCGAATCTGTCGTTGCAGCGGCGGTCATGATTGAAATTTCTCACAAATCGAGGTCTAGACGGATGGTTTTTAACGTTCCCTGCTGATCGAAGTAAAGAGAAATTGTGCTGAGTAGCGGGCATGCAGCGCATTAAAAATCCGCACAACCCGAACGGCCCATCCAGCCGAAAGACCTCAACTTCTTGATTCGAAGGGAATCTTTTTCGAAGTCATGCAATTGAGCTATCTTTCCAAGGTGGACTTTGCATCCAGGCTGTTTCTTAATGCATTTATCTCCGGCAGGCATTGGCGAGCCAACGCTTTTCGTGACAAAGACTTGTTCGAATGTCGATATTGAGCAACACCGTCGCCTCTTCGTCGCAAACCGAATCGATTTTTGTTCCGATTTCGAATACAGGCACCTACCGCGGCGAAGCTCCAGAAACACAAATTGAAGCCGAATCGTTCACCGGTTCAACTGCAAGTGACGGTCGAGAACACTCCAGTAGCGAGACCGAACCGGCGAGCCAAGTCAGTTTGCCGCCGAAGCCGAAGGACACTCGTTATCGAACGCTGGACGCAGTGCGAGGAATCGCCTGCCTAATGTTGTTGCTTTACCACACGACGTTCTATTCCGAACACACGTGGTCGACTGGCGATCCATCCACTTGGAGCATTCCGGGACTTGCCATGAATCTGCTGGGGCGAATGTGGATAGGCGTGCCCATTTTTTTCGTCGTCAGCGGGTACTGCATCGCGTCAAGCGTAGATTCACTACGTCGCAAACCGTACTCGATATCAAATTATTTTTATCGACGATTCAGACGCATTTATCCGCCGTTGTGGGCAGCACTGGTGTTGGTTGTTGGATTCACTTTACTTGTGGGATTGAATCCATTTCTTTCCGACGGATGCTTGCAGTTACCAACATTGTCTACGTTCAACACAGTGGACTGGATAGCCAATGTCACCGCCACTGCATCGTGGATGCCGCCGATTGCCGGTAGCAGTCGTGACTACTTGTTAAAAAATACGTGGACATTGTGCTACGAAGAGCAGTTCTATGTCGTTACGGGACTTTTATTGCTTTTCGCCTCTCGGTATTTTTTTCAAGCATGCTATTGGATCGCGATCGGCATTGTTGTAATGCGGCCGATTTGCCGATCGCTTGGATTCGGAATCGAGGGCTTCTTTTTCGACGGGCATTGGTTGCTGTTTGTTGCCGGAATCCTGCTTTACGAGAAAGTGAATTACATGAAAGGGCGTCAGGCTCAGGTCGCCTTATTTGCGATGTTGATGGGAGTCGTGTATGGACTTGAAGAGTACGTACTGGCCGGGAATTCCAAAGATCGTCACCTCGGCGAGTATATCGTAGTGGCAAGCGGTTTTGCGATACTGCTTGCGACCATCAAACGTTGGGATCATCACTTAGTGTCCCACTGGTGCCTTCGACCGTTTCTCTGGTTAGGTACGATCTCATACAGCCTTTACCTAGTCCATTTTCCTCTCACCGTTTGGATTTCTTCGATGATGGCAAAGTTAGGCTGGCATTCGGACAGCAGTGTCTTGCTCGGCACTGCCCCCCTTTGCTTGCTTGCATCATTACCGGTCGCATGGGTGTTCCATTTGCTCATCGAACGTCGTTTCACGAATTCTGTCCAACGTTGAAGGCAGGTAAGGGGTCAAGGCAGGTAAGGGGTCAGGAGTGAATTGTGCGAAGCACCTGAAGGGCCGTACCGGCAATTGACTCCTGAACCATTAACCTTATGAGCAACATGCCAGAGCTTAGCGAGTGGGAGTCATGGCGGAGCTGTTCCACCAGTTTTTAACGTTCACGGCGGCTCGATAGGACACATTGCGCACTTGAGAGCTCAGCCGATTTGCGGGAATCACCCATCGATGCTGCGAGGTCGGTTGTCCGCCAAGCCGTTCTTTGTATTCTTCGTCGCCACGCAAAAAATCGAATCGAGTGCATCCAAGTTCTATCGCATGCTTGATGATGCATGTGTTTAACATCCAACCCGGCCGGCTTTCCGCAAGGCTTGGATTCATTCCGGTCAGATACATTGCCAATGCATCGCGGTCGCGATAACAAACACAACCTGCTGCCGGCACGCCATCGATGCGCAACAGCCCAACGTGGACTCTCTGGCCTTCAGACTCGGTCATTGATTTGGGAGCAAGAGGGCCATGACTCCATCGGTCGCCCCACATGTTACAGATCGCAGACCTAAGAAAATTACCAAATGTTTTCGACGTAAAACATCCTTCGATGTCTTGTTCTTGCCATCGAGCCTGATGCATTCGCTCGATCTCGTTCAAGTAATTCAGTGCTTGTTCCAGTGTTGCCGCGATATCGAACGTTGCGACGCCCGAATCGATTGTCGATTCAGCTTGGCGAATAATCTTGCGGGCTCGCTTCGTTAGTCGCACCTTGTATTCATGGAAGCCACCCTCCACCGACGCTGCCCAACAACAAGGACTCGATTTACGTTCGAACCGACTGCCTGTACGTGATTCAAGACAACGTCCAAAAAATTCCATCGTTCGATTGGATTCGCGAACGCCGTCAAGATCCAAGTGATCCCAGCGGCAGCAGCTTTGTGATTCGGCAAGCCACGTTGCGAAGGACTCTGCAATCTCGTCACTGTCAGACGGTTCAACAAGAATCCCGAGGTCATCCGAGCAAGCCTTCCCGCTGCCCATAAAGACCAAGGACCGTCCCGTAACAGGCAATTGAGTTTCCGCGAGCGGAAAAATTCCACTGACTCGCTCACCCTTATAGGCGACTAAAACGTGCAGCGAGTGGGTCGATTGATATGACTTAATCCATGGCAACAGCCATGACAGTCGTTGCATGACCGCTCCTTTAGCCAATCGATCGAAGTCGCCTTTTAGCGCTTCGAGATCTGCTGCATTGCGAAAAACTTCAATGCGTATTGCGGTCATGGCGAAAGCGGAAAGGAGAGGAAAAGCCTATCGACATAGGCCCCAAGAATACGAACGGCTAAATATTGACTTACAACACGTGGTACCGGACACTGATTTCCCACCCATTGCTTAGTCGACGTTTTTCAGTCTTTTTTCCCTTCGGAACCCACGCTGTTGAAATCTAGAACGCATATCAGCGGGAATCGGTGGTAATGGTTTCCTCAAGGCGGAAAAACAGGGTTTCGATCTGACTGAGTCCAAGCAACTCGCACAATCGACACGATACTACCCGCGATTCTTGTGATTTTCAGGTCCTCGATTTAACGAATAATCCCGGTCATCGCCGAACATGCTCTATTCTCAAAACCGTTTCGCGATCTAACTTGTCGGTACCAAGTGACTGGACTGAACAAGAACCCGAGCCAAGCTATCCAGAGCAGTTACCACCAAGCGGCGGCAAGGGGCTGATCTGGTGACGCAATTAAATGGGGAATTGAAACGACCGATCGTGCCCCAAAAAACACTCGCTCTGCTTGGAATTGGGCATACGAACGCGCATGTCGTCGAGCGCTGGGCAACGCATTCAATTCTTGGATATCGCCTTGTCTGCGTTTCGAACTTTGCGACGGCGGCTTACTCTGGCATGTTACCAGGAACACTGGCCCGACAATTCGACGATACGGAAATGCGAATTCGATTGCAGCCGCTGATCGAACGCGCTGGTGGAGAACTTATTTTTGGCAATGTAAGCGGGATCGATCTGCCGAAACAGCAATTGACCTTTAACGATCGCGATGCAGTTCGCTTTGATATGCTGTCGATTGGAGTCGGTTCGATGCCTGTCGGATTGGATTCGCACGCGTCGCCGATGATCGTTCCGATTAAACCGATGCAAGACTTTATCTCTCGTTTGGATAATCGAGTGGATGCTCTTTTGAAACGAGACAAACCCGAACCCATTCGGATCGCAATTGTCGGTGGCGGTGTGGCGGGAGTTGAAATTGCATTCTGTTTGCGGCAACGTCTGCGCGAACGAGAGTGTACCAACTCGGCAGTGATTTCGATCTTTACCGGCGGTAAAAAAGTGGCAGACGGAATGCGTCCACGGAGCGTTCGTTTGATCGAAAACCTACTGGCCCAACATTCGATCGCCATTCACCCACTCAGTCGAGTTGCCCGCGTGTCGAATGATTTCCTGCTGACCGATGATGATCGAGAGCACGCCGTCGATTGCGTGATTTGGGCGACGGGAGCCGGTCCCTCATCTATTCTACAAAAACTGGCATTGCAAAAGGACGAACGGGGATTCATCGCGACAAGCAACACGCTACAGTCGCTAACCGATAAACGAGTCTTTGCGGTTGGTGATTGCGGAACCATCATCGCATCGCCATGCCCAAAGGCAGGTGTCTATGCCGTCCGGCAGAGCCCCGTTCTCTGGCACAATCTCAACGCATTTGCGAAGGGCCGTTCATTGCAAACGTTTGCACCGCAAAAAGACTTCTTGAAGTTGTTGAACACAGGCGATGGGAAAGCATTGTTGGAATACAAAGTCCTCACAACACATGGACGATGGTGCTTACGACTGAAAAACTGGATCGACCGGCGATTCGTTTCTGGATTTCAGTGACTTGCTCCGCGATAAGACATCGCGACTTTCTTGAATCGATACCTCGTAATGATTGCTGGAACGTCATTTTTATGGCCCAAGACAATGACCACGTCACCCGCTTTCAAAACAACATCGCCTGAAGGATTCATCTGTACGACGCCATCAGTGGACCGGATCGCAACGATGAGAAATCCATAGTTACCTTTCAACTCAATACTCGAAATTGGCTTCCCTTCCAAGACTGTACCCGCCTCGACCTTAAGGTCTTCCATCACAAGGCCGATCGAATGAAGCTCGTCGCTAACCGTCTCTGTTAGTCCTTGAGTTTGCAGTAAACAGGCGGCTGTAGGCCTGATCACCAACTGGGCCGCACGTTTCGCTGCAATCGCTGGCATCATTACCACGTGGTCGGCTCCACACATTCGTAGTTTTTTTTCTGCCGAGGGAGCTTCTCCACGCGAGATGACTTCAACACTCTTGTTCAACGCTCTCGCCGTCACGCAGATGAATGCATTGGCGGAGTCGATCGGTAGCATCGTCGCCAGTGTAGTCGCTCGATCGATGCCCGCAGCCTGCAGCACCGATTCTTCGGTTGCGTTTCCCACCATCGCCAGGAAGCCATCCTGATGCGCCTGGTCGATCTTCTCTGCATCTTCGTCGACGACGACAAGCGGTTTATCGTTTGTCTGTAACTCTCGGGCCATCATCGAGCCGATCCGTCCATAGCCGCAGATGATCGTATGATTTTTGAGGTTCGCGATCCCGTTACTCATCTTTCTTGCCTTGAGCGCGTTTTGAAGCTCGCCGTCGACGAGCATTTGAATGAAACCACCTACGGTGTAAACGGCCGCACCGTAACCGAAGACGATGACCAGAATAGTGTGAAGCCGAAGGAGAGGACTATTAATGGGCTGCACTTCGCCATAGCCAACCCCGAAGACTGTGATCACGACCATATAGATCGCATCTTGGGGACTGAAGCCGCCACGAACGTAGCCGAGGACCGCGGCGATGCAGATGGCAATGAACACGCCTAGACCAAAGAACACGCGACGGACAGGGCTAAAAAACATAGCGTGCGAATTCTGAAGGTGGTTCCGAGATTGACGAGAGCGTAGTGGCCGATCAAGCGAGGGACTTTCTTGACATTTGCTTATACCTACTGCGTATGTCAATTGAAACAGTGGTCATCATGAAAAGCTTTGCCAAAGTCCTCTTTCTCTTATGCGTTGATTCTCCTTTCAGAAATCGATGAGCCTGCACCGGCACCAGCAGACGCACTTTTGCCTCGCTCACTTCCCAAAGCACCTAAGCCCGGTATCAATTCAGCCACTCAGCATCATGAAAACTCGTTTGCCCTGCCGCATGAAATCTGAGACCGGTCACTCGGCCTTTCGATCGATGTGGCCCAATGAACGCTCGGGGGCGATGCGATCTCGCACGAGCTGCTTCAACTCTTTGATATCCGGGAACCCATTCATCGCTTTGCGATCCCAGATCAAGACACCATCGACAGCGACTTGAAACACACCGCCGGTTCCCGGGATCATCGCAACCTCGCCAGCCTCTTCACTGAACGTACTCAGCAGCTCTTGCGCGTACCAAGCCGCGCGAAGTAGCCACTGGCATTGTCGACAGTAATGAATCTCGATTCGCGGAGTCATCGATCCAACCCGAAGCGATGCGAACTACTGTTTTGACGCGTAAAATTCGGCGTAATCGATCGCCCAGGTCTGAATCAGGCGAGTGAACTCGTCTTCGTCAACTTCCTGCAGCGGCACGAAGTGGGTGCGATTGAAATGCTCTTTGTTTGCAACCGTACCTTTGCCCTTGAGTTCCAACACTTGGTAGCTACTGGGCGGACGAATCGTCATTTCGAGACGGCTATACTGGTTTGTTCGTTTGCCGGCTTCGACAATCAAATCATCTCGCCAACACGCCGCACCCCAGCCCACTTCACCGTACAAGGTTTCTTTGCGAAACCCGGGAAAGTGATTCGCAACACCATCGATGGCTCGTTCAATTCGATCCGAGAGCGAGAGGCGATACTTGGTGTGCAACCGCTTAAACTCTTCTTCGGTTAGCTGCGATTGGCGGGCCGCTTGTTCATGTCGAACGCCTCGCTTTTCGCCACGCTCAATCGCCGACTGGAGGCGTTGTTGGAAGTCATCGGTCATGATTCCGTGTTGGCTCCATCGGTCGTGGGCACCGTGTCATGTCCAGAGGTTACTTCATTGGGTGCCGACGAGACCGGTTCGCTTACAGGCTTCGTCGCCTGGCTCGATCCCAATTCAGTATCAGAAGTCGCTGGCGCATCGCTTTGCTCCCCAACGGGTTTGACGACTTTTGGTTTCGCAACTGATTCTGGCGTAGGTTTCTTGAAGAACTGCATCAAGTCCCCAAAGGATCGAAGTGGTTCATCACCCTTTGCCATCGCGTCACTGATCGGTGCCGCCGGAACATCACTGCGTGTCACACGCGTGCTGTAGGAGGTTGGACCGTCATCGCGATCATCACGATCGCGGCGTCCGCCACGTTGACCACCGCGTTGGCCGCCCCGTGAATCACCACGATTGGAATCACGTCCGCCGCGTGAATCGCTTCGGCCCCGATTGTCCGAGCTTCGATTGTCGCCACTTCGATTGTCCGAGCCTCGACTGTCGCCACGCGGTGCGCCGGTTCGCTGTCCGCCGCCCGTCTGGCCTGCGTTTGCTTGGCCTGCGTTTGCTTGGCCTGAACCTGTTGGCTGCGTAGGACGGCTTGAGTCCGTATGACCACCACTTCGCTGGTTGGAACCACGGCTATCGCTTCGATTGACAGCTCGATTATCGCTACGGCCTTGACCGGCACGATTGGGCTCCCCACGTTGCGGACGGCCACCATGGGGACGGGAGTCTTCCCTGCGATCTTGCCGCTCTCGCTCCAGTTCAGCCTCGCGTTCTGGTGAGACCGCAGACAAGCCGACTCGACGTCGTTTTTGTTCGATATTTGTCACCCACGCCGTGATCACGTCACCCACTTGAACGGCTTCGTGGAGGTCTTCGACGAAGTGATCCGCAACCCGACTGACGTGGATGAGGCCGCTGCATTCAGGCGACATTTCGATGAACGCGCCGAACTCCGTGACGCCAACAACCACCCCGACGATTTGGTCGCCCACGGTAAGATCGGTCAGCTTCGGTACTTTGGTCATCACGCAACTGGCTTCGCCGTTGCTGGAGGTGTCCTCGTCGCCAAACGGGTCGCATAGCGCGTCGATAATTTGGCGCACGCGACGAGCACCGACTTGCCACTCTTTGATGCACTTCTTGATCAACGCTTCGTCGGGCTTCGTTTGACGAATTGGCGCGAGCACTTCGATCGAATTCGCGGCCGTCGCGACCGCTTCACTTGCAGGCGTCTGGGCCGGTTGGTCGACAGACACTTCGGGCGCTTCAGTCGCTTCAGGTTCGGGGGCGATTGCGGCTTCTGGTTCTTCGGCGACCGCTTCCATCAATTCTTCTGATGGCGATTCGGCATCACTCTCGGAAAGCAAATCGGCACCGAAATTCTCAGCGGCTTCGCTGATGATTACCTTCACCTCTTCCACCTTTGATGGCTGGGCCATCAGCTCGTGCGAAGCTGACGGTTCCGGTTCATCAAAATTCGGCGTCTGATAGCCAGGCGGTGTCGATGGCGGAAGATCCAGCTTGAGCGCCGTTGCAAGTTTTTTCGCAAGGATGTAGTCATCGGGATGGATCAAAGTGCCATCGAGCGATTCGGTGCCACCGAAGACTCGCAGGAAAGCAATCGCTTGACGCGCACTTGCTGCGTCAGGCCATTCTTCCATCGCGGAGATCTCGGCGCGACTGGTGAACAGCGACTTGCGGCGTCGCTGGTCGATTGCGCCAGCGACTTCTTTGCTGAACCCTGGCAGCTGGCAAAGCCAATCGACGGGTGCGGCGTTGACGTCGACTCCGCCACGACTGACACCGCTTGTCATCACATCGCGTAACGCTGGCCACAACGCGTCGTCGGACAGTTCACGCTGGAACGAACCAAGTCGCAGGCGAAGCGGATCGACTTTCGTCATCGCTTGCGAAGGACGCAAGACAGAAAACGCAAGCCATGCAGCCGATCGGAAACGACGAGGCGTTGAACGCATCTCGCGATTGCCAATTTCGCTTCCCGCGTAAACGTCGGCACCGCTGCGTTCGGCGACGGTCCAGCGGATCGAACCGGCAGTCGATTGATCCACCAATTCATGGAGAATCACAAGACAGGCACGTCGGGCTGGGCCGTTGCTGATGACGATGAGATTGACGCCGAACTGATGAATCAATTCACCGATGCGATTGACCGCCGCAGTTCGCGTTGCGGCCGTAAGTTGGCAAGGGATGTCCTCGGTATGAACAAGTCGCCCGTCGGCAGCCACAATCGCGATGGCTGAGGTTCGTGGACCCATCGCATCGATCGATAAAACGATTCTTGCATCGACGCCGTTACGATTGATTTGCGCATCGAGGTGATCCGCTGCGACGCCTACCAATCGGCTTGCCGATGACTCGAGCAGTTCATCCCACCAAGCGGCTTCAGCCGCTTCGCGAATAACCGAGTCATTGGATGTGACCAAGTCCCGAAGCTTATCACCAAACGCCTCGTTGAGTCCCGACGCCGCTCGCAGCAATTGATCGGTTAACTTATTCGTATCGTAAACGAATTGACATTGAACGACACCGCTACGAAGTCCTCGGCCGATCATCAAGGTCTGAAACGCTGTCAAACGCTGGGCGAGGATCTCTTTGCCCGCAAGCGGTTGAAGGACGCTGACCAACCATCGCCGCCGACGCTGGCGCGGGGAGATTTTTTTCGGAGGCTTGGTTTCTTTTGGCTTCGCCTGCGATTTTTGATTCGCTTTCGGCTTTTTCGATCGCGGTCTAGAGCTCTTCACCGGAGTCGCATCGCTCGCGGTGGTTGCAACAGCTGGTGTCTCATCGGTTGGAACTTTAACGCCGGTGGCATCGACCGCTGGTACCGCCTCAAGGACTTCGACCCCGACCGAAGAGGCACTTGCGGCCGTCAGTTCGGAAGCAGTTCCTTCCTGGGCAGCTTCGTCCGATGTTGTCTCTTCCTGAGTTGTCTCTTCCTCGGCTGTCTCTTCCTGGGTAGTTTGCTCTTGCGTAGACTCTTCGACCTGAGACTCGGGCATTGCTTCCCCCGAGGTATCCGAAATTGCGTTGGTCAATTCCTCGGGAGTCGGCCAAGGCGCGGGTGCGGCAGGCTCGTCGACAACGGCTTGAGCGGCGGTCGGGACGCCTGCTGAAAGGGATTCGCCGCCGTCGTGATCGTCGGATGAATGGTCAGCCGCCGATTCCATGTGCGTGTCCTTGACCGAGAGAATTCGGATCTTGGCATTGTTGAACAACCAACGAACCGCTGCGGCTTGTATCTGCGGATGCCCGGCAAGGCGTGAGACCAATGCAGCATCCAATCCCGATTCGATCGATCCGGTTTCAGATTGCAGCCCCATCAACGCAATTAGGTCCGAAGTGGTCGAGGGGTCACCTTTCTCGGGGCTAAGGATACGTGAAGCGACACGCGTTGCCGCGGAACCCGCTTCGCCGGACTCGCCACGTAGACGTCGCGCCAATCGATCGACAACACGCTTCGAACTTGCAGATCGAATCGCTCGCCCTAGCGCCGGATCGGCTTGCGGCATTTGCTCGAGTCGCTGCAAGAGGGATTCGCGACGATTTTTGATCCATGCCTCATCGCGCATTGCACGATACAGCACCCACATCGACTGTTCGCTCAAACCTCCCAGCTCATCACGCCGATAGCGGGCCAGGAATGGCGGTGCATATCCTTGCTCAAGGAGAGGCAATGCACTTCTCAGAGATGTCAACTCGCAGTTGGTACGGCGAGCAATGGCTTCCAGATCAACGGTCATCGAGACACGAAAGTACTATTTCTCGAAGCGACTTGGCAGCGAGCGAGTCAACCAGAAATGGCCGCCAGAACCGCATCGAATAAAAGGAATCAAACCGCAATGGGTCACTGCTTGCTCGCTCACCAAGGCAGCGAAATGTAGAACCTTCCTGGCACTGCTGTCAACCGACCCACCCGCGTCTGCGATTCTTGTTCGAAAATTTAAAGAAAGACTGAAGCTGCCTAATCGTCAAAGTCGATACGACTGGTAGAGCCGTTCTGGACGTAAATTCGGCTCAGCCTGCGCCATTTCACCTCCCAAAAACCTACGAATCGATCCAGAACCCGAGGTTTTGTCGTGTTTTATCTGACAAACCACTTTCGGGGTTGCCAGCATGGATCGCTTCTCGATACGAGTACCGCCGTGAAACCAAATCAGAAAAATCATCAGCTTCGCGTCTTTCCGCAAACCGCAGATTCGGTTTCGGAAAAAAGCGAGATGTCACGCGAACTTGACCGAGCTGCGGGAGTGGCCGACTCGAAACGCGTTGAGGTGTCACTTGCCGACATCGCGCCGGTCATTGCCGATGCCGTCGCCAGCGGCAGGGGTTGGCTTGCGGATTTCGCGGACGACACGATCCAAATCGACGCTGATCTCTACGAAGTGTTGCTTGCCTACCAACAGATGCGGCGGCTGGACGCAGCTTGATGACCAGCCATGATCCGCCTCACTAAAATTCACAGAACACAGTTTAACCGCTCCCCCCAGCAAAACGGCCTGTTCGATCATGCGTAGCATTGCAGTCATCAATCAAAAAGGTGGCGTGGGTAAAACAACCACCGCCGTCAACTTGTCCGCCGCGCTTGCGAATTCAGGGGCCCGCGTATGCGTCCTTGACCTCGACCCGCAAGCCCACGCGTCCCTTCACCTCGGCGTTTCGGCCGCGGGTACGGTCCCAAGCCTATACGACGTCCTGTGTGGTAACGCGACCATTGCCCAAGCGCGATGCGAAGTTTCCGAGTATCTTTCGGTCGTGCCTTCGAACATCGACTTGGCAGCGGCTGAAATGGAATTGGCAGGCGAGGTGGGTCGCGAAATGATCCTCCGTGATGCGCTCGCCGCTGACGATGCAAAGTTCGACTACTTGATTCTTGATTGCCCGCCGAGCTTAGGTGTCTTGACGATCAATGCACTGGTTGCGGTCGATGAAGTCTTCTTGCCTCTCCAACCACACTTTCTCGCGCTACACGGACTTAGCAAACTGCTTCGGACCGTTGAAGTGGTTTCGCGAAGATTGAACGAGCAGCTTCGATTGTCCGGTGTAATGCTTTGTATGTATGATTCGACGACTCGACTGGCCGCGGAAGTTAGCAGCGATGTTGAAGCGTTCTTTAGTGGCGGTCCATCCGCGAAACAAGCAATGCAGAACGCGAAGTTTTTTGACACCAAAATTCGCCGCAACATTCGACTTGCCGAGGCGCCAAGTTTCGGCCAATCAATCTTTGAGTACGCTCCGGAAAGCAACGGCGCGGCTGACTATCGAGCCCTCGCTGAAGAGGTCATCATGCAAACCGCGGGTTCCTTACGGTTCGCGGCTGCTTGACGAAACGGTCGATTCCATCGATTCCACGACGTCACGGCAACGGTCCGCGATGTCATTCATGTCGTCGCGATCATCCGGCTTGAGAAACAGTCTGGTATGGTCGCCTTCACGAACGAAGAACCACTGCTGTGTCGTCAAGACTCGTTCCGCGCGATGCGAAACGGTTTCGATCACCGTGTCATCAGCCGTTCCGTCGCTCGCCCACTGCTCCGGCGTGATTCGCGACGATCCTTCTTCCGAAGCGACAAGGTAATGCATCACTTCGTTGATCGATCGCAAGCCAGGCAAGCGTAGGCCTGCTCCTTCGCCATCAAACAAAATCACGGGAACGTGAATCTGCGGACTCCGGATCGTTCCGGCACGATGTCCGATCCATCCGTTTTGCCCCATGCTGATGCCGCTGGTCCCAATCATCGCAAGACCGATGTTTTCTCCCGATGCCTGAATCGCGTCCAGCAAAATCGAAACCAATCGATCGAGCAACCTAACTTGGCACCCATAGGTCTGCATCCATGACGTGATCCAGTCCGGATGCGCGTCGGGCGAAAGCGCGAAGAATGGTACGCTTACGCTTTCAAAAATGGCGGGCGGCTTTTGAGTAGTCGACTCCGGGACACCGCCTGCCCGTGACTGTGCCTCAAAGTCCGCCAATGACCACTCGACCTGATCGATCGGTTCTTCATCCTCTTCATCTTCCTCGATCGGAAACAACCATCGTGGCGCGTCCCAGTGCCTGGCTAAGCTGTCGCTGTGAACCCACATCACGGACCAATCGGGCGCTGCTGATTCCGACGTATCGCTAAGCCTTTCTAGGACGGGCAATAAAAGTTTAGCCATCGAAGTCAGCTCGATTTCTTCACACGCCAAAGCATCTTGCCCCAACGATTCAGGCACCGATTCCGTAAAGGTACATTGGTCGAACGCAAACTTTTCGGCAAGCTTTGCAAGCTCAACCGCCTGAGGTCCCGCGTTCAAATAAAGCTCAACGCGGCCGACTTTGTGACAATGGTTGACCCAACGATCATCGCCGACGGTCTGGCCCCAAAGTTGGGCAAGCTGTTCGACAGAATCGTCGCTTGTGGCAATCGCCCGGTCCCAAACGGTTCCAAGGGTTGCCATTTTATCAATCGAAGAAGTTTCGTTCCAAGGTGAGCCGTAAACACCAATCGCGCTGGTCGCCAACGCGTCCAGCGACAAAACTACCCAGCGTTTCGACATCAAACCTTCTCGTAAAAGCATCGTTTTCAATAGCCACGAAGCATTGTAGAGTACGCGGGGATCGATCGCGATTCCACATGACTTATCGCGAGTAGCTTTTCAAAGGATCATTCATGACTGCCAAGATACTGTTGCAATTAGATACGGATGCGATGCCTAGCAGCTTCGATGCGGTCGTTGCCGTTGATTCGGGCGTTGATCATCTGCTGTCTCACGGGGGCGTGACCCCGGACAACGTGACATCTCTTGTGCACGGAGTGATGTTCACTCGCGGCGGTGATCACCTTCGACATACCGCGATCTTCATCGGTGGCAGCGACGTTAGCGCCGCGGAAATGGTGGCTGCGAAAGTCGAAAGCTGCTTCTTCGGGCCGGTCCGAGTGTCGTTGCTTCAAGACGCAAGCGGTTGCAACACGACGGCAGCAGCAGCGGTGATCTCGGCGGCGAAGCATGTCGACTACAAGGACTCGACCGTTTGCGTTCTGGGCGGTACGGGGCCTGTGGGAAAACGAGTTGCCGAGATGGTCGCTTTTGAAGGGGGACGGGTTCGGATCGTCTCACGCAATCTACAGCGAGCGAACGATGCCGTCGCAGCCATCACCACTCGGGTGCCAGGAAGTCGATTGGAAGCGAGCTGTGTCATTGGCCCATCCCAGACGGCAGAATGCCTAGTCGGTTGTAACGTCGTTATCTCCTGTGGGGCTGCAGGAGTACTGCTGCTCGATGAAAACACAATGTCAAGCGCTGCGTCTCTTTGCGTCGCGATCGATCTCAACGCCGTTCCACCGGTTGGCATCGAAGGCATTGAGCCGTCGCACAAAGCCAAAGAATTGAACGGAGTGATCCGGTATGGTGCATTGGGTGTTGGCGGCCTGAAGATGAAGATTCACCGCGCGGTTATTCATGCATTGTTCGAACGTAACGATCAGGTGTTCGACGCCAAAGAGGTCCTTGCGATCGGAAAGACAATTTAAGTGACTCGGTCGACTACGATGAGCCAGGCGGAGGGCAACGCATCTACCAACAACTACCAACAACGTCGCAGGTTTGGCGGAGTGAATGCTTTTCGGATGGCGTTCTGTTAGAATTTGTCAAA
>Ga0105046_10007028_pt1 | contig 17770 bp, 18 predicted proteins | sample MAT03_FD_78385 | JGI IMG/M metagenome (GOLD analysis project Ga0105046, IMG submission 78385) | Freshwater microbial communities from Lake Fryxell liftoff mats and glacier meltwater in Antarctica - MAT-03 (megahit assembly) | ecosystem: Environmental > Aquatic > Freshwater > Ice > Liftoff...
CGGGCGGCGAGGCGGGGCAGACGGCGCAGGGCCTTCTGCATCTCGACATGGGTTGCCATCTTGACCGCAGGATAGCCCAGCAGGACGCGGCCCGCAGGGGCATTGGTAAAGATCTTGGTGGCCCCGCCTGCGATCACGTCGTCGCCGACAAAGATGTTGTCGTTGACGCCGCATTGTCCGCCCAGCACCACCCGGTCGCCGATCCGCGCCGACCCCGCGATGCCGACCTGCCCGCACAGCAGGCAGTCGCGGCCCACGGTGACGTTGTGGCCGATGTGGACGAGGTTATCGAGCTTGGTGCCTGACCCGATGGCGGTATCGCGGATCGTGCCCCGGTCGATGGTGCAGTTTGCGCCGATCTCGACGTCATCGCCGAGGGTGACGGAGCCGAGCGAATGGATGCGGGTCCAGACTTGTTCTTGAATTTCGGTTCGTTGTCCAAGGGTTGCGCGGACTTCCTCAACTCCCGACTTTTCGGGTGTCACAAAGGAAAACCCGTCCGACCCGATGACCGCACCGGGTTGGCAGACAAAGCGGTTGCCGATGCGCACCCGCACGCCGATCCGCGCGCCAGTCAGGATCACGGCGTCGTCGCCGATCTGAGCCCCGTTGGCAATCGAGACATGGCTGGCGATGCGGGCGCGATGCCCGATGCGCACGTCGGCACCGATTGTGACGAAAGGGCCGATGGCCGCGCCCTCGCCGATTAGTGCGGTAGGGTCGATCACGGACAACGGATGCTTCCCGGCGGCGATCTGTGGTCCGGCATCCAGCAGCGCCGTCAGCCCAGCCATCGCCAGCCGTCCACGCGGGGCAAAGATCGCGGCGCGCAGGCCCATGCCCTGCCAATCCGCCCCCGGCCAGACCAAAGCCGCCTGCGCCGCCCCCTTGGCCAGACCGTCCGCGTACTTGGGGTCCATCGCCAGCGCCAGCGCCGCAGGCCCCGCCATTGCGGGTTCGGATGCGCCGTCGATCAGCCAGTCCAGATCGCCTGCGGCATCAGCCCCCAAAGCGGCAGCAATCTGGCGGATGGTATGGGCCATGCAGAAACCTCCAGCGCGGGGCCGCCCCGGAAACCGACCCTGCGCGCGGGTTTAGCCCTGAACGCCGCGCAGCACCACCCCGACGTCCGTCAGGGCCTGAAAAATCCTGCCATCGCGGCCATAGACGTCGCGGCGATAGCCGATGGTGCCTTTGGCATTGGGCCAGGCGGTGAAGTAGACCAGATGCACCGGCACCGGTGCGTCCAGCGGCACCGTGGTTTCGCGGCCCGTGTTCAGGTGGGCGGCAAATTCGCCCTTGGGGTCATCGACCTGCAGCGCCAGCAGCGCATAGGCAAAGTCGAAGGGGTCGGCAAGCCGGATGCACCCGTGGCTGTAGGCGCGCACTTCGTTGTCAAACAGGGATTTCGATGGGGTATCATGCAGATAGATGTTGTAAGTGTTTGGGAACATGAACTTGACCAATCCCAGCGCATTGCCGTCCGAGGGCGGCTGGCGCAGCGCAAAGGGAAAGTTGCGCGCGGTATAGCCTGCAAAATTCACCGCTCCGCGTGGCACGACGCGGCCCGCGCCGTCGATCACTTGCAGATGGCTGACGGCGTTGCGGTTGGATTGCAGCAGTGGCAGGTATTCCTTGGTGGTGATCGACCGGGGCACCGACCACGAGGGATTGATGACCATATGCTCCATCACGTCGGAAAACTCAGGGCTGCGCTGATCGGGCACATCCTTGCCGATCACGGTGCGGGTCTGAAAGGTGACGCGGCCATGGTCGATGATCTGGGCGGTAAAGTCGGGCTGGTTGACCCAGATATACCGATCCCCCAACCGCGTGCCACTGAGCCAGCGCAGCCGTTCCATCGCGACGATCACCGATTTCAAGCGGGTGTCGGGGGCGGTGTTCAATGCGTCGATGGTGCTGGCCCCCGCCACCCCGTCCGCTGTCAGGCCGTTATCGAGCTGGAACCGCTGCACCGCCATCTGGACGGCGCGGTCATAGGATTGCGTGGCCGACTGTCCCATGTAGCCCAAGGCAGCCAGCCGGTCGCGCAGTTGCACGACCGACGCGCCGGACGCGCCGGGGGCCAGTTTGCCCGCCCCGACCGATGCGCCAAAGCCGCCCAAGGCGATCCGCGCCTCCAGCGTCATCTTTTCCTTCATCAGGCGGGTGTATTCGGGGGCTTTGGGGGCAAGATCTTGCAGGAACTGGTCCAGCCCCGGAGCCTCGATCTGCGCCAGAAGGCGGGCCGGGTCGGGGCGGGTAACCTCGCGCAGGATGCCGCCGTCGACCGAGGTGGGGACCAGCGCGCCGACCGACAGATCGGCTGCATAGTCCAGAAAGGCGCGTGTCATTGCCAGTTCGAGCCGGCCCCGGTCCCCTTCGGTCACGGCGGCGGCGAAACCGGCGCGCAGCGCGCGGGCATCATAGCGCGCGACGGGCAGGCCGTGATCAAACGCCCGGTCCAGCGCAGTCAGCAGAACCTGACGCCGTTCAATGTCGGCGGGACCGGTCCAGACCGCAGCATAATCGCGCGCAGCATAGAAGGCGGCGACCTCTTCCCCGCCAGTCGCGGCTTCGGCCAGGGCCTGGGTGAAGGCAGTCGTCTGCACCATTGCCTGCACGCCCGCAGGCAGGGCCAGGGCCAGGGCGGTCGTCAGAGCAAAGATCAGGCGCGTGCGGGAAGGCGTCATGGTTGGTTTGGTCCTCTTGCCGGCGCAGGTCGAACCGGAGGGGTCACGGTCGATCACATCGAGAAAAGTTTCAAACAAATTCCGGCAACTGTAAACTCACAACGCCGCCAGAAACGGCATTGCCAAGCGGTATTGTTGCAGAAAGATCGGGGCCCGACCAGAGGCGCGCAACTTGCGGTTTTCCGCGCTTGGCAAATCAAAATTCAGCAATTTTTTGCCTATTGGCCGTAAGTTGGGACCGTCGGGGCAATCTTGGCTTGGGCTTCAAAAGAAGGTGTGCCAATAGTGTCGGGCACTTGGGGATGAAGTGAAAGACAAGCCGCCGACACAGGCGGTCGTATACCAGCGACAGGACAGGCGCAAAGAATGGCGAATATGACTGATGTGGGTTTCACGCGGCGTGGACTATTGGGTGCGTTTGCGGCGACCTTGGTGATCGCGGCTCCGACTCTTTCCAACGCGTTCGGGGTGCTGCGCGGCGCGGGCGACATTCGCCGCGTCAAGATGTATTCAGGTCGCACAGGCGAAAGCATGGACACGATTTATTGGATCGAAGGGGAGTACATTCCCGAAGCCATGAAGGAAATCAACCACTTCATGCGCGACTGGCGATCGGATGAGTCGATGAAGATCGATCCGCGAAACGTCGACATCATGGCCGCTGCGCATCGGTTGATGGACGTGTCTGAGCCTTACATGCTTTTGTCGGGCTATCGCTGCGCTGCGACGAACGCAATGTTGCGGTCGAAGTCGGGTGGTGTTGCGCGCAATTCGCTGCATATGGTCGGCAAGGCTGCAGACCTGCGGTTGAAGTCTCGGTCGGTCGGGCAGATGGCCAAGGCAGCGGCTACCTGTGCTTCGGGTGGCGTGGGTCGGTATTCGCGGTCGAACTTTGTCCATATGGATTGTGGCCCGGTTCGCACCTGGGGCGGGTGATGCGGGATTTCATATGACAAACGACGAAGGGAACCGGTTGGTTCCCTTTTTTGTTGGCGATTTGACGAAGATTTTTCTCAGTCTTCGTCAGGTGCAGCCTGTGACCCTCCACGGCCGCGGAACCCTTGGGCCACCACGAATTTCTCTGAACTGTCGGCGCGGCTGGCAGGGGGTTTGACGTTGACGACCTTGCGGAAGTTTTGTTTCAGAATCGCCTGAAGGCTGTTTTCGGCGCCGCCCGCCAGAACCTTGGCGACGAAGGTGCCGCCCTCCTCCAGCACGTCCATCGCGAAATAGGCGGCGGCTTCGCACAGGGCGATGATGCGCAGGTGGTCGGTGCCTTTGTGCCCTGACGAGGCTGCCGCCATGTCGCTGAGCACGACGTCCGCAGGGCCACCCAGCCACTGCTTGACCAGACCGTCGGCCGCGTCATCCAGAAAATCAAGTTGATGGATCTGCGCGCCCGAGATCGGCTCGACCTCTTGCAAGTCGACGCCCAGCACCGTGCCAATCGGTTTGCCGGGGCGGTCCCCCAGCGCGTTGACCCGCGAGACGGCCACCTGACACCACCCCCCCGGCGCGCACCCAAGGTCCACCACGCGCACGCCGGGTTTGAAAAAGCTGTATTTGTCGTCCAACTCCAGAATCTTGAAGGCCGCCCTGCCCCGGTAGCCGTCTTTCTTGGCGCGGATGACGTAGGGGTCGTTCAACTGGCGTTCCAGCCACAGGGTGGACGACAGTTTGCGCCCCTTGGCGGTCTTGACCCGCACGCGAAGCTCGCGTTGACCGCGCCCCGAGGTGTTCTTTGCGCTTGCGGGTTTATCGGTCATTCGTAGGGTCCATCATCCAGAACGCCGTCCGCGCTCATCTGTGCATATAACAGCCCTTCGCGCAGACCACGGTCGGCGACGGACAGCTTATCGGTGGGCCATATCCGCATCAGCGCCTGAAGGATAGCCGCCCCGGACATGATCAGCGCATGACGGTCGCGCCCGATGCGTGGATCCGTACGGCGGCCTTCGGGGCCCAACGACAGATAATCGCGGATCACAAAGTCGATCTGGTCGGACGTCATCAGCAGCCCGTCCACCTTGGCGCGGTCATAGCGGCGCAGCCCCAGGAAGCTGGCAGCGACAGTGGTGACCGTGCCCGAGGTGCCGATGATCTGAAACCCGGTGCGGGGATTTTCGGCGTTGTAGGGGCTGAATTTGGCGAGGTTCTCTTCGAAGAACCAGCTCATCAGTGCGAATCTGGCGGCGTCATCCTCGACGTCGATGAATTGGTCTTTCAGGGTGGCGACACCAAGGGGCACCGAAATCCAGTCCACCACACGCGCGTCGCCCGGACCCTGCGCGGCAAAGCCGGAATGCAGGCGCATGATGGACCGGGGGCGATCCTCGGACGCGACGCCCGACAGGTCGATCCAGACCAGTTCGGTAGACCCCCCACCGATATCGACGACCAGAAGTTGTTCGGTACGCGGCGACACCAGCGGCGCGCAGGAAATCACCGCAAGGCGGGCTTCTTCTTCGGGCGCGATGATTTCAATCTGCAGCCCGGTTTCGCGTTTGACCTGACGGACGAAATCGCGGGCATTCCGGGCACGGCGGCACGCTTCGGTCGCGACAAGGCGCATGCGGCTGACCTGATGGCTGTCGATCTTTTTGGCGCAGATGCGCAGAGCTTGAATCGTGCGGGCCATCGAGGCGCGAGACAGGCGGCCAGATGCCTCCAGCCCCGCGCCAAGCTGCACGGTTTTGGAAAAGCTGTCGATGACGTTAAACTGACTGCCCTTGGGTTGGGCAATCAGCATCCGGCAAGAGTTCGTGCCCAGATCCAGCGCCGCATACAGCGCCGCTCCGGGGTCGGCGGGGGCCAACGTGTCGTCCAAGCGAGAGGCCTGCAAAGCCTCGATCGCCGCAGAGTCAGCGTCCACCCCCATGGGACGCTCGGGCGCCATAATCGCCCTCCATTCGTGGTTGCAGTTAAGGTAGCCCTGAACCCCCCCGCTGACAAGGACCGCAGTTATGCACAGCATGGTCTGGCGCGCATGATGGTGTTGAAGATTTTTCCAACGCGGATCGGTCGATTTCTGCGGCAGGACAGGTTAGGTGCAAGGGGCCGATGCGATTGCGGGACCGTGGGTCGCAACAAGGTGGATACCTGTCGAAAACCGACATCGGTTGTCGGTCGGGACGGATAGAACAGGAGCGTGGATGCGCCAGAGGGGAATCAGCGATGCCAGATGTAACAGTGGTTTATTGGCGTGACATTCCCGCTCAGGTGATCGTCGGCAAGGGTCGGCGCGGGTCGAAAGTGCAACTGACCGAGCGGTTTGAACAGGCCATCGACCGTGTAGCGATGAAGGTCGGCGCCAAAGATGCCGATGCCTATATGGCCGAATGGCGCAAAGCGACAGCTTATGAGGTTGAAGGCGAGCCTGATGCGGTGGCCGCAAGCGAGGCGGCCCGCATCGAGGCCGAGATTGATACCGCCGCCCTGCGCACCCTGATTGATCAGGACGGCTGGGCCACCCCCCGCCCCAGCCTGTAAGGAACCCGCATGGCCCTGTTCAGTTTTCGCCGCGATGCGGCCCCCTCTGATGCGAACCCGCAGGTCGAAGCCATTCTGCGGGGCTATTCGATCGAGGTGATGCCGCGCACCGCCGAAAAGGTGGAACGCTTTCGAGATATCCTGCCTGCCGGGACGCGGGTTTACATTGCGCATATCGAGGGCACTCCGATTGCCGACATGGTGGCCACGGCCAGGCGGCTGAACGCCGAAGGCTTTCCGGTGATGCCGCATTTTCCGGCCCGAATCATCCCGGACCGGGCGACGCTGGCCGACTGGATCGCCCGCTATCAGGGTGAGGCGGATGTCAGGCAGGCATTGCTGCTGGGTGGCGGGGTCAACACGCCCGTCGGGGATTTCGACAGTTCGATGCAGATGATCGAGACGGGTCTGTTCGACGCGTTCGACCGGTTGCATGTGGCAGGGCACCCAGAAGGTAACAAGGATATCGACCGCGACGGCGGCGACAGGGTCGTCTTGCAGGCGTTGAAGTGGAAACAGGCCTTTGCCGACCGGTCGGACGCGCAGATGGCGATTGCGACGCAGTTCTGTTTCGAGGCGGAGCCCGTGATTGCCTGGGCCGACCGACTGGCCGCCGAGGGCATCCGCCTGCCGATCCATATCGGGATTGCCGGCCCCGCCAAGCTGCAAACCCTGATCAAATTCGCGATTGCCTGCGGCGTGGGGCCTTCGTTGCGCGTCTTGCAAAAGCGGGCGATGGACGTGACCAAGCTGTTGCTGCCTTATGAGCCGACCGAGGTTGTGGCAGCCCTGGCCGTGCACAAGGAGGCGAACCCGGCGTTTGGCATCGAACAGGTGCATTTCTTCCCGCTGGGCGGTATCAAGACCAACGCCACCTGGGCCACAGACCATGGTGGAACTTCGGGCATTCCTGCCGCAATGGCTTGAGACAAAGGTTGAAGAATGACGCGCACCGTTATTGAATCCAAAACGAAAACCGTTGTCATCGGCTTTGACGAACCATTCTGCGTGATCGGCGAGCGGATCAACCCCACGGGGCGCAAGAAGCTGGCCGCCGAGTTGGAGCAGGGCGATTTCACCACGGTCGAGCGCGATGCGCTGGATCAGGTCGCCTGTGGCGCGATGGTGCTGGATGTGAACTCGGGGGCCGTGTTCACCAACCGGATGGCGGCTGATCCGCGCTATGCCGACAACAACTTCGTCGAGCCGCCGCTGATGCGGGACCTTATTCTGCGGATTCAGGCAATTACGGATGTGCCTTTGTGCATCGACAGCTCGGTTCCCGGTGCGCTGGAGGCGGGGTTGCAGGCCTGTGAAGGCCGGCCCCTGTTGAACTCGGTGACCGGCGAGGAAGAGCGGCTGGAACTGGTTCTGCCGCTGGTCAAGAAGTACAACGTGCCAGTGGTGGCAATCTCAAACGACGACACGGGGATTTCGGTCGACCCGGATGTGCGGTTTGCCGTGGCGAAAAAGATCGTCGAGCGGGCGGCGGATTTCGGGATTCCGGCGCATGACATCGTGGTTGATCCGCTGGTCATGCCGGTGGGCGCGATGGGGTCGGCCGGGCAGCAGGTGTTTACGCTGGTTCGCCGGTTGCGCGACGAGTTGGGGGTGAACACCACTTGCGGCGCGTCAAACATCAGCTTTGGCCTGCCACACCGCCACGGGATCAACGCGGCGTTTCTGCCGATGGCGATTGGGGCGGGGATGACGTCGGCGATCATGAACCCGGTGCGTCAGGTCGAAATGGAAGCGATCCGGGCGGCGAATTTCCTGATGAACCACGATGCGAACGGCGCGGAGTGGATCAGGTTCGCCAAGGTGCTGGAGCTGTGCGCGGGGGGAATGCCGTTCCCCGAAGCCTCGGCTTCCGTCGCCAGTGCGGGCAAGGGCGGGCGTCGCGGCGGTCGGGCGCGGGGTTAAATCCGCACTCCTTCACGCGCCGCGAGGTCGCAAAAGAATTGCCAGGCGACGCGGCCGGAACGGGAGCCGCGCGTGGCTTGCCATTCTATCGCTTCGGCGCGCAGGCGGTCAGGGGAGACGGCCACGCCATGCGCCGCGCAATAGGCGTCGATCATCGTCAGATAATCGTCCTGCGTGCAGGGGTGGAAGCCCAACCACAGGCCGAACCGGTCGGACAGGGACACTTTCTCTTCGACCGCCTCACCGGGGCTGATCGCGGTGGAGCGTTCATTTTCGATCATGTCGCGCGGCATCAGGTGGCGGCGGTTCGACGTAGCGTAAAGCAGCACGTTGTCGGGGCGGCCTTCGATGCCGCCATCGAGCACGGCTTTCAGCGATTTGTAATGCTGATCGTCGTGGCTGAACGACAGGTCATCGCAGAACAGCAGGAATTGCGCCGGAGCGGCTTTCAACTGCGCCAGAAGGCGCTGCACCGAGGGCAGATCCTCGCGGCTGAGCTCGACGATTTTCAGGTCATGGCCTTCGGCGCGCACTTGTGCGTGGACCGCCTTGACCAGCGACGATTTCCCCATCCCCCGCGCGCCCCACAAGAGGGCGTTGTTGGCGGGCAAGCCGCGCGCGAAGTGGCGGGTGTTGTCCAGCAGGATATCCCGCGCACGGTTCACCCCGATCAGCAGCGCGATATCGACGCGCGCGACCTTGGTCACCGGAACCAGTCGGTCGGGGTCGGTGTGCCACGCGAACGCTTCGGCCCCGAAGTCGGGGGCCGGGGCTGCGGGCGGGGCCAGCCGTTCAAGAGCTGCGGCGATCCGGGTCAGGGCATCGCCGCTCATGCCTTGTTGGCCGCCTCGTCTTCTTCGTCTTCGTCAACCCATGTGCCATCGGCGCGCGCCTCTGCCTCGCGGCGTTTTTCAATGCGGCGAATGAGGAAAATCGACACTTCGTACAAAGGGTAGACGGCGATAAACAAAATCAACTGGCTTATCACGTCGGGCGGCGTCACCAAAGCCGCGACCAGCAAAATCACGACGATGGCATAACGCCGCATCCCTGCCAGCCCGCGCGACGTGGCAAGTCCCGCCTTGCCCATCAGCGTCAGCAAGACCGGCAGTTGAAAGCAGAGACCGAATGCCATGACCAGCTTCAACGAGATATCAAGTGTTTCGTTGACCTTGCCCTGAAACACGATCGAGATGCCGCTGGCGGTGGCCGGAAGTGCTGCCTCGCCAACCGACGTGGACGAAAAGCCGGGTATAAGCGCGGTCAACAGCGAATAGGTATCGGCGAACCCGAGGAAGAAGGTCATCGCCATCGGGGTGACGATGTATTGGGCAAAGGCTGCGCCCAAAAGAAACAGCACCGGAGATGCGATCAGGAACGGCAGAAACGCCGACTTTTCGCTGCGATACAGCCCCGGTGCGACGAAGCGCCAAAGATGATAGGCAATCACCGGAAAGCTGAGCATCAGCCCCGCCACCATCGAAATTTGCACAAGGACGAAGAAATACTCCTGCGGTGCGGTGTATTGCATCACGGGGTTGGGGTTGCCAAGGCTTCGCATCGCCCGTTCGATCGGATCGAGCATGAAGTCGAGGATCGGATCGGCCACAATGAAACACAGGATCATGCCGACCAGAAAAGCGCCGACCGACCAAATGATGCGGTTGCGCAATTCGATCAGATGTTCGACCAGCGGAGCCGCGCTGTCATCGACGGTGTCAGTCACGCCTCACCTGCCTTTGCCGTCTTGCGGGCTTTCTTGGGTTTTTCTGCCGGGGCTGTGGCAAGCGTTTCGGCGGGGGTCACCGCTTTGGCGCGCAGTTTGCGGGCGGGCTTGGCCGGCTCGGCAGGGGTTTCGACCAAAGCCAAAGGAAGCGCGACCGGGGTTGGGGCTGCGGGGGACGGCGGGGCAGACACCGCGCGGAGCCGTTCGGTCGATTCCGCGATAATCGCTTGCCGTTTGGCTTGCGCGTCCAGCAGGGCCTGGGTTTCGGGGCCGGGCGTCGTGACCGCAGCCGCCGCCGCGACGGCAGGCGGCTGGGTCGGGCGGACGGCGTTCTTCATCGGGTCCCATTTTTCGAACTTGGTCGCCGCGTCCCGGACGGCGTTCAGCCCGGTGGATTTCAGCGACCCGGCCGATTTCAGATCGCGCGCGACATCGTTGATGCCACTTTCATTGGCAGCCTGATCCATGGCCCGCTGAAACTCCCGCGCCATCGACCGCATCTTGGCCGTGAAACGTCCCATCTGCCGGAACATGCCCGGCAGATCCTTGGGGCCGATCACGATCAGCGCCACCACTCCGACGACCAGAAGCTCGGACCATCCGATGTCTAACATTTGTCTGCGCCCCGCTGTGACCTGCGCCGATCAGACCTTGTCTTTCTCGGCCGGTGTCACGTCGCGCACGGCTTCTGCCGTTGTGGCGGTGGCAGCGTTGCGTTCGATTTCGGCGGTATTGTCGCTGACGCCCCTTTTGAAGGCGGTGATGCCCTTGCCCACTTCGCCCATCAGGGCCGAGACTTTGCCCTTGCCGAACAGGACCAGAACGATAACGGCGATCAGAAGGAGGCCGGGAAGGCCGATGTTTTGCAGCATGTCTATTACTCCGTCAGCGCGAAAGTTCGCGCGGTTCCACCTCTGACCCCGGTTTAGGCAAATCTTAGCGCGGTTCAAAGCCTGATTCGCGAGAAAGCCCGAGCGAGCAGACCTCCGGGGGGAATTTAGGAGGTTTACCTGACAGTAATCTGTCAGTTGCAAACCGCGCGACACGGTGACGCTTGACCGCCGCCCTGCCCTGCGCCACCACTCGGCCATGCGCCGCACTGACCGCCTGTTCGACCTGATCCAGATTCTGCGCGACGGGCGGCTGCATGTGGCCACCGAGATCGCCGAACGACTGGGCGTGTCGGTACGGACCATCTGGCGCGACATGGGCACGCTGATGGCGTCGGGTCTGCCGGTCGAAGGCGAGCGCGGCGTAGGCTATATCCTGCGCGCGCCGATCACGTTGCCGCCGATGATCCTGACCGCGACCGAATTGGAGGCGTTGCGGCTGGGAGTGCGGCTGGTGGCCGAAGGTCAGGACGAGGCACTGGCCGCGGCGGCGCGCGGGTTGGCGGCCAAGGTGGCGTCCGTCACCCCGCAGCCCACCGATGCCGAGGCCGACGCGCTGTTCGTGACGCCGGGGCGCGAGGTGGCGCGGGCAGCACCCCATTTGCCGATGTTGCGGGCGGCGATCCGGAACAAGGAGCGATTGTCCATCACCTACATCGACCCCGAGGGGTTCGAGAGTCACCGCGACATCCGCCCGCTGGCGCTCGAGGTGTGGGGCAAGGTCTGGTCGCTGGCGGCGTGGTGCGAGGGGCGGCAGGATTTCCGCAGCTTTCGCGTCGACCGGATCATGGCGGTGATGCCGACCGCCGAGCGGTTTCCCGACGAGCCGGGGCGACGGTTGCAGGACTACCGCGTGCGGGTTAGCGCGCCGTCTGCGGAAACACAAAGCAGCGATCCCGCCGGATCATGAGCCAAAGCACCGTACCGGGTTTTGGCAGGAACACGCCGGGCACCGAAGCCGTCAGTTTGGCACCCTGATAGTCCATCCGGAATTCGACCAGACTTTCGCGCCCCAGATAGCGCGCGCGCTCGACATGTGCCCGCGCCGGGGTTCCGTCCATTGCAGTGGGGTTGGGGCCGCGCCCGGCCCGGTCGAAGTCGATCTTGACGTGTTGCGGGCGGATCACGATATCTACCGCCGCGCCATCGGCATGACCCGGCGTCAGGAACGCGCCGAACGGCGTGTCGGTCAACGCCCCTCTGGACGTGCCGCTGATCACGTTGACATCGCTGAAGAATGCCGCCGCCGCGCGATCCACCGGCGCGTTGTAGACATTGTAGGGCGCGCCGCGCTGCACGATGGACCCCGCCCGCATCAAGGCTATTTCGTCAGCCATCCGCATCGCCTCGTCCGGTTCATGCGTGACCAGCAGCACGGCGGTGCCTTCGGCTTTCAGAACCGCCAGCGTGGCATCGCGGATGCCGTCGCGCAGGCGGTTGTCCAGCCCCGAAAACGGCTCGTCCATCAGCAGCACGCGCGGGCGGGGGGCGATGGCGCGGGCCAGAGCGACGCGCTGTTGCTCGCCGCCCGACAACTGGTGCGGATGTTTGGGGCCGAAGCCGGTCAGATCGACACGCTCCAGCAAGGCATCGACCCGCGCCGCCCTGACCGCCCGGTCACCCGACAGCCCGAAGGCCACATTCTGTGCGACGGTCAGATGCGGGAACAGCGCGAAGTCCTGAAACATCAGGCCGATGCCGCGCAACTCTGGGGGCAGGTTGTGGGAGGGGCCGAACACCTGCAACCCCTCGATCAGGATGCGGCCGGTATCGGGTTGTTCAACCCCGGCGATCATCCGCAGCGTGGTCGATTTGCCGCAGCCTGACGGTCCGAGCAAGCAGGTTACCTGCCCCGCCGCGACGCACAACGACACGTCATCCACCACCGCCCGGCCCGCAAAGCGCCGGGTCAGACCCTGAACCTCAAGCCGTGGTGGTGTCGGAAGGTCGGTCAGCACACCTTGCCCCAGCAAAAGCCTCGGAATTTAGCGGGTGGTATCAGGCGACCCCTGCCCATGCAAGACCACGGCCCGTTGCGGTCACGCCCCCGAATACGCCTCCATCGGCGCCCAGGATTGGATCGGTTTGGCCCCTGTGCCGGTCAGCGAGGCCATCCAGATGCAACCGCCACCGGGGTATTGATCCTCGCTGCGGTGAATGCGCCGACCGGCAAGGGCGCACCAAAGGAAGCTGCCGACCGCGCCATGACCGACCATCAGAAGATCGCCGTCAAGATGGGTCCGCTGAATCTGGGCGACCGAGGCCAGCATCCGCGCCTGCGCATCCACCGCGCGTTCCCAGCCGTTGGCGCTGTTGGAGGGGTCACCGAACAGCAGGTCAGCCTGCGCTTCGTGTTCGTCATGCGGCAGATGGCCGGTGGCAGAGCGGTCGACCTCGCCGGTCCGGGGCAGGATATTGACCGGCACGCCGAGCGGGGTGGCCAGAATGGCGGCGGTCTGGCGGGCCTTGGTTTCAGGGCTGGAGAACACGCGGCATGGCACCTTGGGCCAGCGGCGGGCGGCCAGGGCCATGACCCGCGCCCAGCCGGTGTTGGACAGCGACCAGTCGGTGACCGGCTGTTCGGGGTCGATGTTCACCTGCGGATGCGACAGGTAAAACAGGAAACGTGCCGGGCCGGTCATGGTGCGGCGTCCTGTGTCAGGGGTCTGCCGTCTGTTGCGCAGGCCGACGTGCCGGGGTGCGTGAAGATGATCACGCCGGGGCAGAGACAGATTGCCGTTGGAACCGGGGTGGTCATGCCAAAGTCCTTTCCAATTCAGCCGCAACTTCAAATTCCTTTGGCGATCATAAGCCGCGCAAGCGGCAATTCAATGGAATTTCGGCAGGCTTGGCCGGTTCGCGCGGTCAGATCGTGGCGTTGGTCGCCCCGCCGTCGAGCAGGATGTTCTGCCCGACGATGAAGCCCGCGTGCTGGCTGCACAGGAAGGCACAGGCCGCGCCGAAATCTGCCGCCGTGCCATAGCGGCGGGCGGGGATGGTGGCGGCGCGTTGTGCCCGTGCTTCGGCCATCGTGAGGCCGGTGGCGGCCATGACGCCACTGTCGAGGGCGGTGGCGCGGTCGGTGTCGTGGATGCCGGGCAGCAGGTTATTGATCGTGACGCCGAACTGCGCCACCTGCCGCGCGGTGCCTGCGACATACCCGGTAAGCCCGGTGCGCGCGGCGTTGGACAGGCCCAGTTGCGGAATCGGGGCCTTGACCGACTGCGAGGTGATGTTGACGACACGGCCCCAGCCCCGGTCGATCATCCCCGGCATCAGCGCGGTCATCAGAGCGATCGGGGTCAGCATATTGGCCCCGATCGCCTTGAGGAAATCGGCTTCGGTCCAGTCGTGCCACATGCCGGGCGGCGGGCCGCCGGCGTTGGTGATCAGAATGTCAACCTCGCCCGCTGCGGCCAGCACCAGCGCGCGCCCGGCCTCGGTCGTGATGTCGGCGGCGACGGACGTGACGGTTATGCCGTGGCGGCTCAGGTCAAGTGCAGCCACCTCCAGCGCGTCAGACCCGCGCGCGTTCAGCACCAGATTGACGCCAGCCTCGGCCAGCGCCGCGGCACAGCCGCGCCCAAGGCCCTTGGACCCCGCGCAGACCAGCGCCCGTTTGCCCCTGATGCCCAAATCCATTGCGATCCCCCTGCCCCGTGTCACGGCACGCTAGCAGCCGGGGCCGGAACAGAAAAGTCCCCTGACGTCCATGGTCGCGGCAAGCATTGCCATGATCCTGTCGTCAGCCCGTCGTCAGATTGACGCATCAACGCGGCGTTGATAGGTTTCGTGGCAGGCTGGCCTCTCCGTCGGTTTCCCTGCCGACCAGTCCCGGAGTCCCCCCAATTCATGCCCGATCCCGATCAGAACAATCCCGAACAGACCATTCCCGGCCATGCCTGTCAGGTTTTCCCGGCCACGGCGATCTATGTCAGCCTGGGGGCAAATCTGGGCGACGAGTTGGAAGGCCCGGACGTGGTCTGTCCCGGCGATGTCTATGAGCTGGATCAGGACGCGACTGCCCTGCGCCTTGTCGTGACGCGGGCCGAGGCGGGGGATCAGACGGTGGCACCCGGCAGTCAGATCGGCGTGGCGGGCGATGCGCTGCGGCTGGAGGCGCGCTATGCCATGATGGGGGCGGACGGCGACAAGGTGGAGTTGCTGGTTCTGATGCTGGGCGATGGGGCGCGGTTTGCGCTGCCGCTGTCGCCGATGGCAGAGCGGACGGGCTATACCTTGCTGGCGATTGAACCTGCCCCGCCGGAACTGCGGCTGTCCGATCTGCTGTGCGTGTCCTTTGCGCGGGGCACGATGATCACGCTGGCCAGCGGTGCGCAGTGCGCCATCGAGGCGCTTGCCCCGGGGGATCGCGTGCTGACCCGCGATCATGGGGCGCAGCCGCTGCGCTGGATCGGGCGGGCGACGCTGCGTGCGGTGGGGGCGTTTGCGCCGGTGGTGATTGCGGCAGGTACGCTGGGCAATGCAGGTGACCTGATTGTCAGCCAGCATCACCGGATGTTCCTGTACCAACGCCAGCGCCGTCCCGGTCTGCCCACCGCCGAAGTCTTGGTCCAGGCGCGGCATCTGGCGGACGGCGACCGGATCTTCATTCGTGAGGGCGGGTTTGTCGATTACTTCAGTCTGGTCTTTGACCGACACGAGATCATCTATGCCGAAGGTGTGCCTGCCGAAAGCCTGATGGTGACCGAAGCGACGGTCAACCGCCTGCCCCCCGATCTGGCGCAGGACGTGCGCGCGGCCTTTCCGGGGCTGAGCCAGAACCAGCATTTCGGCACCGAGGCAGGGCGTCAGGTGCTGGATCAGATCGGAGCGGCCGCGCTCTACCGCCCGCGCCGGGGCTGAACCGGTGGACGTTTGCCGCACTTTGGGCTAAAGCGCGGCCATGCTGGACAATCGCCCCCCTCTGCCGCCCGAAATCGCCCGCCGCCGGACCTTTGCGATCATCTCGCACCCCGATGCGGGCAAGACCACGCTGACCGAAAAGTTTCTGCTGTTCGGCGGTGCGATCCAGATGGCGGGGCAGGTGCGCGCCAAGGGCGAGGCGCGGCGCACCCGGTCGGACTTCATGAAGATCGAGGCGGACCGGGGGATTTCGGTGTCGGCCTCGGCGATGAGTTTCGATTTCGGGCCGTATCGGTTCAATCTGGTCGACACTCCGGGTCACAGCGATTTCTCCGAGGATACCTACCGAACTTTGACCGCCGTTGACGCCGCCGTGATGGTGATCGACGGGGCCAAGGGGGTGGAGAGCCAGACCCGCAAGCTGTTCGAGGTGTGCCGGTTGCGCGACCTGCCGATCCTGACCTTCTGCAACAAGATGGACCGGGAAAGCCGCGATACATTCGACATCATCGACGAGATTCAGGAGAATCTGGCCATCGACGTGACGCCCGCCAGTTGGCCGATCGGCACGGGGCGCGAGTTCATCGGGGCCTATGATCTGCTGCATGACCGGCTGGAGATCATGGACCGCGCCGACCGCAACCGGGTGGCTGAATCGATCAAGATCAGCGGGTTGGACGATCCGGCCCTGAGCGACCATGTGCCCGCCGATCTGCTGGCCAAACTGCGCGACGAATTGGAGATGGCGCGCGCGTTGCTGCCCGCGTTCGACCAGGCGTCGGTGTTGAACGGCTCGATGACGCCGATCTGGTTCGGATCGGCGATCAACTCGTTCGGGGTGCGCGACCTGATGGCGGGGATTGCCGAATATGGACCCGAGCCGCAGATTCAGACTGCCGCCGAGCGCAAGATCGCCCCCGAGGAAACCCCGGTGACCGGCTTCGTGTTCAAGGTGCAGGCCAATATGGACGCCAAGCACCGCGACCGGGTGGCTTTCGTGCGGCTGGCCTCCGGGCATTTCGAGCGCGGCATGAAGCTGACGCATGTCCGCAGCAAAAAGGTGATGGCGGTGTCGAACCCGGTAATGTTTCTGGCCGCCGACCGCGAGTTGGCCGAAGAAGCCTGGGCGGGCGACATCATCGGGATTCCGAACCATGGGCAGTTACGGATTGGCGATGCGCTGACCGAGGGGGAGGTTCTGCGGTTCACCGGGATTCCGTCTTTCGCGCCGGAATTGCTGCAGGGTGTGCGGGCGATGGACCCGCTGAAAGCCAAGCATCTGGAAAAGGCACTGACCCAGTTCGCCGAAGAAGGGGCCGCCAAGGTGTTCAAACCGATGATCGGGTCAGGTTTCATCGTGGGCGTGGTCGGGGCCCTGCAGTTCGAGGTGCTGGCCAGCCGGATCGAACAGGAATACGCGCTGCCGGTGCGGTTTGAAGGCTCGCACTTCACCTCTGCCCGCTGGGTGTCGGGGCCGAAAGTTGAGGTTGAAAAGTTCATCAACGTCAACAAGGGACACATTGCGACGGATACCGATGGCGATACGGTGTATCTGACGCGGCTGAAATGGGACATCGACCGGATCGAGCGGGATTATCCCGCGATCAAGCTGACGGCGACCAAGGAAATGATGGTTTAGGGGCGGGTTTCCCCGCCCCCATGCCTTACTTTGCGGCCAGAAAATCGCTGACTTCCAGCAGGAGCATTTCATTGTCGGACGGCTTGTCCAGCGCGCGGCCCGACGAATAGGGCAGGTTGTTGTCGTTGCCGACCATGATATGCGTGGCGTCGACCAGCATCACGTCTTCGATGGTGAAGAACGGCATGGTGATCTTGCCCGACAGTGCCGGATTGGCGACCGTGGTCAGGCGGGCAAGGCCTTCGGGATCGGCGATGTTCATCAGGTCGATATGGCCGATGCGGCGCACGAAGCCGTCGGCGTCCACTGTTGCGGTGTCGATCAGCACGACGTTCTTGACCATCGCGGGTTGCGGGAAGCAATCTGGGGCCGGATCAGCGGCGCATTTCAGGCTTGGGTCGCCTTCACCGTTGTCACGCTCGATCACCAGCGCGCGGGTGGCGTCGATGAAGTTGAAATCGCCGATGGCGGTCGCACCTTCGGCAAGCTGGAACTTGAACGAAGCCCCGGTCCAGGTGGCGGTGGCAGGATCGAAGGCCATCGA
>Ga0105046_10007029_pt1 | contig 17767 bp, 12 predicted proteins | sample MAT03_FD_78385 | JGI IMG/M metagenome (GOLD analysis project Ga0105046, IMG submission 78385) | Freshwater microbial communities from Lake Fryxell liftoff mats and glacier meltwater in Antarctica - MAT-03 (megahit assembly) | ecosystem: Environmental > Aquatic > Freshwater > Ice > Liftoff...
ACTCCCTGAACGACGGCGTTTTACAAACGCAGCCTGTTTTCGGGAATTTGAGCGCGGGCAACTACCGGCTTCGGGTGGAAGACGCCAATGGTTGCGGTGCGGAAGCGCTGGTGGATATTCCGTCCCCGCCGGCCCTGTTTTTAGACGCAGGCGAAGACCAGGTCATTCGCCCGGGGGATACGATTCAGTTACAAGCTGTTGCAAACCTGTTGCCCGGCCAAAGTCTGCAATGGCGGCCGCCGTTGGGGTTGGCTTGCGATACCTGCGCGGTTACCGCCGCATTTCCAAGCGAAACGACTTTGTACGAAGTCGCGCTGAGCGACGCCAACGGCTGCACGGTGGGAGACGACATCTGGATTCGGATAGACCGCCGGGGTGGCCTCTACCTCCCCAATGCGTTTTCGCCCAACGGCGACGGGATCAACGACGTGTTTTTTGCCAATACCGATGCCTCCGTGCGCCGGATCACCAACCTGCGCATTTTTGACCGATGGGGCGGATTGGTCTTCGAGCGCAAAGACAGCCCGCCGAACGACCCGGCAGCGGGTTGGAATGGCGACATTGGCGGCAAGCCGGCAGGGCAGGGCGTTTACATTTACGTCATAGAAGTGATGCGCGCCGACGGGGTAGCAGAGCGGTATTCGGGGGAGGTGGTGTTGGTGAGGTGAGGCTTACTCCCTACTCCACATGCCCACTCGCAAGCGCAGTCTTCCTTAATCGCTGCAAAAACGGCGACGCAAAAATGAAATCCTGTAAAATTTCATTATCGCTGGTCAGTACGTCGCTTTTGCTGCCATTCCAGATGATGGCACCTTCGTGCAGCAGGATGATGTTTTCGCCGATTTCCATCACCGAATTCATGTCGTGGGTATTGATGACGGTGGTGATGTTGTTCTCTATCGTAATGCTGCGGATCAACTCGTCAATCACAATAGCCGTTTTGGGGTCAAGGCCGGAGTTAGGCTCGTCGCAAAACAGGTATTCCGGTTTGAGCACAATGGCGCGGGCGATCCCTACCCGTTTTTGCATCCCGCCGCTGGTTTCCGAAGGGTATTTGGCGTTGGTGCCCGTCAGGCTCACGCGTTCTAAGCAGTAGTTGACGCGGTCTAATTTTTCCTTGGCGGTCATTTGGGTAAACATATCCAACGGGAAGCGCACATTGGCTTCCACGGTCATGGAATCGAAAAGCGCGGAACCTTGAAACAGCATCCCGACCTTCATGCGCAGTTCGCGCAGTTCTTTTTTATTGATGGAGAAAAAATCCGTATCGTCGTACCACACCTTGCCCGACGTAGGTTGCAGCAGGCCGACGAGCAACTTCATCAATACCGTTTTGCCCGAACCACTTCGACCAATGATGAGGTTGGTTTTGCCTTTCTGAAACTCGACCGTAACGCCTTTCAGCACCTGATTTTCACCAAAGGATTTGAACAGATTTTCAGTATGGATCATCTAAAAGAGTATTTTGAATGAGACCCCGTCTTGGGTCTGAAATCTAATGTCTAACGTTTGACGTCTTAAAGACTACGTAAAGACTACCGCGATCAGGTAGTCGAACAACAAAATCAGCACGTTGCTGAACACCACCGCGTTCGTACTTGCGCGCCCCAGTTCGATGCTGCCGCCTTTGACGTAGTAACCCTGATAGGCAGATACGCTGGTGAGCAGAAACGCAAAGACGAACGCTTTGACAAACATCAGCGTCAGGTTGCGGTCGTTGAAAAAGGAACGCACGCCCAGCACATATTCGGAGCTTGACAGCAATCCGGTCGGCACGGAGGCCAAAAAACCGCCGACGATGCTCAGGAAAGCCGCAATGGCTACCAGCATCGGAATGACAATAAGCGCCGCAAGGATTTTGGGCGTAATGAGGTAGGCCGAGGTATTGACCCCCATGATTTCCATGGCGTCAATGTGCTCCTTCTGGCGCATCCCGCCGATTTCCGCCGCGATGTTCGACCCCACTTTTCCGGCTAACACCAGACAAGTGATGGTCGGTGCCAGCTCGATGATTGTGCTGTCGCGGATGATGTAGCCGATGTAATAGCGCGGAACCAGCGTGCCGTCCAACTGAAAAGAGAACTGCACGGCCGTAACCGCCCCGATGAAGATGGCGATGAGGGCAACAATGACCAAAGACCCGATGCCGATGTCGTTCATCTGTCGCAGCGTCTCCTTATAGTACATGTTGAAACGCTCCGGACGGGAAAAGGCCGCCCGCAGAAGCATGACGTACCGGCCAAAGTGATAAAGGAATTTTGTAAAAAGCATATATTTTCTGCTATCGGTAGCGGCCAAAGTTAGGTCAATTTTGTTAAACGCAAGGGTTTTTCTTAACAGTGGACGATCCTGAACGGTTGGTGATCGTTAAACTGCGTATCTATGTCTGAAATATTTCTTAAAAGGTAATTTGACGGCAATAATGCCCTTCGTTTCCTGTTTATATCCTGTACTTTTCGCAGGTATATTCCTCCACATGCAAAACCGGTTTATGCAATTCTCAACCGCTACACGTTTTTAGATTTTTGACGTTAGATTTTAGACTTTAGATGTAAGACATTAAATATTGATGTCTAATGTCTTATATCTAACATCTTACATCTAATGTCTTTTTCAACACCCTTTTGTCCTTAAAAAAAATCCAACATCATGAGACTACTCGTGAGTGTGTTAGCGGCTTTTTCTACCCTTACGCTGCTCCATGCCCAGGCAACTTGTTTGCAGGGCGATTGCCAAAACGGTTACGGCGTTTGCCTTTACCCCAATGTGGGTAAATACGCAGGCGATTTTCGGAACGGTAAAATGCACGGGAAAGGCATCCTTTACTATACCGACGGCGCGAAATACATTGGCCATTGGTCAGAACACTACCGGGAGGGCGAGGGCCGCATGATTTTTATCAGCGGCGACGAGTACTTGGGGCAGTTTGTGCGCAACAAAATGCACGGTTACGGCGTGATGACGTTCATCAGCGGCAACCATTACGAAGGCGATTGGTCAGAAGGCAAACCACACGGGCGGGGCATCTTTCAGTATGTCAACGGCGATCGCTACGAAGGAGCTTTTTTCGACGGGCAGCGGCACGGCGCTGGTGCCATGGATTACGCAGACGGCTCCCGTTATGAGGGCGGATGGGCAGCCGGTAATCGGCATGGCGAGGGTCTGCTGGCTTTTACAAGCGGCGAAATCATCCGCGGTGCCTGGGTAGACGACGTTTACCAGATGGATTTTGCCCGGTATGCATTCGCAGGCGACACGGCCACCCTGCGCAACTGCAACGTGGTGAATTGCGCCAATGGCAAAGGCAAATATTTCTACCGCGACGGTGCCCGCTACATCGGCGACTTTTTCAACGGTGCCCCACAGGGCATCGGAACAGTTTATTACAAAAGCGGCGACCGCTACGAAGGTGGCTGGAAACAAAACAAACCGCACGGCGAGGGGGTCATGTACTACACGAACGGCAAAGTGACGGGTGCAGTATGGGATTTTGGTAAACCGGTGAAAAAGCTTTTTTTTGAAGAAGAGGAGAAAGGCAACATTGTCATCGCAGCGGAACAGAGCAAAGAAGTGAAAATCTGGGCGGTTATTATTGGTGCGGCGCGCTACACCACCATGCCGGCCCTGCGGTATACCGACGACGACGCCTACCAGTTGTATGCTTTTATGAAAAGTCCGGAAGGCGGTGCCATTCCCGATCACCAGATTGCGTTGCTCATAGACGAAGACGCCACGCGAGCCAATATCCTGCAATCCATGCGCAGCGTGTTCTTCAGAGCCGACGAAAACGACGTGGTGCTGTTCTACTTCTCCGGCCACGGCCTCCAGGGCGCTTTCCTGCCCATTGACTACGACGGCATCAACAACTCCCTGTCGCACGAAGAAGTACGCGAAATTTTAAAAATCAGCAAAGCAAAGCACAAGCTCGTTTTGGCGGACGCCTGCCACTCCGGCAGCCTCATGGTGGTGAAAACTCCGCTCAACATCACACTTGAAAAGTTTTATAAAGCGTTTGAAGAAACAGAGGGCGGTATGGCGCTGTTACTTTCTTCAAAAGGAGAGGAGTTTTCATTGGAAGACGGCGGCTTGCGCTCGGGTATTTTTAGCCATTTTTTGATCCGCGGCCTCAAAGGAGAAGCGGATGCAGACGATGATAAAATCGTGACCATCAAAGAATTGTATGATTTTGTCTACCAAAAAGTGCGCCGCTATACCGCCAATGTACAAACGCCAACCCTTTCCGGGAAGTTCGATGCAAAAATGCCGGTGGCGATGATAAGGCAGTAGGGGCGACCCTCGCGGTCGCCCAATAAATGTTCGCGGTCGCCCAAAACATCAGGGCGACCGCGAGGGTCGCCCCTACGCAAAAAAAATTAACTTCGTGACTCAGTAAGCACCACTCACTATGAAACAGATTCTGCTCGTTACCTTGTTTGTACCCTTGATGATGAATTTGGCGGAAGCCCAATGCCTTTCCGGCAATTGTCAGAATGGCAATGGCGTCTTCCTGCAAGCCAACGGAGACCGCTACATCGGCCAGTTCAAAGACGGCAAAATTCAAGGCACGGGCAGTTGTTTCTACACCGATGGCAGCCGCTACCAGGGCGAATGGGAGTCCGGACTACCGCACGGCAAAGGCACCCGGGTGGCGCGCGACGGTTCCCGTCAGGAAGGTGAATGGCGCAAAGGGAAATTTGTCCGCACCTTAGAAATGGAACTCATCCAAAAAGGCATCACTGATAAATCGCAAACCGGGTGTATCTCCGGCGACTGCATCAATGGCAAAGGCATCCACATCTATGTCAGCGGTGCCGTCTACATCGGCGAATTTCTGAATGGCGAAATACACGGCATTGGGGTCTGTTATTACCCGGATGGCAGCAAATACCAGGGGGAATGGGTACACCGCTACCCGGAAGGCAGGGGAACCAAAACTTACGCGGACAAAACCGCGAGAACCGGTGCCTGGAAAAAAGGCCAACCCGTGGATGAAAAAGGCCGGATCGTGGACATCGTTGCGCAGCGCAAAGACAACGGCGACGACGGCGTCGTGCAATCCGGGTGCATTTCCGGCAACTGCCAGAACGGCGAAGGCGTATTGGCCTACCCCGATGGCAGCCGTTATGAAGGGTTTTTTAACAAGGGTAAACCTTCCGGCGCAGGATCCTTTCAGTATCCCAACGGCGATCAATACACCGGCGGCTTCCAAAACGGGATGCGCAATGGCAGTGGAAAGCTGATCAAAGAAGACGGCGCTGTCCAATCAGGCATCTGGAAAGACGGCGAATACGCGGGTGAAACAGCCGCCGCCGCCCCATCAAAAGTCGGTTGCCAGAAAGGCGATTGCCTGAATGGCCGTGGCGTGTACGTTTTCCGCGACGGCGCTCGCTACGAAGGCGATTTTAAGGACAAAGTTCCGCAAGGGTTCGGCATGGTCACCTACTCGAACGGAGAAAAATACGACGGCGAAATGTTCGAAGGGGAATTCAATGGCCGCGGTACGTTTACCATGGCGGATGGTACCCGGGTCATCGGCTTCTGGAAAGGGGGAACGTACATGGGCGATAAAAACCCGTTTGAAACCCAAACAATTCAAACGCCGACCCGTCGGCCTGCGCCTGCTGCCTCCACCCTCAAAATCTGGGCGGTCATCGTCGGCGTTTCTTCCTACAACCACATGCCGGTTTTGCGCTATCCCGACAACGACGCCTACCAGATCTACGCGTTTCTGAAAAGCCCGGAAGGCGGTGCCATTCCTGACGAGCAGGTGCGCGTGCTGGTGGATGAAGACGCCACGAAAGGTAACATCAAAAACGCGATGCAGGAGCTTTTTGGCAAAGCCGGGCCCAACGACCTGGTCTTTATGTATTTTTCGGGCCACGGCCTAAAAGGCGCTTTTCTGCCCATTGACTTCGATGGGTTCAACAACAAGTTATTCCACGACGAAATCAACGATATTCTCGGGCGCTGCCCGGCTAAATTCAAACTTTGCATTGCCGACGCCTGCCACTCCGGCAGCCTCTTAGCCATGCGCAGCGGGCAGTTGCCCAATGTGCTGAGCACTTATTACGAAACGCTTTCCCAATCCAAAGGCGGCACGGCGCTCATTATGTCTTCCAAATCGGAAGAGACCTCGCTGGAAAGCAGCGGTTTGCGCCAGGGCGTGTTCAGCCATTTTCTCATCCGTGGCCTGAAAGGCGAAGCGGATGCCGACCGCAACCGTGTGGTCACCCTCCAGGAGTTGTTCAAGTTCATTGATGAAAATGTGCGCACCTACACCGGTAACCGGCAGTCGCCGGTCATTCAGGGCAATTACGATCCGAATATGACGGTGGCGGTGCAGCGATAAACGCAATGCCATGTACCCTTCCCTCAGTTATTGGGAGCGCGAGACCTTTTTTCGCAACATAGACGTGGCCGTGATCGGCAGTGGAATTGTAGGACTCACCGCAGCCATTCACCTGCGCGAGCGCGCCCCCGGGCTGCGCGTCGTGGTCATCGAGCGCGGCACCCTGCCCCTCGGCGCCAGCACCCGCAACGCTGGATTCGCCTGTTTTGGCAGCATTTCGGAATTGCTCGACGACAGGTCGCAACGCCCCGAAGCGGAAGTCTGGGCGTTGGTGGCCCGCCGCTGGCAGGGACTAAAACGTTTGCGCGAACGCCTCGGCGATGCGGCCATCGGCTACGAAGAAAATGGTGGGTATGAATTGTTTCGGGCAACAGAGCAGGCTACTTTCCAGCGCTGTGCGGACCATATTGAGCCGTTTAACCGGGAACTGGCGCATGTGATTGGCCGAAAGGATGTTTACAAATTAGCCAATGCTCAAATTCCCGCCATCGGTCTTCAGGGCATCACCGGACTCCTGCTCAATTCTGCGGAAGGGCAAATCCACACGGGGCGTATGATGCATGCGCTTTGGCAATTAGCCCGCGACAAAGGCGTGGAAATATACAACGGCATTGAAATTACACAAGTAGAAACCCAATCGGACGAAATCCTGCTCCACACCGACCAGGGCTGGATGCTGCATTGCCAACAAGTGCTGGCAGCCACCAATGGCTTTGCCCGCCGTCTGCTGCCCGAACTCGACGTGCAACCCGCCCGCAACCAGGTACTCATCACCGAACCCATTCCGGGCCTGCAACTCAAAGGCTGTTTTCACTACGACCGTGGCTATTACTATTTCCGCGACGTGGAAGGCCGTATCCTGCTGGGTGGTGGCCGCAACCTCGCTCCGCAGGAAGAAGCGACGGATCAGTTTGGCACCACCCCACTCATCCGCGAGGCTTTGCTCCAGCTCCTGCATGAAGTCATCCTGCCCGGCCAAAAAGTGGAAGTAGATACCTGGTGGAGCGGCATTCTCGGCATCGGGCTTGAAAAAGCGCCGATCATTAAGCGCCTGAACAACCGCCTGAGTGTGTCGGTGCGCATGGGCGGCATGGGCGTGGCGATTGGAAGTTTGGTGGGGGAGGAGGGGGCGGAAGTGGTGTTGACAGGTTCCTGAAAAAGGATTTACTTTGTAAAAAAGTTTCGATCATGTCAGATACCGAATTATATCAATCGGTATGATCAAAACTGGGGCAACTTCCGCCCAAGGAGTTGGCTGTTCTGGATGCTTATCTCGGATTGCTGATGCAACGTGCTTCGAAGGGAAAGGCGACTGACATTGCATACTTGGCTGGTGCCTGGAGTGATTGGGAGGATGAGGAGTTTGAGGATTTTCTCCGGATCACCAAGCTAAGGTTGTAAAAGTTATTGATGAATTGAATAACGTCAGGTTCAATAAAAATATCGCTACACGCCACAAATCCTGTGTGGTATTGCTTATAAAATCAAAGATAACCTGAGCCTTGGCCTTGAATTTACCAACCAGTTGCGTGCCAACTACATCCATGACACCGCTATTAATATAGATGTGGTTATCTTCGAAAAGCATGAATTTAAACACAATGCGCTGTTCCTTAGTCTGATCTGGTGGATGGAGAATAGTATAACAATAGACTGGAACAGGCTGCAGTAGCATGAGACCTGTAAATTAGAGACGATTTTGACGTTTTTGAACACCGGGAATATCACACAGGACACAGAAGCGCCTTAGGACAGCCTCTGAGGACGCCAATATGGCGCGGAGTCTTGCGAAGTAAAGGGAGTCTCACGGAGTTAAGCCCCCTCCACAAGACTCTCTTTACTCCGTGGAACTCTGTGCCACCTAGTTATGTGGCGACTTTGGGCGTAAAATGCCTTTTATCTATTAAAAAAGCATGGGGCATACGAACCATTTCGCCCCGATGGTTCCTGAGCTTGTGGAAGGATGGGGCGTTGTTTCGGGATGCCTCCTGTTTATTCTGACGAGAAGGGAAGCTTCATGCTATTAAGGTAAATGCGTACTTTTGAAGGAAATTTATCGAAGGTAATGCACATAACCAAGCTCTCCATCATAATCCCGGTCTACAACGAAGGGAAAACGATTCGGCTCATCTTAGATAAAGTAAAGGCGGTCGTACTCATTCACAACCTCTCAAAAGAAGTCATTCTTGTAAACGATTGCTCTACCGACGACACCGAAGCCGCCATCGAACAATATAGGGCAGAAAATCTTGGCTTCAACATCCAATACTACAAACACGAAGTCAACAAAGGCAAAGGGGCAGCCCTGCACACCGGCATCCGCAAAGCGACCGGGGAGTTTTTGATTGTTCAGGACGCCGATCTGGAGTACGACCCACAGGAATACAATGACTTATTGAAACCGGTAGTGGCAGGGGTGGCGGACGTCGTGTACGGCTCGCGGTTTACGGGCAGCAACCCGCACCGGGTGTTGTTCTTTTGGCACGCCGTTGGCAACAAGTTTTTGACAGGATTGTCGAACCTGTTCACGAACCTCACCCTCACGGACATGGAAACGTGCTACAAGTTGTTCAATACCAAAATGATCCAGTCGCTGGCCTTAAAAGAAAAACGATTCGGGTTTGAACCGGAAGTTACGGCAAAAATCGCGCGCATCCCCAATGTCCGGATTTATGAAGTAGGCATTTCCTACTACGGACGTACTTTTGAGGAAGGTAAAAAAATAGGTTGGAAAGACGGTTTCCGCGCCATTTACTGCATTTTTAAGTACAATCTGTTCAGATGAAGCCGGAGTTTGAATACAAAGAGCTTGACCAGAAAGGGCTGGAAGTACTGGATGTGATTGCTGCGGCAGATCGGTTTAATCAATGGATGTACCGAACCATTGCTCCTTTTTGTACCGGCGAGATTCTGGAAATCGGTAGCGGGGTGGGCAATATCGCTCAGTTTTTCATCCGGAACAACCAATCCATTGTGCTTTCCGACATCCGGCTCAATTATCGGACGATCCTCAAAGAAAAATATGGGTTGGATGACCAAAAAGTATTGGAGATTGACATCGCACATCCCGATTTCGGGCAAACTTATCCTGGATTGACGGGCAAATTTGACAGCATTTTTTGCTTGAACGTGGTCGAACACATCAAAGACGATGATCTCGCGATTGAAAACATGTTGAGGCTATTGAAACCCGCAGGCATCCTGACCGTATTGGTTCCCGCTCACCAGGCTTTGTATAATGGCTTTGACGTTACCCTGGAACATTTCAGGCGGTACAATAAAAAAAGCCTGACTGCGCTGGTGTCAAAGAACGGCCGGCTGGTGGATGTTTTTTATTTCAATGCAATGGGCATAATGGCCTGGTTTATCAGCGGGCGTTTGTTCAAAAACAAATCCATCCCGGAAGGTGAAATGAAGTTGTTTAACCATTTGGTGCCTGTTTTTGCCCTTGTAGACAAAATTACCTTTCGGAAAATTGGCCTTTCGGTCATCTGTGTGGTAAAGAAAATGGGTTAGGGCTTGTTTCCGCCGAATCGGCGTTCGGCGGTACGGTTCGTGGTCATCTGTGGGCTTGTTTCCGCCGAATCGGAGTTCGGCGGTACGGTTCGTGGTCATCTGTGGGCTTGTTTCCGCCGAATCGGAGTTCGGCGGTACATGGGGTAGAAAAAACAGGTTAGGGATCGCTCGTTCAGGGAATAATTCGTAGCATTGTCAAAACAAACCTGATATGCAGATTCAACACGAGCGGGAAGGCGCGAAGGGTGCATTCTACGCAGAAGAAGACGGCGTTCGTCTTGCCGAAATGACATAGGTGTTCAAAAAGAAGCCGGAGTTCAAGGAAGTGTGGTTGTAGTAACGCCGGGTAGGCTTATTGAATCCGTTAATCCCGCGTTAACATTCCTGCATATCTTGCTGCGAAGCATTACTTTTGCAACCAGCAACCTGCATGGAATGTTACGAAACCAGTTCTACATGACGTATTTTCAAGTTCCCCGTTCCACAAAACGCCTGTTGGCGGGTTTGTTTGGCCTCCTGCTGGGTGCCACAACGCTCTGGGCTCAGCGACCGCCGGCTGGCGTCGGGGGAACCGGAAGGGATGGCGCTTCGACAACGACTAACTCCACTGTTTTTGCTGGGCAGGAGGATTTTGACGACCGCGATACCTTTGGCGTCTTTTCATTTTTAGTCAACAACCCCAATCGGGAAACGCCTTTCTCCGATTCTTTGCTCGGATATTATTTCCATCAGTACGACCCGGCGCGCCGCCGCGATATAGACCTGGGCCATCTGGGGAATTTGGGTTCGGCGCATCAACCCATTTTTTTTCAAACTTTTCCGAGGAAAGGGTTCGATATCGGACTACACCAATTCGATGCCTACTTGACGCGCGCGTCCGATTTGCCGTTCTACCGATTGGAAAAAGCCTATACCAATGTGGGCTACACGCAAGGTTCGGAGCAAGCTGACAGCTACTTTACGGCTCAGTTCAGCCGGAATTTTGCCGATGGCCTCAATTTTTCGATTGATTATGAGCGCATCAGTCAGATCGGCCAGCAGGATCAGTATGCCAATCAGAATACCCGCAACACTGCATTGGCTACGGGGTTGTGGTTTCATGGAAAAGGCGGACGCTACGACGGGTTCTTCATTTTTGCCAACAACACCATCGAACAGGAGGACAATGGCGGGTTGGTCAGAGAGCCTGCCTTGGGAGGAGAATTTGAAAGCCCGTCTTCTGCCGAGGTTTTTCTGGAGGACGGGCAAACGCGGCACGCACACCGCGAATTCCAATACACCCAATACTACCGCTTTGGCGGTCAGGCGGATACAACCGGGCGGCAACGGCGGGCATTCACGCTTTCCCATCAGATCAACCTGATGAACAGCGCCTACAAGTTTTTTGATCCCTATTCCATTGCAGATACCGGGTTCTACCAGCGCTTCCCTCAACTGCAGACCGACGAACGCGGTGCCCGTTTTTTCCTCGACCACCGCGCCATCGAAAACAGCTTTCGAATCAGTACCTATAAACTACGTGACGGTGCCCAAAAAAATGTAGCCCGCGATCAACGCGATCTGCTCGAAGCAGGATTGACGCATATCCACCACCGGGTGCGCCAGGAGGGGGCGGCTGACACCGTACTGAACAACCTGTTGCTGCATGGGCGATGGCTTTTTCAACCCAACAAACGGTTGCGGTTCGATGCTTTCGGACATCTGAACCTCTGGGACAATGGCGGTGATTATCAGGTTGGCGGAGAACTCCTGCTTGATTTTGGGAAAATAGGCGCACTGAATATACAGGCTTCCAATCAGTTATACAGCCCCAATTTGCTCCAGCACCGACTCTATCTCACCCAGCAACCTTTGTGGGAAAACAACTTCAGGCAAACGCTGGAGACCAATGTCCGTGCCAGTTACCACCTGTCGAACATCTCGTTGGAAGTGGGCGGGGGCTATTATCTTTTTAACCAGTTCATTTATTTCGATACGCTGGGCATTGCGCGCCAAACAGGCTTGCCGCTGAGCGTGCTGCAGTTTGTGGTCAAGAAAAACTTCAAATTCTGGCGCTTCCACTTAGACAATACCCTGACGCTGCAAAAAGCAACGGAGGACGTCATTCGCTTGCCGGAAGTTTTTGGCAAACACAGCCTGTATTATGCAGGGACGTGGTTTCGGGTGCTCGATGTGCAGCTCGGCGTTGACCTGCGCTGGAATACAGACTATTTAGCCAATTACTACAACCCGTTCATTGGCCAGTTCCATTTGCAAAATGCACAGGAAACCCGGCTCTTTCCCGCTTTGGATGCATTTTTTAGCATGCGGGTTCGGAAGTTTCGCGCTTTTCTAAAATTTGAAAACATGGGGAGTCTATTTGCCCCTGACCAGTTGTATTACCAGACTGCTTTCTATGCCTTTCCGGATGCGGCGTTGCGTTGGGGCATCAAATGGCGATTGGTGAATTAATCATTCTCTGGGGGCACCTTTTAATGCCTGAAGCACATATTCCCACAGCGTTTCGTAAGGCACGACCTCCAATTCCGCATTCTGGCGTGCGGTAACCAACGGCATGCTTTGGAGCGCTTCCCAGTATCGATGGACTTTCCGCATCACCGGTTTGTAAACAAAATTTCCATGCGGCAGCTGCACCAGCATTTTGATGAAGCAGTTACTGCGAAACGTATCGTCCTTTCGCAGGTAGCGATGGGTGTACATATTCAGCGATTCAACCCGGTCAATAATCTTGTTGTAGTCGCCCTGAGCCAGCAAAAATAAGGTGTGTAAGATCAAAATGGAGATATTGGCACCCTGTTTATCCCGTGAAAAAGTTGGAACCTGATTCAGAAACTTACTTGCCCGGAACTTGGAGGTACTGCTTTGGGATAGATCCGGCTTGATTTTTCCGAGCATAATAAAGTAGTGAACATAGGCTTGAAAGATGTTCCATATTTCCGACTTATTTTGTATCAAATGCTTGAATTTTGGATGACCAGTAGCTTGCTCATAAATCTGATAGGCTTTCTGATATTGCTGCGAGTGAAAACAAATGGTGATGTAGTAACTTAGCGTATTAAACCAGTTGATTGAGCCTTCAGGAACGCTTTGAAGTGCCTTTTTAGAAAGAGCCTCCCCTTCTGTATACTGTTGTAACCGGAGATGACAGGCTAATGACTTATTCATGAATGAAACCTTAACAGACTGAGAATGAACCATGTATCGCTGATCTGATTGAAAAAAATCAAGTGCTTCTTCACACACTTTAAGGCTGTTTTCGTAATCATTGGTGATCTCAAAACGAAGGAGAGAAACTTGATAGAATAAGTAGCATAAGCGATACGACTGGGTATGCTGGATCAGTTCAGCTAACTCCTGATAATACTGTTGAGCCAGATCAGCCAATTCCACTTTGCTGCCGGTTGACTTGGCATAGTTGAAGGTTATTGCTAAATAATATTCTTCTGCCTTAAGCTCGGCAAAGTAAATATTTGTATATTCCGTCACGATTTTTTTATACGCTGTATATTTCTTTTTATCTCCGATAAGTCCGCCATAATGAACCTGTAAGTCTTTCGCAATCCCTAGAATGATATCAGTGAATCCAAAACTCAGTGCTTTCTTCAATGTTTCCTGAGCTAAGGGGATGGCGGCAGGTCTTGCGTGCCGACCTAATAAAATTTTTGAAGCAACCATATCCTTGTAGCAGGAATAATAGGCTTTTTGATATTCATTAAATGCTGGCAGATTGGCATCTATTAGGAAGATTGTATTAACCAGACGATCTCGTAACTGGCGCTTTAGCCTGGAAAAGTACATGCTCTTGTGTGGGTTATCGCCGTAAAAAGAAGTGGATATCTCCTCTTCAGTACCACCTTTACCCGAAGCCAATTGTTGATAAAGTACTTTTAAATGTGTCCGCGTCTTGCCTTTTAATGCTACTTGCTCAATTTTTTTAATCTTATTTTTAGACACAAATTCAGCCAAGGCTATTATTTCTTGCATAGATTGTGTTTTTTTTGTGTTTTAAAAGAGAGAGATTCTATTAAGGAAGTATTTGATTTTAAAGTAAATGTAGGCTATTCCTCTTAAAAATGACTTGCCCTTCTCTGTTTTTTTTTGTTTTTTTTGTTATCAATGCTAAGCTTGAACAACTATAGTTTTAAACCATAATTTAAAATGTTTAAAACTATGACTATGGCAACGATTGTCGCGTTTTTACTTTTCATTGGTGTTATTTCTTCTCCGGAGCAAGCTACACAGGAACTAAAGGATGCCCATCAGGCTCAATTCGAACAGTATTCCATTGTAAATGACGATCTTGATGGCTGGTAATCGAATGGGAGTGCCGGTCTGAATGGGCAATTTGTAATCTGATCTTGATCAATGTAAAAAAAATTACGTTACAGGTCAGATCATAGAGTTCTTGTTCGGTAGTATGTGAAGTACATCAGACTGAAAGACATTGTTATATCTATGGCAGTTAGCCAAAAATATAGCTGTTCAAGCGATATTCATGAAGCGCAACTTGCTTTTTATGAATAACTTATATTTTTTTTTATCCCAAAAAAATAAAATCTTCTATGTTCAATCACATGCCTTTCTGTAATTGATCTAAACAGAAGGGCGAGCTACTTTTGTACTGTGTTTGTTCATAGTGTTTGTTAGGGCATAATTGAGCCGGGCACCCAAGCCCGCTTTATTATGCTTTTTTTTGCGTACTCATCAAGGTAATTCTTGATGCATGCATGTGTAATTCTACCTTTCCAGTCTATATTTGGGGCAGGATGGCTTTAAGCCATTTATCCGAAAAGTAGTCTTATGATGAAAAAAGTAGTGTTTTTTCTTTTTGCTGCGTTGGTATTGCTCCAATCGTGCAGCCCTTCCGAAACCGCAGATCTGATCCTGATCAACGGCAATATTTATACCGTAGACCCGGGGAATCCCAGGGTTGAGGCCATCGCCATTCAGGGCGACCGCATCCTCAAAACAGGCAGTACGGCCGAAATTGACCGCCTGAAAAGTGAAAAAACAAAAGTCATTGACCTGAAGGGACAGTTTGTAATGCCCGGATTCATCGAAGGGCATGGCCACTTTTCCGGACTCGGCGCAAGCCTGATCAACCTCAATTTTTTAAAATCGAAGAGTTGGAACGAAATTGTTCAGGCCGTAGCCGAAAAAGCCAAGTCCGCTAAACCTGAGGAATGGATTACTGGTCGCGGCTGGCATCAGGAGAAATGGATTGAGCCATTAGACCAGCAGGAACAGGGTTATCCTTATCATGACCTGCTCAGCGAGGTGTCGCCAGACCATCCGGTTTTGCTGCGGCATGCTAGTGGCCATTCCTTGTTTGCCAATAAAAAAGCGATGGAGCTGGCCGGGATCAGTGCAGAAACGCCGGATCCTTCCGGTGGCCGAATCGTACGCAATGCCCGGGGCGAGGCGATTGGCGTGTTTGAAGAGCGCGCAATGAGCCTGATCAATGGCGTATATCAGGAATACCTCGACGGCTTGTCAGCATCCGAACAAAAAGAACTCTGGTTGAAAGGTATCCAGTTAGCGGAGGAGGAATGCCTCAAAAAGGGGATCACCTCGTTTCAGGATGCCGGTTCTTCCTTTGAGGAAATTGAATGGTATCGGGATCTAGCCGAAAAGGGCGATCTGGATCTTCGCCTTTGGGCAATGCTGCGCCACAGTTTTGCCGACATGAAGGACAAGCTGAACGGCTTCCCCGTGCTCAACCTTGGCAACCATACGTTCACCTGCCGTGCCATCAAGTCTGAAGTGGACGGCGCATTGGGGGCTTTTGGTGCCTGGCTTTTAAGGCCTTATGCTGACAAACCCGGCTTTGAAGGCCAGAACACCACTCCGGTTTCGGAAGTGCAAAACATCGCCCGCTTAGCGATGGACCACGATATGCAACTCTGCGTGCATGCCATCGGCGACCGCGCCAACCGCGTGACGCTGAATATTTACGAAGAAATATTCAAAGCCAATATCGGCAAAACCAACCTGCGCTGGCGCATCGAACACGCCCAGCACTTAGACACAGCTGATATTCCACGGTTTAAGCAGTTGGGTGTCATTGCATCCATGCAGGGCATCCACTGCACCTCCGACGCGCCATTTGTGGTGAAGCGCCTTGGCGAATCACGTTCAAGGCTGGGAGCCTACCCCTGGCGCAGTTTGTTAGATGCCGGCGTATTAGTGGCCAATGGCACCGACGCACCGGTGGAAGACGTAAGCCCGATCGAAAGTTTCTACGCCTCCGTGACCCGACGTCGTGCCGACTCCGGCTTAGTCTTTTTTCCAGAACAGCGCATGACCCGCGAAGAAGCGATTTATTCTTATACCATGGCCAATGCTTTTGCCGCATTCGAAGAACAATTGAAAGGGTCGCTCACCGCCGGTAAATTGGCTGATTTGGTCGTTTTGAGCAATGACCTCACCCAATGCGCCGATGAAGACGTTTTGAAAACCCAAATCGTGATGACGATGGTGGGGGGGGAAGTCAAATTTAGAAAATAGTAGTTCATGTTTTTGAGGATTTGGTTATTTGAGTATTTGACCGTTCCCCTCAAATCTTCAAATCTTCAAATCCTCAAATCTTCAAACCAATACATCCATGAATCGAAAAATACGAATGGGTATGGTAGGCGGTGGCCGCGGTGCCTTCATCGGAGGCGTACACCGCATGGCCGCAGCGTTAGACGGTGAAATCGAATTGGTATGCGGCGCTTTCAGCAGCGACCCGGAGCGCTCGAAAGCGTCGGGAGAAGACCTGTACTTGCCGTCCAATCGCGTCTATCCGAATTATGAAGCCATGATCCGGGACGAAAAAGCGCTTCCTGAAAACGAGCGCATGGATTTTGTAGCCATCGTCACGCCCAATCACATGCACTACGGGCCTGCGCGCATGGCACTGGAAAACGGGTTTCACGTGGTTTGCGACAAGCCACTGGCTTTCAATATGGAAGAAGCGCTGGAACTGCAGAGCTTGGTGAAAGAAACCGGCCTCCTTTTCGCCCTGACGCACAATTACACCGGGTATCCGATGGTGAAACAGGCAAAAATGATGATTGCCAATGGCGAATTGGGCAAAATCAGGAAAGTGGTTGTGGAATACCCACAGGGCTGGTTGTCTACCCACGTTGAAGGAAAGCAGGCTTCCTGGCGCACGGATCCCCAGAAATCGGGGATTGCAGGCGCTATGGGCGATATTGGCACCCATGCCGAAAACCTGGCAGAATACGTCACCGGGCTGCAAATCAAAACCTTGTGCGCCGATTTGAGTGCTTTTGTGGAAGGGCGCGCGCTTGATGATGACGGCAATGTGCTGCTGCGGTTCGACAATGGTGCCAAAGGCGTGTTGCATGCCAGCCAGATTTGCGCCGGCGAAGAAAACAACCTCAACCTGCGGGTATGGGGAGAAAAAGGCGGCATTGAATGGCGGCAAATGGAGCCAAATACCTTAGTTGTGAAATGGTTGGATAAACCTGCTCAAATCCTGCGAACGGGCGTCGGTGTGCTTTCTCCCCAGGCTGCTGCCCATACGAGGCTCCCGGGCGGGCACCCGGAAGGTTATTTGGAAGCCTTTGCCAATATTTACCGGAATGTAGCGGTTTGCCTAAGCGCCCGGATGAATGGCAAGGTTGTTGACCCGCTATACGAGGATTTTCCTTCCGTAAAAGACGGCGTCCGGGGCATGCGGTTTATCGAAAAAGTCGTGGAGTCAAGTGGAAGTGAAGAGAAGTGGATTGCCTTTTAGCACTGGTTAAAAAAATGGATATAAAAATCAGGTAAGGAACATCGCAATAATAAGTTCGCGTTTTCGGCGTGGGGATTTTTCCAGCGGACAAGGCGCAAGAAGGGAGCGTAGCCAAAGCTACGTGACCGACGAAGGCAATTGCGCCGACTGAAAGC
>Ga0105046_10007031_pt1 | contig 17765 bp, 15 predicted proteins | sample MAT03_FD_78385 | JGI IMG/M metagenome (GOLD analysis project Ga0105046, IMG submission 78385) | Freshwater microbial communities from Lake Fryxell liftoff mats and glacier meltwater in Antarctica - MAT-03 (megahit assembly) | ecosystem: Environmental > Aquatic > Freshwater > Ice > Liftoff...
GCATACGAGCGACGCGGTTTGCTTCCTGCTGAACCAGCATGATCGTCGCCGGACTTGATATCGGCAATCAGACGACCGAGGTGGCAATTGCCTTGGTCGAACCGGGTCAAGCACCCTGCTTCCTCGCCCATGCCATAACCCGAACCACGGGAATCAAGGGAACGGTTTCGACGATTCCCGGAGCCCGGGTCGCTCTGATTCAGGCCGCGGAGCGGGCGGGCATTTCAATTTCCAGGATCGATTTGATTCGAATCAACGAGGGAGCGCCGGTGGTGGCGGGTGTCGCGATGCAGGCGATCACGCAAACGACGCTGACTGATTCAACGCTGATCGGCCACAACCCGGAAAGTCCGGGTGGAGCCGGACTTGGCGTTGGCCGGACAGCCGCGGTGACTGAACTTCACGGAGATGAATCCCTGATCGCGATAGTCGATGGTTCCGTACCGTTCGAATCGGCGGCGATGTTCATTCGAATTGCCCGCGACGCCGGGGTGCCGGTGGTCGGGGCAATCGTGCAGTCGAACGACGGGGTTCTGATTTCCAATCGCATCGGTGAACCGGCAATTCCGGTGGTCGACGAGGTCACTGCGATCGATCGCGTTCCCTTTGGGCAGCTGGCCGCAGTGGAAGTGGCGCCGGTCGGAACGATGATTCAAACGCTGTGCAATCCCTATGGACTGGCGACCTTATTCCATCTGGATGCTGTACAGACGTCACGCATCGCGCCGGCCGCGCGAGCGCTCACGGGGTTGCGCTCGGCGGTGATCATTCGTACTCCGGAGGATCAGGTCGAAGAGCGGACGATCGAACCGGGTTCGCTGACGTTGATCGGAAAACGGGGAAGACGGGCGGTCGATATCCGGGCGGGAGCGGCGGCGATCGCACGGGAACTCACGCGCGTAGCGCCATTGCACAACGTCCTGCCCGAGGCAGGAACGGCAGTTGGAGCAATGTTTGGCACATTGCGGGCCGACCTTAGTGCGGCGACCGGTTTGCAAGGAAGCGAGTTTCACGTCGCTGATCTCTTCCCCTCAGATCTCTCTGTGTTTCAACCGGTTGTGGGGAGCTTGAGCAACGAGGTGATAGCCGAGCGGGCGGTCGCGCTTGCGGCAATGGTTGAAACCGAGAGCAGTCTGATTGATGCGCTGGCAAATACGATTTCAGTTGAACTCCACATCCCTGTTTTGGCGGGAGGACGCGAAGCCGACGCTGGTATTCGGGGCGCACTAACGACACCTGGCACCGGTTTCCCTCTTTGCGTCCTGGATCTTGGCTCAGGTTCGACCAACGCGGCGCGAATCGATTCACATGGCGAGATTGCGCGGGTGCATCTTGCTGGCGGTGGATCGATGGTCAACCTCCTGCTCGGCGAGGAACTGGGAATCGACGATCCGGATTGGCGGGAGCATTTGAAACGTCTCCGGGTGGCGCGAGTGGATTCGCTCTTTTCAATTCGGCATGAAGATGGATTTGTTGCGTTTTTGCCCGACGCAGTCAGCCTCGATCTCTTCGGACGAACGGTTCTGTTACATCCGGAGGGAATGCGGGCTGTGCCGGGAAATCCAGCAGTCGATCGCATTGTCGAAACGCGGCGCCGAGCCAAGAAGTCGGTGTTTGGCGTCAATGCGGAACGTGCTCTCCACATGCTGGCGCCTGGCGGAAATCCGCGTTTTCTCAGCTTTGTTGTTTTGATCGGCGGTTCCGCACTCGATTTCGAGTTGCCGGCGATGCTGGCGGAACAACTATCTGAATACGGTGTGGTTACCGGCACCGCGAATGTGCGTGGAGAACATGGTCCTCGGAATGCCGTTGCCACCGGTCTCATCTTCGAGCCGGTAATGCTGTGAACGATCGACCCGGGATAACCATTCTCTATTCGGCCGGAGCGTCCAATGGACTGGTTCTGGCGCTCGGACTTGGTTGCGAGGAGGAGGGGGTGCCGGCGGTGTTCGGCGTGCGTGACGGCGATGCCAGTTCGCTTGCCCGCCGAGCATCTGAACTGTCAATCTCATTCCTGGGGATTGGAATCGATTCACTCGGTTCGATTGCGCTCCACGATCAGCGGCTTGGCGGGTTGAGACCATTGCTGGCCAAGGCCGATGCCTCTGTGGATCACGCGAGGGCGATCGGTGTCGCGGCAGGGCGGATAGTGCGAGGTCGGCCGGTGGGCGTCATTAGGCTGGAGGCTCTCTGGACGGTCACCGAATGATCAGCGGGCTCGAACGGTTCCTGATGAAACGAGCTGACTGTCCATTCTCGAGTGCCGCCAATTCCGAAGGGTTGGTCTGGTGCAACCGCTCGAAATCGGAACACCAATCCTCGTGGTCTCCACTTGTCGTGGTAAATCACGCGACTGTTGGTGGGAGAAGCGGAGCGAACGGCTATCGCTCCGCATACGTGCACACTTCAAAATAACCCCTGGGATGGTTCAATCCGGGCGTCGCATGCAACAACAATTCTTTCAACAATCCTTGAAGATCGCATTGGGTGGGAGTCAGGTATTCTGTAGGGCATTGGGTCGTCGGCTAAGAACCGCTGTGGGCGGATACGCGCGAGGAGAGAACCAGGGCAATGGCGAAGACGAGTTGGTTGACCGAGCTTACCGGCAAGCCAAAACCGATCATCGGAATGGTGCACTTTCCGCCGCTTCCGGGCTCCCCCCTGTACGATGCGATCGGTGGAATGCAGGCCATTCGGGAGTGGGTTCACCGGGACCTGATGGCGCTTCAGGCGGGCGGCATTCACGCCGTCATGTTCTGCAACGAAAATGACCGACCATACCGCCTCGATGCCGATATGGCGAGCGTCGCCGCAATGGCCGATGTCATCGGAGGCATTCGGCATGAGGTGACGGTGCCATTTGGCGTCAATATTCTGTGGGATCCCACTGCCACGCTAGCTCTGGCCGCCGCAACCGGAGCGTCGTTTTGCCGCGAAATCTTCACCGGAGCGTTTGCAGGTGATTTCGGACTCTGGGTTCGCACGGCGGGTGATTCCTTCCGCTACCGCAAGCAACTCAACGCGGAAAACGTCCGGATGTTGTTCAATATCAATGCAGAATTTGCCCAGCAATTGGCGCCCCGCCCAATTGCGGAAGTCGCAAAGTCGGTCGCCTTTTCCTCCAGCCCGGACGCCATTCTGATTTCCGGACCCATCACCAGCCAGCCAGCCAGCGCGTCTTCCCTTGCGGAAGTGGCAGCAGCGGTTGAATCGACCGGAATTCCCGTGCTCGTCAATACAGGATTCAAGGCTTCGAATGCGGTCGAACTTCTGCAGTACGCGGATGGAGCGATCGTCGGGTCGAGTCTCAAAATCGATGGGATCACCTGGAATCCAGTGGAACAATCACGAGTCGAGGAATTGATCAAGGTCGTCGCGAGCATCGGGTGATGACGAACTCACAGGCAATCGGAATCGATATCGGCACAACCGGTGTTAAGGCCGTTCTCATCGACGTGGCAGGACGAATGCTCGCGGAACACACCGTTCCGCATGATCTTTCCTCACCGCACGCTGGATGGGCCGAAGAGAACCCGACTGACTGGGTCAGCGGGGCGATCGCCGCGCTCTCAGCGGTTGTGCACTCACCGTTGTGCAAACCAGGCGAGGTTTCGGCTATCGGCGTCAGCGGGATGGTTCCCGCGATGGTTCTGCTGGATGGAGACGGGAATCCGTTACGGCCCTCCATTCAGCAGAATGACGCGCGATCGGTCGAAGATGTCGAAGCATTGACGGCCGCGATCGATCAGGAATCGCTCTATGCTCGGACAGGCGGTTACATGAATCAACAGCACATCGCACCACGATTGCGCTGGATTCAACGAAACGAACCGGAAATCTGGGCGCAGACTCGAACCATTCTGGGGTCGTATGACTTCGTAACCGCGCGACTGGCGGAGATGCCACCCGCGGAATGCTCACTCGAACTCAACTGGGCGATCGAGAGTGGACTCTTCGACCTGCGTTCCCGAGTTTGGTTGGAGGATCTGCTGTGCGCGGTCGACCTCACACCGGCCTATTTTCCGCCGGTACACGAACCGACTGACATCGTCGCGACATTGGGGCCTGAGATCTCCGGATTGGTCGGTTTACCCGCGGGAATCCCGTTGATCGCTGGGAGCGCTGATCACGTAGCGTCGGCGTTCGCGGCCGGACTTCGCGAAGATGGCAACACGATCATCAAGTTCGGAGGGGCCGGCGATATTCTCTTTTGTTCGTCGAAACCTTTGACGCATCCGAAACTTTTTATCGATGCACATGACATCCCTGGAAAATTCCTGCTGAATGGTTGCATGGCGGCGAGCGGATCGCTGGTGAAGTGGTATGTCGGGGATATCCTCGGCAGACGTGTAGATAAGGCGACGTTGCGGGCTTTCGACGATGAGGCGGCGCTGATTCCAGCTGGCAGCGATGGCGTGATCGTTCTCCCCTACTTCCTCGGCGAGAAGACCCCATTGATGGATCCCCAGGCGCGCGGAGTCATCTTTGGTCTCGGGTTGAACCACACGCCTGCCCATATCTTCCGGGCCATTCTGGAAGCGGTCATTTTCGGATTCCGACATCACCTCGATGTGCTGCGTGAGGCAGGTCACCAGCCAACCCGGGTAGTGGCAACCAATGGCGGGGTTAGCAGCGGATTGTGGCGATCGATTGCGGCAGATGTGATCGGCGTACCTGTGACCTCATTTCGCGGTCATCCCGGATCGTGTCTTGGCGTCGCATTTCTGGCCGGCAAAGCGGGTGGAATCTTCACCGAATGGGCAGAGATCGATCGGTTCATCGAGGAGCGCGTGGTCAACGATCCGGACCCGGCGGCGGCGGCCATCTACGATGAACGATACGCCGTTTACCGGGAACTTTATGTCCGGTTGGCCGATCTCTTTCCGCGGGTTGCTTGAAGCGAACGATTCCTGGTGGTCGAGACGAGCTGAATCAAACAGTATTTGATCGCTGCCCAGTCGAGCGATCCCCCTGGTTTGGAAAAGGAAGTTATCGGGTAAAGCAAGAGTCGGCGTCACCCTCGCCTGCTTGCGATTGCGAAGTGGCCGGGACATTTTCGCCCTCCCCTGCGACGGATTTGATCAATGCGCCAACTTCCGCACGTAGTGGGAATCTGTGTTTTGTGTGACGAAGTCATCCCCGAACGGGTTGACTTGGGTGTCCCATTTTTCAAAACGAATGCCACCACCCGAAACTCGTCGACCCAATTCCGCCACTGTTCGCAGACAACACGGGGACTTCTGCCTCCCCGTTCCTGTTCGTTGTCATAGTAAGCAACGGGTCATCACGCACAAAACCCATTCGAAACAGAATTCGTGGCACGATTTGTGCATGTTGCTCATGGAGTCAGGCTGAAAAAGTGAGTGCGTTGTGTCCGCTGTATCTGTACAACTTGACGCTGAACGCACAGAGCGGTATACAACCTGACGATGAAGTGGGCATTTGGGCAATGTGATCGTCGACGAATCCGGCAACCCACCTGGGCTCGCGTGATCTAAAAACTGACTGCACCAAATGATGCCATGCCGAACAGCGCGGTTCGGAACCGCACATCATCAGAGGAGAAGATCATGTCAGAACACAAGAATACCTCAATTGTTCAGTTGATGGTGGACTTCGAAAAAGGTTCAATTAGTCGCCGCGATGTTCTCCGCCGCGGATTCGTGCTTGGGCTCAGTGCTCCGGTCATTGCGTCGATCTTGATGATGGGTACTCGCGGCGCTGCCGCTCAGGACGGGACCCCAGCCGCCGAGGTTGAAGCAGGCAGCACGATCGTGGTGCCTGAAGGACTTCGCACCGATCTTGGTGGCACCAAGGTGTCCGCAGTTTTGGCTGAGGCGTCCAGCCCTGACGGCCCATGGATCGAAGCCGCGCTAGCCAAATTTTCCGAAGCTACTGGCATCGAAGCCACATGGGTAACTGGCGAAACCTCCGCAACCGACCGACTGGCTATTTACAACCAGCAGTTCGCAGCGCAGTCCGATGACAACGATGTCTACCAGATTGACGTGATCTGGCCGGGAATCGTCGCTGAGCACGCAGTCGATCTCAGCGGACCGCTGGCCGAACTCGCCGCACAGCACTTCGAAGCAATCGTGGCCAACAACACAGTCAACGGCGTGCTGGTTGGCATCCCCTGGTTCACGGACGCTGGATTGCTCTACTGGCGTCAGGATCTCGCTGACAAGTACGCCGTCACGGTTCCACCGGCGACATGGGCGGACCTCGAAGCGGCGGCCCAAACTGTTATGGACGGCGAAAGAGCGGCCGGGAATCCTGACTTCTACGGATTCGTCTACCAGGCAAATGCCTATGAAGGCCTGACCTGCAATGGTCTCGAATGGCAGGTCTCAAACGGTGGTGGCTCGATTGTCGAATCCGATGGGAAGATATCCGTCAACAACGCACAGGCGATCGCCGCGTTCGATCGGGCCCGCACGTGGGTAGGTGGACTCTCACCTCAAGGCATCACGACCTATCAGGAGGCTGAATCCCTAAACGTCTTCACAGCAGGAAATGCGATGTTCCTGCGGAACTGGCCTTACGCGTGGGCGGCCAGCCAGGATTCACCCGCGATCGCCGACAAGGTCGGCGTGGGTGTCCTTCCCATGGGTGATGGCGAGGGGGCACGAAATGCCGCCACACTTGGTGGTTGGCAGATGATGGTTTCCAAATACTCCAAGAATCAAGATGCCGGCATCGAATTGGTCAAATACATGTGCAGTCCTGAGGTGCAGCTCTCCTACGCTGTCGAGCGCTCTCACCTCCCGACTATTGCATCGGTGTACGATGCACCCGAAGTTGCCGCATCGAGTGAGTTCATCCCACGGCTCAAAGAGGTTTTCCAGGGAGGCGCAGTCGCTCGGCCATCGAGTGTTTCAGCTGAAGAGTACAACGCGATCTCCACGATCTATTTCACTGAGCTCAATCAGGTGCTGACCGGCGCGAAGTCAGGTGCCGATGCGGCAGCCGCTATGGAAGAGCAAATGACTCCGATCATGCAGGATCTCGGATTCTAAAGTTCTGGAGCGTCTTGCTTCGCACCGGGTGGGTTCGTTCCACCCGGTGCGAAGGCATAGGGAAAGGCTGGGGGGACCGTGAGCGAAGAGTCTGCAACCGTGCCATCCGTACCCCCTAAAACTCGAATCAAGGCAAGTGACAACCCGCAAAGCACCTGGGGGCGAGCGCGGGAGCGCTTGGCCTGGATGCTGGTCTTTCCCAGTGTGTTCATCGTCGCGCTCGTCGCGATCTATCCTCTGTTCGAATCAGTCAGGCTCAGCTTCACAAATGCCCGGCTTGGAAGTTCTCGGGTCCCCGAAAACGTCGGCTTTGGCAATTACCAGCGGCTCTTCAACGATGATGCCTTCATCAATGCATTTAAGAACACAGTAATTTTCACGGTGACCACTGTCGCGTTTGAAACTGTACTGGGTATCATCATCGCGCTCGTAATTCATTCGAATTTCAGGGGCCGCGGTGTCGTTCGTACGTCGATGTTGATTCCATGGGCAATTCCGACGGTTGTTTCCGCCCAACTCTGGCGCTGGATGTATAACGACGTCTACGGCGTGATCAATGACATCCTGGTGGTTCGCATGCCCCAACTGTTCGATTGGATCCCCTTCATCGGAGACGATATTGCCGGTCTGTTTCCTGAACGGAAGATTGCTTTCATCGCAGATCCAACATGGGCGCTCCCTTCAATCATTGCTGTGGACATCTGGAAGACAACGCCCTTCATGGCGCTACTGCTCCTTGCCGGACTGCAGGTGATTCCAAGCGACGTCTATGAAGCATCGACAGTAGACGGCGCAAGCAAGTGGCAGCAGTTCTGGCAGATGACTCTACCGTTGCTTCGGCCAGCGTTGCTGGTCGCGCTCATCTTTCGAACGCTCGACGCCTTCCGCGTATTTGACGTCGTCTTCGTCATGCGGGGTGTTGCACCAGAAACGATGACCTTAGCAGTGTATGCGAGACAACAACTGATCGACTTACAAAGGCTGGGCCTTGGCTCAGCTGCCGCAGTCATCATTTTCGGGTGCATCGCAGTTCTGGTAATCATGTACACACGGCTCGTCCGCATCGAGGAGACTTAGCATGGCGTCCATTTCCGCAAATGATGCGACATCGAAATTTGCCGGAATCGGTGGTGTTTACAAACCCAAGAGTAAGGGCTGGTTTCACTACGTCAAACGTGCGGCATTCTGGCTGATGATCCTCATGATCCTTGTGTACACGATATTCCCGTTTTATTGGGCCATCGCAACTGCGGTCAAGCCGGATTCCGAGATAGCATCAACGCCAGTTATCTACTGGCCGAAACATATCTCGTGGGCGCATTTCAGTTACGTATTCGATAACGGGGACTTTCTCAAGGCGCTAAGGAACTCGGCGATCGTTTCTGCCTCCGTCGTGTTGATCGCTTTGGGGATCGGAGCACTTGGTGCCTATGCACTTGGACGAATGCGATTCCGAGGACGAACATTCACGCTCTACCTAATTCTCTCGATGACCATGTTTCCTGCCATTGCCATCCTCGGATCGCTTTTCAAGATGATTCGTGGAGATTGGTTTATTCCTACTCCTAACATCTATAACACCTGGCTCGCTCTGATTTTCACCTATCTGACCTTTACCCTCCCGTTTACCGTTTGGGTATTGACCAATTTTTTCAAAGCAATGCCAGGTGAATTGGAAGAGGCGGCATTGGTGGATGGGGCGAGTCCGATGCGGACCTTTTGGGAGATTCTACTCCCACTTGCTTTGCCCGGGTTGGTGACGACAGGTCTGCTGGCGTTCATCGCGGCGTGGAACGAGTTCCTGTTTGCATTGACCTTCACCCAGGACTTCAGTGCGCGAACAGCGCCGGTCGCAATCGCCAGTTTCTCGGGCAACACACAGTACGATTACCCATTCGGGAATATCATGGCCGCCTCGGTCGTCGTGACATTGCCATTAGTCATCCTGGTGCTTGTTTTCCAGCGCAAGATTCTCGGCGGATTGACGGCTGGTGCTGTCAAGGGGTAGACGAGCTTTTAACCGGGAAACAACAGTCTTCCTGGGAAGACTGTTGTTTCCCGGTGTTTCGTTAACTGAGAACTTGCCCGCAGTTTATGGCTTACAGCTTGATTCCTGTCGCTTGAGGCTGAACCATGAACGGCCCCGAAGAGTATTCGGTATGGGACTTCTGGTTTGCGCCCAAGCCGGAGAGCGAGCCATTTCATCTCCACCATCTGCAGGCACCGAAATCGCTGCCCGATCCGCATCAGCGCCATTTTGTCGCGGAGATCGTTCATGTGGTTTCCGATGATCTGCTGAACTGGAGACGCATCGGCACAGCGGCACATCGGGGTGCTCCCGGTTCCTGGAATGACCGGGCGACCCGGACCGGGTGCATGATCCTCCATGATGGGCTCTCCTACCTCTTCTATACCGCGCTGTGCTCAACCGATTCCGGCAGGGTGCAACGAATCGAGGTGGCGACGTCGATCGATCAAATCGAATGGACGAAACACGAGGCCAATCCGCGTCTGACCGCTGACCCGCGATGGTATGAGACATTCGATATCAATCCACACGCCGATGAGGCGTTTCGCGATCCATTCGTTTACTTCGATTCGACCAAATCATGCTGGTTCATGCTTTTTTGCGCGCGAGGGCGGAGTGGATCGGCCGATGAACGCGGCGTGGTCGGACTCGCGACCTCCACCGATCTCATCAACTGGGAGGTGCTGCCCCCAATTCACGTGATGGGCGAGTCTGGTCAACTCGAGGTGCCGCAAGTCGTTCAAATCGGGTCGTTCTGGTACCTGATTTTTTGTACCGGGCAGCAGTCGAGCCGGCGAATCTGGCGAGTGGTTTGGTACTCACGACCTGATTGGTGAGTCACCGTATGGACCAATTCGTCTCCCAGGTGATGAAGCGCTCGTTGGCGACAAACCCGGAACGTAGGATGCGGGTCGGGTCGAAACCGGGCTTGGCGATGAACCGTTCTTTCTCGCATGGCGGCAATATGATGATCGCGGCGCATTTGTTGGCGGACGTTCGAACCCGGCACGAGTCGTAGTCTACGGAGATGGACGGCTCCGGGTCGACCAAGCGGCGCTTTGGGGCTGAGTTTCGATACGGCAGGCATGAACCAAATTGCGTTGACGAGCAACAACGTCGTGTGAGTCCTTTTGCTCACACCTTTGAAGCAGTGCCCGAGGTAAACGCATGTTTCGCCATATCGCTCTTTTCTCCATGATCGCGGTTCTTTCAGTTTCCCTGGGTTATATACCGGCGGTGGCAGACGGTTCTTCTCCGGTCGACGCGCTTTCGCCCGGACTTCACCTCGGGTATGAGACCTTTTCGCCGATTGCAGTCGATCAACTCCCGTTGTTCGATGCCCGCGTGTCGGAAGCTACGGACGCGGGGCTGGATGTCGCGCGAATCATGGTCGATTGGGCGGAGGTAGTGGGAACCTCGGGAGAATTCGATCGATCGTTACTGCACGATCAGCTCGAACGGGTGCCCCGAAACACTAGACTCTTCCTGACGCTCAGTGTGACGGATGTCGACCGATACTCGGTTCCTGCCGATCTGCTGTCAAGTGACGGAGGTTTGAATACTTCGCTTGACGATCCCGTGGTTATCGGTCGCTATCTCGATCTCATGGACGACATTGTGCCTGAACTTATTTCAGAGTATGGGCTTTTCGCCATATCAACGGCGAACGAACCAGATGTGCGACTTGCCGAGCGATCACCGGTTGATACGCGGGCACTTGCGACATTCACCAGCGCGGTCAACGCCTACGCCGACGACGTCTACCCCGGGTTGGATGTCACGATGACACTATCGGGTGGAGGCGTTCTCGGATCGCAGGAACTCGTGGCAGAGCTAGTCGAATCCACCGATGTCGCAACCTTCAACTGGGGCTGTATCGATCTGGCCACATTTCAGGCGAGTGAGATCGACGCCATTCCGGGCGAGATCGAACTGCTGGTTCAGGCAGCGCAGGGTCGCGACATTGTGATTCAGGAGCTGAGCTGTCCCTCCGGTTATACCGATGGGGAACGATTTTTCGGGGCGACACCTGAGTATCAGGCAACGTGGTTTGAGACGTTTTTTGCCGAAATGTCGCAATCGCCTGTGTTTCGCGCTGCGTTCGTGTTCGATCTGGTCGATTGGCCGGAGGAACTCGCGGTGGTCTATTCAGATTTCCTCCGCGTCGAAGGACTCCACGAAATTGCGGATCGGTACGAGGAGCTGCAACGAACCTGGGGATTACTGACCTTCGATGATCTTGCGCCGAAACCTGCGTGGCTCGTCTTTCTTGATGCGATACGGTTGAATGCAAATTAGCGCACCATCCAACCGATCACTTCACCAGCGATATACTCAATAGATGTGAGTTGGAACGCAACGGAAGGTAGAACCTCATGGTGTTTGAGACCGGTTTTACGATGGATACGTCGGCAATCAAATATGGCCCGGGGGTGACCCGCGAAGTCGGTGCTGATATGGCGGCACAGGGCGCCAAACGGGTGATGGTCGTGACCGATCCGAATCTCTCCAGCAGCGAGGCCGTCGACATTGCCATGACTGCGCTGAAGGCCGAAGGTCTGGATGCAGTGCTCTATGATCAGACACGAGTCGAACCCACCGACACTTCATTCCTCGATGCGATTGCGTTTGCGACCGCGGGAAATTTTGACGGTTATGTCGCAGTCGGTGGCGGATCGGTAATCGATACTGCGAAAGCCGCAAATCTCTATGCGACCTACCCGGCCGATCTGCTTACGTATGTCAACGCGCCCATCGGACAGGCGAAACCGGTGCCGGGCAAGCTCAAACCGCTGATCGCCGTTCCGACAACGGCTGGAACAGGTTCGGAAACAACCGGGGTTGCGATTTTCGACCTGCAATCGATTCATGCGAAAACCGGCATTGCTCACCGCGCGTTGCGACCCGTGCTGGGCATCATCGATCCGAACAATACCCGGACCATGCCGCGCATGGTTGCCGCCTGTTCCGCACTGGATGTGTTGAGTCACGCGATCGAGTCGTACACGGCCCTGCCGTTCGATCAGCGGCAGGCTCCGGAATCGTCGAAACTGCGCCCGTCCTATCAGGGGGCAAATCCGATCAGTGATATCTGGGCCGGAAAGGCGCTCGAATTGATGGCGCAGAACATTACCGCTGCGCTGGACGATCCGGAAGATGCGCACGCCCGCGGGCAGATGATGCTGGCGGCGGCATTCGCCGGGATCGGGTTCGGCAATGCGGGTGTGCACCTGCCGCACGGTATGTCTTACCCGGTGGCTGGGATGGTTCGCGATTTCAAACCCGAAGGATACTCGGCCGACCACGCGATGGTCCCGCATGGTATGTCCGTCATTCTGAATGCGCCGGCCGTCTTCCGGTGGACCGCGGAGGCGAATCCCGCGCGACACCTGGAGGCCGCGCGATTCCTCGGCGCGGATGTTACCGGTGCAACTCCAGAAGATGCAGGTTTTGTGCTTGCTGAAGCGCTCGTGCGCATCATGAAGCAGACCGGGATGCCGAATGGTCTCTCTGCGATCGGCTACACCAAGGACGATGTCGACGATCTGGTCAAAGGAACGATCCCACAGCATCGGGTGACGAAACTGTCGCCACGACCGGCATCCGAGGCCGACCTGCGCGAACTCTTCCTCGACTCGATGACGTGCTGGTAAGGGTTCCGCAAAGGGCGCCTCACGGCATCGCTACCCGTGATCGCGACGCGTCACGGATACAAATGCGGTGGAGTGCGTTAGGATGCGCAGCGCATTCAAACGCATTTCGCTGATCAGGAGAGGGTATGGCTGCACGACATATCGATGTGACAGGAACACTCGCGTCAGGAATGTGGTCCTACCAGCCGATCACGCCGGATAACCCGTTGTTCGAACAATGGCGTTGGGCGGAAGTATCGGAGCGCGGCTGGGAGGCGGACGCCTTTACAATGTCCACCCTCACTGGCACCTATTTCGAAACGTCGAAGCATCTCTATGCGGATCACGCATCGATCGATGAAATTCCGCTCCAACGCTGTTTCGTCAATGCGACGATTGCCAGGATTCCAAAGGGAGCGCGGGAACACATCACGTCGGCAGAACTCGCAGCGGCAGCGCCGGGTCTGCAACCGGGTGATGCATTGATCGTTGCGACCGGTTGGTCCAGCCACTGGTGGGACAGCGGTGAGATTTTCGTTGGCGACAGCCCGCATTTCGATCTGGAAGCAATGCAGTGGATTGTCGATCGCAACATCTCGATCCTGAGTGGTGACTTCCCCTGTTTCGACGATCCACAACCGGGCGGAGGGCAGAGTGTGAACAACCTGCTCTTCAGCATCGACGCGATGATTCTGGCGCCACTCGTCGACCTCGACCAGGTGACCCAGGATCGCGTTAAGCTGACCGTATTTCCGCTGAAACTCAAAGGCGCGTGCGGTGCTCCGTGCCGCGCAATCATTACCGAAGAGTAGTTCGTACCGACACAACGGAGAGAGAAGATGAGTTCACCACAAGACTGGCAACGAGACGACACGGTCGTGATCTACCGTGTTCCGGTCGCGCCGCCATACAGCAATGAGGTTTACGAGCAATCTTCGGTTGATATGCTGAATGCGCTCGATGTTCAGATTGATCAGAAGAAGCTGACTCTGAAACCGAATGTGGTCTACGGGCTGGCGCCGGATTCCGGGATCACGGTCCACCCGGCATTTCTCAGGGGTGTGATCAAACACCTGGTCGGGCGCGGGTTTGATCCGTCTGCCCTCACCGTGACCGAGGGTGGCGGTGGTGAAGCCTTCCGCGATATGAAGGAGCACTACGCCGCGGTCGAGTACGACAAACTGGCGGCGGAAACAGGCGTCAATCTAGTCGATCTGAATGCCGATGACTTCGTCCGGGTCGATATTCCCGACGGTATCGTTTTCAAGCAGATGCCAATCGGCCGCACAGTTTGGGATCCGGAAGCCTTTTTCATCAACATTCCGAAGATGCGAACACACAATCTGGCAATCACGACAATCGCCATCAAGTCGCTCCAGGGAATCGTCGTGCCGATCGAAGAGCGCCATATGTGCACCCTTTTCCCGAGGTATGAGGGGGATCGCGGTGGCGACGGACTGGCGAACGATGTGCTCGACAGTCACGAGCGGTGGTCGCACAAAATCTGCGACATCGCGCTGGCGCGAAAACCCGATCTCAACCTGGTCGACGCTGTCGTCTCGCGCGATGGTACCGGGTTCCGTCAGGGCAAAAACCGACCGATGGGATACGTGCTGGCCAGCGTGAATCAAGCGGCGATCGACACGGTCGGCACCACGCTGATGGGAATCGAACCGGCCTCACTCACCTACCTGCGCGTCGCGGGCGAACGTGGCATGGGTCCGACCCGGATGCAGGATATTCGCGTGCTCGAAGTGACCGGCAGCACCCTCACCGAGCGAAATGGTGTGCGTGATCTGGTGATCGATCCACCATTCCGGGTGACGCTTTCTGCTGGAATGAACTACCAGACCTATGAACCGGTCGATTACGCCACGGCGGAGACTGAACTCGTCCATGCCGCGGAGAGCTTCGGAGGAAGCGACGCATCGTAACCTGATTGCGGTGGCTCGATCGGGAGATCGAGCGATCGCACACTGACCTCGCGACCCAGCAATTTGGCCGCGACAGGCGCAACGGAATCGGCATCCCCGGTGGTCAGCATTTCCAGACTTCCGGGGATTTCCGTGCCCGCCAGATCGTTCACTGCTCCGAGTACGGTCGCAATGCGGCGGGCGATGGCGGCGCCGGAATCGACCAGCGTGACGTCGCTTCCCATCGCTCGCTGGATCGCGCCACGCAAAAAAGGGTAGTGCGTACAGCCGAGTACAACGGAATCAACCTTGCCATCAATCAACGGGGCGACCGTGTTCGAGACGAGTCGATCGATCTCATTGCAATCGGTGGAAAACTCCTCCACCAACTGGACGAATCCAGGGGCCGGGACGACAAAAACCAACGTTTCAGCTCCGTATCGATCAATGAGACGCTGAAGCCGGGTGCTGCTGGCGGTTCGTGGGGTGGCCAGTACTCCGACCTTCCCGCACCGGCTCATCGCGACCGCGGGTTTCAGCGCCGGTTCGAGACCGATAATCGGAACGGAGAAGTGCATCCGCAACGCTTCAAGTGCAAAGGCAGTAGCTGTATTGCAGGCGATGACCAGGAGCTTGGCGCCACGCTCGACCAAAGCATTTGCGATGAGCAACGAACGCCAACGAATCTCCTCTTCGGAACGAGATCCATAGGGGCAGAACCGGCTGTCCGCGGCATAAAGCAATTGCTCGTTGGGGAGTGCTTTTTCGATTTCGATGGCGACGCTGAGACCGCCCAGGCCGGAATCGAAGATCCCGATTGGTGGTGTATGTACGTTCATTGCCACAGTTTATCAGAACCCGCTCGTGGTTGGCAACAGAATCAGCCATAATAGAACCGAATATTGCAGCTTGCATGACCATTTCGTGTCAGATTTGCGGATCAATTATTAATGCGAGAAATCAGATTGGCTCGTCTGCACAGGATTGGACACCGAAAAGTAGGCAAGCGTCATTCGAAGACCCTCTTCCAATGTTACGACCGGTTTCCAGCCGAGCAGACGCTGGGCTTTGCTGATATCCGGCTTGCGGCGCGTTGGATCGTCGATCGGCAAGGGTTGGTGATGAATTTCCGAACGACTCCCGGCGAGTTCAATTACACGCTCCGCAAATTCGGAGACGGTGGTTTCCGCCGGATTGCCGAGATTGATTACCTGACCGGCAATATCCGGCGTACCCATGAGCGCGAGTAACCCCTGCACCAGGTCATCGACGTAGCAGAATGAGCGCGTTTGTTCTCCGGAACCGTAGATGGTGATTGGTTCATTTCTAAGCGCCTGCATACAGAAATTGGGGACGACACGCCCGTCCTGCGGATCGGATCGCGGTCCGAACGTGTTGAAGATTCGGGCGATTCGGATATCGAGTCCGTACTGGCGGTGGTACTCCATGATGAGGCTTTCGCCGAATCGTTTGCTCTCGTCGTAGCAAGCTCGCGGGCCAATCGGATTCACATTGCCCCAATATGATTCCGTTTGCGGATGCACCAGCGGATCTCCGTAGATTTCGGAGGTTGACGAATAGACGAATGGTGCGCCGTATCTGCGTGCGTGGTCGAGAGCGTTTTTTGTGCCAATCGAGTTGGTGAGTTGCGTTTCGATTGGATATCGCGCGTAGCCAACCGGACTTGCCGGACTCGCGAGGTGAAAAACCTGATCGACCGGGCGCTCTGTCCACTCACCAACCCAGATACTCGCAACATCATGCTCGATGACCGCCAACAGAGCGTCAGCACCGAGATGGGCGAGATTTACCCGTCGACCAGTTAGGTAGTTATCGACCACCGTGACTCTATCGCCTCGGGCCAGGAGTTGATCAACCAGATGACTTCCGATAAAACCTGAACCGCCGGTTACGAGAACGTGCATTGCGTTACCTGTTTGATAACGAGATGGGCGAAACGAAGTCGCACAGGGAATGATAATCCGCGGCGAACAGGCACGATCCAATTCTGAGCGATTGAGACGAGGATTCGGGACTAGAGGGTAAATTCGTAGTAACTTGCATCCGGGGATTTGAGGACATCGGCGACGATTTCGATTCCATAGTGCGTGTGAAGCCAATCGTGCAGACAGAGAGCGGTATCGACGGCCGCATGGTCACCCGACGCAAGTGCGCGGCTGATCACCGCGCCGATGGCCTCGCGCGTCAGATCGTACACCGCCCGCCGGACCTCGACATAGCGACACAGATCCGAATCGAAGCGCAGTTCCGCCATCACCCATCCTGTTGAATCGTCATCAAGAAGGATGAGTTGCGGACCATGTTGCCAGACAAATGGCATCGGTGCGCGTCTGGGTGTGGAAGTCGATTTTGCGGCACAAGGTTTTTCGATGTCAGTAAACGCGGTGCCGAACTCGGAACGACACTCCGGATCGAGTCCCTGGCTATTCGAGGCGGAGAAAAATGGAGGCATCATACGGTCCCAGAATTTTCTTCCCAGCACACAACCGACACAGCTACTTGCCCGAACTCCGGAGCGGAGGGAATCCCCCCCGAACCGCAGCATCAAATGTACGAGTCGCGCTTCTGTTGTGATGAGCGTAGCACCCACTCCAAACCCGGTGCAAGGTTACAAGGATGAGATTGCAAAGTTTCTACAGTCCGTTCTCGAATTATGGCGCAACAACTTCTATTTGGGACACCTGTTTGACGTCACCATTAAAGAGGACATTTATGACGTAGGAACCATCTGGCCACGCATCCTCTTCCGATTTGGAGATATGAAACTCGACGAATCCACCATTGAAGGTAGTGGGAGGAACAACTCCCGATGTAACTCCTTCAAGTGGAACCCCGTTATAGGTCCACGAAGCAGACAGCACCGCCCCCGCCGGTAGATTCGAGACCTCGACCACAGCGTAGATTCTGGGGTCGTTCGAATTGAACTGATCCACCGCATCCCCCGGCGCGTTTGTTCCCGGTTCAACTATTGCGGTCCACACAACTTCGCCAATCGAAGGCGGTGGAATTGGCGTTGGCGTGTTGGGGAGAATTGTTGCGGTCGAGATGGGCGGCACGGTCGGCGTCGGTTCACCATCGTTGCCGCCGCATCCCGCGAGAATCACTGAAACACTGAGTGTGGCGGCGACGGATGCTATTCGTTGCACCATGC
>Ga0105046_10007032_pt1 | contig 17763 bp, 7 predicted proteins | sample MAT03_FD_78385 | JGI IMG/M metagenome (GOLD analysis project Ga0105046, IMG submission 78385) | Freshwater microbial communities from Lake Fryxell liftoff mats and glacier meltwater in Antarctica - MAT-03 (megahit assembly) | ecosystem: Environmental > Aquatic > Freshwater > Ice > Liftoff...
GGAGGTACCACTGGCAGCCTGGATCAATCCGCCCGCCAAGAAAAAACCCGAACCGACAAAAACTCAAGCAACTACTCACTAAATAAATTCATCCAGGTGTCGCAAAGTCATTGACACGTTCCGGTCGCGCGACTCGTGGCCACTGCGAGTGGCGAACCTGTGTGGCGCTAGGTCATTGCACCAATTGCACATGGCGCCGCCGGCCGCGGATCATGATGCGCGGCATGCGGCGTGCGGTGTACAGTAATCGGTCGCGCGATTCCACCCACCGGCTGGCAGCGTTGCTTGGTCAAGATGTACCATTTCAACTCGAACTCGGACGAATTTGGAGGTCGGTCATGCAATTCGAACGAATCAGCCATGATCCCGCGGTGATGGGAGGCAAGCCATGCATTCGTGGGCTGCGCGTTACCGTGGGCATGCTCCTGGGACTCCTCGCGACCGGTCAAACGCGCGAAAGAATTTTGTCCGCCTACCCTTATCTTGAGTCGGACGACATCGATGCCGCACTGGCCTATGCCGCATGGCGGATGGAAGAACGCGAAGAGCCGCTAGTCGGCAGATGACCATCAAGCTTGTGATCGACATGAATCTGTCGCCCGAGTGGGTGGAGGTTCAGCCAGCCATAGGCTGGCAGGCGGCGCATTGGTCGAACGTGGGAAATTCGAGGGCACCCGATGCGCAAATCATGGAGTGGGCGGCCCGCAACGAATGCGTCGTCTTCACGCACGACCTCGATTTCGGCGCCGCGCTCGCATTGACACATGCGTCAGCCCCGAGCGTTTTTCAAATTCGCGGCAAGAACGTGCTCCCCGAGGATATCGCGGACAAGGTGGTAGCGACGCTGCATCGATACGAAAGCGAGCTTGCGACCGGGGCCTTGGTGGTCTTCGAAGAGAATCGCGCACGCGTCCGGGTGTTGCCGTTTTAGGTTCGCCGCGCACTGGCCAGCCGACATAGATCGTTTGACCGATGAAATCGGGTAACGGGACAGCGGGCTTTAATCAATGAGAATTCGGCCGCCCGGCCCGGTTGACAGTGCTACTCGCCGCGCCCCGTAAACGCCAGCAAATCGCTCAGTTGATCGTCCGAGCGCAAAAGGTCGCGGCGAATGCGCCCGTGGTGGCGCTCGGCGGCGGCTTGCGCACGACTGACCAGGAGCGCGCCCAGCCACTGCGGCAGGGGCTTGCCGTTGGCACGCGAAAGCTTCTTCAGCCGCGCGGCAACACCCTTGGCATATTGCACGAACAGCTCATCCTCCAGCGAGACGATCACCTGGTAGCTGCCGGGGTCGCCCTGGCGGCCGCAGCGGCCGAACAACTGCCGGTCGATGCGGCGTGAATCGTGGCGCACAGTGGCAAGCACGTGCAGCCCGCCCAATGCCACCACCTCCGGCGCCACGCGGATATCGGTGCCGCGCCCGGCCATGTTGGTGGCCACCGTGATGCGGCCGCGCTCACCTGCCCGTGCCACCACTTCGGCCTCTTCCTGATCTTGTCGCGCGTTCAACACCTGGTGCAGCAAACCGGCGGCGGTGAGTAGTTCGCTCAAATGCTCCGAGGTGGCCACCGAGCTGGTACCCACCAGGACCGGGCGCCCTTCGGCGTGCAGGCTGCGCAGCGTGGCCACGATCGCGGCCCACTTTTCGGCCGCGCTGACATAGACCTGGTCGGGCAGGCGCCGCCGCTTGACCGGGCGATTGGTGGGAATGCTCACCACCGGCAGCCGGTACACCGCCCACAGTTCGCGCGCCACCTCGCGTGCGGTGCCGGTCATGCCCGCCACCCGCAGGTAGCGGCGGAAAAAGCGCTGGTAGCTGATGCGTGCCAGGGTCTCCTGCTGGCCGGTGATGGCACAGCCTTCCTTGGCCTCGATCATCTGGTGCAGCCCGCGCTCCCACGAGCGGTCCGCCATCACCCGGCCGGTGTACTCGTCGACGATCTGCACCTTGCCGGCGCGCACCAGGTATTGCTTGTCGCGCTGGAACAGATACAGCGCCGAGAGCGCGCGACGCAGCAGTTCTTCGCGCCGGCGCGGCCCCATCCAAACGCCGCCGAAAGGTTCGGCCAGTAGGGTGGCGTGGCGCCGCCCGCGCTCGGTCAGTTCAACGTCATGCTCGCGCGGCCGGATCGAAAAATCGCTGCCGCTGGTCAACTGGCGCGCCATACCGATGGCTTCGGCGTAGATCTGTTCTTCCTGGCTCGAATCGCCCTTGTTGGCGATGACAAGCGGGGTGCGCGCCTCGTCGACCAGCACGCTGTCGGCCTCGTCGACGATCACGAAGCACAGGCCGCGCAGCAGCAGCCGGCTGGTGCGTGCGTGTTCGGCATGCAGGCCCTCGATCTTCAGATGCATGGGCCGCGCATCGCGCCCCAGCATCAGGCCGTCCTTGAGATAGTCGAACACCAGTTGCTTGTTGGTGCCGTAGGTGATGTCGCAGGCATAGGCGGCGCGGCGCGCGTCCGGCGCCATGCCCTCGGTGATGGTGCCAACCGAGAGGCCCAGAAACTTGTAGAGCGGTCCCATCCAGGCGGCGTCGCGCTGCACCAGAAAATCATTGACCGTGACGATATGCACCGGAATCCCGGCCAGCGCGGCAGCACAGGCCGGCAGGGTCGCGGTAAGGGTCTTGCCTTCGCCGGTCTCCATTTCGGCGATCTTGCCCTCGAGCATGACGCGCCCGCCAATCAGCTGCACATCGAACGGCCGCATCCCCAGGCGCCGCTCGGAAATCTCGCGCACCATGGCGAAGGTGCGCGCCACCAGCGGCTCGGCCAGGCCTTCGCTGTAGAGGCGCCGCCGCAGATCGGGAACACCATCCCTCAGTTCGCCGTCGGTGAGTGTGGCAAGGCGCTGCCCCTCGGCATTGACCAGCGCCACGAACTCGCCGCGCGCGGGGTTGCGCCCATAGATTCGCTGGCGGATCAGCCCGCCCAGATTGGCGGCGGCGCGATCCAGCCAACTGTCACGCAAATCCTCGCGCTGCGGATAGGGCCCGAGCGCGACGCCAGGGCGTAGAACGCTCGTGCTAGACATTGAATTGCCGCAGCAGCAGGCGCCGCAGGGCGCGATACATCTGCAAGCCCGCCGGCTCGAAACCGTGGTTGAAACGCACGTAGACGCGCGAACCCAGGTATTCGGAGCGCACCTCGCCAGGCAGGACCAGCTCAAGCTGGAATACCTGCTTCAAGGTCGATACCCCCTGCTTGTCGCGCGGATCCACCGCGATCGGGCCGCCGCCGGCACTGCCCAGCGCCGCCGTTGGCAATTGCGCGGCAGCGCCCGGCACCTCGCGGCGGATGCGCGCCGGCACCGGCCTTTCACCCCAACCCGCCAGCATCACCTCCACGTCACGCGTGGCCTGCCGCACCATCGCGATATCGTCCTGCACCAGCGCCACACGCACGGTCAATTCACCCGGCTGCACCACGTAAGCCACCAACTGGCCCTTGTTGATGAAGCGCCCAGGCAGGTCGGCCGCGTTGGGCACGATGAAGCGGCCGCTGGCGCCGCTTCGAAAGATCAGCTCGCGCTCGCGCTCGCGGGCACGCGCCAGGTTGGCACGCGCGGCGACCAGTTCCTCGCGCACTATCGCAGCCTGCACGCGGTCGGAGGTGATCAACGCGTTGTACTTGGCCACAAGCTCGGCCACTTGCGCGGTAAAAACCGCGACGCGGGTCGCCAGGAACGGCTCTTCGGCCTGGATCAGCGCCTGCCCGCTGCGCACGTAGCTGTCGACCGGCGCCATCAGGCTTACGATGAAGCCTTCGGTGCCGGAGCGTACCTGCGCCTCCTCGGGCACCCAGATCACGCCTTCGGTGCGCGTCCAGCTTGGCGCCGGCACGAAAAAAAACAGCCCGAGCACAGCCACCAGCAACAGGAAACTGGTCGACAGCGCGCGCCCGCGTTGGCGCCGCAGGCCCGGATTGGAAAACAGGAACGACAGCGCCTTGCCCAACGGCATCAGCAACTGGGTGGCCAGCGCCCAGATCGCCAGCAGCACGCCGATGACAAAGAATCTGCCGGCGATGAAGGTGATGATCACGAACGAAATGAAGATGCGGTAAATGAACGAGGTGATGCCATACAACACCAGCCAGACCTTCTCTCCGGTCGACGCGATCTGACGTTCGGCATCGCGCACGCCCAGCACATAGCGCTGGAACAGGTAGCCCAGGTACTGGTTGGAACGGGCACCCAGGTTGGGCATCTCGATGCCGTCGGCCAGCACGAAATAGCCGTCGAAGCGCAACAGCGGGTTGCCGTTGAAGAGCAGCGTGGAAACGCCGCTGATCAACATCACGTTGTAGGCCACCGAGCGCACCACCCCGGGCTCGACCGCCAGCCAGACGAACAGCGCCAACGCCCCCAGAAACAGCTCCACTGCGATGCCGGCGGCGCCCACCAGCATGCGCTTGCGTTTGTCGGCAAAACCCCACGCGGACGAGGCGTCGACATAGGGCACCGGTGAGAACACCAACAGCATGATGCCGATCTCGTGCACCTCGCCACCCCATTTGCGGGTGGCGTAGGCATGCCCGAGTTCATGCAGGGTCTTGACCACCGGGTAGACCAGCCAGAGCAGCAGCAGGTTGCCCGGATCGAGCACGCGCTCGGTGATGTTCTCGGTCAGGTCGGTCCAGTGCGAAACCGCCAGCACCGCGCCTGCGCCCACCACCAGAAGCCACAGCAAAATGCCGAACCAGCCGAAAAGGGGCTGCACCAGGGGCAAGGTGCGCACCAAAAAGCGGTCCGGGTCGAACAGCGGAAAGCGCAGCGCCAGCGGGGTCCACAGGCGACGTTTCCACAGCATGCGCTCATGCCGCTCGAAGCGCCTGAACACCTCCATGCTGTCAGGCGGCACATCGCACAGCAAGGCATCGGCGGCGTGCAATTGACCCAGCAGGCGAATCGCCTCCTCCTGGGTCGGCGCGCCATCGCCCAGATGGGCGCTGGTGGCGTCCCAGATTTGCTGCACCGTGCGCTGGCCGTCCATCAGGCCGATGAAATGATGCGCGGCCGGCGTGAAACGATGCGAGCGCTCGGCCGCCTTGTCCTGCAGCACGAACCAGACCTTGCCACGAAAGGCCTGCCGCAGAATCCGCGCATGCGCGCGGATGCGCGGCTTTAGCGCCGCGACCCGGTACCAGGACGGGCTGAACAGGGAATCGCTCACGGCCGCAACCGCATGCGTCTCACGGCCACCACGACCAGATCCACATGCGCACCCAGTGCGTGAGCTTGTGGGTCCAGATCCAGATCAGCTTGCGCCGCTCGACTTCGATCTTGCCCACACCTTCCATGCCGGGGCGCAGTTTCTCGATCGCGCCGCTGGCCACCGCTTCGACACGGAAAAAATTGCGACCCTGGTCAACCACCGACACCGGCGTGATCTTCTCGATCAAAAGCGTGATCTCTTCCTGCGGCATGCTGGCCAAGGCCAGGCGCCCTTTCTGCCCCACCGCGACACGCGTGATATCGCGTTCATCGACTTTCATGATCACGCGGTAGGTGTCGAGGGGTGCCAGTTCGAACAGCGCGTTGCCGCGCTCGACCGCTGCCCCCAGCGACTGGCTCAAGTCGCCCTTGACGATCACCGCATCGAAAGGGGCGATTAGGCGCGTGCGCGCGATCTGCTCATCGACCAGCGCCATCTGCGCACGCACCTGCCCGCTCTGCGCCTCCAGGATGCCGGCGCGCGCACGGTTGCCCTCGGCGATCGCCTGGCGGCGCTCGCTCTCCTGCTGCGCGCCCTGGCTGACCAGTTTCTGTCTCTCCAGTCTGAGATCGCGATCGTCGAGCGAGGCCAGCAGGTCGCCCTTCCTGACCACATCGCCGGCGCGCGCGCGCGCCTCGACGATGTAGCCCTGCATCGCCGCGGTGACCGCGCGCTGTACCTTGCCTTCCAGGCTGGCATCGGCGGTGATCATGTAGTCGCCGTCGACGATCGAAAAGAACGCGATCACGAGCGCCAACCCCAGCACCCACAATTTGAGCGCGATATGGCGCGGTCCCACCAGGTGGCCGAAATGGGTCAGCACACTGTCGCGCGCCTTGGCCAGGAGCCAGCGGTCCTCGCGGCGCTTGACGTCGAGCACCGGCCCCACCAGCAGGGCCGCGTGCTCGCACAGCTCGACTGTCCTGGCATCAAACAACAGGCCGGTCGGCAATTCAAGCACCAAGGCGCCCAGTACATCGGCCCCAGCGGTAAGGGGAATGGTGCACACAGCGCCCGTACCGTGTTGCTGCAACAACTCGGCGTGCGCGCGGATGACCTGGAACGGCCCGTCCGCGCGTGCCGGAAAGACCACGGTCGCCAACTGATCGGCGGCCTCGTCCATGGCGCCTTCGATGGCGCGAATCAGGTTGGTCTTCTTGGCAAAGGCCGCGCTGTGCGAAAGCGCGCGCACCTGGATGTGGCGCCCCTTCATGAAACCGATGCTGACCCGCTCGCAGCCGAACGTGGTGGCAAGCTCTGTCACCACCGCGGTGGCGGCTGCCTGAAAGCGTTCGTGCTGCAGCGAGGTGGCAATCAATTCGAGCACCGTCACCAGGCGCGCCTTGCTGGTGAAGGTCTTGCGCCGTGCCAGCGCTTCCAGCCAGCCCATGCCCCAACCCAGGCGCTCCACCAGATCGCGCAATGCCGACTCGGTGCGGCCTTCGACCTCGAGCGCCACCGCGCCGTAGAGCTCGTCGTCGACCACGATCGGGTGCGCCACGCACATCAGATCCTGCCGGCGCGCCACCCGAGCCACGCCATCGACCACCACCCGACGCTCCTTGAGTGCCAGTTCCACCGCCTGCGCCAGCCGCGGACTGCCTTCTATGCCCTCCGGCCACACCGCGGCCGGCGCATAGGCGGCCGTCTCGGAGGCGCGCAGGATGACAATCGCACGCACCACGCCCTCGAAGGCTCGGCACTGGATGTCGAGCCAGTTGGCGGCGAAATTCTGCGCATCGGCGGCGTGCCTCAAGCGGCTCCAGTAAACCGATTCGAAACCGGCGTCGTTGGCGCCTTCGGTGGCGCGCCGCGCGTTGCCAATCAGGGTAATGCCGTCGTCTGCCGCCACTCGTTGGTCCCAGGTTTTGACTGTATCTGCACCATGTACCGCGTACGGCCGGTGCGCCTCGCAGGGCAGGAATTGGGCCCGGCCAGAAGCGCGGCTTGCGTGCCGCGCTGCCTATCGCAGCGCCGCACCAATGCTCTCGATATCGGCCTCGGAGAGCGAGCCCGCCGCCTGCTTCAGGCGCAGGCGGAAGAGCAGGTAGTCATAGCGCGATTGCGCATGGTCGCGCCTGGCCAGGTAGAGGTCGCGCTGCGCATCGAGCACCGGCAAGAGCGGCAACAGGCCGGCCTTCAAACCCTCCTCCTTGCCTTTGAGCGCACTCTCCTGTGCCACCACCGATTGCTTCAGTGCCTGGATCAGGCCTACCGCGCCCAGCGTGCCGTGATAGGCGGCGCGCGTCAGGCGCTCGACCGAACGCCGGTCCAGTTCGAGGTCTTCCTGCGATTTTTGAAAACGATGCGCCGCCTCGCGCGTCACCGCGCTGGTAAAGCCGCCTTCGAAAATCGGCACCGTCAGGCGCAGGGTCACATCGGTGCTCTCAACCAAGGTGCCGGGGCCGAACGACCCGTTGACCAGCGAACTGCCGGCGTCCCGGCGGCTGTGATTGAAGAGCAGATTGACGCTCGGGTAGTGGCCGGCTCGCTGGCGCTCGACCTCCTGGCGCGCCACGTCAACGGCTTCGCGCCGGGCGCGCAGAATCAGGTTTTGTTCAAGTGCCGAATCCACCCAACTCTGCGCCAGCGCCGGCTCTGGCGTCTCCAGCGAAAACTCGCCGCGCAAGGCCTGCACGTCTTCGATCATCTTGCCGGTGATTTCACGCAGGGCCTCGCGTGCATCACGCAGCTTGTTGTTGGCCTCGACCTGGCGCGCCTCGGTGACCGCGTAGCGCGCTTGCGCATCGAACTGGTTGGTGATGGTGCCCAAGCCCATCTTGAGCCGCTCGCGCGCCAGATCGAGCACTTTGCCCACCGCCTCGCGCTCGGCGCTGGCCAGCGCCAGACTGTCGCTGGCGGCGAGCACCGAAAGATAGGCAGCGGTGGTGCGCAGCATCAGATCCTGCTCGGCGGCCAGCAGGGTGAACTCCCCCTGCTTGACCACCGCCTGCGCCTGCATGAAGCGCGCAATCACGTCGCGCCGGAACACCGGTTGGGTGATGGTGAGAGTACGACTCTCGATGGGAAAGGTCCGGGCGCCGACACCCACGAAGGCATTCTCGTTGCGCAAGACATTGCTGCGTGTCTCGGTCTTTTCCACGTCATAGCGGATGGTCGGCATGAACCCGGCGCGCGCCTGGTCGATCGCGGTGCCGCTGGCGCGTGACTCCGCCAGCGCAGAACGATAGCGCGGATCGCTCTGAAAGGCCAACTTGTAGGCCTCCTGCAACGTTACCGCACCGAAGGTCGCAGGCGCGCTGAGCGCGAGCATCAAAAGCACCGTCGCGCGCGCCGCCGCGCTTGCGCCACACAAAGCCGCCATCAAAAAATCTCCCGCACAGGTCCAACGCTGCCAGCCATCAATATATCCAAACCTGCTTGCGCCACCATTACCCTCTTTTGCAGAACTCACGCCACCCAACAGCGAAAATGGCCATGTCACCAAACAAGCCATTTCTTGCGGCAAACCCGACTCACGCGAGCGCGACCGGCAATCAGTGCGTCGTCTCGCTAGCGGCCGATCACCACACTGCACTTGATGCCTGCCGGAATCTTGTTGTCCGGATTGGGCAACTGCAGGCGCACGCCCAAGGTGCCGCTGGCTGCGTCGATCACCTTGTCGACCACCACTACCTTGGCGTGGTAGGCCCCGGGAAAAAGCGGCGCCAGGCTGACCCGTCCGGACATGCCCACCTGAACCGATTTGAACATCCGCGCCGGCGCGATGACTTCGACATTGAGCGGGTTTATCTGCGCCAGGCGCAACACCACCGACTTGTCGGTGCGGATGAACTCGCCCGGCGTCATGCGCCGCTCGACCACCACGCCGTCGATCGGGCTTACGATGGTGCGTAGCTTGAGGGTCTCGACATCTTTCTTCAGTTCCTCTTCGCGCAGTTTCACCTCGGTGACCAGTTCATCCTTTTCCTGCACCGAAATCAATTGCTTCTCGAACAGCGATTCACTGCGCTCAAGCTTCCTGCGCCCGAACTCGACCCGTGCCTCCGACAGCTTGGCCGCCGCAGCTTCAACCCCGGATTGCAGCCGTGCGACCACCTGACCGCGGCGCACCTGATCGCCGCGATTGACCAGCACCTGCTCCAACACACCATCGACCGAGCTGCCGACATTGACCAGCACATGCGGCTCGACTAAGCATTCCAGCTCGCCACCGCCGCCGGTAGTTGCAGCGACGGCTGCCGCAGTTCGCGCGTCGACCTTGCCCGCGGGCGCGGCGGGCGCCTGCGCGCCGCTGCCAAAAGCGGTCAAAAATGCCACCAGACCTGCAAAAACCTTCCGCATTCATGCTTCCTGACAAAATGACCGGTGAGGGCCCAACGAGCGCTGTTTCCCGGCAGTGCGGCAGGCCATCGGAGCCGGCTCAAAAGCGAGCACGATCAACCCCGCACAGCGGTAGGTCATCCCCGGGCTGCGCGATTAACACAATTAAACAAAAATCAGACCAGCGGTCAAAGCGCAAGGCCGGCAATGCTATCACCATTGATCGTGGGCGCAATGACAACCGCCACAGGGCTGTGACTTTTGTCAGGCATCCGCCAACGCTCGACCAAGCGCGCCACGCCGAGCGACACCCTGCCCCGTGCCAAGCGGGACGGGCGCCAGTTCTGCTGAACCCAGCTAGCGGCGCAACATGCCTCGCAGCATGCGCCGCACATGTCGCCAGGCGCCTCTGGCCGTGCCCGCAAATCCTTCCGCGTACGGCATGGCGCGCTCGCAGGAACGCGGTTGCTGCACCGCGACGATGCCGGCGGCGCCCAGCAAGGCGGCCAACAGCGCACCGACTGCGTCGTTGGCCGGCACCGCCGTGGCAGCGGGCGACTCCTGCGCGGAAGCGGGCAGCGATGCGCCACCGCTTCCGGTGAGCGCGGCAGCGCCGCCCGGCGTGCCGACCGCGCCCGCTTCTGCCTCGTTGTGGCTCGGCGTGGCAGGTACGCTGATCGCCTCGGAACCGAACAGCACCAGGAACACCCCGCCATCGATGGCGACCAGACGCGTGCTACTGCCCACCAAGCTGAAGAGCTTGCGGAACAGCGCCACATCGAGCAGCGGATCCTTGCGGGCAATCAGGTCCGGCAGGTCTTCAACCTCGGCCAGTGAACCCGGCAGTCCGTCGAACGTTTCTTCCAGCGCTACCACCGGCAGCGGCCGCGAGCCGCCGCCGCCGGTGGTCCTGACGATGCCGCCGATCACCACCACCACGCCGTTGTCGCCCAGGAGCACGTCGCGCCCGGTATTGCCGAAGATCACGTCGGTGCCGGCGCCACCGATGACCACGTTGTTGCCCAGTCCACCATCGAGTGTGTCGTCGCCGCCATACTGCGGGTCGCGCGAGCCGATGGTCACCGTGCCACCGCCGCCGGTAATGGTCACCTCGCCACCGTCGCCAAACAGGATGTCGTTGCCGGCGCCGGTGCGCACGATGTCGGCACCGGCGCCGCCGACGGCGATATCGTTGCCCTCGCCGGTAGTGATGACGTCGTCGCCGCCCAGCACCGGGTCGCCCGACAAGACTTGCGACAGGCTGCCGTCCGGGTTGTTGATGATGCTGCCGTTGTCGCCGATCACCACGTCGACGCCGCTGCCGCTGGTGACGGTGTCGTTGCCGACACCGGCGATGATCAGGTTGTTGCCGTCGCCGGCGTTGATGACATCGTCACCACCGGTGGCCGCCACCAGGTCGGTGGACAGCAGGTTGGTCATCACCGGGCCGGTGTAGGTGATCCGCCCGTTGTCGCCGAAGATACTGTCATTGCCCAGGCCGGTATTGATGGTGTCGCCAGCCGAACCGCCCAGCACGATATCGTTGCCGCTGCCGCTTGTGATCGCATCGTCGCCGCCATCACCCAGGGCGATGCTCTCGATGACACCCAGGGTGATCGGCTGGCCCGGCAATTGCTGCGTGTTGCCGTTGCCGGCGACGATGTTGCCGCTGTCACCGATCACCAGGTTGTCGCCGTTGCCGGCATCGATACTGTCGCCCGCGCGACCACCGATGACGATATCGCTGCCGCCGCCGGTGACGATGCTGTCGCTGCCGCCGAATGCATTGGTCGAGGTGCTGGTGATGCTGTCGATATCGGTGGAGTCGCCGTCCTGACCGATGTAATCCACCCGGCCATCGTCGCCCAGCACGATGTCGGCGCCGCCGCCGGTGGTAATCACGTCGTTGCCATTGCCACCCACCACGATGTTGCCGCCATTGCCGACATTGATCAGGTCGTTGCCGCCGATGTCCGGCTGGGTCGAACCGAAGCCGGTCAGGAGGCCGCCCACATCCCAACTGACGTCGCCGTTGTCGCCGATCACGATATCCTGGCCGCCGTTGACCACACCCACCGGATCGGTGCTGCCGGCGCGCGGCGGCTGGTTGACGGAATCGTCACCAACACCGGCCAGCACGATGTTGCGCGCATCGGTGCCGCCGACCTCGACTCCGGCGTACGGGCTCACCAGGGCCGGGTTGGCCACAAAGGTCGGCGCCCCCGCCGTGCCGGTGTTTTCGTAGACCAGGACGTCGCCACCGCTCTCGCCCACCAGCAGGTCGAGGATGCCGTCGCCATCGACGTCGGCGAAGGTCGGCACGGCGTTGCTGCCGACATCGATGACGGCGAACGGATTGGTCGGCCCCAATACGTAAACCGGCGCGGCTCCCGGCGCGGCGCTGTTCTGGTAATAGTTGAGTGTGCCGTCGGCTGCCCCCACCACTACGTCCAGATCGCCGTCGCCGTCGAGGTCGAGCAGCGCCGGCGCGCTGTTGCCGCCGATATCAATGCCGGCGAACGGATTGGCCGGCGCCGGCCCGTAGACCGGCGCTACTCCTGGCGCGGCGCTGTTCTCGTAGTAGTTGAGCGAACCGTCGGCCGCGCCCACCAGCAGGTCCAGATCGCCGTCGCCATCCACGTCGGCCAGCGCCGGCGCACTGTTGCTGCCCACGTCGATAGCGGCAAACGGGTTGGCCGCGCCCGTCCGTTCCACATAAACCGGCAGCAATGCCGTGCCGGTGTTCTCGAAATAGGACAGCGTGCCGTCCAGGCCGCCCACCACCGCGTCGAGGTCGGCGTCGCCATCCACGTCGATGAACACCGGGACCGGCCCGCCGCCGGCCACGATCACATCGCCGCCACCGGTCGCAGCAGTGGTGTCGGTGGTCTGCGCGCCGGTCAGCACTGCGTTGCCGGTGGCAGGGCTGGTGGTGTAGGTGAAGGCGCCGTTGTCGCCCAGGATCAGGTCGGCACCGACACCGGTTTCGATCACATCCGAGCCGAAGCCGCCGGCCACGATGTTGTCGCCGTCGCCGGCGCGGATGTTGTCGTTCGCACCCAGGGTCGGGTTGGTGGTCACCACCGAACTGAGCACTCCCGTCGGGGTCCAGTCGATGCGGCCGTTGTCGCCGATCACCAGGTCCGACCCGCTGCCCGCGATCACGGTATCCATGCCGACGCCCGCCACCACCAGGTTATCGCCTTCACCTACCCGGATGATGTCGTCGCCGCCGGTGCTGTTGTCGACATCGGTCGAGGTCGCCGCCAGCAGTTGTGTCGTGCCCGCGGTGAAGGTCACGCTGCCGTTGTCGCCCAGCACGGTGTCGTCGCCCGCGCCGGTGGTAATGACATCATTGCCGAACCCGCCCACCACGATGTTGTTGCCGTCACCCACATCGATCCGGTCGTTGCCGCCCAGCTCCGGCTGGGCCGAGCCGAAGCCGGTCAGGCGGCCGCTCACATCGAAGTTGACGTAGCCGTTGTCGCCCACCACGATGTCCTGGCCGGTGCCCGCGGCGTTGACCGGGTCGGTGCTGGCCGCGCGCGGCGGCTGATTGATAAGGTCGTCGCCCACACCGGCCAGCACGATGTTGCGCGCGCTGTCGGCAACCACGACGATATTGGCGAATGGATTGGTGAGGCCGGGGTTGAACAGATACTCGGGCGCCGCAGCCGTGCCGCTGACGGCGTAGACCCGCACCGTGCCGCCGCTCTCGCCTACCAGCAGGTCGCCATCGCCGTCACCATCGGCATCGGCGAAGGAAGGCAGGCTGTTGCTGCCGACATCGATACCGTCAAACGGGCTGGTAGAGCCGCTAACCAGGGTATAGGCGAGCGGCCCGGTACCGCTGTTCTGGAAATAGTTGAGCGTGCCATCGGCCTCGCCCACCAGCAGATCGAGCACGCCGTCGCGATTGACGTCCGCAAATGCCGGCGCGCTGTTGTCGCCGACATCGATACCGTCGAACGGATTGACGCCCGGGCCGACGCGCGGCGCGTAGGCAGGCACCGTACCCGGGACGACATTCTCGAAATAGCCGAGCGTGCCGTCGGCCGCGCCCACCAGCAGATCGAGGTCGCCATCGCCGTCCAGGTCGGCGAATGCCGCAATGCTGTTGCTGCCGACATCGATGCCGTCGAACGGATTGACGCCAGCGCCAACCCGTGCCACATAGACCGGCTGCGCCGGGCTGCCGGTGTTCTGGTAGTAGGCCAGGGTGCCGTCGTTGGCGCCGATCACCGCGTCGAAGTCGCCATCGCCATCCACATCGGCGAACACCGGGGTGCGCGCGCCGCCGGCGACGATCACATCGCCGCCGCCACTTGCCGCATTGGTGTCGGTGGTGCGCGCAGCGCTCAGTACCGCCACCCCGCCTACGCTGGTGGTGAAGGTGAAGACGCCGTTGTCGCCCAGGATCAGATCTGCGTCGACGCCGGTTTCGATGACATCGGCGCCGAAGCCGCCGGCCACCAGGTTGTCGCCGTCACCGACGCGGATATCGTCGCCCGCGCCCAGATTGACGTCCGTGGTGCGGAACTGGCTGTAGACACCGGCGCTGGTCCAGTTGATCTGGCCGTTGTCGCCGATCACCAGATCGACAGCGCCGCCACCGGTCACGCTGTCGCTGCCGACGCCGCCGATGATGAGGTTGTCGCCTGCACCGGCCACGATGCTGTCGTTGCCGCCGGCGCCGCCCGTAACACCGGTCGACACCGCCTGCAGAAGCAGCGTGGTACCAGGCGTGTAGGTCACGGCCGCGTTGTCGCCGAAGATCAGGTCGGCGTCGGCACCGGCGGTGACGCTGTCATCGCCGAAACCACCCACCACGATGTTGGCGCCATCGCCGACCAGGATCACATCGTTGCCGCCGGCCCCGCTGCTGTTGTTCAGGTAGAAGGCCAGTCTGCCGCCGATCTCGCCCAGCACCAGGTCGGCATCGCCGTCGCGATCCAGATCGGCCAGCGTGGGCATGCACAGGTTGCCCACATTGACCGTATCGAACGGGTTGGCCGCGCCGCTGCGCGCCATGTAGACCGGTGCCCGGCTGCTGCCGCTGTTCTCGAAATAGCGGATAGTGCCGCCGCTCTCGCCCAGCAGCAGATCGGCGTCGCCGTCGCCGTCGATGTCGGTTAGGGCCGGCGCGCTATCGGTGCCCACGTCGATGCCGGCGAACGGATCGGCCGTTCCCGCCAGCGGCACGAAATCCGGCAGCAAGACCGTGCCGTTATTGCGGTAGGCGTCAAGCGTACCGTCGGCGTTGCCCACCACCAGGTCGAGAATGCCGTCGCCATCGAGGTCGACTACGGCCGGGCTGCTGTGATTGCCGACATCGATACCCGCCAGCGGATTGGTGCCCGCCAGCGGATTGGCCGCCACATCCACATACACCGGCACGCTGGCTGATCCGGTATTGCGGAAATACAGCAGCGTGCCGTCGGCCGCGCCCACCAGCACGTCGAGGTCGCCGTCGCCATCGAGGTCGGCTACGGCCGGCGTGCTCCGGTTGCCGACATCGAAACCGTTGAACGGATTGGCCGCGCCTGTCAATTCGCTGTACTGAGGCGTCACGGCCGAGCCGACATTGCGGAAGTAACGCAGCCTGCCGTCCGCGTTACCCACCAGCGCATCCAGATCGCCGTCGCCATCGAGGTCGGCGAAGATCGGTGCGCTGCCGCTGCCGACATCGATGACACCCAAGGGGTTGGCAGCGCCGACCTGCACATCGAAGCGCGTGATGCCGGCGTTGACGCTCATGAACGATTCCAGGCGACCGGCGCTGTCCCAGTTGAAGCGACCGTTGTCGCCGATCACGTAATCGTTGCCGCTGCCGGGCACGGCGGCGGCGGAGAACGGAATCAGCGGATCGTTGACATGATCGTCACCCATGCCGGCCAGCACGATATTGTTGCCGGCCCCGGTGACGATGGTGTCGCCCCAGGTCGGCTGATTGAGCATATCGGTGGACTGCGCGCTCTTCACCTGGGTCGAATTGGGCCAGAAGTCGAATTGCGCGTTGTCGCCGGCGATGCGGTCGTTGCCGGATGCGGTTTCGATCTGGTCCGCGCCCGCGCCACCGACCACGATGTTGTCGCCCTCGCGGCCGTAGATGGTGTCGTTGCCACCCACCAGATTGTCGACGCTCGCCACCAAGTCCGGATTGCGCACCAGGCCATCGCTGCGATCGCCTGCGCCGCCGGCGCCGGTTTGCTCGACGATCACCGCAGTGGGCACGCCGCCCACCAGCTCGAAACGCAGCATGCGGCCGCGGTCGCCGAACAGGATGTCGTTGCCACTGCCACCGGTAATCGTGTCGTCGCCCTGGCCGCCGAAAACGATCAGCGGCGCGGTCGACAGGAAGGCGAGCGCAGTCAACGGATCGGTGCCGCTGCCGACCACGACATCGTTGTCGGTAATTGCGGGCAGGTCATTCCACGGACCCTGGGTGTTGAGCACCAGAAGACCGTCGCTCAAGTCGCTGCCGTTGGCTTCGACCGTGTCGAGATCGAGATACACGGTATCGTCGCCCAAGCCGGTGTTGAGCGAGGTGATGGTGCGCACATTGGCCCGATATGCGCTGCCGTCGACGCGAATGGTGTCGGCGCCGAAACCGGTCCAGATGCCGATGCCGTCGGCGAAGCTGCCGTTGGCGGCAGCGGTGCGGTAGGTGATGGTTCCCTGCGCCAGGTCGACCCAGCCGAAGGCGTTGGCGCCGCCGGTCAGGCCGCGCACCGCGATCTCGGCGTTGGCCGGCTCGCCCGGGGCGGTGACCCGATCGGTGATCACGCCATTGCGCTGGTCAAGCGTGCTGGCTTCGCCGCTGATCAGCAATTGGGTACGGCCGCTGCCGCCGTCGATGTCGAGCGCGCCGTTGATGTGGTGCAGATGGCCGGCCAGGAAGCCGGGCAGCGGCTCCGCGGGCAGCGCTGCCGCAGGCGCCGCCGGCAATCCGAAGGCGGCCGCCGACGATACGTAAATGCGGTCATCGCCGGCGCCGGTGTCAAGCTTGGTCGCCGCTGTCGTGCCCTGCACGTTGATAACGTCGTTGCCGCTTCCCAGCTTGATGTCGAGCGATTCGAACTCGTGGTAGTTGATGCCTTCGATGCGCCGGACAACGACAGCGGCGCCCGCCTCCAGCGCGTCCGGCCGCAAGGCGCCATTGACCGCGAAAGCGGTGGTGAAGACGTTGCCGGCAATGTTCTCCACCGTCAGCACGCCATCGAGGCTGCTCGCCCGGTACTCGGGACGACCCTGCAGGTTGATCAGATCGGCCACAGCGCGCGCCACGCTGGCGTGGGTTTCATCGGCGCCCGCCACGTGGCTGAACACCAGAGTGCCCAGCGTCAGGCCCCAATCTGGCGTGCGCGTCACGCCACTCAGGGTGACCGACGGCGTTGCCGTGAAGAGCGTGCCGTCGCGGCGCACCACAACGAGCGTCGCGCCTTCGGCCAGTGCTGCGAAGTCCGCAGCCGCGTTCAGGTTGATCAGATCCGCCAGGCCCGCGGCGATGTCGGCCAGGGTATCGCTCGCCCCGACAGTCCAGGCGTGGTTGCTGGTCGACCCACCGGCGCTCAGGTTGAAATTCCACTGCTCCCCGGCCAGCGGAACGCCGGTGAGGATCGCCGACACCTGAGTGGCGCTCGTGCGGTCGATCGCGCTCACTGCAACGCCGGCGACGCTCAGGCCGGTATCGAAGGCGCCTCCGCTGCCGGCGCGGTTGACCATGACCAGCACCGTGCCGTCGGCGGCGGCCGTCAGCAACGCCGCCCCGTTGGTGTTGACCATGTCGGCAAGGATGCGCGCGATGTGGGCGCCGGAATTGGCCACCACGTTCTGCGTGCCGATGAGGTAGCTGTTGCCGGCGGTGATGGCGTGCACACTCGCCACTCCACCGGCGGACACTTGCAGTTGCCAGAGAGCGCCGTTGTTGACGGTCAGGCCGCCCAGGTCGACCGTGGTGGCGCCGGTGTTGCTGTCGAGCGTCACCGTCCAGGTCTGCCCGGCTTGCGGCTGGCCGGCGGCGACGATTGCGGGTGTGGCGGCGAATTGCGTGCCGTTGCGGCGCACGATCAGCACGGTGGCACCTTCGGCGACAGCAGCGTAATCGGCGTTGGCGCCACTGTTGAGCGCCGCCGCGAGGCCTTGCGCGATCGCCTCAAGGCTGTCCGGGGTGGCCAAAGCGCCGTTGCCCAGCACCGTATAACTGTGGATGGTCGGTGCGGAAGTACCTTCAGCGAGCTTGATCTGCCACACCTCGCCCA
>Ga0105046_10007034_pt1 | contig 17760 bp, 13 predicted proteins | sample MAT03_FD_78385 | JGI IMG/M metagenome (GOLD analysis project Ga0105046, IMG submission 78385) | Freshwater microbial communities from Lake Fryxell liftoff mats and glacier meltwater in Antarctica - MAT-03 (megahit assembly) | ecosystem: Environmental > Aquatic > Freshwater > Ice > Liftoff...
AGATTCGCGCTGACCAGATCGCGCCGATCCTGCTTTGCCAGCGGGCGGTGCCCATCTTTCGCGCCCAAAGCTGGGGACGGATTTTGAACATCGGATCGATTCAGCAAAAAGTCGGGGTGCCCGTCATGCTCGCATATTCGATGAGCAAGGCGGCGCTAATGAATCTCACGCTCGGGCTGGCGCGGGAGTTGGCAGCGGACGGCATTACCGTGAACTGCATCGCGCCGGGATTTTTTGTTACGCATCGCAATCGGCATCTTTTCAATACCCCGGAAGATGTGACGGAAAAGGCCCACTGGGTGCCCATGCGTCGCGCCGGCTTGCCCGAGGATTGCGCCGGCGCCGCGATTCTGTTTTGCAGCGACGCCGGCGCGTACATCACGGGGCAGTGCCTTTACGTGGACGGCGGGATGAGCACGCGGTAGCCGCGCGCGGTCGGCGGCGTTGACGTGGGAACGCATCACTGATTTACTGCTGTCATGAAACGCTCAGACATCAACCGCCAGATTGCGTTCACGAAAGACTTTTTCGCCAAGCACAGTTTCAAGCTCCCGCCCTACGCTTTGTGGACGCCGGAGCAGTGGCAAAGCAAGGGGCCAGAGGTCGAAGAAATCCGCAGTCGCAAGCTCGGCTGGGATGTGACCGACTTTAATTCCGGAAATTTTGTCGAGTTGGGGCTTACGCTTTTCACCCTGCGCAACGGAAGCCTGAAGGACCCGAAGAATCAAAAGATGTACGCCGAGAAGATCATGGTTTCGCTCGATGCACAGGTCCTGCCGTTCCATTTTCACTGGATGAAAACGGAGGACATCATCAATCGCGGCGGGGGGGAGCTGGTGATCGAGCTGTTCAATGCGGATCAGAAGACGGAAGGATTTCTCGACACGCCCGTGTCGGTGACGTGCGACGGCGTGCGTCGGGAGGTGCGGGCTGGCGCGTCGGTGTCGCTGTTTCCTGGCGAGAGCATCACGCTGTTGCCGTACCAGTATCACAAATTTTATCCGCGCAAGGGCTCCGGGGCTGTGATGATCGGCGAGGTTTCGAGCGTGAACGACGACGCGACCGACAACCGATTCGCCGATGAGATCCCGCGGTACCCGTTGCTCGTCGAAGATGAGTCACCGGTGCACCTGCTTTGCAATGAGTATCCGCCGGCACGGTGAGCGGTGGCGATCGCAGTTGAAGTGACTGACATCGATTTTTTACCGAATCTCGAATCCCAATTTCTGCTTTCTGACTTTTGAACTCGCTAGAATGTACCCATGCCTGACAAAAACGTACTGCCACAAGTGAAGAACATCGTCGCCGTAGGAGCTGGGAAAGGCGGCGTGGGTAAGAGCACGGTCGCTGTGAACATTGCGGTAGGGCTCTCGCGCTCGGGATTAAAGGTGGGGCTGATGGACGGCGACATCTATGGCCCGAGCATGCCGACGATGCTGGGCATCAAAGGGCTCTCGCCACAGGTGCGCGGGAACCGGCTGCTGCCGCATTCGGTTCATGGGATCCATGCGGTGACCATCGGATCGCTTGTCGAAGAGGAAAAGCCACTGATTTGGCGCGGGCCGATGGCGCACGGCGCGTTCAAGCAATTGCTGCTGGACAACACAGAATGGCCGGAACTGGATTACTTGATTGTCGATCTCCCGCCCGGCACCGGCGACGTGCCGCTCACCCTTTGCCAACTGCTGCCGTTGACCGGCGCGGTGGTCGTCGCAACTCCGCAACAGGTTGCGCTGGACGACGCGGTGCGCGCCGTGCGAATGTTTCAGCAGCTCGGCGCGCCGATTCTGGGGCTGGTGGAGAACATGAGTTATTTCATCGGTGCCGACGGATCTGAACACGACATCTTCGGCCGCGGCGGCACGCAAGTCGCAGCACAACGCCTCGGGCTTCCCTATCTCGGCGCGTTGCCGATGTTCACCGAAGTGCGTGTGAACAGCGACGAAGGCAAGCCGACAAAGAACTTCGAAGGCAGCCCGAAATTGCGCGAATCGATCGAAAATATCATAAAAAATCTGGTCGGCCAGGTGAACGTCCGCAATATGGCCGGCGCGGGGCCGGAGCTGAATATTGTTTGATAATTTTTGCGAACATGGGACGGTTGCGAAATGGCTGCCGAGTTCGCACAACATAAAACGGGGCGTCGTCTGACGTTTTGGGGATGAAAGCAAAAGATCTGATCGCACTCGGATACAAACAGGGTGCCGCCGTTGGGGAAGCTTTGCGGGCGGCGCGGGAGTCGTTGCGCGCGATGTCGGCGGAGGAAGTGGCGAGCATCGCGCTGGCGGTGCTGCGCGATCCTGACGGGCATTTGGATGATGCGACTTGGGGAAAGGTTGCGACGCTGCTCGCGGGGGAGCGTTTGCCGCAGGCGACGTTCGTGGAGCGGGGCTCGCCGGCGCCGTATCGGATCTGGGGATCTAATCTCGAAGCCGGGGCGATCGATCAGATGCGGCAGTCGGTTCGGCTGCCCGTCGCGGTGGCCGGCGCGCTGATGCCCGACGCGCACCAGGGCTACGGGCTTCCCATTGGCGGAGTGCTGGCGACCGAAAACGCTGTCATTCCCTACGCCGTGGGCGTGGATATCGCGTGTCGGATGAAGCTGTCGATTTATGACATCCCGGCCAGCGATCTAAAGCGACTGGACGATCAGCTCAAGCAAATTCTCCAGCGAGAAACTGTCTTCGGTACCGGCGGTTCGTACAAGAAGCCGCTCGAGCATGAGGTGCTTGAAGAAGACTGGTCGATCACCGGTGTGACGAAGCACAACTTCGAAAAAGCCCGCGTGCAGCTGGGCACGAGCGGCTCGGGAAATCATTTCGCCGAGTTCGGGATTGTTACGCTCGACGCGCCGGATCTGGGGCTTGAGCCGGGGCAATATCTGGCGCTGCTCAGCCACAGCGGCAGCCGTGGGACGGGCGCGGCGGTGGCGGATTTTTATTGCAAACTGGCGATGAAATTGCACCCAGAGCTTCCTCCGGAATTGAAGCGATTGGCCTGGTTGGATCTGGATTCCGATGCCGGCCGCGAGTACTGGGCGGCGATGAACCTCATGGGCCGTTATGCGGCGGCGAACCACGCGATGATCCATCGCAAAATCGCCCGGGCGCTGGGCGCGGACGTCGCCGCCGGCGTGGAGAATCATCACAACTTCGCGTGGCAGGAAACGCACGGCGGGCGCGAACTGATCGTACACCGCAAAGGTGCCACGCCCGCGGGCGCGGGTGTGCTGGGCGTGATTCCCGGGTCGATGGCGTCGCCGGGATTTGTGGTTCGCGGGAAGGGAAACGTCGCGTCGCTGGAATCGGCAAGCCACGGCGCCGGTCGGCAGATGTCGCGCACGGCGGCGCGGGAGAAATTTCGCTGGAGCCACATCAAGCCGATCCTCGAACAGGCGGGCGTGCAGCTTTTGTCCGCGGGCATTGACGAAGTGCCGGGCGCGTACAAAGACATTCATTCGGTGATGGCGGCGCAGGCAGATCTGGTGGACGTTGTGGCGCGGTTCGATCCGAAGATCGTCAAGATGGCCCCGGCGGGTGAAGCGCCGGAGGATTGAAACGCCCGGCAGCTTGCCGATCTCCAAACAGCCGGCGCATCATTCTTCGTCAAGCTCGGCGGCGCGGGCTTTTGCCGAAAGGGTCGGGGGTTTCAAGCTTTCCTCAAGGCGCTTCTGGATCTTCGCGGGCGCTTTGCGGAGCATCTCCAATTCGCGCGGGGAAAGCGGCCGGCAGTGGCCGAGCGGTAAATTCCGCAGCGTCAGCGGGCCGAACTTTACGCGCGTCAGGTCGCGCACTTTGTGCCCCAGCGCTGCCAGCATCCGGCGGACCTGTCGGTTGCGACCTTCGTTCAGAACCACCTCAATCACGCTGCGCCGTTTGTTGCGTTCCAGAATCTTCACGTGTTCCATCTTAGCTTTATAGCCCTTCCCGCCCTTCGGGTCGGACAGCCACACGCCGGCGCGCATTTTGTCGATCAGGTCTCCTTCGATCCATCCGTCGACGATGACGAAATACGTCTTGCTCACGCCGTACTTCGGGTGCGTAAGCTGGTTCGTCAGGTCGCCGTCGTTGGTCAGCAGGAGCAGGCCTTTGGATTCCGCGTCGAGCCGGCCCACGGGATACACCCGCCCCGGCAGGTTCGGCGGGAGTAACTCTACCGCCAACCGCTGCTCGCCTTGCGCCTGGTTCGTGCTGTAAACCCCACGCGGCTTGTTGAGAATATAATAAATTCGATTCTCTTTTTTCGGACGATCGATCTGCACCGGCTCGCCGTCGAGGGTGATCTGATCCTCATTCGGGTTCACCATAATCGGCAGCTTGGTCATCACCCGACCATTCACCGCCACGCGTCCCTGGAGCACCATCTCTTCGATGTGCCTGCGCGACGCGACCCCGGAAGTGGCGAGAATTTTCTGGATACGTTCTTTCATTTCAGTTCAGCATAAACGTCGCGCCGCCCGCGCAGCAAGCGTTAAAACTCAGCCGACACGGGGTTTCGACATCGCAACACCGCCGTATCAACAAGACGCGCCCGGCCATTAGCATGACCGGGCGCGTCGGACGATTCGATCGTTCAATCCGTTATTTGCCGGCGTTAAATCGCTCTTCGGCGACGCGCCAGTTCACCACATTCCACCACGCGGCGATGTAATCCGGCCGGCGGTTCTGGTACTTCAGGTAGTATGCGTGCTCCCACACGTCCAGCCCAATCACCGGGAACTTGCCTTCCATAATCGGCGAGTCCTGATTCGGGGTCGAGCTGATTTCGACCTTCCCGCCGGTCTTTACCAGCCAGGCCCAGCCAGACCCGAAGCGGGTCGTGCCCGCGGCGGCGAAAAGTTCCTTGAACTTTTCGAACGACCCGAACGTGCTGCTGATCGCCGCCGCCAGATTCCCCACCGGGGAGGCGGAGCGCGCGGTAGGATTGAGAATCTCCCAGAACAGCGTGTGATTGTAATGCCCGCCGCCGTTGTTGCGGACGGGGGCTTTGATCGCGTCGGGCACCGCCGCGAGATTGCTCGCCAGCAGCTCTTCGATCGTCTTGCTCGCCAGTTCCGGCGCGCTTTCCAACGCCTTGTTCAAGTTGGTGACGTAAGCGTTGTGGTGCTTGCCGTGATGGATTTCCATTGTCTGTTTGTCGATGTTCGGCTCGAGTGCGTCGAACGGAAACGTCAGCGGGGGCAGTGTGAAGGCCATGTTTCCAGGCTCCTTTCAAAATCAGGGTGTTGCCGATCTCTCATGAGATCCATACTTGTCGCAGGAAAACAAAGCGTATCCCCATCGCAATGAACCGTCAAACCGTCAACGCGAGTGATGTGCTCACGCAGATCGAGCGATGCCCCGATCAGCAGCCGGGCTTAACGTCGCTTCGGCTCGTCGTCTTCGGAGGATTTCTTTTCGTCATCCTTCTTCTTCTTGTTTTTCTTTTTCTCGTCCTTCTTCCGACCGTCCTTTTCGTCATCGCGATCAGCTTTGTCCTTTTCGTCATCCTTTTCTTTCCCGCTGATGATGTCGATCAGATCCTGAATCGGCTTCTTCTCCTTCTTCACTGCCGGCGCGTCCTCGCCATTATCGAGCTTCTTTTCGGCTCGGTCGTCGTCGTTTCGAGGCGCATCGGATCGGGGTTCTTCCTTTTTCTTCCCGCCGGTCAGGTTTTCGATCAGCGCTTTCTGTCCCGCGTCGGCGAGCAGCTTGCCGAACGCCTGCTCGAGCTTCATCACCGGCGCCGACGCCGAGCCGGTCAGCGCGAGATCGAAGGAATCGGGCAGGTACTTCTTCAAATCTCCGCCGAACCGTTTGCTGAAAAGGCTCATCGGCAAAGAAAGGTTCATGGGCATGAGCTTCTGGTCGCGCAGCCGAACGGTACCCGCAATGCGCAGCGGCGCGGTCGTCTTTTGCCCCAGCGCCAGCGTGATGTCTGAGGTGGCGCGCCCGCCTTCGATTTTTACGGTGGCGTCTTTGATGTTGCCGATCAGCACTTTGTCTTCCGAGCCGGCGAACTGGAAAATGTACTCCAGCATCTTGTTGCCGATCTGCACTTCCGTGACAGAGAATTTCGCTTCGAGCACGCCGTCGTTGTCGGTCGATTCTTTGTTCATCAACTCGCCGAGTGGGAGTCTTTCGCAGCGCACGATCAACACGTCGAGCAGCCCGCGCGCTTGCTTCGGATCGACGAACAGCGGGTTGTTGATCACCTTGCCAAGGACCTTGTCGGCGAATAGCGGGTTGAGCGATGCGCCGGTAATCAGCGGGTGATTCGACGGCGTGTTCAGTCGCGGATCAGGCTTGGACAGATCGATGGTGATTTCACGAAGATCGATCATGCCGTTGTTGAAACTGATCGGCTTCGCGGGCGTGCCCGATGCGTCGGTGAGATACACCACCGCTTTGCGGAGCAGGAACGGAAGCTCGGCCGCGCCGACGTCGATGCCGCTGGCAGGGAGCTTGAGCGATTCGATCGCCAGCGATCCCTCCGCCGACAGAAGCGCGATCGCCTCATTGGAAGGAAGATCCGCGGGGTAACGGCCGGTCACAGTGAACGTTCGTTGAGATTTGCCGAGAATTTTTAGATCTTTAAGCGATTCCTGCGTCTCTCCCGCGAGCATCGGCTTGACCAGCGGCCAGAGCTTTTGCAGGTCGTAATCGAGCGTGAGTTTTAGATTGTCGATCACCCGCTGCGTCGACCACTGGCTGATCTTGCCGCGTGCCGAGACTTTGGCCGCACCGCTGGTGGGCATATCAATGTCGAGCAGATTGATTATCGCGGTCTCTGTTTTCGGATCGACGGACAGGTCATTGCGGATGGCCACCCGATCCTCCGCGAAAGCCGGCGCGCCCGACTCGTCGATCACCTCAAGCTGGCGCACGTTGACGTCGCCGCGCAGGGTGATGGCGTTGCCGGCGGTGGCGAGGCTTTGGCGCAGGTCGAACTTTCCGCGGTAGGGCATGTCGCTGTCGCCGAGGACTTCAAGAATCTTCGAGAGCTCGTCGATGTCCCCGCCGACCAGCGCGATCGTCCCGCGGGCGCTGGGGGTTGTTGCAAGATTCTCCAGAACGATCGGCTCGGGCATCTCAAGCGTCGCGACTTCGACGGGCCCGCCGAGTTGCGTGACGCGAACCGCGCGGACGGTTTCCATGAGCGACTTCTTGCCCGCCGGATCGTCGGTCGCGTCGAGGGTGGCGGCGAGCTTCAGATCGATCTGAGATTTGGATTGATACGTGCGATCGCCACGACTCAGCGCCAGCCCCACGAGGTTAAGCCGGCTGACGTCGATTTTGGTGGCGTTCCCGTCGCGCGTCACGCGGAGCACCGCCGCGAGCGATCCGCCACGGACATTGAGCGCCGGTACCGGCGGCCCGCCGGACGTGCCGATCGCCGCCGGGCGCGAGAACGATCTTGCGAGCACCCACACGCTTTCCAGATCGGGAACGTCGATCGACACGCCGGCGTTCTGAAGCATCTCCCACGTGCCGGCGGGTTGCTCGCCGGTCTTGAGGCGCAGTTGTACGGGATCGGCTTTGACGTTCGCGAATTTGCTGGTGAGCTGCGCGGTAAGCGTCGCGGTATCCATCGCGGCGGGGAGGCGCGCGTCGATCTCCAGGCCCATCGATTCGTCTCGAATGGCGCTGTTTTTCACGGCGATGTTCGCGAGGTTGATCACCGCGCGGGCGCGGGTCGTGTTTTCGTCGCGGCCGAATTCGATCACGCCGTCCATGCGCGCCGATTGCAGATCGGCGGGCGCGGGCTCGCCGGGCGTCTGCTCCGCGAACGCACCGGCGACGTCGGCGAGCGCTTTTACGTCCGCCCACATCTGCACAACGCCGGTCGCCGTTCCGTCGGTCGCCAGTTCCAGGGGGATCGACGGATCCTTGAGCTTCATCACCAGCAATTCGCCGGCGCTGACGTCAAGCTTCTCGATCCTGATGCGTTGCACCGCGCCGCCGAGCGCGGCTTCGGTGACCAGGTTGACGCTCAGCGGCAGATCTCGAACGACGTTGGTGCGCGTCTCGCCGGTCTGCTGCGCCAGCGTGATTCCGTCGCCGGCGACGTTGACGTTGGCGCTGAGCGACTGCGTTGGCCCGTCGTACGTTCCGGCGGCGCTGAGCGAAACGCTGCCCCGCTCAAACGTCAGGCCGTTCTCGTGCAGCGGCACCAGCAGCGGGCCGAACTGCTTCTGCAACTCCGCGAGATTGGACACGCCGGCGCGTTGAAGATTGAATCGTACGATCTGATTCTGCGGATCGAACGCTTCCACTGTCGCCAGAACATCGACCGTTGGCGCGTTGCGTTCGCCGGACATCAGTGTGACTTTGATATCGCGCACGGCGCGGACGGGGCTAGCATCGTCCCCGCGAATAACCTGGGCACTACTCTTGAGTTCCAGCCACGGCTGCGAGAGCGGTGCGATGTCAGCAAGGCCGGCAACCACGAGATCGGTAAGCGTGAGGGTCGCGGCGGCGGCGACGGCGTCACCGGGTTTAAGCTGCGACACGTCGCCGGGGGCGCTGGCGGTGACCGTGAATCCGGCATTTCCGGAAAGTTTGATCTGACCAAAATCGACGAACTGCCCGGCCTCGCGGACGAGTTTTGAAAGATCGATGCGACCGACGATGTTCAGCGCCGCCAGCGACGCGCCGCCGCCTTTGATCTGTGCGAAGCCGCTCTCGACGAGCAGCGCCAGGTCGCGCAGGATCGGCACGGAAGCGCCGCCGGGCAGCGTGGTTGCGTCGATCGAAACGACGACCGGACTGACGGCGATGGGCTGACCGTCTTTCGTCCCTGCGACGTCGCGAACGTCGAGCCGCACTTTCGCGACGGCGGAGTCGGGCTTGAGCCAAAGGTTCGTTTCGCTCCAGATTCGCCCGCCGCGGATGTCCACGCCCTGGCCGAGGTTGAGTGTCTGCCGAAGCTGGTTGAGGACGCTAACGTTGTCGACCTTCAGTGTGACAAGAATCGAGCCGTCCTTGCCGGGTGCCTGGTTGGCCAGGGCGCGGAGCAGCGCGTCTTCGGGCACTTCGCCGGACGCGGCGAGCGAGATGCCCGGAGCGTTCACGCCCAGGGAGGTGATCTTGAGAATCGTCGACCCGTCGGCCGCGGCGCTGCGGGTGATCTGGATCGGAATGTTCAGGCTCGCCAGCGCGAGCGTGTCGCCGGCGAGTGGCCCGCCGGAGGCGGTGGGGCGATCTACACTCAACGCGCCGTCTATGACGATGTTATTGATTCCATCGATTGTCACATCGATCGCACCGCTGGCGATACCCCCGAGCACCGGAGGCGCGGCCGCGCTGTTTTTCCCCAGCGCCGCCAGAACTGCGTTGGCGGCGGCGAGGTCCAGGTTGGAGATCGTCAACTTCTGCACGCTGTCGAGTTGATCCACATCGACCTGTCCGTTGCGGATCGCTGACGTCTTGCCGACGAGCTGGAGGCGGCCGGGCGCGCCCTCGCCGACGCGCGCTTCGATGTCGATCGATTGTTCGATCGGGTCATTCAAGCTCGCCGCTTTAAGGAGCACGCTGCCCGAAGAAATCCGCACCGGCGGAAGCCCGGCTTTGGTGATCGTGCCGGTGATGTTGGAAATGTTCAGATCGAAGTCGGCCGACGGGAGCTTCCCGCCGCCGTCTTTGCCGGCCGAGGTGTCGCGGGATTCGGTGCTGCCAGTTGGAGACGCGTTTGATTTGGGCAGAAGGTCTTCGAGATTCGATCTGCCGTTCTCGTCGATCACGATATTGACGACCGGGTCTTTGATATCGGTCTTGCCCGTCGCAAAATTTCCGCCGGCCGCGCTGAGCAGAGAAAGCTGCGTGCTCAGGCTGGCAATTTCGACGACGGAATTTCCCTGGCGGTCCAGCACCCGCACGCCTCGCGCAAAGACCCCGCCGGTCCAGGAGACAGACCAGTCGGCAATTTCCACCGTTCCATTGAGCTGATCGCTGACGCGCGACGTGACCATCCGCCGGACCGTGCCGGTGGAGACGATCGTCGGAATCAGCAGGACCAGAATGATCAACAGGGTGAAGAGGACGAGGGGAATTTTCCACCACCACCCGCGGCGTTTTTTCTTCGGGGCTGGTGGGGGAGACGGTTCAGGTATCGGTTTTTGCGTGTCGGGCATGGGATTCTCTCGGCCGAATTATATGGTTTTGATTTTGCTTCGCGCGGTACGTGCGTAGTTTCCCCTATGTCTGCGCGCCGAAGGTCTTTCGGCGATTCACTATTGGAGACACGCCGCAGCGCGGGACGTTAATTCGGCGAGAGCGGCGTGATACCTTGCTGATTCAGAATTCCGGGATCGGCTGAGCCAGCGAAGCCGAGCGCACGCACTTGCTGGACGGCGAATGTTTGCAGCGCCAGGAGTGCGGTGTTCGTGGGCCGCATGGTTATGGCGACGTACTTGAGATCGTTGGAAACGACCGCCTGCGCGTCCAGAATCGCACCGGAGTTGACGACCTCAACAGTCGGATCAAACAGCCCCACCCCGCCGTCGCCGAAGAAGGGTGCGTCGGGCACCTGGGCCTGTGCGCTGGTAGCAATAAACAACGGGCAGAGGATGAGAAGAATGCTTCGCATAGTAAAAAAATACGCCTCCGCCTGCTCCGGCGGCGGCGATTAATGCGTTACGACGTACATGAAAATGTTCACGCCGATGCGCAGCGCGTCGCTGTCGGCGTAGCCTTTGTTGTAAGCGCGGGGGAGTTGCTCCCAGCCGGCAGAGAGGCTCAGTGGCGAATACAGCACGGGCATGATTCCGTCGATCTCAATCGCTTCCAGTCGCGGCGATTCCAGCCCCGGCACGAGCGCCCGCGCCAGGGGCGCCAGTTGCACGCGGGTGACGTCTTCGACGTAGGTGAAAATCGGATGATCGAGCGGCACGTCTTTGAGTTCGCGGTCGGGATAGAGCTTCTTCATTTCGCCGCGAAAGGCGACGTCGAATTCGGTGCTGCCCACGGCGCAGTCGACGACGAGGGTTCCGCCGTTGTCCAGGTATTCGCGCAGGCGTTTGCGGGCTTCGTCGGAGAACTGGAATTTGCGTAGCCCGGTCATGTACAGGACGGGGAAGTCATAAATGTCGGCCTCGCCGGGATCGACCGCGACGCGCTTAAATTGCACGCTAAGGGTGGTGGATTGATCGACCGCTTTCAGGAGATTCGGCAGCCCGTGGGGCGTGGGGTCCCAGTCGCCGTTATGAACGATCTGCCCGAGGACGAGCTGGTCGCGCGTCGCGTCGGTGGCCTGATGGTAGACCTTTTGATGATCGAAGAATCTCCCGTACTGATACTCCGCCAGCACGTACGTGACGATGTTCGATCCGAGCTTCAGCGCGTCATGCTGGTCGTAAAGAATCCCGCCTTCGATGGGGTTTGATTCGGCGTCCCAGCCGGTGGAAAGATCGATGGGCGAAAAGATGACCGCGGCGCGCGTGCCGATGTTCACCACTTCAAGGTAAGGCGGAATCTGCTTCCACGCGTCGGTGCCCTTGCGGACCCGCATGGTGTCGATTGGATAGTACGTGGAGAAAAGCGGATGATCGGTCGGGATCGGTGCCAGTTCACGATCGGGGAAAATGCGTGCGATCTCCCGGCGGAACGATTCGTTAAATTCCGGCCGCCCGCACGAGCTGTGTACGACCCAGGTCCCGCCGTTCATCAAATACTGCCGGATGTTCTGAATCGTGCCGTCGTCGAACTGCGGGAGCGGTTTCCATCCGGTGAAATAAAGGATCGGCAGTTCGCTCGGGTCGTAGCTGAATTTGGAGAAATCAGTTTGAACGAATCGATACTTTTGATTCAGCTGGCCGTTCGTCCATTCGACCCATTTTTCGATGTCGATGATCGTCGTTTCCCATTCCAGCTTCGTGCCGCGCAGGGATTGCGGAGAGAACGTAACCGTGCCCACCAGCGCCGGCGGGGAGGGCTCTCGCTTTTTTTCCGATCGACGCAGCGGCGTGGCCGGAAGCGGCAGGGGCGGAACACCCTCACCGCTGTTGCGCCGCTGGGGGGTGGCCTTGGGGGGAATGTTGGCTTTGGGGTTCTTAAAATCTTCCGCGAGGAGCTCAATGCCTCCGAAGCCTATCACCGCCAAGAGCAGGCATGTTACGAACGGCTTGCGCATGAGAGATCCTCCGTGTGTGACCTTTTATACCACTTTCGACCGTGAATGTTTTATGCAATCGGCGAGTTATTACGCCGGGCGCAGCGTTCTTACGTGTCGCGATTCCAGCCAGAAATTTCCCGCCTCGTCCATGTGCTTGATAGGACCGCTTTTCAGAGTGCTGGGATTCGTGAGTCGAAACGGGATCGCGCGAACGGCGAGCCTCTGAAAGGTCTTGGGGAAAGATCAGCCCGGTCGGGTCGATCATCGGACGCTCAGGCGGCCCGACGTTTTCGAACTGCCCACACCACGCCGATGCTGCCCGCAGTCGCAAGGAACAGGCTCGAAGCCGCCGGCGTGGGGATCGACGGAATCTCTGCGAACTTCAGGGCAGCTTCCACCTGCTGCGATCCCGTGCCCCCGCCAATGCCGTCGGTGACGGCCATCAGATTCACCTTCAGCGTGTACATGCCCGGCTGCAGCGTGCCATCTAAAGGCGTGCCGTCGGGCAGGCCCTCGGCGATGCCGCTGCTCACGCCTTCGCTCAATTTAATGGACCCGCCGGTGGGGGTGTATGTGAGACGGTAGGTCATCGTTTCGGACAGCAGAAACGACACTTCGAAGTGTGCCCACGCCGCCCCGAGACTGCCGTACACCGCTTGCTGGCTCACGCGCAGTTCCATCGGCAATAGCAGGGAATGCTGTTCCGCGCGGGCGTACCCGGTTTCGAAATCACTCGGGTCATTGCCGACGACTTCGAGCGACGCGTCGAACGCGCCGTAGTCGGGCGCGAAAATCGCCTGATCCTGATCTTCCCCGCCGGTGTAGGTCGCGGCGGTGAGCCCGCGGTTCTGATTGACGTATTCAAGCCCTCCCCAAGCCGAAACCGTTGAACTGACGAGCACAATGCAACCGGTCGCCGTAGGAAATGGTATGAAACGCATCACCCTTTCATCGGGCGAGCTCTTCGATTTCAACCAGTTTTTCCGGCGGCGATTGATCCAACCGTTCGAATGTTTTATCGAAACGCGATTGAGATTTGCGACTTGATTTATATCATGGTCGATAAGAATGTTGTCGACGATTCGACCGATCGTGCATTGGCCGATGCGTGAGATGTCTCTGCATGAAGCGTGTTTCGAAACGACAAAAGCCCTTAAAGGATGCGTTCAATGAAAACTTCGAACCCCATGAAAATCGGAATGATTGGCGTCGGTGGTTTCGGCGGATATCGCCGGGGGACGCTCCGCCAGGCGGGGGTGTTTCAGCTCGTCGCCGCGTACGACCGGAACGCCACCGCGCTGGAGACGGCCCGGACCGAAGACGGCGCTCGGTCGGTCGAAAGCGTCGAGGCGCTGCTTGCGATTCCGGAGATCGAAGGCATTGTCATTTCCACCGGCGTGGACACGCACGCAGAACTCACCATCAAAGCCCTCGACGCGGGTAAGCACGTTCTGGTCGAGAAGCCGCTGTGTGGGCGGATCGAGGAAATACAGCCGATTCTTGACGCGCGGAACAAGGCGCGGCGCGTCGTCGCGATGGGGCACGGGCACAACGGCTCGGACGCCATCAATCAACTTATCCAACGGCTGCTTTCGGACGGATCAATCGGCACGCTGACGTGCTACGAAGAAAACACGTCGCACTCCGGCGGGCTGGAGATCAAGCCCGGCGACTGGCGCGGGCTTCGCGACCGCAACCCCGGCGGAATGCTGCTCCAGTGCGGCGTACACGCATTTCATCGGCTCATCTATTTGTTCGGCGCGGTTCAGGAAATCTCGGCGATGTTTCGCTACGACGCGAACCCCACCACGCAAACCGCAGACGTCGCCAATGTCCTGATCCGCCACAGCAACGGCGTGCTCGGCACGATGAACGCATACCACGTGACCGCGTACTGCCACGAGCTACGCATTTTCGGCACGAAGGGGACCGTCTATATCGACACCCACGCCTCCCGCGCGTTCTTTCAGTCGCGCAAGCGGAATGAAGTGGAACATCGTGAAGAGATTACGATCCCCGCTCCCGATCCAATGGCCGCGGCGATGAACGTGCTCAACTTTTTCCGCGCCGTCCGCGAAGGAACGAAGCCCGACCCGAATCTCGAAGACGGCATCGCAGCCGTCCTGCCGGTTTTTGCGGCGGAGAAATCAGACGTCGAAAAGCGCACGGTCACGATGAGTGAAATGAAGTCGTAATCGGCTGTTGATTCAAACACACCGCGAGTTTACGACAATGCGGAAACGGGTCGGCCGAGCAGTTCGATCGATTTTTCCATCACCATCGCGGGGGTGATGCGCGTCATGCAGCGGTGGTCGAGGGGGCACTTTTTCTTCTGGCAGGGGCCGCAGAAAACCTTCACCTGCACCTTACGCTCTTTTTCGAAAAAGATCTCCGTCCATTCAGGATGAGTGGGCCCGAAGACGGTGACGACCGGCACCCCGAACGCCGCCGCGATGTGCCGCGGGCCGGTGTCGTTGGTGATCATCAAGTCGCAACGGTTGACGATTTCTTTAAGTGCCGCCAGCGTGATCCCCGCGGCCGAGAGATCAAACGGCGTGTGCTTCATGTGCTTTTTTACTTCGTCGATAATCCGTCGCTCGCGCGGCGCGCCGCTGAGCAGCACGGTAGCGCCGAACTCTGCCGCAAGCTGATCGCCGACTGCGGCGAAATTTTCCGGCAGCCAGCACTTGGCCGCGCCGTACTGGGCACCGGGGTTGAGGATGACCAGCGGTGCCCCGCCCCGGCCGGCGGGGCGGTGCAGATCGGGGTCCAGGCCGCATCGTCGCAGCACATCCCGGGCTTCTCGCTTCTCAGAATCGTTCACGAAAAGTTGCATCGAAATATCCTGCGTCGAGGCGCCAAGATACTTCGCAATCCCCAGGTAGTAATGAATGATCGGGGACGGAACAAATCTCCCCTTGTCTTTGGTCGGCAGGAGCTTGTCGGTGATTAAAAACGTCCGTGCGTCGCGCTCATAGCCGATCACCCGCGGGATGTCCGCGAGCTTGCACAGCAGCGCCGATTTGAACGAATTTGGCAGCAGGATCGACAAATCAAACTTCGCCGAGCGCAGTCGCATCGCAAGGTCTAGCAGTCCCTTGCCCGCCTTCTTGTCGGTCTTGCCCGTGCGATAGGTGATGAGCCGGTCCGCCCAGGGCATGCCGGTGTAAAGCGGCTTCACGTAGCGACGCATCAGGTAAGTGATGTGCGCGTTCGGATAAAGCTCGCGGATCGCGCGCAGCGTGGGCGTGGCCATCACTGCGTCGCCGACCCAACTGGGTTGAATGATCAGAATCTTGGTGGGGTCAGGCATCTGGTCTAAGTATATCTGGCGTTGATGAAAAGCTCGAAACTGGAAAGACGAATGTGGATTGAAGCTCAACCGAACCGCGACACCGCCTGTGTTATTCGCCGAGGTAAATGGACTGCCCCTGCCCGACCCTGATCTGCGGGTTTCGGCGGGCCAGTTCGGTGGGGTCGGTCGCAAAGAGCGGGGAGATTTCGATGGCGGCTTCGGGCTCGCCGTCCCTGGTCGGTACTTCCACGCCGGCCTCGCGGAGCCACCGCGCGGCCCGGCGGATCTGGTCGCGACGGCACGTCGCCAGCGAATCCACGCCTTCCGCATTTTTCACGGGGCTGAACTCCTCGGCGCGCTCGGTGGTGTACACGATCGCATTTCTGGCCAGCGGAATCGCATCGAAAACAAACTGTTCGAGCTTCACCGCGTTCGGTTTTTCGGGCTTCGTCGGGTTCCCCAGATCGTCGACGAACGGAACTTTCTTTTCCGCCCGGTGCCAAATGAGCTGCAGCTTTCCGCCGGCGTTGAGCCGCTCGATGAAGCTCACCCTCAGCGCGTGAATGGCAATGGAGCCGGCGTTGAATCGCAGACCGCCGTCGGGGTTCGTTTCCAGCGCGAGCTTTTCGGGCAGGTCAGAATATTCGATCACCTGCAACGTCCCGTCGCCGATACAAAAATTGCCGACCTTTTCCAGCGCGTTGGCCTTGGGAATGGTTTTGCTGCTCATCTCCGAGCCGGTGATGTCGTGCAGCCCGATGAACATCGGATCGATCACATGCACCAGCGGGTTGTCGACCTGAAAATAAGACAGATGCTCGATTCTCCGTTTTTTCATGTCCGCCAGCGCGCCCGAGCGCGCGATGGCGCGGAGCGACCCGCCGTGGCCGTCGGGGCTCAGCGCGAGGCTGTCCTTCGCGCCGAGCAGCATTTTTCCGTCCATCGAAAATGCGGGCATCATGCCTTGCTGAAAGAAGAAGATGTTCTGGCGGTCGTAGCCGAAGAAGTTGCTTTTATGAAAGAAAGCGCGTGTCGCGGCGTCGTTGGCGTCGGAGGTCATGACGTACCACGGCACGGGCTTGCCGAAGTGGTTGGCGTAGGCGGTGAGCTGTTCGGCGAAGACCTGGAACAGCGGCTTGTTTTTGATGGGCGTGACTTTGTATTCGCCTTTCGGTCCGTCGTACCCGAGCCGGGTCCCCTGTCCCCCGGCGACGAGAAATGCGCCGACCTTGCCCGCGCGGAGCAACGCGCGGCCGCGCTCTTCGGCGTCCTGGTAAAGCGTGCGCCGCGCCGCGTCGGGCGTTCGCGGGTACGCGGGCGCGGGCTGGATGTCCGTCGGCAGCGCGATTTGCGCTTTCACTTTAACCTGCGTGTCGGCGAGATCTTTAATCAGATCAAGATCGAGCGATTCAATTTGATCAGAAAGATTCTTCCTGCCGACTTCGTCGAGTTGCGGCCAGAACCGAAGGACCTCTTCCTGCCCGACGGCCGCGAGTTTTTTTCGGAGTGTTTTTTCGTCCATGGGAATCTCCTTCGTCATTGGGACAGGCGGGATTGTTATCGCAAGGGCGGTGCTGAAGCAATGGGGGAAAATATCAGATGAACTGCGCCCGTTGCCCCGGCTTCAAGCGTCACCACTTGAAGTTCATCGCCATGCGCGGGCGCTTGCCGAGGTTGTCCGAGCCGGCGTGCCAGCAGCGCTGGTCGAGGAACGCCACGTCGCCCGCCTGCGGGACGAGTTCGATCGGCTCGCCGAGTTCGAGCAGGGCACGATCGGCGATCAGTTGATGGCTGAAGCGATACTTTTCGGGCATCGACCGGAGGAGCGATTCCCACTTGCGATGACTTTTCGGCCAGACCCGGGTGTTGCCTCCGCCGGGCTCGCAGTCGTGGAAGTAGATCATGGAAAACATCCGCCACTGCTGTGGAAACGAATGGACGATGTAACTCGCGCTGCCCGAGCCGTCCATGTGTCCGTAATCTTTAACCCACTCGCCGTCGCCGTGCACCGGAATCGTCAGCACGTAGCCGTTCGTCGGCAAGCCACCGGCCGGGAAGAGGTGCGGGTCGTGGGAGATCAATTGCGCGCACGCGTGGCGGTACGCGGGCGTGTAGGTCGCGACAATCTCAGGAGATTCTGTGGTGAAATCGCGGCGGATGCGTTTCCATGTCGATGGATCATTTCGATCGGCGTCATGGTATTTGAAGACGTAGTCGTCGGCGCGATTCGCGACGTCGCGCGCGATCAAGCCGCTAACAAGGACATAGCCGAATTCGAAGTAGTGGTAGATTTGCTCTTGGCTTAAGGCGTTCACAGTGGTGTACATCGGGGTGCCTGCAGGGGTTGAAGATTTGGATCGGAAAATTGGTTGGGG
>Ga0105046_10007035_pt1 | contig 17760 bp, 9 predicted proteins | sample MAT03_FD_78385 | JGI IMG/M metagenome (GOLD analysis project Ga0105046, IMG submission 78385) | Freshwater microbial communities from Lake Fryxell liftoff mats and glacier meltwater in Antarctica - MAT-03 (megahit assembly) | ecosystem: Environmental > Aquatic > Freshwater > Ice > Liftoff...
ACCACGGATGATTTTTTTCGTGACGTGGTCGCTCGGGGTGAGAATGAGTTCGCGCTGGAAGCCAGAGTCGAAGGTGAGGTGGATTTCCTGGATTCTCTGGGACGTATTCCATTCCAAGGTAAGCATGGCAGGCAATGCCGTGGATTCCCACTGATGCAAGGAATCGGAGGCCCATGGCCCGAAGTCTGACCTGAGATTGCGGGTCGTGCCGTCGATGACTTTTTGCGGTGCACCTTCAGCGCTGGCGGAGGTGGCGGTGATCGTCGCGCTGCGGGCGAGGTCGGAGGGATCGGCGCCAGGGAGGTTCAGCAGAAATGCGTCGTCACGCAGAAGAGTCTGCTGGAGGGCGGCGATGTTTTCTGGAGTGGAGAGTGCTTCGATGTCGGACGAGGCGGCAGAGCGCCAAAGGGCCGCAGCGGTGCCGATGGCCTGGCCGCCGACCGCGCAGGTGGCCATGACGCGTGTGCTGGCAAAGGCGACGTGGGTCGCGCTGATGTTGCGTCCGGCAAAAAATAGATTGGACACGTTGCGTGAGTGGTAACAGCGCAGCGGGATGGAATAAACTTGGGGAACCTTCTCGGGAGTGTACGGAGGCTCATCGGGCACATCGACGCCCGAAGGCGGATGGAGGTCGATCGCCCATCCTCCATAGGCCACCTGATCGGCAAAAACCGTTGCGCCCTGGACGTCGTGCTGGGTCAGCACGTGCGGGCCGAAAAAGCGGCGGCTTTCGCGCTTGCCGGGAATGCTGCCAACCCAGTCCAGAGCCCAGTTCGCCGCACCGGGATGGTCGCCGGAGTTTTTAACGTAATCCCAGACACCGAGTGCGATGCGCAGGAGTTCGTGGCGGATTTTTTCGTTGTCCGTAATCGTGTCGATCTGGCCGCCCCACTCGAACCACCAATAACCGTATTCGTAGCTGTGAATCGGACGGTGTTTAAAATCCGACTTGGAGAATTTCCGAATCCAGGAGGGCGCGATGAAGGTTTGCGGCTTGTCGTGTTCCCTTCCGGTCAGAAGGATCGAGCTGCCGAGCGTGTGGCGGTCTGCCACGGGCTGGGCCAGGGATTCTCCGTAATCGGACTTTGCCTCCCGCCCGATGTGGAAGTCGGCCCCGGCTTCGGCACCGAGACGACCGTCCCCGGTGCAATCGGCGAAGAATTTCGCACGAATCGTGTAGTCCTCTTCCATGAGGTTGCGGATGACTCGGGCGGAGCGGATGACACGTCGTCCGTCGGGCAGAACTTCGGTTTCCGCCGCAACGAGGTCGGCGTCGAGCAGAAGGGTTAGATTGGGTTCAAGGATCGCTTTTTCGTAAAGGAGAAGATCCCACTGCGAATAAGAACGGTGAGGATTGCGCGCTGAATCCTCAAGTTTGAGTTCTTCTATAAGCCCCGACTCGCGGCGGCCAGGTTTGGCACCGTGGCTGTCGGCCCCGACAATGTGCATTTTAATTTCGCTGGAGGCATTTCCACCGAGGACGGAGCGGTCCTGGACGAGAACGACGCGTGCACCATTGCGAGCCGCAGAGATTGCGGCGCAGAGACCGGCCATGCCACCGCCGGCTACGAGAAAGTCACAGTCAAGGATTTTGAGAGTCATCGGAGTGCGGACGAGTTACGGGTTAGAGGCAAGGTGCGTTAGACTTTTTGGCGATGAATTTTCCGACAGGTGAGTGCGAATCATAGGTTAGGAGTTACGACAGAACCGGTTTTCAGAGCCTCGGCACGAGCTCGCGACTGCGGATTTTGGATGGAGGGGTCGAGCCGTATTTCCTCAATCCCTCATCGCGGGTCGCAGACGCCAGCGGGATGCCCCTCGCACCATGGCAGTCGGCCCCGACCACGTGCTTACGAGTTTCACTCGAAGCATTTCCGCCCAGAATAGGACAGTCCTGAATCGAGCTCAACTTCGCGGGTCCCCTAGGCGCCGGCAAGGCACCGGACACGCCCGAAAGCCCTCCGCCCGCCACATGCACATTACCGGCCCATTTAAATTCTCTCCACATATCTTTTGCTTTAATAGCAGTGTATGATTTGCCGTCAAGCCCTCAGTGTAAGCCGAAGCGCAAAGACAGAGCGGTCTGGCGCAGGCAGGATCGGCGCGCTCCAGCCTTTCATTCTCCCATTCGAACCTGCGTTTACTTATTAATTTTGCTTATTGAGCAAAATTAATTTGACGAATTTCCGCAGTATAACTAAGGTCATGCCCGGTGAAGGTCCAGCGCTTTACCGTCTACGTAGCCTGCCTTTCGCAGGAGGCTTCATGAGGTCCGAGCCGAATTTCCCAGTGAGAGTCTGCATCCCTACCGCCCAATGCCCGTGAAAACCCGAAACGCTTTCTTCCTTACGCTCATCGCACTAACCTTTTGGCTGGCCGTCTCCGGCACCCACGCACAACCGGACGAACCTCCCGGGGCCGGAAACCCGCCGCCAACTGTGGGGCCAGCGTGGACGGAGGAACAAAAGGATGCGCAGCGGCTGGCTGCCCGCGAATTACGCGCCTCTATCGAAGCCGCCCTCGCCGCCGGCGAAAAAAGCATTGTGTTCCCTCCCGGCAATTACAGATTCGACCGGGAGCAGGGCTTACTATTCCGCGGCCTGCAAGATGTGTGGTTCAAGGCCGAAGGTGCTTGCTTCTGGTTTGGTCAGACGCATGGAATCCGATTTGAGAATTGCAAAAACGTACGGCTCACGGGGTTGACCATTGACTCGGATCCGCTGCCGTGGGTTCAGGGAGTTATTGAGAAAATCAATCCCGAATCCGAGACCATTGTGCTGCGGATGGATCCCGGCTACACCCTTCCCAAGGGAGCTACGGCCGAAGAAAAAAGGTTCCGCATGATTTTTTTCGATCCCGAAACCCGGCGTGAACTTCCGGTCAAGGACGACTGGGTCACCGAGTGGGAGCCCGATGGGGAACGGGGCCTCAAGCTGCTCAAGTTAGCATCGTCACGGGTTTTCCATGATCCCGTTCCCGGCCGACCCGTCCGCGCGGGCGATCTGCTGGCCCTTTTCACGACGTACGGAAGTGGTGCCAATATCCACCTCCACGGTTGCGAGGGGATGACAATCGAGTCGGTTACCAATTATGCGGCATCCGCCTTTGCATTCCATGAAACCACCGGGAAGGGAGGCAACCGGTATTTGGGCTGCAAGCTGATCCGTCGTCCCGCAACCAACCGTCTGATAGCCGCGCGCGCGGATGGTTTTCATTCCTCGCTCATGGAGAAGGGGCCATGGATCGAAGACTGCGAGTTCTCACATACAGGGGATGACCTGCTGGCCATTCATGGTTTCTTCGGCATGGTCTTCAAGATACTCTCGCCCCGGGAGTATCTTGTGGCGACTCCCTTCGGGTGTCCATTCCGGGCGGGCTCGAAGGTCGAGTTGCTGGAAGCCACGGGCATCGGAAACCCACGCCTCGCGACGATTGCACGCCTCGAAGAGGTGTCGGATCCGGCGATCCTCGACGAGGCCCGATCCCTTCCGCAGACCATTATGGAAACGACCAAACTGCGGATTCGCGACATGAACCATGTGAATGTCACCCGCATCGTGCTCGAGGCGGATCTTGCGGCGGGCATGTTCGATGTGGTTTCCAGCGGCGACTTCTGCGGGCGGGGAGCCGTCGTTCGTAATAATCATCTCCATGACGGGCATGTTCGCGGCCTGCTTGCCAAGACCGAAGACCTGCTGGTCGAAAACAACACCATCGAACGCACCGGGCAGGGCGGCATTGTCATCAAGGGCGAGTTCTACTGGCTGGAGGGGCCGTTTAGCAAAAATATACGGATTATCAATAACACGCTCGTCCGCAATGGGTGGAGCGTATTCGAACGCATCGGCGCAAGTCACCCTACTCTGGGCGGCATTCAAATCGGATCAACTTTTGGCCGGCGCCTTTTCCTGCGTACGCCCCCTCGCGGCATTCATAACCGCTCCATCGAAATTACCGGGAATACCATTTACCAGCCCGCCGCCTTTGGCATTGCGGTGATGAACTCGGCGGATGTGACCATCGCCCGCAATACGATCATCTCCCCGTTCGCCGCAGCAGAGACGGCTTCGTTTTTCGATTTCTCAGGGTTGCCCGATCCGTACGGGGACTTCTCCGCCACGCAACTCAGCACACTCGAAGCTCCCTTCTACGCGATCTTTCTCTTCGAAACCTATGCTGTCTCGCTCTCGGAAAATGCGTTGCAACAAGCCCCCTCGTTTTTACGGGGGCTGACCAATGACGGCAGCCAGTAAGTGCACCGCCGGCACATCCGCGAAGGACTGCAGGTCACTGTGAAACTTTCTCGCCCGGGTCGGGCACTTCCCTCTGAACATTTTCGAAACATTCGAGAGAAACTTCTTGACGATGATAATGTTTCCCTTAAATTGCTGGAATAGCAATAAAATTGTCTTCCTAAAAATCCCTGTATCCACCCGGAAACTTCCCCATGAAAACGAACTCCTCACGCTTGCTCCAACTCCTTGCCCTCGCGATCTCCCTGACCGCACTCACTGCCAACGCTCAGAATTTCACATGGACCGGTGCGGGAGCTGCCAGCAACACTTGGGGTAATGGCACAAACTGGGGAGGCACCGGCCCGGCGGCTGGGGGCAATCAAGACATGTGGCTGGCTTTCTCGTTCAGCGACCCTTCGGCAAACGCAGTTTCTATCAACGACCTCACCGGTAATTTTACGCTCAACCGGCTCACGCTCACCAACACCGGCCCTACCCAGCGCACTGTTCAAGGCAACCAACTCAACTTCGTGGCGAATTCAAGCGCGGTGGGGCCATCGATCACGTTCGGCGCGACGAATGTCATCCTCAACAACGCGGTCAACATTGCCACGGGCACGACCCTTACCATGAACGCAACGGGCTCAGCGACTGGCTTTTTCGGCGGGCTAATCTCTGGTAATTCCACGATTTCCATTCTGGGCGGTGCCCACGTTTTTCAAAACGCCGCAAATAACTTTTCCGGTGGCATCACGTTGAGCACCGGCCAGTTAATTGCCCAAGTCGGTTCCACCGGTGCCGTAGGTGCCGTGACTCAAGGTGCCTTTGGCACAGGCACGGTGAGGCTCAATGGCGGTATCCTTCGTGCGACCAGCTCAGCCAACTCGACCATCAACAATAACGTGGAGATCGGAGGCAACGTCCAGTTTGGGAATTTGTCACCCGATACCAGCAGGATCACTCTCGGAGGAAATGTGACGCTCACGGGCAACGCGACCCGCGTGATCACCCTCTCTGCGGCGAACGGAACCCACTCCCCAATCGTGCTCGACGGCATGATTTCCGGGACAGGCTCCGGCAGCGGCATTACCGTCGGCGGAACCGGGACACTGCTTTTATCCGGCAATGGAAGCAATACCTATACCGGGAATACGACGGTGAACAATGCCAATGCCGTTCTCCTCCTCAACAAAACGGGGGCCGATGCTATCGCGGGGCAATTGATCCTCACAGCAGGCACGGCCCGCCTTGGTCAATCAAATCAGGTCGCCGATACCTCAAACCTCGGGTTCACCACTGCTGGCACAGGCATTTTTGATCTCAATGGCCGCAGTGAGACTATTAATACCATCGTCGGTGCAGCAGGTACGACAGGCACGATCACCAGCAGCGTGGTGGGAAATTCCACGCTGACCCTTAGCGGCAATGCCGCGGGCGATACACAAGTCTCGATTATCGATGGAAACGGAACCGTCAGTCTCGTCAAAAACGGAGGAGGAAGTCTTATCCTACGCGCAAGCAGCACTTACAGCGGCGGCACGACTCTTAATGGCGGGCTGATATCCCTGATCACCACCTCCGCACTGGGAACAGGCAACATCACTCTCAATGGAGGATCCCTGCGCACTCAAGATACCCTCGCGCAGAACTTTTCCAATAATGTCGCGATCGGCGGAAATTTCACTTTCGGCATCGGCTCCTCTAATGCCACGATGACCTTCAATGGCGCGACCACGATTCTGGGTTCAGCGGCCACCCGCACCCTAACCTTCAACTCAGGCAATGGAACCAATCGGACCCCAGTGGCCTTTGTCGGTGCAATCGGCGATGGTGGAAACGGGAACGGGCTTATCATCAATACTACTGGCACAAGCGCCGGCGTGGGGAATTTCACCACGGTGGCGTTTGGGGGTGGAGCCGCCGACTCGGCGGCAAACACCTACACCGGGCTGACGACGGTCAGCGGAGCGCAAACCCGCCTGCTCCTTAACAAAGCGGACGGCACTAACGCGATTGCCGGGAATCTGACTCTTACTCTTGGACGGATTGATTTCGCACGCTCGAACCAAATTGCCAACACCTCGGACGTTACCGTTGGCAGTGGGGGAATCTTCGACTTGGGCGGCAACAGCGAAACGATCACGTCCCTCGCTCTCAGTGGTAACGGCACCACCGTCGCCAACGGCACCCTCACCACCAGCGGCGGCACAAACACAGTGACTATAACCTCATTGCAGACCGTGACGATTAGTGCCAATGTGGCCGGCACAAACGACCTCGTGAAATCCGGAGATGGCATCCTTTTTCTCTCGGGCAACAACACGTATTCCGGTGGGACGCTTATTCAACAAGGCACCGGCACCGCTAATTTAGGCAACGGTTCGAGTTCTTATGGTGTCGTGCTACAGGCCAACAATGCCTTGGGAACAGGGCCTCTGACGATTGGCGATGCCACGACGACGACCGCTGCCCGCCTCGCGCTCAACGGCTACAACCAGACGGTGTCGTCGCTCTCCAGCGGCTCCGCTGGTACCCGGGTAATCGAGGCAAATGGTAACGCAGGCGGTGCGTTGAGCACCCTCACCGTGAATCAAGCCACCAACACTAGCTACACAGGAATCCTGCGCGATAATAACACCCTCGTTGGGGCATTGGCTCTGGTCAAGACCGGTATCGGGACTCTCGACCTGTCGAGTATTGCCAGCGCAACCTACACTGGCGGACTGACGGTGAATGATGGCACGCTCATCTACGACAACGTCCTAGCCCTCGGAAGCGGCACCATCACGCTGGGCGGAGGGACTCTCAGTTCCTCAAACGCTACGTCAACCACTGTCGCCAGACCAACAATCACACTCACGGCTAACACGACGAGCACCCTGAACAATGCAGTCGGCTCCGTGACCTTCAGCGGAAACTTCACGGGCGGCGGCGCACTCGCGAAGTCCGGTGCGGGAACCACAGTCCTCTCGGGCAACAATACCTACACCGGAGCCACGACGGTTTCTGTCGGCACGCTTTTGGTCAATGGCAGCACGGCCGCGGGTTCCGCAGTCAGCGTGGAGAGTGGTGCGACTCTCGGCGGCAGTGGCACAATCAATGGTGCCACGACCATCCTCAGTGGAGGAACGCTCTCTCCCGGCAACAGTCCTGGCCTCACGACTATGGGCAGCACGACATTTAACACCGGGTCGGATTTTAAATTCGAGCTGATCGGCAACACAATAGCAAGCCGCGGAACGAACTACGATGGAGTGAACATTCTCACGGCCAGCACCCTCACCATCCAAAGCGGCGTGACCTCCAGCCTCGTCTTCAATGTTGGCTCAACGGTAAACTGGAACAATGCCTTCTGGAACACTAACCAAGCGTGGCTGGTTTTTGATACCGTTGATGGCAATTACAGCGGTCCCGTTTTCGGGAGTCTGGTGCTCACTGTGGATTCCGCCGCTCAAACTCTCGGCAGCATTCGTTCAGGGGCAAGCTTTGCTTACACGATCAACGGGGGCGACATTTACCTGAACTACACCGCCATCCCCGAGCCAGCCACATGGATGTTGCTCGTAGGGTCCCTCACCGCTCTGGTTATCCTCCGCCGCCGCAGGACAGCCTAAGAACTCAATTTTTCTGGGGGGAAAACAAAGGGCCGCCTCACAAGAGGCGGCCCTTTTGCTTAGCCGAGTTGGAGCTATCCGCGCCTTGCCGCATCGCAGACGCTGGGGACAGCAACCCTCGTGAAGACCATCCGCCAGATCGTCAGGCTTCGGAGCGATTACTAACAGAGTGGCCTCGGGAGGACGAGCCCTCCATCTCCTCTAAGGACATCCGGGTGGTTGCCTATGCTTACCTCTGAACCCTGCGGAATCGCGTGCGAGAGACGGAAGGAGTTCGGGCCGGCCTGCCACGAAATGATCGCCAAACCTGATGCCGTCGGAAACCCAATGGAGGCTTCCGGGAACTCCCCGGTGAGCGGGTTGATTGAAAAGTGGCGTCCGCTCAGATCTTCGCACCGCAATCCCAACACCTCTTCAATGAGAAACGAGGGCAGCATCGCCCCCCACGCATGGCTTGCGCTGCTGATGAAGGATTCCCGCTGGCCGGGCCCCGAGTGGAACAGTTTGTAGCGTTCCCAGACCGTGGTGGCACCGAGATCGAGAGAGGGAGCCAGACGCGCGACCATGGTGTCGAATGCGAATCGTGCCCGCCCGGCGCCGGCCAGCACCCGGCCGAAGAGTTGGTGAAAAAATGGGGACATCCGAACGACCGGCCCGTTCGGCAGCAGAAAGACATCCTCCAACACCGAACACGAGCGATCGACGCCGATGCCGGCGTGGGCCAACATCACGAGATTCGTGGGCTCGGAAATCACCGTGCTGCGGCGTCCGTCCACAACACAGTCAGCAAACGCCCCGGTCCCTCCGTCCCACGTGAGTTCGCGCAGCCGGGCCTGTCGCTCCTCTTGCGCGGCGGAGTAAAAGTTGCGGCCCTCCGCGTCGCCCATGCGGTCCGCGCAGTGTGCCATGCATTCCCGGGCTCCGAGATAGAGCGCGTTCAATGCGGTGACGATCCCACCACGCGAGACGTCCAGTGCCGGTCCACCGGGCGTTTCACCCCAGTCGATAAACGACCAATACGGCACGTTTTCCAACAGACCTCCAGCGTTCTCGAAGCGCGTGAACCATCGCATCACGGCCACCATTTGCGGCCACCAGGCGTGGAGCAGGGATTCGTCGCCGGTGCGCCGTGCATATTCGTCGTGGCTGAAAATCCAGCTCAACATGAAAGACGGGATCGGCGCGGTATGCTCATGGCGTCCGGGATAACGTGGTAAAAGGCATCCGCTCCAATCAACCGATTGCCCGATTTGCTTGAGCAGCCGCTTCCAGAGAACGGTTTCGCGATAAAGCGTAAAGAGCGCGGAAGCCTGCCGCTCGCCGTCGCCCATCCACTGTTGCTGCTCGCGCGAGGGCGAATCCAAAAGACCATCCTGAGCGCAGAGGCGGAGCGTCCGGTAACAGTTGGCAACCAGCCTGTTGGCGGTGAGATCGCCCGTGTCGCACAGCGGATCATCGGGCAGGGGATACTCAATCGCCCGAACACCCGCTCCCGTTAGCACGGCCTTTCCGTAAATCCACAACTGCACGTAGGCGAAGGCCTTCCACCCGAAGACGACCTCCAATTCATTGAGTCCCTCCTTCAGGACAAAGCGGTCGCAGACCCGCCGCAGAGATGCTCCGAACGCCGCCACGCGCCGTCCATCCAGCGCCTCTGCGTAGTAGACATCGACGATCGTTCCGACCTGCCCGATCATCTGCAACCGCAGGAAACCGCAAAGGATTTCGTGCCAGCTCACGTTCACCACCGATGCCGCGGAACCCTCCGCCGAAACCGGAAACTCCGTGGCGTGCATGGACGACCAGGTCACCTCCGGGAGGTGGCGGCCGAGGTCGGCATCTTCACACGGCTTCCCGGCGCTCGTTCCAACTCCGCAGATTCCTGCCGCTCCCACAAAGCGGCTGCGAAGAAACGGAATGTCCCGCCGCTCGAAGGAGTACCAGGGAAGGCTTTCGGTTGACCCATACAGGGTTGCTGCCGTAGGCCAAGTTGTGTCATCGAAACACAGGGTCTCCCAGCCCGCAATGCGTTCCCGCTCGTCACAGATCTCAATCGGACCGAGCGTGCCCGAAACACGGCAGTTCGTGCGTCGTAGCCATTGTGCCGGGTGCGCTTTCCACGTCGTGTCGGTGCCAACAAGCAAATTACCTCCGCTCGAGTCGATGCCGCTCAACTCGGCGATCAGTAGCTGGTGAATCGAGGTGTTCGCGCCGGTGCTATAACCATAGTGCATCGCAAAGACCGCCAACACATGTTCGCCCGCATCCAAATCGAGTGGATAGGCATCATACTGCGCCAGCCGGTGGTCGCTCCTTGAAGGCCCCCAGCCAACCAGCCTCCCGTCTACATAAGCCCGGTAGCGCGTATCGGCAAAAATGCGCCACTCAGCACTTTCTACCCGCGACTCCGCACGGAACGTCTTTCGGAAAAGATAACATCCGTTTTTTCGGGCATTAAAGTATTCCGAATCTGATGGCTCCCAAATCGGCAGCGTCCCGGGATGGAACACCTCAGCCATCGGCCTCGCCGGTTGTTGATAGAACGAGTTCAAATGAGAAAAGCGGAAGGATTTGTGCGAAATCCTTACCATATGGGAATCCTACTGGAATTCTTTATCAGGGAGCATTTGGGCAAAGCAAAACAATACATAACAATTGATCCAACGCTATCACTACTTGAGCGACACGCCAATGTCGGGTGCGGAGTTGCGCTACTTCGTGAGGGGAAATGATGGGCGGGAACTGGCCGCCAATTGGGGAGCCTCCGGATTGATTGGAGGAAGGGTGAAAGATCATGCAGAAGATGAAGGGCATCGCGAGCGATGGCTGGTCAGGTTCAATGCCGTTTGGGAATCCCACTGTTCCTGAGGGACAATCGGAGCACAGCCGGTAATAAAAACCACCGGAGTCCGCGACAAAAGAGTCCGCTTCGGCAGGGACAGATCGTGTCTATTCCAATTTCGGGGGGGGCACCCCAGGCTATGATCCGAAATGCCTCCGCCCTAGGTGCGAGATCGTGTAGAGCAAATCCCGGCGATCCGGGACTGGTCTTGCCCATCTTTGAAGCCGACTTCCACGAGAATAGCTTCGCCTATCGTCCGAAACGACGGGAGCTACAATCCATCGACGCGATCAAGATCGCAGTGTTGCGCGGGAGAAGAAAAGTAGTGGACGCAGATTTGATCGACGACTTTCACCATGCCTACAGCTCAAACGTATTCTGCAAAATGGCGGATCAACTTGGGTACCGCGTCCGGCAATGGTTGCGGAAGAAACTTCACCAGACCAAAGTGCACTACAAGGAGGTCTCCAGTGACAAACGCATCCACGCACACAGCGGCGTGATCCTCACCTCCATGCACATCTAATGGCAAAACTCAGGAAGCGAACCGAAGAACGGCTTTCTGAGAGCCGGATGCGGCAAATCCGCAAGTCCGGTTTAATGAGGGGGACGTCGGCTTTCGATGGCCTTGTGACTGTCATCCTGTGGCTTCCTTCCTTACTCTACCCGCCAGTCCGGGCGCGCGATAAATGGTGTTCGACAAATCTCGGCATGTTGACGTAATGTTTTGCAATAACAGCAATTGAATATGAAATCCTCCCTTCCTCTCTCCAGCCTCTCAGCGGCTCTGTTCCTCGGTCTCTTTTCTTTTGCTTCGGTTTTTGCCGTAGAGGAGGTTTTCTTTCCACTCGAGGACACATACATCCAAGGTGGTCAGAGCGCCAAAGTATCGGCTGAGGGTGGCGATAAGCTGCTTATGGTCGCATCGCGGACTCAATCTGGATTAGATAACGTTCGGAAGACGTTTCTGCTTTTCGATAACTCTGGCGATCAATCTGGAAAGCCAAAGGAAGCGACCATTACGTTGACTTATGTTGGATGGCTTATTGCCAACGACGGAGATCCGCGTGATACCGTCGAGCTTTTGCTTTACGGTGCTGCCGGGGGAGAGTGGTCCGCGCAAGGTTTCACTTGGGAATCCGCGCCCTTCCACGATCAAGAATCCGTTAGCGACGAAGGTACTAAAGGGCTCGAGTTGCTGGCGCAAGTGGAAGTCAACACTGCGGCTGTTAGTGAAGGCGGCGTTCTCAAGATTCGGGATCCCCGGCTAAATGAATTTCTCCGCAACCATCCCGGCATGGTGACGTTTGTGCTGACCAGCTTGGCGGGGCCGAAATTACCCGGTTTGGTTTTTTTCGACAGCGATGGAACGGGTCGGCCTGAGCGCAAGCCGCGATTGATTTTCGGGGAGGAATGATCCGATGAGCTGCACCGGGGGGTGCAGATGCTTGCTTGTCCGAGTGGACACGCGGGCCGCGCGTCCCCACCAAAGTCAGCGATTTTGAAAGCCCGGCCTCACTTAACTCCTTGCAGCGCATCTGTTGCAGCCGCGCGTTTGGTTCGGCGCAAAGCAACCTTTCACCTCGGTCGAAGTGCCGTGCCGCCGGATCTCTGGACTCGGGCATTTGCCTCGCCGAGTTCCTTGAGTTGATAGGCCCGCGCGTTGGCGGCGGTGACGTTGAAGTCGGCATCCTGACTGGGCAGATCGAAAACCCAAAGAGCCGCCAATGGAATGGGCGATTCCTCGATGATTTTGAGCATCTTTCGGAAGTCCTTCTCTACTTCGGGAGCTGTGCCGGGAACCCCGAACTCACCGACAAAGAGCGGCTTCTTGATGAGTTTCGCGGCGCGAACACTCCAGGCGATGCGCTTCAAATCCTTCCCGTAGGCGTGGATGCTGATGGCATTGATCGGGTCCGGATTGAGGTTTCTCAGCATCTTGCGGAATTGTTGTTCGTCGTCGGGAATCCATGTTCCCTCTTTCTCCATGTGCCACGCGGCCGGCCGCGGCAGGGCGTCGCCGGAAAAAATCAAGCGCGACGGGTCATGCTCTCGCACCGCCTTGGCGAACTCCGCGAAGGCCACACGAAAATGGTCGAAGGTGACGTCATCCCGTTCGCTGCGGCTTTCAGGCGTTCCGCGATCGGTGACGATCCTCGCCCGACGTTCGGCGGCGTTCGGTAGCGAAGCTTGGAGCGAAAATTCATTACCCATCTCCCAGCCCCAGATCGCGGGGGAGTTTCGGTAGCGGCTGACCACCTCGCGCACATAATCGCGCACCCACGCATGGGTTTTGCTTTGCGGATTTCCCCACTGGTTCATGGGTTCGCCGGCCAAATCCGGCACGCAGGCAAAATACCAAAAGAGCGACGGAATGAGGCCGATGCCGTGCTTCTCGGCCGACTCCACCACGGCATCAAGCCGCCGAAAATACTCCTCCCTGTCGCTCTGATACAGCGCCATGTCTTTCGGCCAGAATCCCGTAGCGGCAAACCGCGCAAAAGGAATCCCGAACCCGGCCAGCACTCGAAAACCTTCATCGTAGCTCGTATCCTCGCCGTTCTCAAGCGTGCGCAGGAAGCATGAGAAATAATTGATGCCTATGGCGCGAAAGGGTCTGCCGTCTTTGAGCAACTGGCCATCGGCACTGGCTGTCAACGCGGGGGGCTGGGCATACGCACCGTAGGAGGAAAACAACACGGCGGCGGCGATGACGAAAACACTGCTCATCAGAGATCCACCCCCCAGATTCGTGCGCTTCGGGGGCCTAGCGTAGGAAAGACGGCCACGTCAGCATCCAATGTCAGCCTCTCTCCGCTGAGCCACTCGGTCCATGTGGAGGAAGCGTCCAGGCGGGAGCGGGGAAAGATGATGGTACGGGATTCTTCTGAGAGATTGAACACGCCAACCATGGGCGGGCCATCCAGTGTTTTCAGCACGCAGACGTCGGGATACTCATAATAATCCAGCCAGCGGACAGTCCACGTATGCGGAGGAAAGGCGTGCTGCAGCAACTCCCGACGCTCTACAGAAAGCTCATCCCACACTTCGGACACAATATTCATTCCCCCGGTAAACCAGACGGCACGCGCCCAGAACTCAGCCTCGGTGCGGCTCAGGCCAAAATCGGATTCCGCCACCCCGAGGTGCGGGGCATTCATTCCCACTTTGTGTTTGGAGATCGCCTCGACTTCAAACGAGACGGCCCTGTCGCGAACGATCAGGCAATCCGGATCGTTCTGCCACCAGACGCGGTGCATCCATTGGCGAAACAACGTCGGATAGGCCGCCGCGCGGATACTGCAATTCCCCTGCGGCCAATGCTCCAAATTGATGGGCGTATCCCAACGTCCGCCCACATCGAATCCGATGCGCATGGCGTCGCATAACCCGATGGCGGGCCCGAGCGGGCTGCCGCAATTCAAAATAAATTTCTCGTCGCCCGCGCATTCGCGAATGACTCTCATGCCCTGCCGGAAAGCTTCTGCGGATGTTTTGCCCGAGTCATACCGCTCACCCGGAAGGACGCCGTGAATCAGAAAATCGATCTTTATGTAGTCGAAGCCCCACTCGTTAAACACCCGCTGGAACGTGATGCGCAACCAGTCCAGCACTTCGGGGTGGGTCAGATCCAGTCCGAAGACATGGCCTGGACCCGCCGGATCAAGCAAATCAGTTTCCGCATTTTTCACCATGACCATCCAATCCGGATGGTCAGCCGCCAATTGGCTGCCTCTGTCCACGCTGAAGGGGGCCAGCCAGAGCCCGGCCTGAAATCCCAATCCGTGCAGCTCGTCGGCCACTACGCGCATCCCTTGGGGAAATTTCTTCCCCGGGAACCAATCTCCCCAAACACGGCAATGATCATTGGAGGGACGGTTCCAGCCGTCGTCAATTTGAATGACTTTGAGTTTCCCGTACAAAGGTGACGAGGCAAGGCTGCGTGCGTTGGCGAGAATGTCCCCAGCCGTCTCCTTGCCATAGTAATGATACCAACTGCACCAGCCGGTCATAGTTTCAACCGAATGTCGTGCCGTCATGGCGGAAGCCACCTGCCGTGCATAGTCATCAAGCAAACCGCTGAGACTCTCCCCGCTGCCGATCAACAGGGGCGAAATCGTCAACTCTCCGCCGGGCGATAGGGCGACGTCCTCGCGCAGGCAAATCGGAGAGATGCGGAATTTTCCCGGGGAGGCCGCTACCCGGAATTGATAAAAGGCGTCATCCAGCTTCTCGAATCCCGCCAGCATCGCAACGGTGCCGGCGGAATTCGTCAGTCCCACGCAAGAGTCTGAATCGAAGGGTCCTTCCAAGGCGAAGATGCCGATTTTTCCGGTCATCGTATTGCTCTGGGCGAAAATCCTCTCCCACGGATGTTGGCCAAGCTTCCCCGAAAACACACGCACTTGGCGAAGGGGCAGTGGGCGCGATGTTCCGTTCTTCACGGTGGTGGAAACCCGGAGCCAACCTTCCACCTCGGAAAATTCATGGGCCACCAGCAGACCCTCACCGAAGTCCCAGCGCAGAGTGTTCCCTTCGATCTTTGCCACGGGGGATGTGCACAGGGAGCCATCGGCCAGCTCGATTTCCGCGCTGGCACTCTCCCAAAGAATGGCTCCACGGTGGACGAATCGAATTCCGCTTGGTGCCAGCGAGATTTTCCAAGTGGGCAAGGAAATGTCTGGTTCGAGCCAACTGGGCGTGATCATGGCGTTAACGAATCACCCGCTCGCAGTTCACCTCTTTGATGGCTTCCGTCAGAAACGGGGAGGCTTCCACGGTGTTGTCTGTAACCTTCGCGTCCGACACATTCTCGAGATAGATTCCGTATTGGCCCGCAGTGCCGAGCGTATTCTGGAGGGTCGTTTCAATCCGGTTGCCTGAAATCTCGACACCGTTGGCCGACTGCACCGAGATGGCGCGCTGCTGCCATTGGCTGATCGAGTTGTCGCGGATGGTAATTCCCTGATGCCCGCGCCACTCCGAGGGGATGTCCTTCCACGTCTTACCTTGGTCTTCCGACGACACGCGCCGGATCAGAACATTGATCGAGCCTTTGTCCCTGGCGCTCAAGCTGAAATTGCAGTCCTTGATGATGTTATTCTGAATAAGGATATTTTTACTGTGGAGTCCATTCCGCCAAAAGAAGGGCTCGTTGTGGAGCGTGATCGCGGAATCCGAGTTTTGGATAAACTCATTGTTCTCTACGGCGCCGTCTTCCGCGCGAATGATCACCCCGAAGCGCCGGACTTGTTTCATCACATTGCGCCGGACCATGAACTGATGGTGTTGGGCGGAGCGGTCAAAGACCTGGAAATGTTTCCATCCATCCTTGACCCTTGCCTCGTGTCTTTTCTCGTCATTCTCGTGATTTCCGTCCGATGTTTCGGTGAATTCCGTCACCACATTTCTTGAAAAGCCCGGAGAAAATTCCACCAGCTTGTGGGCCGGAAAGCGGTCGCTCGCTGGCACAACGGTCACGGCCTTGACGGTTAGATTTTCAGCAACCGGGCTTCCGGCCTGCGGATCGAATACCACAAAGGATGAGCCGGGACGAAGGGTGAAGAAGCCTAGGTCCAGCCGGAGCGTCGTCTCGGATGGTTTCTCCAAAATCACAATTCCTTTGCTATAGATGGCCACCGCGTCATCGCCGATCCCCTCGAATGTGCATCCCTCGATCCACGGACCGATTTCGCTCGACCTGACATGCACCCCGTCCGCATTTCCGCCGAACCAACGTCCGGGGCGAATGAGTTCACGGCACCCCAGCACTTTCGCGTCGCTGCAGTAGAGCAGGACATAATGGCTGGCCGGTGACGCAAAGGTAGTGTTGTCGAGGAACACGAGTTCGTTGGAGTTCTCGGCGCTGATCAACTCGCTGACATCCTTGCGTGCGAACTGCACATACTTGTCGCCCGGAGCGAACGCACCCAGTGCGTCCTTGTTACCTAGGGGAACCGTAATCAAATCACCGTCCCGCGTGAGCGCGGAGCCGGCACCCACCACCAGCGCAGAAGAGGTTTTCATCCGTCCGGGCGTTTGGGAGTCCAAGGTCACTCCAAACAACCAGGTCTTGAGAATGTGCGGTGCGTCAAACTCCGCCATGCCGGCGTCGGCTTTCAGCGTAAAGGTTCCGCCGGCCAGATCCACCGTCTGTACAGTTCCCACGGTGAATGGAAGAGGATCATAATCGATGACAAAGTTGCGCATGGTCACCCGGTCGCAGCGGTCCAAATGGATAAAACCAGCCGTCGGATTGGTAATGACGAACGTGGCGCCATTGCCATCGAGTTCAAGGTTGGACACCTTTGAGAGTTGAAAAATGCGCCGCTCGGGCGCGACGCGATACTCCGCTCCTGCGGCGAAGATCACTTTCGCCGGGGCCTGCGCTGCCGCCTCGCCGACAATCCTCCGCATGGTTTCCAAATCGGCGTCGGCTGGCACCGGGAAGATTTTTTGATGTGGCAGCACGGTAAAGGTCGAGGCCTCGGAAAAGGCTCCCGTTTGGTTTCCCCTTACCGCGGCAACAGTCCAGAAATACGTTCCAGGCGCTAACCCTTTCGGCGTGACATAACGCGCGATCGGGGTGCGATCCTCCAGCAGGTCAACTGTGAAGGCATTGTCCTTTGCAACCCGCACCCGGTAATCCTTCACGCCTGCCACGGGAGTCCATCGCAAGGACGGAGCCGGACTGAAGGTCTCCGCTCCTGAGGTCGGGAGAATGAGGACGGCAACGTCTTCGGCCTGTGGTTTGCCATTGCACGCGGGAACGGCCAGGCAAAGAACAGTCGTTAAAATTAAAAGTACGCAGCACCGGGCCAGTTGAAGGAGGGATCTCATGATGTGGAAAACGTGACCAAAGGAAGCCTGATGTTTGCTATTATTGCAATCTTAAAGTGAGCTTAATCCGAGATTCAGCTTTTCAATACTTGGCGTCCAAGGTTGTGGGCGGGAAGTCATCGGTGCGGAACGGGGAAGCGGGAAAGCCGGCCCCGTTGTAGAGATTGCACGTTGGGTTGTCCGCCCAGGCATAGCGCACGGCAACAGGAGCGGGAACCTGTTCCGACCA
>Ga0105046_10007039_pt1 | contig 17756 bp, 12 predicted proteins | sample MAT03_FD_78385 | JGI IMG/M metagenome (GOLD analysis project Ga0105046, IMG submission 78385) | Freshwater microbial communities from Lake Fryxell liftoff mats and glacier meltwater in Antarctica - MAT-03 (megahit assembly) | ecosystem: Environmental > Aquatic > Freshwater > Ice > Liftoff...
CTTCTGATGCGGCGGCGCCGCCCCACCAGCTGCGGTCGCTGGGCTGAAAGATCCACTTGCGCTGCTGCGTGTCCAGCGTGCTGCAACCCGCCATCAGGCCGCTGGCCGTGGCGGTGCCCAGCGCCACGGCCAGCAACCAGCGCCGCCAACGGCGTGGCCGGGTGGTGGAGCGCGTGCCGGGGTGGACGGTGGAACGGGCGGCGGAACGGGCGGTGGGGCGTGGCGCAGGCATCGGCTGCATCCTCGCACGCCCGGGGAAACCCGCGCCGACCGGGGCCCACCGGGCGGCGTGCATCTGCCGCGCCCATGGCGCCCCCGATTGATCCGGCGCCGCGTTTGTGTAGCCTCTGCGGGTGTGCGGCACGGCATTCGGGCCGCCACCTGGGCTGCCAGCCGTGCCGCCCGCGGGAGAGCATGCGATGAAACCTGTTTCCGAACTGCTGCGTCAGCGTGAAGGCACGCTGTGGCACGTCAACCCCGAAGACACCGTCTTCGCCGCGCTGCAGCTGCTGGCCGAGTACGAGGTCGGCGCGCTGATGGTGATGGACGGCGGCCGGCTGGTGGGCATGCTGTCCGAGCGCGACTACACGCGCAAGATCGCGCTGACCGGCCGCAGTTCACACGACACCCGCGTGGCGGACATCATGAGCACGGCGGTGGTCACCGTCACCCCCGGCACCGACACCCGCCGCTGCATGCAGCTGATGAGCCAGCACCGCATCCGTCACCTGCCGGTGCTGGACGGCAGCACGGTGATGGGCATGGTGTCGCTGCACGACCTGCTCGACGACCTGATCGCCGACCAGCAGGCCACCATTGAGCAGCTCGAGAACTACATCCAGTCGTGAGACCTGGGGCAAGGGTGACATGAACACCGGGCTGGCCCGCCGACGCGCCGCCGTTGGCGTTGTCGATGTCGTTGCAAATTTGGGCGAGGCCGGGGCGGCCGGGGGTGCAGGCTATGCTCGCGCCGCCATGGCCGAGCCTGTCCGCATCGACACCGCCGTGCAGCGCGACATGCTGCAGGTCGCGCTGCGCAACTCGGCCCGCAGTGTCTGGCTGCTGCTGGTGGCGGTGGGCTTCATCGCCTGGCTGGGTTGGCAGCATGGCCAGGCCGAGGCCGGCGCGGCGACGTTGGCGATCGGCGTGGCCGTCGCCGCCTGGCGCTGGCAGATGTCGCACCGCCACGCCAACGGTGTGCTGCTGAGCGAGGCCGAAATCGACGCCGTCGTGCGCGAGCTCGAGTTCAACTCCTTCGCCGTGGGCCTGATGTGGGTGGTGGCCACGGTCTTCATCTATCCGGCCCTGCAGGGCACCATGGCGACGGTGTACGTGGTCGTCGTCTGCGGCTCGGTGGCCACGGCGGCTTTCTTCATGTCGATGGCCGGGCGCTCGTTCGGCCTGCTGACATTGCTGCAGATGGGGTCGCTGGCGGCCGTGTGTGTGCTGCACCCGGTGGCCTATGCGCCTGTGCTGTCCGTGCTGGCCGTGGTCTACGGCCTGACCATGTGGCGTGCGACGCAGGAGTTCCGTGCCACCGCACTGCAATCGCTGCGCCACGGCATCGAGGCCGACCGGGCCAACGCATCGCTGCTGCGCGCCAAGGAGGCGGCCGAAGCCGCAAACCTGGCCAAGTCGCAGTTTCTGGCCACCATGAGCCACGAGACGCGCACGCCGCTGAACGGTGTGCTGGGCGCGCTGGACCTGCTGCGCGACACGCCGCTGGACCTGCGCCAGCGCCGCCTGGTGAAGACGGCGGCCGACAGCGGGCAGTTGCTGATGGGCATCCTCAACGATGTGCTGGACCATTCCCGCATCGAGGCCGGCAAATTGCAGCTGGTGGCACTGCCGATGTCGCTGCACTCGGTGGCGGCGGCATCGGCAGCGATGTTCCGCGCCGACGCCGAACGCCAGGACATCCAGGTCGTGCTCGACGTCGGTGAGGGCGTGCCCGATGGCGTGATGGGCGACGCGCCGCGCCTGCAGCAGGTGCTGCTGAACCTGTTGGGCAACGGCCTGAAGTTCACCGAGCGCGGCAGCGTCACACTGCGCCTGCGTGCCCTGACCGGCCGCACGGCCAGCCTGAGCCGCGTGCGCTTTGAGGTCATCGACACCGGCATCGGCATCCCGCAAGTGGCGCAGGCGCAGATCTTCCAGCCCTTTCACCAGGTGGACGGTACCCGTTCGCGGCTGCACGGCGGCATCGGGCTGGGGCTGTCGATCAGCCAGCGCATCGTCGAGGCCATGGGCGGGCAGGTGCAGGTGATCAGCCGCGCCGGCAGCGGGTCGACCTTTTTCTTCGAGCTCGACCTGCCCCTTGCCAGCACCGGCGTGCCGCGGCCCTTGAGCGATTCGGAGTTCGGCAGCCTGGGCGGGGACATGTCCTTGCACGGCACGGTGCTGCTGGTCGAGGACAACATGGTCAACCGCCTGATCGCGGTCGAGATGCTGAGGTCATTCGGCCTGGAAGTGATCGAGGCCGAGGACGGCGCCCAGGCCCTGACCCTGCTGGACCAGCAAAGCGTGGACCTGGTGCTGATGGACATCCACATGCCGGTGCTGGACGGCTATGCCGCCACCCAGAAGGCGCGCAAACGCGAGACCGCGCTGCGCCTGCCGCGCGTGCCCATCGTCGCGCTGACGGCCAACGCCTTCGAGGAAGATGCGCGCCGTTCGCTGGAAGTGGGCATGGACGCGCACCTGGCCAAGCCCTATTCACGCGTGCAGTTGCACAAGGTGTTGCAGCGCTGGCTGGCCTGAGGGGCCGGCTGTCGGGCCCGGAGGCTCAGGCGCCGGGTCCGCCTTCACTGGCGCTTTTGCCAGCGACTTTGCCAGCACTCTCGCCAGCGACTTCGCCAGCGCCGAGATCGGCCCCCAGCAGCGGCGGTTGCAGCAGGTCGGCGTCGACGTTCATCAGCAGGCTGGCCAGTTGCAGCGCGCGCCACAGCGGTTCGGGCATTTCCATGATGGCTTCGGGCGTGCGTGCATGCGCGATCCAGGCGGCCATCTGCCCGTGCTGCTCGGCCGAGATCAGGCTCCGACTCAACATCTCGTCCAGTGTCTTCACGGGGGGCTTTCGGGTCGCGGCAGGAAGGCGCCTACAGCGCCAGCCGGTGCGACTGCAGCACCAGCAGGCCCTCGAAGATCAGCGTCTCCACCGGCATCGCCGGCAGGTCGGTGATGGGGGCCAGCTTGACGGCCGCGCCGCCCGTCATCAGCAGCAGGGGCAGTTCGCCGCAGCGGGCCTGCAGGCGCCGGAACTGGCGCTCCATCGCGCCAGCGATGGCATTGCTGCCGCCGCTCATCAAGGCGTCGCTGGTGTGGGTCGGAAAGTCCACCACCTCGCCCGTGGGCACCTTCAGGCCGGCGGTGCCGAGTTCCAGCGCGCGCAGCATCAGGCCGAAGCCGGGCAGGATCAGGCCGCCCAGAAAGTGTCCGGCGGCGTCCAGCGCGTCGACCGTCACCGCCGTGCCCACCATCACCACCAGCGCCGGGCGCGGATTTGGGCCGGCGGCCAGTGCCAGCTGGCGCCCGCCGATCAGCGCCACCCAGCGGTCGGCGCCCAGTCGGTTGGGATGCTCGTAGCCGTTGACGACGCCGCCGGCACGGGTCACTGGCACGACCCAGTGCGGCTCCACGTCCCACAGCTCCAGTTGCTCCTCGACACGGCGGCGGATGGCCTCGCCTGCCACCTCGCAGCCCAGCATGCTGTGGGGCTCGGGCAAGTGGCGCCAATGCTGCTCGGCCAGTTCTTCGATCGCCTCCAGAAACACCGCGCCATGCTGCAGCAGCACGGCGCCAGGGTGGGGGCCGGCGTACAGCGCCCATTTGAGGCGCGTGTTGCCGATATCGATGGCCAGAAACGTCACGCCGCCGAGGTTAGCAGCGTCGGCGCTTCCGGTTCGTCGAACTGCAGCAGTGCATCCGCACCCAGCGCCGCCACCTCGCCCAGCACGATCACGGCCGGGCTGGCCAGGCCCTGCGCCACGACCGTGGCGGCCAGCGTGCCCAGCGTACAGCGTGCATGGCGCTGTTGCGGCGTGTGCGCGGCGCTGACCACAGCGGCGGGCATGTTGGCGCGCATGCCGGCGGCCATCACGCGCGCGGCCAGGTCGGCACAGCGCGCCACGCCCATGTAGATGACCAGGGTCAGCCCGCTGGCCACGAGCGCCGCCCAATCGGGTTCGCGCCCGCCTTCGCGTGCATGGCCGGTGATCAGGGCCACGCCGGGCGCATGCCGCCGGTCGGTCACCGGCACGCCGATCGCCGCCGGCCCGGCAATGCCGGCTGTCAGACCGGGCACGACCTCGACCGCGATGCCTGCGGCGCGCAGCGCATCGCACTCTTCGCCGCCGCGGCCGAAGACGAAGGGGTCGCCGCCCTTCAACCGCACGACGCGCGTGCCGGCCTTGGCCTCGCGCACCATCACGCCATGAATGAAGCGCTGGTCGGCCGAGGGGCAGCCGCCGCGCTTGCCCACCATCAGCACGCGGCAGTCTGGCGCCCGGTGCGCCAGCACCTCGGGGTCCACCAGGTCGTCGCACAGGATCAGCTGCGCCTGCGCGATGGCGCGCACCGCGCGCAGCGTCAGCAGGTCGGGGCTGCCGGGGCCGGCGCCCACCAGATGCACGGTGGGCGGGGCAGGCAGGCGGGCGCTATCGCTCATGCGGTCTCCAGGGCGGTGGCGGCCAAGCGGCGCAAGGTCGGCAGGCACGAGCCGCACGAGGTGCCGCATGGAAGGCGGGCTTGCAGCGTCGCCAGGCGTTCGTCTGCGCTGCCGCTGCAGCCCTGAAGCGCGGCCTCGATGTGGGCCTGGTCGACATCGAAGCAGGTGCAAACCTGGGGGCTGCGCGGCGCCTGCACCGTGGGCGGGCGCGCACTGGCGGCCAGCAGCCGCATGGCAGGACGCGGTGCGACCACGCCGTCCTGCAGCAATGCGCGCAGCCAGTCCTCGCCCACGGTGCTGCCCGCCAGCAGCACGGCGACCAGCCGGCCATCGGTGCCCAGGCGCAGCGCGCGGCGGTGGCTGCGCTGCGCGTCGTCATAGCGCAGCACCTCGGCGCCCTGCAGCGCAAACAGCGTCTCCACCCGCGCCAGCCATTCGGCCGGTGGTGCGCCGGCGTGCGCGCCCCGCAGCAGCAGGCCGCTGCGGGCGTCGGCCCGCGGGCGGCCGAAGGGCACCAGGCTGGCATGGTCCAGCGCCGCCCCCAGCGCGGCGGCGTCGCGCCGCAGCGCCGGTATCTCGTCGGCCGCGAACCAGCCCGCGGCCAGCAGCCGCCAGGGTTTGTCGGCGCGTTGGATGCGCACCGCGCAATGTTTCAGCTCGGGCTGGCGCGACGTGGCACAGCGCGCGCTGCTGGTCAGCGCGTTGACCCCCAGGCCGGTGTGGCCCGCCGGGCCGCCGGGCAGGAACTCACCACCCCAGTGCATGGCGATGAAGGCCTGCGCCGGCTTGAGGCCCGGGTCGGCCTGCACCGGCAGCAGCAGCTCGCCGCGGCGCGATGCCACCAGGGCCAGGTCCCCCTCGGCCAAGCGCAGCCGCACCAGGTCTTGCGGGTGCATTTGCAAGGCGGGCTCGGCCGCCTGACCGAACAGGCTGCCGACCTGGCCGGTGCGGCTGCCGGCATGCCAGTGGTCACGCAGTCGGCCCGTGATCAGGCTGAAGGGATGGCGTGCGTCGCGGCCCTCGGCCGGGCCGCCCGCCGCGTGGTCCACAAAGCGGGCACGGCCGTCGGGAGTGGCGAAGTTATGGTCGGTGTACAGACGCGCCTTGCCAGCGGTGGCGCCTGTGGGCAGCGGCCATTGCTGCGGTCCGTTGCGGTCGATCAGCGCCCAGCTCAGGCCCGTGATGTCGAGGTCGCGACCGCGTGTGGACTCGCGGTGTTCGTTCCACATCGCCTCGGGGCCGTCGACGTCGAAGCGCGCGCCAGACCTGTCCGGCAGCCGGGCCTGCAGCCGCCGCGCCAGGTCCAGCGCGATGTCCAGATCGGGACGCGCCTGTCCGGGTGGCGGCACCGCCGCGCGCACGCGGCTGATGCAGCGCTCGCTGTTGGTCACGGTGCCGTGCTTTTCGCCCCAGGCGGCTGCGGGCAGCAACAGGTCGGCATAGGCGGCTGTGGCGGTGTCGGCAAAGGCGTCCTGCACGACCACAAATTCGCAGCGCTGCAACGCCCGTCGCACCAGGGCCTGGTCGGGCAGGCTTTGCGCGGGGTTGGTGCAAACGATCCACAGCGCCTTGATTTGCCCTGCGGCCGCGGCTTCGAACATTTCCAGCGCCGCCAGCCCGGGCGTGGCGGGCAGGGCAGGCACTCCCCACAGGCGGGCGATCTCGTCGCGGTGTTCGGCATTGGCCGCGTCGCGATGGCCCGGCAGCACATGCGCCATCGCGCCCACTTCGCGCCCGCCCATCGCATTGGGCTGGCCAGTCAACGAAAACGGCCCGGCGCCGGGCTGTCCGATCTGCCCGCAGGCCAGGTGCAGGTTGATCAGTACGGCATTGTTGGCGGTGCCCTGGCGGCTCTGGTTCAGGCCCTGGCAGTACAGCGACAGGGTGGGACGCCGCGGCTCGCCGGCAGCGCCGTCCAGCCCCGCGAACCAGCGCGCTGCCTGCACGATGTCGTCGGGCCGCAGCCCTGTCAACTTGCCTGTGATGGCGGGCGTGAATTCACGCACCCGCGTCTTCAGCGCGCCGAAGCCGCTGGTGTGCGCGGCAATGAAGTCGTCGTCGCACCAGCCTTCCCACAGCATCAGGTGCAGCAGGCCGTGGCAGAGTGCGATGTCGGTGCCGGGCAGCAGTGCCAGGTGCATGTCGGCCATGGCGGCCGTCTCGGTGCGGCGCGGATCGACCACGACCATGCGCTGGCCCGGGTTGGCACGCTTGGCGTCCTCGATGCGCCGCACCAGCACCGGGTGGGCCCAGGCCGGGTTGGCACCGCTGACCCACAGCGTGTGCGCCAGCGCCAGGTCGTCGTAGCACGCTGGCGGCGCGTCGGCGCCCAGCGTGGCCTTGTAGCCGGCGGCGGCGCTGGCCATGCACAGGCGCGAGTTGGTGTCGACGTTGTTGGTGCCGATCAGCCCGCGGGCGATCTTGTTCAGCGCGTGGTATTCCTCGGTCAACAGCTGGCCCGACAGGTACAGGCCGACAGCGTCGGGGCCGTGGGTGGTGACGATTTCTGCAAAGCGACCTGCGGCGTGGTCCAGCGCCCGGTCCCAGTCCACCCCGGTGCGTTCGGCACCGCGATTCAGTCGCAGCATCGGCTGTCGCGCACGGGCATGCATTTGCACGGCGGCCGTGGCGGTCTGCGCCAGCGTCTGGCCCTTGCTGCACAGGCGGCCGAAGTTGGCCGGGTGATCGGGGTCGCCACGCACGCCAGTGATCTGCGTGCTGTCGTGCTCGATGATGACGCCGCAGCCGACGCCGCAGTACGGGCAGGTGGATCGGGTTTCGGCCACGGTGGCTTCAGCCGAGTGCGGCCGTGGACTGGAGCTCGGCCCGGTCCAGGTGCACCAGGCCAGCGTCCACTTTGACCGCGAAGCGCTGCGTGCAACCTTCGTCCGGCGCGCGCGCGCAGCCGTCGGGCAGGCCGATGGTCCAGTTGTGCAGTGGACACGCCACGCTGTCGCCGAAAACGATGCCCTGGCTCAGCGGGCCGCCCTGGTGCGGGCAACGGTCGAGCAGTGCAAACACGCGGTCGCCGTCGGTGCGGAACACGGCCACAGGCGCAGCGCCTTCGCGGGCCACGCGGCGGGAGCCCAGCATCGGGATCTCGTCGACGCGGCAGATGGGCGTCCAGTCGGCGCTGGCGTCGGGACTCGCGCTCATGCCGGGCTCCCTGCGGTCTCGATGTTCGCGACCGGCTGGAACTGCCGCAGGTCGACATGGGCCTTGGCGTGCTCGAACCAGGGGTCGGGCTCGCCGTCCAGCGCGAACTGCAGGCGTTCCCACAGGGCCTTGCGGTTGGCGGCGTCGTCCAGCACCCGCGCCTTGCAGTGCGCCATGCCGACACGGTTCAGGTAGTGCACGGTGCGCTCCAGGTACCAGCCGTCCTCTCGGTACAACTGCAGGAAGGCGCCGCTGACCTCCAGCACTTCCTCGGGTGTCTTCACCTTGCAGAAGAACTGCGCCACCTCGGTCTTGATGCCGCCGTTGCCGCCGACGTAGATCTCCCAGCCGCTGTCCACGCCGATCACGCCCACGTCCTTGATGCCCGACTCCGCACAGTTTCGCGGGCAGCCGCTGACGGCCAGCTTGACCTTGTGCGGGGCATACATGCGCCACAGCGCGCGCTCCAGGTCCTTGCCCATCTGCGTGCTGTCCTGGGTTCCGAAGCGGCACCAGTCGCTGCCGACACAGGTCTTCACGGTGCGCAGCGCCTTGGCGTAAGCGTGGCCGCTGGGCATGCCGATGTCGGCCCAGATGGCGGGCAGATCTTCCTTCTTCACCCCCAGCAAGTCGATGCGCTGGCCGCCGGTGACCTTCATCGTGCGCACGCCGTATTTGTCGGCGGCGTCGGCAATGCGGCGCAGTTCGGACGAGTTGGTCTCGCCGCCCCACATGCGCGGGATGACGCTGTAGGTGCCGTCCTTCTGGATGTTGGCGTGGCTGCGTTCGTTGATGAAGCGGCTCTGCGGGTCGTCCTGCGCCTCTTTCGGCCAGGTGCTCAGCAGGTAGTAGTTGATGGCCGGGCGGCAGCTGGCGCAGCCGTTGGGTGTGCGCCAGTCCAGGCCGCGCATCACTTCATCCACACTCAGCCAGTGCTGGGCCTTGATCGCGTCGCGAACGGCCTGGTGGCCATGCTCGGTGCAGCCGCAAATGGACTTTTTCTGGGGCGCGGCGCTGTAGTCGCCGCCGGCGGTGAACATCAGCAACTGCTCGACCAGACCAGTGCACGACCCGCAGGACGCGCTGGCCTTGGTGTGCTTGCGCACCTCGTCCAGCGTGAACAGGCCCTGGTCCCGGATGGCCTTGCAGATGCGACCCTTGCTGACGCCATTGCAGCCGCAGACCTCGTCGCTGTCGGCCATCGCCATGGCGCGGTTCTGGCCTTCGTGCCCGGTGTCGCCGAGATTGCTTTCGCCGAACATCAGCCGGTCGCGCAAAGCTGTCACGCTGCGGCCTTCGCGCATCAGCTTGAAGTACCAGCTGCCGTCCACGGTGTCGCCGTACAGGCAGGCGCCCACCAGCTTGTCGCCCTGCAGCACCAGCTTCTTGTAGACACCGCCGTTGGGCGCCGTGGGGTCGCTGAGCACGATGGCCTCGGTGCCCTCGCCGCCGGCGAAGTTGCCGGCGCTGAACAGGTCGATGCCCGTCACCTTCAGCTTGGTACTGACCTGGCTGCCGGTGTAGCGGCCGATGCCGAACTCCGCCAGGTGCGTGGCGCAGACCTTGGCCTGCTCGAACAGTGGCGCGACCAGGCCGTAGGCGATGCCGCGGTGCGCCGCACATTCGCCCACGGCGTAAATGCGCGGGTCGGTGATGGTTTGCAGCGTGTCGGTGACGACGATGCCGCCACGGCCTTCGTTGAAGCAGTGCAGGCCCATCTTCAGGGCCAGTTCGTTGTTCGGGCGGATGCCGGCGGCCATCACCACCAGTTCGGCCGCAATCTCGCTGCCGTCCTTGAACTGCACCGCCCGCACCCGGCCGCTGTCGTCCCCCAGCAGGGCCTGGGTCTGCGCACCGATGAGAAAGCGGATGCCGCGCTCTTGCAGCGAGGTCTGCAGCATCTTCCCCGCCACCTCATCGAGCTGTCGCTCCATCAGCCACGGCATGAGGTGCACCACGCTGACGTCCATGCCGCGCAGCATCAAGCCGTTGGCGGCTTCCAGACCCAGCAGGCCGCCGCCGATGACGACCGCATGCCGGTGCTTCGTAGCCGCGTCGATCATGGCCTCGGTGTCGGCGATGTCGCGGTAGCTGATCACGCCCTGCAGGCCCTTGCCGGGCACCGGCAGGATGAAGGGCTTGCTGCCGGTGGCCAGCAACAGGCGGTCGTAGTGCGCCTCGGTGCCGTCGTCGCTGCGCACCACACGTCGGCTGCGATGGACTTCAGTCACCGTGCAACCGGTATGCAGCGTGATGCCATGTTCGGCATACCAGGCGCGCGGGTTCAGCACGATCTGCTCCACCGTCTGCTCGCCGGCCAGCACGGGGCTCAGCAGGATGCGGTTGTAGTTGGGGTGCGGTTCGCTGCCGAAGACGGTGATGTCGTACAGCGTGGGCGCGATGCGGATCAGTTCTTCGACGGCGCGGATGCCGGCCATGCCGTTGCCGACCACCACCAGCTTCTGGCGTGGCAGGGCGGAGATGTCGTTCTTCATGTGAGGTCCTGTTTCAGGCCGATGTGGCCTCGACATGCGCCTGCTTGCGATACAGGAACTCCAGCACCGACTCGCGCGCCCCGAGATATCCAGCGTGGTGCGCCATCTCCAGGCGGGGGCGCAGGGCCTCGCGCAGCGGCGGCAGCGGCACCGCCATCACCTCGCCGATGGTGGCCGCCGGCCCGTTGGTCAACATCACGATGCGGTCGCTCAGCAGCACGGCCTCGTCCACGTCGTGGGTCACCATCAGCACGGTGGTGCCGGTGCGGGCCACGATCTTCATCAACTCGTCCTGCAGCCGCGCCCTTGTCAGCGCGTCCAGCGCGCCGAAGGGTTCGTCCATCAGCAGCATCTTGGGCTCCATCGCCAAAGCGCGCGCGATGCCCACGCGCTGCTTCATGCCGCCGCTGATCTCGCCCGGGGTCTTGTGCGCCGCATGCGCCAGGCCCACCAGGTCCAGCGCCGCCAGCGCTCGGTCCTTCAGCTGCTTGCGGCTTTCGGTGGCGGCAAAGACACGTTCGACCGCCAGGCCCACGTTGTCCTGGCAACTCAACCACGGCAGCAGCGAGTGGTTCTGGAACACCACACCGCGGTCGGGTCCGGCGCCCTTCAGCTCACGCCCGTCCAGCAGCATGACGCCGCTGGTGGGTGTGGTCAGCCCGGCCACCAGATTCAGCAGCGTGCTTTTGCCGCAGCCGCTGTGGCCGATCAGGGTCACGAACTCGCCCTTGGCAACGTCCAGCGAAATGTCGCGCAGCGCCAGGAAGGGGCCGCGCTTGGTCGGGAACACCATCCCGACGTCTTCGATGTGCAGCATGGGTCGCGTCATGGTGTGGTCCTCTCAGCGGTGTTCGAAGCGCCGCGCCAGCGCCATCAGCGCCAGTTCCAGCAGCAGGCCGACGATGCCGATGACGAAGATCGCCACCAGGATGTGCTTGACGTTCAGGTTGTTCCATTCGTCCCAGACCCAGAAGCCGATGCCGACGCCGCCGGTCAGCATCTCGGCGGCGACGATCACCAGCCAGGCCGTGCCCACGCTCAGGCGCACGCCGGTCAGCATGTAGGGCAGCACGGCGGGCAGCAGGATGCGCGTGGCGATGCGCCATTCGCTCAGGTTCAGCACCTTGGCCACATTCAGGTAGTCCTGCGGCACACGCTGCACACCCACCGCGGTGTTGATCACCATCGGCCAGATGCTGCAGATGAAGATGGTCCAGATGGCCGCCGGGTTGGCGGCCTCGAACACCAGCAGGCCGATCGGCAGCCAGGCCAGCGGCGAGACCGGTTTCAACAGGCTGATGATCGGGCTGAACATGCGGTTCAGCAGCGTGAAGCGGCCGATCGCGAAGCCCAGCGGAATGCCCACCAGTGCCGCCAGGCCGAAGCCCATGCCCACGCGCTGCAGGCTGAACAGCACGTTCCAGCCGATGCCCTGGTCGTTGGGGCCGTTGTCGTAGAAGGGGTCCTTGAACAGTTCCACCGCCGCCAGCCAGGTTTCCAGCGGGCCGGGGAAGCTTTGGCTGCCCTGCGTGAACAGCGACCACAGCCCGACCAGCAGCGCGATTCCGCACACGGGTGGCACCACATGGCCGCCGATGCCGTGCCAGTCGATGGGTGGTCGCTCTTGCCGGCGTGCCGGTGTCATGCGGGCGTCGACGGCGGCAGGTGCGGGTGATGCCGCTGGGGCGGCAGCACCTGACAGGTGCGCAAGGTTCGAATGGGCGAGAGGCTCGGCCCCGTCGCCTTTGCCCGCCAGAGGATTGTGAAAGACGGCACTGACCATGGCGTGCTGCCCCTCAGCTCGCGCTGGCGCGGATCTTGAAACCGTCGGCGTACTTCGCCGGGTTGCTGCCGTCCCAGACCACGCCGTCGATCAGCTTGCTGCTGCGCATGTCGCTCTTGGGCAGGCTGATCTTCATGGCGCTGGCCGCCTCGCGATACAGCGCCGTCTGGTTGATCTCCCTGGCCACCTTCAGATAGTCGGGGTGGTCCTTCAACAGGCCCCAGCGCTTGTGCTGGGTCAGGAACCACATGCCGTCGCTCAGGTAGGGGTAGTTGACGGCCCCGTCGCTGAAGAACTTCATGTGGTGGGGGTCGTCCCAGGTCTTGCCCAGGCCGTTCTGGTAGCGGCCCAGGATGCGCTGGTTGATGGCGTCGACGCCGGTGTTGACATAGGCGCGCTGCGCCAAGGTCTCGGCCATCTTCAACTTGTTGGCCAGGCTGGCATCGATCCAGCGGCTGGCCTCCAGCACCGCCATCATCACGGCGCGGGCGGTATTGGGGTTCTGCTTGACGAACTCGCCCGTCGTGCCCAGCGTCTTCTCGGGGTGGTCGCGCCAGATGTCCTGCGTCGTGTTGGCGGTGATGCCGATGCCGTCCATGATGGCGCGGTGGTTCCAGGGCTCGCCGACGCAGAAGCCGTCCATGTTGCCCACCCGCATGTTGGCCACCATCTGCGGCGGTGGCACGGTGATCAGCTTGGCGCCGGACAGCGGGTTGATGCCCGCCGCTGCCAGCCAGTAGTGAATCCACATCGCGTGTGTGCCGGTGGGGAAGGTGGCGGCGAAGGTGAATTCGCGCTTCTCCCTGGCCATCAACGCAGCCAGGCTGGGGCCGTCCACCGCGCCCTTGTCGGCCAGCGCCTTCGACAGCGTGATGGCCTGGCCGTTCTGGTTCAGGGACATCAGCACCGCCATGTCCTTCTTCGGCCCGCCAATGCCCAGATGCACGCCGTAGATCAGTCCGTACAGGACATGGGCCATGTCGAGCTCGCCGTTGACCAGCTTGTCGCGCACGCCGGCCCAGCTGGCTTCCTTGGTGGGGATGATCTTGACGCCGTACTTCTCGTCGAACTTCAGCACCGAGGCCATGACGACGCTGGCGCAGTCGGTCAGGGGGATGAAACCGATCTTCACTTCCTTCTTCTCGGGCGCATCGCTGCCGGCGGCCCAGGCCCGCGGCATGACGCTGGTGGTGGCCGCGCCCAACGCCAGCGCAGAGCCCTGGCGCAAGAAGTCGCGACGCGGTGCATGGGTCAGGTCCGGGGGCGTCTTCATGGTGGTGTCCTTTCGGTGCGTGGGCAGGGTGCTGTTGAAAGCGGTGCAGAAAAGCAAAAAGGCGTCGCGGCCTGCTGCACGCTGGTGCGTGCAATCGACCGGACGCCTTTGTCCGAAGTGCGCCTGAACCAATCAGGTGCGTGGGCGACGCCATTGCCGCCCTTCAATCAACAACATGCATTTGCCGTGCCAGGCCGGCGCGCCGATGGCGTCGATGGCTGGGCGCGGCAAGGTTCGCTGAGGCTCCGGGCTTCAGATCAATCCGGCGTCGCGCAGCCGGTGGGCCTCGATCACCTGCCGCGCCAGTTCGTGCAGGGGCAGCCCGCGGTCCATGGCTTGGCGGCGCAGACGTTGGTAGGCGGCGTCCTCGTCGATGCGCGCACTCTTCATCAGCAGGCCCTTGGCGCGTTCGACCAGCTTGCGTTCGTTCAGCGCCGCGCGCGCGGCTTCCAGTTCATCACCCAGCACCTGCAGACGCCGCGCCTGGGCCTGCACCAGGTCGAGCACCGAGCGCTCCAGCTGCGGGCCCAGGCCGGCCGGAGCGGCCACGCTGGCGGCCGCGGCCTGCTGCTGCAGCAGGCCCAGGCTGGCCTGCTCGTCGCGCAGTTCGCTGCGGGCGCTGGCGATGCGCGCCTCGCACAACTGGCGCAGACCGGTCGCCAGCAGGGCTTCGACTTCGCGCATGGCGTCGATGCGTGCGGTGCAGGTGTCGTACCAGACGGTGCTGTGGCTGCCGTCCACCGTGTCGCCACCCTGTCCCCAGGCGCTGCGCCGCAGCCGTTCAAGCGTGATCAGCGAAGCGGCGGCTTGGGTGTTGCCCCGCCAGGCCAGCACCACAGCCGGGTCGGCCAAATCGGCGAAGACCTGCAGGCAGCGGGCCTGCGACTCGATCAGGTGTTCCCAGTGCTGGCGCGTGGGGGCGTCGATGCGGCCAGACGCGAACACCGAGCCGCCGAAAGCCCGTTCCAGGCCGGCGAATTCCTTGCCCTGCATGAAGTTGAACATCGCCACCAACGCGCGCGAGACACCGGGGTCGCTGGCGCTGTCGGCAGCCTCGAACACCACCGCGAGCAGGCCATTGATCAGCCTGGCGAAGAGGGCTGTGGCCTCGGCCGGGAGCAGCTGTTGCGCGTCCACGCGCTGGCGCAGCGCAGGCAATCCCTCCAGTGCGTGCAGCACCACGGCGATGCGACCGAACAGCCGCGCCCCGTTGCGCACGCGGCCCGCCTGCAGGTCCAGCGCATCGAAGCGCTCGCGCATCTCGCTGCACGCGCTGTCGCATTGCGCGGCCTGGGCCAGCCGCTGGGCGCCGAAGAGGGCGCCCCGCGATGCCAGGAATACATTGCTCAGGCCGCGTTCCCGCTGCAAGGTGTGAATGAAGCGGGCAATCACGCCCACCAGTTCGCTGGTCAGCGCAAGTTGCTCAAGCTCGCTGATCTCGCCCTGACGGGCGGCCACGAGGAAGCTGAGGGCGGTTTTCATCGGTCAACAGCCTATCTGCAAGATCCGTGCCTTCGCGCCCTGCCCTCGGGTCATGCCAGCTGGCGCCTCGCGCGGCTTGGCGACACCGGCTGCGAACGACAGTGGCCGGGCACGTCACTTAAGATGGCCTTTGAAGCCGGCCGACTGCATGCGCCGGACCGCCGGAGACGCGCCATGACCGACCTGTCCGCCGAATACAAGGCCCTGGCCCAATATCGCCCCGCACACAAGGTGCGCTTCGTCACCGCGGCCAGCCTGTTCGACGGCCACGATGCGGCCATCAACATCATGCGGCGCATCCTGCAGGGCATGGGCGCCGAGGTCATCCACCTCGGGCACAACCGAAGCGTCGACGAGGTGGTGACGGCGGCACTGCAGGAAGACGTGCAGGGCATCGCCATCAGCAGCTACCAGGGCGGGCACGTCGAGTATTTCAAGTACATGGTCGACCTGCTGCGCCAACGCGGCGGCGCGAACATTCAGGTCTTCGGCGGCGGCGGCGGCGTCATCGTGGCGTCCGAGATCGACGAGCTGCAAAGCTACGGCGTGACGCGCATCTACAGCCCCGAGGACGGCCAGCGCATGGGCCTGGCCGGCATGATCGGCGAGATGCTGATGCGCAGCGACGTCGATCTGAGGTCGCATGCACCGAAGGACGTGGCCGCCCTGCAAGGCCATACCGACGCCGCATGGCGTGCGCTGGCCCAGGCCATCACGGCGCTGGAAAACGGCGCTGCCCCAGCGGCCTTCAAGACTGAACTGACCGAGGCTGCGGCCGCCAGCAAGGCGCCGGTGCTGGGCATCACCGGCACCGGGGGCGCGGGCAAGAGCAGCCTGACCGACGAGTTGATCCGCCGCATCCGCCTGGACCAGGGCGATGCGCTGCGCATCGCCGTCATCTCCATCGACCCCTCGCGCCGCAAGAGTGGCGGTGCGCTGCTGGGCGACCGCATCCGCATGAATGCGATCTCGCCGTGGTCGAGCGGTGCGCGTGTCTTCATGCGGTCTCTGGCCACGCGCGACTTCGGCAGCGAGATCAGCCGGGCGCTGCCCGACGTGCTGGCCGCGTGCAAGGCCGCCGGCTTCGACTTGATCGTGGTCGAAACCTCGGGCATCGGCCAGGGCGACGCCGCCATCGTGCCGCTGGTCGATGTGCCGATGTATGTCATGACGCCCGAGTTCGGCGCCGCCAGCCAGCTCGAGAAGATCGACATGCTGGACTTCGCGGCGATGGTCGCCATCAACAAGTTCGACCGCAAGGGCGCGCTAGACGCATTGCGCGATGTGGCCAAACAGGTGCAGCGCAACCGCGAAGCCTGGGGTGTGCCGACCGAACAGATGCCGGTGTTCGGCACGATGGCCAGCCGCTTCAACGACGACGGCGTGACGGCGCTGTACCAGGCCCTGGCCGCGCGCCTGGCCGAACTGGGCTTGCCATTGCAACCGGGCCGGCTGCCTGCGGTGGCCACGCGCCACAGCACGCAGCAGACACCCATCGTGCCCGGCGCACGCGTGCGCTACCTGGCCGACATCGCCGACATCGTGCGCGGCTACAAGCGGCGGGCCAGGGCGCAAAGCAGCCTGGCGCGCGAGGTGCAGCAACTGCAGTCCACGGCGCACATGCTGTCCACCGACAAGCCCGAGCGCCACCGCGCCGTCGAGGCCGTCAGCGACCTGGCGCAGGCGCGCCAGTTGTTGCTGGACCCCGCATCGCGCAAATTGCTGGCCATGTGGCCCGAAATGCAGCGCGCCTATGCCGGCGACGAGTACGTGGTGAAGATCCGCGACAAGGAGATCCGCACCGCGTTGACGCACACCACGCTGTCGGGCAGCAAGATCCGCAAGGTGGCGCTGCCGGGCTACGAATGCCACGGCGAACTTTTGAAGTGGCTGCTGCTGGACAACGTGCCCGGCAGCTTTCCGTTCACCGCCGGCACCTTTGCCTTCAAGCGCGAGGGCGAGGATCCGACGCGCATGTTTGCGGGCGAGGGCGATGCGTTCCGCACCAACCGACGCTTCAAGGTCGTCAGCGAGGGCATGGCGGCCAAGCGCCTGTCCACCGCCTTCGACAGCGTCACGCTGTACGGCAACAACCCCGACCGCCGGCCCGACATTTACGGCAAGGTGGGCAATTCGGGCGTCAGCATTGCCACGCTGGACGACATGAAGGTGCTGTATTCGGGCTTCGACCTGACGAACCCGGCCACCAGCGTCAGCATGACCATCAACGGCCCGGCGCCGACCATCCTGGCGATGTTCATGAACACCGCCATCGACCAGGGCCTGACCAAATTCCGCGTCGACAACGACCGCGAGCCCACCGACGACGAGGCGCAGAAGATCCGCGCCTGGAGCCTGGCCAATGTGCGCGGCACCGTGCAGGCCGACATCCTGAAAGAAGACCAGGGCCAGAACACCTGCATCTTCTCGACCGAATTCAGCCTGAAGGTGATGGGCGACATCGCCGAATGGTTTGTGCACCACGACGTGCGCAATTTCTACAGCGTGTCGATCTCGGGTTATCACATCGCCGAGGCCGGAGCCAACCCGATCAGCCAATTGGCCTTTACGCTGTCCAATGGCTTCACCTTTGTCGAGGCGTATCTGGCGCGTGGCATGCACATCGACGACTTCGCGCCCAACCTGAGCTTTTTCTTCAGCAACGGCATGGACCCGGAATACACCGTGCTGGGCCGCGTGGCGCGCCGCATCTGGGCCGTGGCGATGAAGGAGCGTTACGGCGCCAACGAACGCAGCCAGAAGCTGAAGTACCACGTGCAGACCAGCGGCCGCAGCCTGCACGCGCAGGAGATCCAGTTCAACGACATCCGCACGACCTTGCAGGCGCTGATTGCGGTCTACGACAACTGCAATTCACTGCACACGAATGCTTTCGACGAA
>Ga0105046_10007040_pt1 | contig 17753 bp, 16 predicted proteins | sample MAT03_FD_78385 | JGI IMG/M metagenome (GOLD analysis project Ga0105046, IMG submission 78385) | Freshwater microbial communities from Lake Fryxell liftoff mats and glacier meltwater in Antarctica - MAT-03 (megahit assembly) | ecosystem: Environmental > Aquatic > Freshwater > Ice > Liftoff...
ACGAATACTGTCGTTCGTCGACCGTGGCATCGGCACGCTTTCGCCGGCGACGATGTCGAAAATCGATTCCTGTTTGAAAGTGGCGCTTCAAATCGCATGAATGTGACTTCCACCCATCACGCTTGAGGTTGTTGGATTTGGATTTGCTCGGCGGCCCACGACCGATCATCGTCGGAAAGTTTCACATCCGGGTGCAACGCGGCACCGTAATCGACGCGGCTTTCCAATCGGCCTTGATCGAAGGCACGGAGGTAGGCCAATTGCAGATCGACGACGGTATCGCGGTCGTCCGCGGCGAGGGGGAGCCGGAACTTGGGGAGCCGTTTGCGGATCGATGCGGCGTAAATTTCGTAACGATCCGGGCTGACCCCGCGCGTGACCGTGATGGTGCCATCGTGTGTCGGGAGGCCGCTGCGGTCGAAATCGAGCAGGGGCTTCCCCTGCGTGACCAGATCGAACTCGGCGGTGCTGGCCCCTTCGAGTTGGGCCTGTTTCCGCGTGGCGAGGTAAGCGCTGCGGCCCGCCGCGGTGGTGCGGTTCGCCAAGCTCACCACTTCCATCAGCACCACGAGTTTCCCGCTGGCCCGGCTGCGAATTTCGAGGAATTCCTCTTCGTGTTCTTCGCGTTGGATCGAAGTGAAGAGCACCAATTCGGAAGAGTACTTGCGGGTGGCGATGCGCGCGCGGTAGCGATCGACCAAGCCCGGTAGCAAAATGTGGTACAGCGAAGCCAGCATGTGGTGCCGGAATTCGGGCCACACTGCCGGGTGTTCGAGATACGGATCCAATCCTGGGAAAGGGCTTGCCACGAGAACCTCCTGCAGAGCGGTAGGCGATTATACCGCACCGACGCCCGAAAATACCAGTGCCTAGATTGCGAACGTTCGCTCATATTTTGGGCACGGGCAGATTCGCGCTTGCGGAAACGCACCACCGGCGGTATTTGCACCCGCTCATATAATATCTACGGATGGATTGGCAATGATCGCCCGACCGAGGCCGATTGCAATCGTTGCGTTCGCCCTCGTGTACGCCGCCGGTTGTATGCCCCAAAGCTACAATTACGGGAGGTTCCGCGAACCCGGCAATGCCGAACGGCCGCCCAACGATGTCGTTTTCGGCGAGCCCGATTCCAAGCTCGATGCGCTTGCGAAAGTCGTCGAAACCCCGGGCCGCATTCTCCACCTCAGCACCGAAACACCTTCCCGGGAACTCACTCCGGAAACGGCGGAACGGCTCAACAATTACCTGCAACGGAACGAACTCGACGATCTGCACATCGAAATTCGGCACCACGATCCCGCCGGGCAATGGCGGCGGCTCCGCCAGAATTCCCGCATCTCGCCCCTGTGGCGCTACACCGCCGGGGCGATGAGCTTGATCGGCTACACGCTCTTTCCCGGCCGCGTTTGGGGAACCAATTGTTACAACCCCTATACGGATAGCCTCTCGATCAACTCGAACCGCCCGTTGGAACTCTTGCAGCAATCGGCAGTGGCGAAGGAGATTCGTCGCAAGCGTTGGCCCGGGCCCTACGCCGCGTTCACTTCGCTGCCGGGGTTGGCGTTGATCCGCCAAACCGAAGCCACCGGAGATGTTGTTGCCTACGCCCGCGCCGAAAACGATTGGGAAACCGAGAAACAGGCTTACCGCGAGCTTTACCCCCGTTTGGTGTCGCAAGGTACTTTCGGGATCGGCCCCACGGTGAGCGTGGCGTTCGGAGTCGTTTGGTGGGTTCGCCCCATTCTCAGTTTGGGTGGGGCCGTTCTCGGGCGTTCCTTGGGCTATGTGATGGAAAAGCGCCGAGAGCGCGAACGCTCGAAAGATTTGGAAAGTTCAACGCCGGTTCCCAGAGGGCAAGCGATCACTTCGCCAACTCCAGTTCGTAGCGCTTCTTCCCCATCTCCGTGGGGTAACTCCCCGTGATGCAGGCCCGGCAGAGCCGATCCGAGGTGACGCCGATGCTGCGGGCCACCGATTCCAGCGGCAGGTACATCAGGCTATCGGCACCCAGATCCGCGGCCATCGCCGCGAGTTCCGGCCGCGTCGGCTCGGCGCCTTTCATGAACTTCGGCGCGTACAGTTGTTTCACCGTGCTCATGTCGATGCCGTAGAAACAGGGGGCGATGATCGGCGGGCAGGCCACGCGCACATGGATTTCCTTCACGCCCCCGGCTTCCTTCAGGAAGCCCAACAGCGTCTTCAGCGTCGTGCTGCGTACGATCGAATCTTCGACGAGAATCACCCGTTTGCCCTCGAGCACCTCGCGCAGCGGCGTGAACTTCATCCGCACCTTTTCCACCCGGTTGCCGGCTTCGATGAACGTGCGGCCGACGTACCTGTTGCGGATCAGACCTTCCTGCACGCGCAGGTTGAGGTGGTAACCCATCGCGTCCGCGGCGGCCTTGCCCGTATCCGGCACGGGCACCACGATCGTATTGCCGTCGTTGAAATCGAAGAGGGCGCGTTCGCGTTCCATCTTGGCGAGTTCCTCGCCCAACCGCGAACGGGAAAGGTAGACGCTCTTTTCGTCGAGCGTGCTGGCCACGTTGGCGAAGTAGATCCACTCGAAGAAACAGTGGGCCGATTTGCGGGCCGGGGCGAAGCGGTGTTGCGTGAGCTGCCCGTTCTGGATTACCAGCATCTCGCCCGGCGGCAGGCTTTGAATATGTGGGAAGCCCATGTTCAACAGCGGCACGCTCTCGCTGGCGGCGGCGAACAGCGGCCCATCGGTGGCGAAGCAGAGCGGCCGCAATCCCAACGGGTCGCGCAGTACCACCATGTCGCCCATCGCATTGAGGAACACGAGGTTGTACGCGCCATCCAGTTTCTTCGCGATCTCCGTGAACACCTTCACGAGATCGGGCCGTTCCTGCCCTTCCAAAGCGTGGGCGATCAGGTGCTGGATGATCTCGGTATCGTTATCGCGGGTGAGGTGGTAGTGCTCGAGATCGAGCGCTTCCTGCTTCAACTGCTCGTAGTTGGCGAGGTTGCCGTTGAAGGCGAAGGAGAACCACTTCCATTTGCAACCGTGGCGGCGCTCGAACGGTTGGGCGTAACTGCGATTGGTCGGCCCGCAGGTGGCGTAGCGGGTGTGGCCGACCCCGGCGATCCCGGCGTGTTCGGCCATGATCGTTTCGTATTTGGGCCGGTTGGTCATCCGGAACGCTTCGGAGACGGTGCCGAGTTCCTTATAGGTTTCGAGGAGTTGTTCGCGATCCGGTTTGAACGAGCTCATACCCGCGGCGAGTTGCCCCCGATTCTGCAGATCGAGCAGCATCCTCGGCATCAGATCGGTCACGCGATCCGGTTTGCCGGGCCAAAGCGCGCTACTTTCACCGGTGGGCCGATAGTAGATCGCCGCGAGGCCGCACTCGTGTTTGAGTTCATCCATGTTCGGGGAGCGCCTTGGAATGATGTCGGAGGTATTTTACGGCGCTGGGCGAAAAGAGTAACCCGGATACGCAACGAGGCACCCGCGAACGGGTGCCTCGCTTGAAACCGCATTGGCGATTCGATCAAGCGATCATCTTATCGATGACCTTGCCTTCGCGGAACAGTTGGATGGGGCGACCCGTGGCGGTTTGCATTTCGGTGGTGTGGGGGATGCCCAACTGGCCGAAGATGGTGGCGCCGATGTCGTCCGGAGTGACGGGATCGGTGGCGGGTGCCATGCCCGAGGCGTCGGTCGTACCGTGGGCGTAACCGCGTTTCAGGCCGCCCCCGGCGAGTACGCAGGCCATGCTGCGTGCCCAGTGATCGCGACCGCCGTTCTTGTTGATCTTCGGCGTGCGGCCGAATTCGCCGGCGCACATTACGATGGTGCTATCCAGCATCCCGCGTTGATCGAGGTCGGCGATGAGCGCGGAAAGCGTTTCATCGATGGTGGGTACGAGCTTGGTCTTGTGGGCCTCGAAGGTTTTGCTGTGGGTATCCCAACCGCCGGTCCCGATGGTGACGAAGCGGACGCCCGCTTCGACCAACCTCCGTGCGGCGAGTGCGGGGGCGGCGAGGGCGTTCGTTCCGTACATCGCCCGCGTCGCGGTCGATTCGGCGTTCAAGGTGAATGCTTTCTTCACCTTATCCGAGCGGAGAATATCGAGCGCTTGTTTGTGGAAGGTATCGAGGCCGTCCACGAGTTCGTTGTTCTTATCGATGGTGCGGAACTTGTCGTCGAAGGATTTGAGCAGGTCATCGCGGCGGCCGAGTTCATCGAAGGAGAAGCCGTCGGGCAGGGTGATGCCACGGAGGCGGAAGGCGGCGCCCGCTTCCTTGGGATCCTTAGCTTCGCCCTTCACGCGGGCGCCGGCGCCCTCCACGAAGAACGGGCTGTAACTGGTGCCGAGGTACCCGGCCCCGCCGGCGGAACCGTTGCGGAGATCGGTGAAGCTCACATACGGCGGGATGCCGCTCGGGGTACTGAGCATTTTCGCCCCGAGCGAACCCATCGCCGGGTATTGCAACGCGGCGGTCGGCTTGTTGCCAGTTGTCATGAACACGGTGGCCGGGCCGTGGCTCGGAATCGTGTGGTAGAGGCTGCGAACCACGGAAACTTTATCGGCGATGGCGGCCATCTTCGGCAGCGTCTCGGCGAATTGGATGCCGGACACTTTCGTATCAATGTTTTTGAATTCGCCGCGGATGCCTTCCGGAGCTTCGGGTTTGTTGTCCCACATATCAATGGTAGCCGGGCCGCCGGAGAGCCACACAAGAATCACGCTCTTGGCTTTGGCTCCCTTCTTCTCGCCCAAGGATTCCTTGGCGGCCTTGGCCTCGGACGCGAGCACGGCGGGGAGGCTCAATCCGAGCATCCCGGCGGAGCCGATCTGCAGGAAATCGCGGCGGTGGAAGCCTTCGCAATCGGTTCTTTGAAACATGGTCAGCTCCGGTTTGGGGAAAGATTCAGTTGGGGTTGTTGATGCGCTGGTGGAATACCACGAGCATTTTCTTGACTTCAACGAGGGCGGCGTCGAGTTCAGCAATCCGCTCGGCGTCGGCGTACAACAGGTCTCGGCAAAGAATCAACTGGTATTCGAGTTCACTGCCAGACCGCAACGCGGCTTGTAGCGAACGCGAAAAATCTTGGTCGTTGGTCGCTCCGCAGCCTTGGGCAATCCCCGTGGGGATCGCGGTCGCGGATCGCCGCATTTGGATCGTCAGGCCGAATCGTTCCTCCGAAGGCAGGGCGGCGGTGAGGCGATAAATCTGAAGCACGAGTGCGTGGGCCTTTTCCCACACCTTGAGTTTGCGGAAATCCTGCATGATTCACTCGGGCCGTGGGTGAATAGTGGATGGTCGTTAGTGGGTAGTTTTTAGTTTCTAAGAACTCTCGACTTAACACTAACGACCAGTACTCAATCCTCCATCAATGATTGAGAATGAACTCTCTCGTATTAATCAACGCCCACAGCACCTCCTGCGCTCCGACGAGGCGGTTGCCTTCATCTTGGATGTACTTGATCGCGGTCGCCTTTTCCTTGTCGGAAGGCAAACGGGTCAGCGTGCCGAGGAACAATTCCTCCACCAACTTCTCATCCGTGATGGTTTTGTCTTTGGCGAGCGTACTCGGGCGGTTCGATGCCGAAGAGAGTTTCTTGCCGAGTACGGGATCGGTCATTCGGAAGAGCGTTTGCGGGAGCGCCGGTTCCCCGACCCGTTCGCAATCGCACGCGGTCGTCCGCGGCGGCCGACCGAAAATGCGGAGGACGTAGGCGAGGTTCGCGTTGGTCAACCGGCTGGCACCCACTTCCGTCATCTTGCGGCCGGCGGGGGCGTCCGCCGCGAAATCTTCTTCCACGCCGATTCCGGAGTTGAGCACGTCCACCACTTGCTCGGCCATCAGCGGGCGAACGTAGCTGCGGGCGAAGTTGTTTTTGTCGAACGTGTTGGTTTCGTTCGTGACCGATGAAAGTTGGTACGTTTTGCTGTTCAGCACGGCCCGTTCCAGAGCACGCACATCGAAACCGCTCTCCGCGAACCGGTTCGCCAGTAAATCGAGCAATCGGGCGTTCGTGGGTGGGTTGGCCACACTGAAATCATCGGCGGGATTCACCAAGCCGACGCCGTGGTAATGCGCCCACACGCGGTTGACGAAGCTCTTAGCGAAGTACGGGTTCTCCTTGGAGACCATCCATTCCCAGAGCGGCACTCGCGTATCGACCTTCGGAGTGTGTTTCAATTCCGGCCCGCCGAGCGCCTTCGCCGAGACGACGCGGTTCGTCATCGGAATCGGCTTCAACACCACCGCAGTCGGTTTGCCTGTCGAACCGTTGGCGGTCGTGGCGTAAAACATTTCTCGAACGACCGTTGTGTTGTTGTTCGGCTTCGCGTTTCCCTCTTTCCGCTTCGCATTCTCGGCATCGGCGAGTTTCTTCGATTCCGGGTTACTGAATTGGTTCGCGTTGAACACGATGGGAGCGAACACGTTGGCGAAGCCCCAATAATCGTCTTGGGTCCAGCGATCCGTGGGATGTTTGTGGCATTGGGCACATTCGAGGCGCACGCCGAGGAACGCTGCAGCGACTTTCTCGCCCCAGATTTCGATGCCCACCTGCTGCTGCCTCCGCCAGAAGAGATCGAGCGATTTCTTCTCGGGGTAGTCGCTTTCGAACCCCTTTTGCATTTGCTCGTCCGTCTTCTTGGCGAATTCCATCCATTGTTCGGGGGTCATCTCGTCCGCGCTGGTCGCAGTGAGGATGTTCCGAACGATTTGATCGTAGGGCACGTTCTCTTGGAAGCGCTTGCGGAGCCAATCGTGCCACATTTGGCTACGTTTGTTTTGAATGGCGCCGTTAGGTTGTTCGAGGGCGAGCGTGTTGTTACCGGTGATGTCGCTGAGTTTGGTGGCCCATACCGCGGCGTGCAGCGGATGCTTCAACAGTGCGTCGATCTTCTTTTCCCGCTTGTTGGCCGATTGATCCGCGAGGAACGCCCGGGCTTCGTCCGGCGTCGGCAAGACACCGATGGTGTCGATGGTTACCCGGCGGAGGAATTCGAGATCACCGCTCGGTGCCGAAGGAACCATGTTCAACAGTTTCAGCTTGGCGAAGACTTCGCGGTCGATCGGGTTGTCGGTAGCGATGGTGGGATACTTGAAACCGGCCGGGGAAGGCGACGGAACCAACACGCGGATGGCTCGAACGGTACCGCGGTAAAGCACCGTGAGGCCGGCATCGCCGGGTTGCCGGGCGTTGAGAACACCCAAAGGGGATACGGTGGCGATGGCGTCGTCGGTAATTTTGAAATCGCAGAACGGCGTGATGTCTTCTCGGGTGCCATCCGCGAAGGTGGCGGTGATCTTCAACTGCGTCGGCCGATCCGGTTTCATCACGGCGAAATCGGGAGGGCTGATAATGAGTTCTTGAATTTGCCCACTGCCCGGAGTGTGCTGACCGCCTTGGGCGATCCATTCGCGAAAGATGTTGTAGGTCCAAGTATCTTTGCCGAAGCGCATGCCGCCCTCGTGGGGCGTGCGGCCCGCACCTTTCAATAAGAGCAAGCTTTCATCGGGGTCTTGCAGGTTGATTCTGCGGCCGAGGTTATCGCGCCGCAACGCGGCCGCATCGAAATCGGGTTCATAACCGAAAAGGGAAAGTCGAAAGCCGTTCTTACCTTGGAAACTGCCGTGGCAGCCACCGGCATTGCAACCAGTTTTGGAGAGCAACCCCATCACATGCCGCTCAAAATCGACTTTCTCAATTTTTGTACCCGTAGGCAACTCGACTGCCGCAGCGTGCAGGATCGGGGAATGGGAAAGTGCCAGGGCCGCAATCGCGGCGCTTAACCATATGCGGTTCATGGCTTTACGTTCTGCAGGCGGAGGGAGAAGTTTCGGCGAGAGAATCGACCCGTGGGTAGATTCATCAATTTAACCAGCGAGTCTTGGCAAAGTTTCGCACCCATTGGGCGGATGGTCAAGTTTTTTCGAGAAATCGGCTCCGGAATCTTGCCGGGCGATACCGCAACTGATTCTCTTGAAAACAAGAAGTAGTAATCTTGTCGGCGCTCTTGCCGGGGGAAAACGGCGCTGCATAATGAGGAGTTCCTAAGTTTCATGCTGGGGTTTCCTGCGAGGGTAGCGCGGTGCGTCCGTGCGAGAGCCGCTAGAAACCGGAGGTTCCTTTCGTGCCCGACATCTTCTCCCTCAAAGTTTCCCCGCGTACCGATACCGGAACCCGCTCCGCCAAGAAGCTCCGCAAAACGGGCCTCATCCCGGGCATCGTGTACGGCCACAAAGAAACGCCCGTGCAAATCGCGGTGAATGCGAAGGAACTCGATCACGCGGTGCGCGTGCAACACGCACGAAGCATGGAAATCGACATTGATGGCAAGAAGTCGATCGTACTTATCCGCGAACTGCAATGGGACTACCTGGGCAGCGAGATGATCCACATCGACTTCCTGCGTGTCGATAAGACCGAACGCCGAAAAGTGACGGTGCCGGTCGAACTCCGCGGCACCCCCAAGAATACCGGGGGCGGCGCCCTCGAACAACCCCTGCACACGCTTCACATCGAATGCGCCGTGACGGCGATTCCCGAATACATCCGCGTCGACATCACGGCACTGACGCTGGGCGTGCCGATCCACGTGAGCGATCTGAAACTGCCCGAAGGCGTGACAGTACTCGATCCCCCCGAATCGGTCGTGGTGCAACTGAAACTGCCGGGCCAAGAAGAGGAAGCCCCGGTCGTCGGCGAAGCCGAACCCGAAGTGCTGACGGCGAAGAAGCCGAAGGAAGACGACGACAAGAAGTAATTCAGGCAGTGTTCAGAGATCAGTGTTCGGAGAAAACCCTTCTTCTGGCTCACTGAACACTGAACATTGAACACTTATGAAACTGATCGTCGGATTAGGCAACCCCGGCTCAAAGTACGCGGGAACCCGGCACAACATCGGCTACGAGGTGATCCATTACCTCGCCGCCGCTCCGGGGGTGGGTGGTTTCCGCAATCTGTTTCAATCGGCGGTGGCGGAGGTACTGGAAGCGGGCGAGAAGTTGCTGTTGATGAAGCCGGAAACCTTCATGAACCTCAGTGGCCGGGCGGTTCGCGGGGCGGTCGATTTCTACAAATTGACCACTGCCGATGTGATGGTGATTTGCGACGACATCAACCTGCCTCTCGGAAAACTGCGGGTTCGGGCCAACGGGAGCCACGGCGGGCAAAACGGCCTGCGGAACATCCAAGAAATCTTGGGAACCGATCAGTATCCGCGTTTGCGGATCGGGATCGGGCAACCGGGGCCGGGCGAGGCGATCGATTACGTTCTCGGCCGGTTCAAACCCGGGGAACGCGGGGCGGTCGATGATGCGGTTGCCAAGGCCGCCGCGAGCATCATGCTTTGGGTGCGGCAAGGTTTGCCCGCCTGTATGAATGCCGCCAACGGGGCGGATAAACCGCCCAAGCCGAAGAAGGATCGCCCCCCCGACATCGTCGGGGGGCTTTCGCCGAAGAAGGCGGATGCGAAGAACGAAAGCCCCCCGACATCGTCGGGGGCAGTTAGCAGTTAGATCGGTTGCTCCCCCTTCCGCGTCGGATGGGGGTCGGAGGGGATTTCCTCCCGAGCCACAGTAGCCACCGGCACCGCCGGATTACCCCGAGGATTGCAATGCCTGTCGAACTGTACGAAACCATGTTCCTCCTCGACGCGAATAAAGTTGCGTCCGAAGGGGAAACCCTCCGCAATACGCTGCACGCCACGCTCGAAAAGCACGGTGGCGAGATCGTGATCTCGCGCCCGTGGGACGATCGCAAGATCGCCTACAGCATTCGCCGGGCGGGCACGACCCACAAAAAGGGTTCATTCTACATCATCTATTACAAGATGGAATCGACCAAGCAGGGGCCGCTCGATACCGATCTCCGCTTGAACACCACCGATTACCTCCTCCGCTACCTGACCTCGCAGATCGATTACCGCTGGTCCGAAGCGATGCTCGACATCGCCAAGAACGATACGGCCCCCGGTTTCGCCCTGCGGATCATGCAAGACGATACCTCGCCGACCGACATGAACCCGTCGACCATCAACGATCCGGGTGCCATGGTCGATGCCGGTGGCCCGCCGCCGCGGGATGGTGGTCGCCGCCGCCGCGACGACGACGAAAAGCCGATGTAATTTTGCATTACGAAGCTTGCACTCCGCGCGGGAATGCGGTTTGATAGTTCCGAGTGTTCGCCACACTGCCTTCCGTTCACACTTACCCTAACCCCGGCGAGCGCTCCCAGAGGATCGAACATGGCGTTCTTGAACCGAGTGACGTTGATTGGCCGACTGACCGACAACCCGGAGCCGGCGCGGGTTTTGCCCAACAGTGGCAGCACCGTGGTGAAGTTCCGCTTCGCGGTCGGCCGCAGCAAGAAAAACCCGCAAACGGGCCAATGGGAGAACGATCCGAACCCGCTGTACATCGATTGCGAAGCGTTCTCCAAACCGGAATACCCCGGCCTCACGAACGTGATCTCGCAGTACTGCCAGAAGGGCAAAGAGATTTACATCGAAGGACGCCTGCAATACGATACTTGGGAAGACAAGAACAACCCCGGCCAGAAACGATCGAAGCATAAGGTCGTGGTCGAAGCCATTCAACTTCTCGGCGGAGCCGGCGGCGGGGAAGGTGGAGAAAGTGGCGGCAGTTTCAGTGGTGGCGGCGGCGGTGGAGGCGGCGGAAACCGTTTCCAACAGCGCCCGCAGCAAGCCCCGCCAGGAAATTCCAGCCCGCCCCCACGCATGGACGACGCCCCGGATCACGACGAAAACAATGGCGATATACCCTTTTAATTGAACGATTTCAAAATCCACCCGATGCGTCGGGTGGGTTCCCGAACACGAGAGAGTTCCGATGGCCAAGACCGCCACAAAATCGAAATCCGATTCCAAAGCCAAAAAGCCGAGCGGCCCGCCGCAACCGGCGCCCAAGCCCCGGAAGCGCAACCAAGTGAAGAAGGATGCTACGGGTAACCACATCCTAGTTCTCGTCGAAGACGTAGCGCACGTCGGCAAGATCGGCGACCAAGTGTCCGTGAAGCCGGGTTACGCCCGCAACTTCCTCATCCCCAACGGCAAGGCCGTGGTGCCCACGCCCCACGATCTCAAGTTGTTGGAACGCCATCAGATCAAGGTGACTAAGGCCCGCGAAGCCCGCCTCGCCGACCTCAAAGTGCTGGCCGAGCAGCTTTCCCGATTGCCGTCGCTCACGATCGAATCGCAGGCCAACGAAGACGGCCACCTGTACGGTTCCATCGGGCCGCACGAAATCTCGAAGACGCTGAAGGGCAAGAATCTGCAAGTCGAACACGACATGATCAAGATGGAGCACCACATCAAGGAAGCGAACACGCTCACGCCGATCAACTTGCAACTCGGTTACGGCATCGAGAGTTCGATCCAAGTGCTTGTGGTGGCCATGGCGCAAACCGCACCGAAGAAGTAATCGCTATTTTACAGCGACAAGCCCACCCGCTGCGGCGGGTGGGGTGGGGATAACCATCCTTCACCCCACCCGCTGCAGCGGGTGGGCTTTGCTTTTTCTAATCACTGTCCACTCACCACTGTCCACTCTGTAACGGTGGGTTTTTGACTTGACCGAACACTGAACACTCTGGCGGAAGCTGTCATGTCGGAAATGGTGAGCCAAGATCGCCTGCCGCCGCAGAGCCGCGATGCCGAGAAGGGCGTACTCGGCAGCGTGCTGCGCGATAACGTCGTACTCTCCGATATTCTCAACATCATTCGGCCCGAGAACTTTTACTTCGACGCCCATCAGAAAATTTTCCAAGCGATCATCGACCTGTACCAAGAGGGCAAGCCGGTCGATCTGGTGATCCTTTTCGAAGTGTTGAAGGCCCGCAAGCAGATCGAAGACGTCGGCGGGGCGCCGTACCTCGCCGAGCTTTGGGAGGCGGCCCCGACCGCCGCGAACGCCGAGTACTACTCCCGTATCGTGCGGGATAAAGCCGTGGTGCGGAACCTCATCCACACCAACACCGAACTGCTCCGCGACGCCTACGATGGCGTGATGAGCGCCGATGAACTCCTCGGGCAAGCCGAGCGCAAGATTCTGGAAATCGCCGAGAAGGGAACCACCGGGGAAACCAAAACCCTCGGCGAAGCGCTCACCGAAGCCTTCGATCGCCTCGACGCGAAAGCCGGTAAAGGCGACCTCAGTATCAGCGGCATCCCCACCGGGTTCGTCGATCTCGACGAAATGACCGCCGGGCTGCACAACAATGAACTGGTCATCGTCGCGGCCCGACCGTCCGTGGGGAAGACGGCCTTCGCGCTCAACATCGTGCGGCACGTGGTGGTCGAAGAGAAGGTGCCCGTTTTCTTCGTGAGCCTCGAACAGGCGAAGGTCGAACTCGCCGAGCGCTTGCTCTGCTGCCAAGCCCGCGTCGATAGCCACAAGGTGCGCAAGGGGCACCTCAGCTCGGACGAAATTCAAAAGTTGATCGTGGCGAACGACCAACTCCGCGGCAACGCCAAGGAAGGGCACGTCAAGCTGTTCATCGACGATTCCCCTTCCCAAACCATGCTGCGCATCGGCGCCAACGCCCGGCGATTGAAACTCCGCCACGATATCCGCCTCGTGGTGATCGACTATTTGCAATTGATCGAACCGGAAAATCGCCGCGATCCGCGGCAAGAACAAGTGGCGCAAATCAGCCGGCGTTTGAAGTTCCTCGCCCGCGAATTGAAAATTCCCGTGATCGCGCTCGCCCAAGTGAACCGGGCTTCGGAAGACCGCACCGACCACAAGCCCAGGCTTTCGGATTTGCGCGAATCGGGGAGTATCGAACAGGATGCCGATACCTGCATGATGCTCCACCGCCCCGGCAAGTTCGGCGGCGAAGAAGACAACCTCCTCGAAGTGATCATCGCGAAGCAGCGCAACGGCCCCACCGGCGATATGACGCTCACTTGGATCAGCCGATACATGCGCTTCGAAAACTACGCCGGGGATGTGGGCGGCGGCCCCGTGGGAATGTGAAAACTTGTCGGTGAGCCGGCTCGCGTCAGCATCCGGAGTTGCCTCACTTCAATTCTGCGGGGACGGCTTGCGGCATCAGACCGGGAACAGCACCCGGGAACGGAACAACGCCGTCACCGCCATCGATACCGCCGGGAAAGAACGGGTTGCCCGGCGTGGGCGGTACCGGTTTATCGGCATCCGGTCGCAACTTCTCGGCCCGCGCTTCGCTCGTCACAAAAAGCACATTGCTCATACGCACCACGCTGTACCCGGCCACCTCGGCGGCGAGCCGCACGGCGGTTTCCAACGGCACATCGTCCAACTTCAAGGTGAGCTTCTCATCCGACGCCTTCTTCGCAATCCGCGGATCAATCACGATGTTCGCGCCGCTTTCGTTCATCAACCCCTTGATGGCATCGGTGAATATCTTGCCGTCGGCATCCATGCTCACGCGCTGCCGCAGTTGGCGGATCGTGATTCCTTCGTCGGTGGAAATCACGATGCCGTTCGCCGTGACCCCGCAACGCAGATTCAACGGGGCGAATGCTTTCAAAATGGCGTCCTTCAACGGCATATCCTTGACATCCATTGTCACGGCGGGCGTGTTGATGTCCATGCCCATCATTTGAATCGTGCCGGTATCCAAGAGGATTTCCGCTTTCCCGAATTCCTTGAACAGTTCGACCGCCTCGGTGAGCGTCTTGTTCTCGGCCTTGATGGTCACGCGGTTATTGAGTGCCGCGCGGGCCTTCAAAATCGGGGAATCCCCTTCCCCCTTGGTAACGGGGATCGGTGCGGCACTCGCGGTGAATGCGGACAGCATTCCCGCGACGATTGCGGTCATGAGTGTGCGAGCATGGATCATTGCCTAACTCCGTGTGCCGGGGGAATCCCGTTGGTGAGAGTATACTCCGCCGGGGTCGTTTCAACATTCCCTCGATTTCGACTCACTTGACGCTCAAAAGCTTGTCTTCCTTCGGGAAGGTTTCCAACGTGAGGCCTTTGAATTGGACTTCTTGGGGAACCTTGTTCGAGTGCAGTTGCAAACCGATCGGCGCGGCTTGGATGGTTTCAGGTTTCGGATCGCGCCAATCGACGACGGCCGCACCGTTGATGGCCACGCGAACGCGGTTGCCTTGGGCGAGGATTTCCACGTCGTTCCAATCGTGTTGCTTCCCGACTTTCTTGGCCGGGGCCGCATCGACACCCAAGCCGTTGCGGCCGAACAGATCGTACATGCCGTAGCCCGAAGGGAACATCACGAGGTGGCCCTTGTAGGTGAACTCCGTCCGGTCGATTTTCGGATCCTTCACTTTGCCATCGGCCTTCGGGGAGACTTCCCCCCAGAATGCGATGCCGGAGTGCATTTCGGATTCGGCGAGCTTCGTGGCGAATGTCAAACGAAAATCGGTGTATTTGTCCTTGGTGAGCAAGTAGGTGCTGTAGGTAAGCGGCTTGTCGTTCTTGGCCACGATGATGCCGTCTTTCACGCTCCAAAGGTCGGGGTAACCTTCCCACCCGGCGAGCGATTTACCATCGAAGAGCTGAATCGTTACCGATTTGCCTTCCAATGGCTTCACGACCGGAGCTTCCACTTTGAGCGGAGCTTTCTTATCTTGGGCCGCGGCGAATCCCGCACAAAGCAGTACGGCGGAAAGGGTGAGCATACGCATAAGACGATTCTCGGGTGGAAGAGGGGCGAAAAAGAATTGTATTCGATATGCGACGGCAAATCACGCGCGGAATTCGCCGGGGTGCGCCAAAGTTTTCTGGCACCCAACCCCCCACCCGCCGTTCTCGCTGCGCTCGACCGACGACCTTCCCCACAAGTGGGGAGGTGAAGAGTGTGGCAGTGTTCGGTGCATCGTCATTGACCAATCAGACCCACCTCCCCCTTTGTGGGGGAGGTCGGCCGAACGAAGTTCGGACGGGAGGGGGTGTCTTGCCGGAAAGAATTGTCGTACCCTTCACCGATCGAATCGGTGCGTGTTTGCAGGATTTCGGGTATCCTTGGTTCTTCGGAGCGAGTCGCACGCACCGCTTTCTTTCCCCCGCCACGGAGTAACGCATGTTCAATCGATTGCTGATGCTATTTTTCTTCGGCCTGTCTCTGGTTCTATTTACCGGCGTGTCGGCCTCCGCCCAGGAAGCCCAGAACAAAATCCGCGTCATTCTCATCGACGGTCAGAACAACCACGATTGGCGAACGACTACGCCGATCATGAAAAAAGCCCTCGAAGATTGCGGCCGGTTCACGGTCGATGTTTCTTCCAATCTGAAACCGAACGACAAACCGGGCAGCATCGAGAAGACGGTGCCGTTCCCGCCCGATCTCGGAAACTACGACGTTCTTGTGAGCAACTACAACGGTGCCTCTTGGCCGGCGGAGTTCAACAAGTCGTTGGAAGCGAAATTGAAAGAGGGCAAAATCGCACTCGTGATCGTCCATGCCGCGAACAACGCATTCGGCAACTGGAACGAGTACAACCTGATGATCGGAATGGGTTGGCGCCCCGCGAACGCGGGGGAGCGATTGAAACTCGACGATTCCGGTAAGCCCGTGCGCGAAGCCAAAGGGGAAGGCCTCGCATCGGGGCACCGCACCAAGGGGGTGTGGAAAGTGACGATTCGAGACGGTGAGCACCCCATTACGAAGGGGATGCCCAACGAATGGATGCACACCACGGATGAACTCTACGACAACATGCGCGGCCCGATCCAAAATATCCACCTGTTGGCCACGGCCTATTCCACAGGAACGAAAGCGCACGAACCGATGATTTGGACGATCGATTACGGGAAAGGCCGCGTGTTCCACACACCGATGGGGCACGCTTCTGAAGCGATGCATTGCATCGGTTTCACCACCACGCTTCAACGCGGCACGGAATGGGCCGCCACCGGGAAAGTCACCGTGAAGATTCCCGCAGACTTCCCGACCGAAGAGAAAACCAGTTCCACAACGAAGTGAACGGAGGTTAAGAAGCGAACGCCCTTGCTTCGCGATCGAGAGGGCGATTCACTTTTTCTTCGCTACTCGGGGTTCGTCGTCAATTCACCCGCGAGCGGAATAGCCTTCGCGCTCAAGTCCTTGGTATTCCACACGCGGATTTTCCCGGTGAAATCGCCGACGAACACGCGGCCGCCATCGTGGGAGAACGCGACGCGGCTCGGGAGATCGCTGAAGCCTTCGAGCTTGGCGAGTTGGGTTCCGTTGCCGCTCCAAACGCGGGCCGTGTTATCGCGGCCGCACGATGCGAGCGCACCGGTTCGAGAATACTCAACGGAGAGCACGCCGGGAACTTTGGCTCTGCTGTTCGCTGCAGATTTTGAATCGGTTTGAGCGTTGATGGACTTGGTGGGGAAGCCGTCCTCGGCGTACCAAAGGATCACTTTACCATCCTCGCTCGAAGAAGCGAGCATTTGCGAGTCGGTTCGCCAGCTCAGTGCGGTGATGGAATCTTTGTGATCGCCGAGGGTAAAGGCGATGCCGCCGGTTTCGGTATCCCAGATGTAAGCCCCGCCGTTGCGGTCGCCGGTGGCAAGCATGGTGCCATCCGGGCTGAACTCCATGGCCGTGATCCAATCGGTGTGCTTCTTGATCTTGTGTTTGAGTTCGCCGGTGGCGGTATCGTAAACCTTGATGAGTTTGCCGGGGCCGCCGAGCGCCACGTATTTGTGGTTGGGGCTGACATCGGCCGCCATCACGGTATCGGCTTCGTCGCCGATCTCGGTGATTCGCTTGCCGGTCACCACATCCCAAATCACGACCTTACCCGAAGCGGCACCCCGACCACCCGCGGCCATCAACCATTTGCCGTTGCGGCTGAATTTCAGCACATACGGAATGCGTTCGGGGAACGGGAGCGTTCCGGCGAGCTTGAGAGTATCGCTGTTGTAGAGCAGTACCCGTTCGTGGCCAGACACGGCCAAGAGCGGCGCCCACGGGCTGGCGGCCATCGCGGTAACGGCGTGCGGCCGGGCGGTTTTGGCGAGCGCCACCCCGGCCCATTTCTCGGGCATCGGCGGCGGGCCATCCGGCTTGCCGATGGCGTTGGCCACGGGATCGATTTCGACTTTGCGGGAACTCGCCTTCGCGGCGCCCACGGCGGTTTCGGGCGCCCCGCCTTCGATCCACTTCTTCAACACGGCGAGATCCGCTTCCGGAATCTTGCCCCCTTTCGGGGGCATGTGCGGTTCGACTTCGTGGTTCGTCACCTTGAAAAGCAGGCTTTGGCCGGGGTTGCCGGGCTTGATCGCTTCGCCGCTGGCCCCGCCCGCGATGAGTGCGGCGTAACTGGAGACGTCCAAATCGGCCTTGGCTTTATCGGCGTTGTGGCAGTTCAAACAATGCGTTCGCAGGATCGGCAGAACGTGATCCTTGTACGTGATCGCCACGGGAGCCTGCGCTTGAGCTATCGTTGCGAAGGCGAGGAAGGCGAGGAAGCGCGGGATCATGGGTGATATTCCGGAAATTGTATTTTCAGTGAGCGGCGGGTGTCGGCCCGCCGAGTTTCACTCACACCTGGCAGGGTTGACACCAGCCGCTCGCAATGGTCGCATTAATGATTGAATGTGAACTCGGTCGAGTTCAACAAACCCCAGAGAATGTCGCCGTAGGCGGTGATCGCGGCGGACGCCTCGAACCGTTTGCGGGCCGCGGCCATCGTAACTTCGATGGCGGCGATCTGTTTATCCAAGGTTGCGGCTTCTTTGCCTTCCTTCGGAAGCTTGGCCCGGTCGGCCTTCAACGCGGCGAGGCGATCTTCGGTGCGTTTGA
>Ga0105046_10007044_pt1 | contig 17750 bp, 5 predicted proteins | sample MAT03_FD_78385 | JGI IMG/M metagenome (GOLD analysis project Ga0105046, IMG submission 78385) | Freshwater microbial communities from Lake Fryxell liftoff mats and glacier meltwater in Antarctica - MAT-03 (megahit assembly) | ecosystem: Environmental > Aquatic > Freshwater > Ice > Liftoff...
AGGCCAAGGCGACTGGCTAGGTCTTACCTCGTACGACTCTTTCATTCGCTACCTTTCTCCGGCTTGCGCCGACGCACCCCGGCCCCCTTTTACGCGACCGCACCTTGTCTGGCAATACGATTTAGTAAACAAAGTGAAGTAGAATCCATGGTATTTAAATTAGCGTATTGGTTACCGTGTCACTGGCACTAGGTAATTCTGTTAAGCGGCGGCATTCGATTCGTCTCGATCGGCTAGGTAGCTATTCCCGAGATTGTTAGAATAATCGTGGGTTACGCAGAGCAATGCAAGTCCGTGACCGATTAGTGAGCCAGCGACAAACATTATCGCTGGGAGAACAGACAACAATCCAAACGTGGCGGCGATTAGCATCGAACCCACGGAAATACTTGCCGACCTGAGCAGTTCTTTGCGAACGAGTCTTTTTAGACGCAGCGATTCGAACGCAGAGTGTAGGATCAGCTTTGGTTGAGCGGTGCGCGATTGAATCCGAGACATCATTTTTCTCCTTTGAAATATTTGGACTTGAATTAACTGTAGTAGCCACATGGCTGGGACGATCTGGAGTTTGAAATGGAGCGATCTTTCTACGTTCCGAAAAGAAAGGCAACTTCTGGTGGCGTGCTGTCAAGAAATTTCCAAATTTGGGCTAAAAGGTATCATTCGTATAAGCCAAGCTTCCGAGGGGCAGAAGTTGGTCCAGTCGTTGGATTCGTTGTTCTTCCAGCTTATGCTGTTCCACTTAATTTTTTGACCTCAACTCCAACTTCTCCCCTGCTGCTTTTGCTTCGGACAGGGTCTCGTCTCGGACATCCGATGGAATCTTATCGGCGATAGCTTGCAGTTGTTCGTAACTTGATTTGAGAAGTCGTGTGGCTTCGTCAATTTGTCCAAGTCCGAGGATTGTTGTTCCGAGTGTTGACTGGATGCGAGCCAGTCGCCAATCGTTGATCCCGGCCTTGGTCGCGAGATCGAGGGACTCGCGCGCGTACGGTTCCGCGGCTTGGAAGGCGTCGATTCGATTCAAAGCACGAGCAATGATGCGAAGACCGGCGGCAGCCATGTCGGGTTTGGCTTGATACAGTTCTCGTTGCTTCGCTGCAAACTCAGGGGCAGCTTGAACAATTTCGTTTGGTCGTTCCGCAAGTTGGTAGGTTTCGAACAAATCCTTGATCGCTCTGATGTCCCCCAGTTTCGATGGCAAAGAATAGTTTTCGATCGCTTCGTTCAATCGGTTCAGTTTGCGCAACACGCCCCCCAGAAATACACGTGCCTGTAGTACCTTGGGGTCATCTTCCGGATATGTTTTCCGCAATGCCTCGAAATCCTCGCGACGGAGTCGTTCGGCCTCATTTAATTTTCCTTGATTATTAAGTAAGATGGCCAAGCTTCTCACGATAGTAAGCGTATTTGGGTGCTCATTTCCCTGCACACTCCGACTAACTTCGAGTGCCTCTCGATAGAGGGGCTCTGCCTCGTCCGTCCTACCTTGATCCTTTAGGAAATCAGCCATGTTATAGATAGACATAAGCGTGGCAGGGTGTTCGTTTCCCAAGATTCGTCGATGTGCTTCGAGCGCCTCCTTTCCTAACGGTTCCGCGTCGCCAAACTTGCCTTGTTCCAGAAGAATGGCAGTCAAGTTTCCGACAAATTTTAGCGTAATTGGGTTATCCTTTTCCAGGTTGCGTCGGCTAGTTTCAAGTGCCTCACGACAAAGAGGTTCTGCATTGACCATCTTGCCTTGATTCTGCAGAAAACCAACCATGGTGAAGATCGCGTGGAGCGTTTCTGGGTGCTCGTTTCCCAAGATTCGTCGACTAGCTTCGAGTGCCTCCCGACAGAGGAATTCTGCCTCCACCATATTGCCTTGCGCCCGAAGAAAACCAGCCATGTTTGTAGTCGAAGCCAGCGTATCGAGGTGCTCATTTCCCAATATGCGCCGACGAGCTTCGAGAGCCTCCCGATAGAGGGGTTCCGCCTCGACGCTTCTTCCTTGATCATTTAGAACTACGCCCAAATTATTGATCGACGAAAGCGTAGCCGAGTGATCGTTTCCTAGTTCGCGTCTATGGATTCGCAAAGCCTCGGAGAACGATTTTTCTGCGATGGGTAATAATCCAATCTCCTTGGTTGTTCTTCCCAGAGTATGCAGCATCGTCGCAACAAAGAGAGGACGCGATTTGTACTTTTCCTGAATCGTCTTGTACGCAGTTTCGAAGATATTCTCTCGCAGTAGGGCTAACGAGAGATCGACAAAGTTGGCCTTGGACAAAGTTACGTCCAAAGCCGCCAATTGCTGGGCAATCTCTTCCCCCGAAAGCTTGCTTGAATCAAGCCGACTTTTGATCTGCTCAATCAAGGAAAGACGCAATCCAATTCCCATCTTGGGAACGTCGATGCCGGAGAGCTGCGATTGCTGAAACTCGGTCAATTCCTCAAGTTCAGCGACTCGCTCCTTGGTCTCCGACTCAGCCTTTTCGGCGCGGGCTAAGTTCTCTTCGGCGGTCTTGCGTTGCTTCGTTTCTTCTTCCTTGGCTGCAATGGCTTCACTGGCTGACTGCTGAGCCTTGGTCTTGGCGATCAGCGCGGCTGCGGTTTGAATGTTCGCTTCTCTCAGGCCTACCAAAGTGCCAACCAAACCTGCGACGAGCAGAAGGACTACGGCTGTCGCGGTAATCACGGGACCGCGATTCTTTTTCAGAAACTTTTGAATGCGATAGGCGGCCGAAGGAGGGCGAGCGGTCACCGGCTGGTCAGTTAAGTAGCGTTGGATGTCGGCTGCGAAGCCGCTGGCGGATTCATATCTTCGTGATCGTTCCTTTTCCAATGCCTTCATGACGATCCAATCGAGATCGCCTCGCAACTCTTGTTGCAACCGAGCTGGTTCGATCTGTCGACGCGCACTGATATCCGCGATTAAGTTACCGGAGGAACTGAGCCGTTCGCTTGGTCGCTGCGGATCTGTTTCACGAATCGTTTCGAGAATTTTCAACACGGCTACCTTCTTGAGCGTTTCTAGTTCGATGGGGGTCGAACCGGTTAGCAGCTCGTAGAGCAAGACTCCGAGCGAGTAAATGTCAGCTCGTGTATCGATGTCGAGTGCGACAAGCTCTGCTTGCTCGGGACTCATGTACTGCAACGTTCCGACGACTGCACCGAACTCGGTAAAAAGAGTCTTTTCGGTCAGCTTCGATTGCCGGTCGAGCGCTTTGGCGAGACCAAAGTCTATGACTTTCGCGAGGGGCTTGCCGTCGTGCACTGCGACCAGAATATTCGACGGCTTAAGATCGCGGTGAATGATCGCCTTTTGATGTGCGTGTTGCACTGCATTGCAAGCTTGAGTAAACAGCTGCAAACGCTCAGGCAAACCAAGGCGATGTTTGTCGCAATATTGAGTGATCGGGATACCCTGAACCAACTCCATGACGAAATAGGGTTCGCCGGTTTCGGTGGTACCACCATCAAAGATTCGAGCAATCGAAGCGTGGTCCATCAAGGCCAAGGCTTGCCGTTCGGCTTCGAAGCGAGCGGTGATCGGTTTCGTGTCTTTGCCCGTTTTGATTAGCTTGAGTGCGACGCGTCGCTTGACTGGTTCGGACTGTTCAGCCATCCAGACTTGGCCCATGCCCCCTTCACCGATGAGTTGAAGGAGTTTGTAACGACCAATGACGCGAGAACCCTTGGGCTGGATCAAGTTCGGCACCGCATCCGTAGTTTCTTGATCGTCTGAGTAGTTGACTGCGACTTTGCGCAGCTTACTCAGAAATGCATCACCGGTCAGACTGTTCAAACGAGCTTGTAGTTCTAATGATTGGGCCAACGCTTCGGCGACGCGCTCCGCTTCACTAGCATCAAGTTGTCCTCTGGCAAAATTGCGAAGCAGATCGTCATCAATCGGGAATGGATTTGGCATGGTTCTTGGTATTCATAATGTTCAGGCTGTTTTAAGATGAAATAAAAAGAGTCGTAGCGGTAACAGATTACCTAGACTTCTTCGGCTCCATGAGAATGGTGACAAGCGGTTCAACTTACTTTCGCCGCTTCCTTGCTGCCGGCTTGATTCCGAGATCGTATAGGTTGATGGCGTGGTCAAGCCCTCCTGTCGCTGCAAAATTACCGTCTAACGAGAAAGCGACCGCTTCGACTGACTCTGTATGATCCGTTTGTTTTGAGAGGATTTGTCCCGATTCGAAGTTCAACAAAATTGATGAATTGTCATTGTATCCCACTAGAGCCCAAGGATTGTCCTTGGGATGCAAGGCTAACTCGCGAGGCTTCGCGTCCACGGGCGCCCAAGTATTAAGCGTCGCGCCAGTCAATGTATCGAAAACACAAATCTTACCATCGTCCCCTGCCGACACCAAAAGTTTTCCGTTCGCGGTAAAGGAAAGGCTGCGCACGCTGGCGCTGTGCGACGCTTCTTGGGCAAGTGGGTTGAAAGTAAGTCCTCTATCGTCAATTCGATAGAATCGAATCCACCCACCTTTTCCTCCAACAGCAAGCAGAGGCTTGGTCGGATGAAAGTCTACAGCATACACCTCGCTTGGAATTCCAGGGGCGGTAAAGTTTATAAAGTCCTTAACGATTCCTCCCTTTGCTCCCAGTTTGCTTCCAAGTCGAACCAACTTTAGCTCGCTGTTAAGCGCTCCCATGGCCACAAAATTTCCATCGCGACTCAAGGACAAGCAAGAATATGACCAAGTAGCGCTAGCCGATCCCAATCCATAGGGTTCCTTTCGAATTTTTGTGAACAATTTTGCGGAGGCACCAAAGCCATTACCCCAATGCGTGGCGCCAGATGCGGCGAGCGCGTTTCCTTGTGGATCAAAGTCCAATGCTAGGACTCTGTCGCCGAGTCCAACTCGGTCCATTTCCCAATTGGCTACGTTTGGATTCGGAGGGATTCCTCGCTGGCAATCCCTTTGAATTGCCCCGAAGTTCCACCAAACTAGCTGTCCGTCCCTTCCTCCGGAGCAGAAACTTGTACCGTTAGGGTTGAACGCAATCGACTCTACGCCGCCACGATGTGCCTTCATGGAAACCATCAAACTGACATTCGGATCATCTCCTCGCAACTCTTCATGATTAATCGTGCATGCTGCAAGAAGTACAAGGAGGAATCGAAAACGGCAGATCACAAGCAACACTGAAATCAGTGTTGGATGATACAAGGGAAATTTGGTGAGTGTTTCGAAAACGGAGCGAGCGTTTAGAGACGTTCTGGATTGTATTTTGTTTGGTAACATGATTTGTTTCAATGAGTACAAGAGGGGTAACTGCAAATGGTTTTCGCTGGTGATATGTATGAAAGGCAGAACACGCATGTGACCTGTCAAGAATCCTCCATTTTTTTCGGATCAGCGTTAACGCGGGGATCCCGCAACTATTCGAGGTCAAAGCAATAGAACTAAATCGTCATGTTATTCGCTCCCCGAATTGACTTTAGACGCTTCAACAAATCTCCAACGGAAAATTAAATCCGACCTTTGTAAGCCTGCCTGCCTAGTCGCCCAAAGAAGGAATCTACCGAGCCGAGTCGCCGCCTTTCATTCTCAAAATCAACGGATGGAGATAGAGTTGAAACGGAAATGTCACGTACAAAACTGGAGTCAGAGCTCGATGACAATTGCTCCCCCTCGCCGGCCCCGGATGATCGGCCATTCAAGTAATTGATTACCGTTAGAACATCCAATGGCGAAACGGAATCGTCACCGTCGGTGTCAAGAAACTTACCGGTCCAAGGTAGTGTGAGCTGCCCACTCCCGAATGAGTTGAGATGGTTGATGATGACCAATACATCGAGGGGGCTGATGGTGTTGTCGCCATCGGCATCCAACGGGTTTACCGGGTTGAACCATGGGTGTAACACCTCGTCATCGGTCACTTCAAGTAGCTTCGTATCGGATTCGTATCCCGCCGCGATTGCTATAATACGAACTTGCTGGGGACCGTCGAATTCAACATCATTGATTGCGCTAATTTGAAATTGGATAGATTTTTCGCCCGCCAAAAACTTAACAGTTGCGGGAATTTTTACTTCAGTGCTGTCGTTTGTCGTTATCGATACCGTCAGTTCTGAAAGTAGGTCGATATCGCTTCGAGTCAACGTCGTCAACGCTTTTCCACCGCGTTCATCGATCACCGTTTTGTCTAGTGTGAGCACGAGTTGTTCGAAATCGGTCACTGTCATGGTCAATAGCCCGTCGACAAAGCCAACGGAACTGGCTTTGATTCGGACAGACTGGCTTCCATCCAAAATCGCATCATCCTTCGCGTTGACTTGGAACGTTACTGAGGCTTGGCCCGCGGGAATCTCGACGCGAGTTGGAACAGTGATCTCGGAAACATCGTTCACTGAAAGCTCAACAACCAACGGCAAGCTAGTATCTGCAACGCCTCGACTAACCGTTGCTGTCGTCTGCCCGCCACGTTCGGATATCACATCTGTTTCAGTCGTTATCACGAGCGGCTCGTAGTCGAGAATTTGAAGCGTCGACTGTGTGCCCTCATATCCGGCAGCTGCAACAGTGATACGAATTGTTCTAGTACCGTTCAAAACAAGATCATCGATAGAATTGATGGCAAATTGAACCGATTTCGCGTTGGCCGGAATAGTCACCGACTTCGGTAATCCAGCACTGATTCGATCGTCCACGTCGATCGAAACGTCAATAGGTAGATTTGTGTCTGAGTTGCTACGAGTGATAGTGCCGATCGTGGCGCCATCAAACTCGCTAATGGACAGATTTGCAAGCGCTAACGTAAGTGTTTCGTAGTCGTGTATTTCAAGGTCTTGTGATGCAGAAATGTAGCTCGGCGAGGTTGCCTGCACACGAACGATCTGCGTTCCGTCCAACAAGTTGTCATCTACGATGTTTGCAGCGAACGTGATCGAAGACGTACCAGCAGGAATGGTTATAGTCTCTGGCAATTCGAGTTGGCTCGGCAGACTGCTTTGGAGCTTAACAACGAGGCTGACGTTCGTTGGAGTGTTTCGACTAAGCTCGAATTGCGCGGTACCTGCATCCTCTCGCAGCACTAATTTTGACGTCTTAAGGAGCAGAATTGGTGATTCATCATCGATGACGGTAATCGACGCGGTAGCATTGATAAAGCCGGGCGCTTTCGCTGTCAGCGTGGCCAAGACATCACCTGCTGCAATACTGTCATTTCGAATTCCAATTTGGAAACTGGCTACGTCACTGCCGTCGGGAATGGTAATCGACTGTGGAATCTCAATCTTTCCCGCTTGATCACTCGAAAGTGAAACCGTAATCGCTCCTGTGGTCGAAGTATTGCGTCTCAGTAGGGCAGTGACGCTTGCCGCATTTTCCGATGCCGTTGGTTGAAGCTCAAAGCGCAATTCAGCCCTTTCATCATCGACCAACTCGAGTTGTCTAGTGACGGAGGGATGTCCCGTTGCGGATGCAGTCACTTCTACGATACGATTGTTTGTAGCGATACTGTCATCAATGGCCTTTGCCAAGAAGTTTGCGGATTTTTTGCCGGCGAGAATCGTTACAGTTTGAGGGAAATCGACATATCTCCTATCAGGTGACGTTAGACTGACTGCCAGATCGCTTGTCGTCGGAGTGTTGCGAAAAACAGTGCCAGTCGAAGTTCCACCGTTCTCAGGAATGGTGATCGGAGAAAAGAGCAAGTTCAATTCGACCTTTTCATCATCTACGACAAGAATTGCGGTTGAGGTTGAGGCGGTCGCGGAGGCGGCCAAGATCGTAACCAACTGGTCACCGTCGGCGACATCTTCGTCTACCGCGTTCAGCGCAAACTCAACAACATCTGAGTTGGCTTCGAACGTAACAGTTTGCGGAACGGTTGCTTGCAGGATGTCACTTGAGGACAATGAAACGGTCATTGTCTGTCCGAGCGGCGTATTACGGCGCAGGGTTCCAGTTGCGGTCCCATTCTTTTCCGAAATTGAACTCTTCGAGAAGGATAGCTCTAGTGGCGCTCCCTGTTCGTTGTTGGTCAGTTGAAATCGTGCAGTTAGATTCGACATTTCTGCCAATAGTACAAAACTGCCTGGGGTCAAGTTGGAAGTGAATTGAACAATGGACGCTTCACCGTTGGAATTGGTCGCTAAAGAAATTGTCCGAACACCAATAGCAAACGATCCGCTTGGTCCTGTTTCAGGAGCGATAAAGGTAACTATCCTTCCCAAAATAGGATTGCCAAACCGGTCTTCCAATCGAACGCGTAATGGCGCCACGAACACTCGTCCTGCTTTGGTAGATTGGACGCCACCCGAAGTAATACGCAAGTCTGCGGGCGATGCAGGCAAAACCGCGAGGGTCGCATTGACGAACTGAAACGTGTAGTTGTCCGATGATAGAGTTCCAAGAAATGCGTATATGATATAATTACCGGCCCTGTTTTCGGCTTCAGGCGCGACAGTCAGAGCAGGAGTACCGCGCACCACGCTTGCACTTTCCGAATTGACGAAGCCGCTCACTTGATAGGTTAACGCAGGAATGGCTTCGCCAGCCGTCTTTGATTTTGAATCGACAGTCACTTGCAAAATAGCTTTGCTTACGATTTGAGTAAACTCGGCGGAAACTTTCGCATCATATTTCTTGCCGTCGCCACTGTAGGCAACTGTCACTTTGCGATTACCAGCGACCAATATTGGTAGCGAGATAGCTGCTGATTGATTGACCAATGGAATTGGCGAACCGACAGCGACGCCATCGATTTTAAATTGAACAGTCCCGCTAGCATCCGGTCCGGAAGCAGCCAATGGTTTAACAGTCGTCGTAAACGTTACCGAGTTACCGTAGGCCATTCCGGATGTACGATTCGATTGAATCGCGATTGCCGTATCGCGAGGATTGGGAGTGGTATCACTTGCGGTCAGGACGTAGTTGCCAGTCGCTGTCGACGTCTGGGGAGCCGACACGATGACCGTATAGATGCCTTCGCTAGGTAGTACCGTGCTCGCAATGTTTGCTAGTGCGCCCAAACTCGACCCAAATGCACTTGCGATGGTATTGTTGTTCGGATCTAGCAATAGCACACGCGCAAAACCGAGTTGCGGTGCAACGGGGGCTGGTTGTTCGATCGAACCTGGATTCAGCCTGATGGAAACAGAACCGCCTGCGCGTGCGGAAAATGTCCATCTATCGAAATTGCCTTGTGCATCGATTTGGCCGGGTGTTGGGACGCCAAGCGTAAGCGGTCCACTATCTTCGAGGATCGGGGCAACTGATCCGTTGATGATCCTACCGCCTGCCTCAACGAGGATCGATCGCGCATACAAATGAAGTGAACTGAGAGAATTCAGATCAAGCGTTGCATTTGAGCGAACTATAAGCGCGTTGGTGTAAACCGCTTCTTTACCAATTCCTGACGCATTGTCGGAATCATCGATCAGTTTGACGTATCTATTGGCTGCTATCTCAATGGCTCCGAACAAGTAATTGTCCGGGTTGAATCCGGCTGCATTCAGTAAGAAGTCCCTACTTGGCGCTTCTAGAAATTGAGGGTTAGAAGCTGAGCTGTTACCCGCGAAAATCACTCGCCCGCTGGGCATAAATGCGTTCGGCGAACTTGATTCAACCAAAAGACTGCCAGTGGTTGAGTAGAGGCTTGACTCGGATAGCTCAAACGTTGCAGCGGGCGCAAGCTTTAGAGTTTGGGAAACGAACGCAGTCGCTCCACCGGTAAAGGAAAATGTATCGACTTCATTCAGTACCGCGTTAAGGCCGGCAAAACCAAGGTTAAATAAACTACCATTTTGGGAACGGATTCGAATAGTGCTTCCCGGAGCGAATTGGGGATCCACATGCGGAAAAGTTGAATCGGTAGCGTCCAAAACGCCTGTAGACGAGATGACCAACCGGCCACTGTTTGCGTAGTTTCCTGCAATGAAACGGAGTCCATCAACCGTTAGTGTTCCGTTTACGGAAAGTGTTGGGCGATTCGTTGCGTTACCAGCATAGAAATCGAGAATGGTACGCTTAAGAAAATTCGCATCTCCGTTAATGGTTAGGCCAACGTTACGGATTTGAACAGAAACATCGGGATCGACTATCAGCCTAGCGCTAGCCCCGACAACAAACTGCTCGAAGAACACATATTTTAGGTTCAAACTGGACAGTTTCCCTATTTTCCGAAGCGTCAACGTCTCTTGTGAAACGAGAGTCGCGGCCCAAAAATTGATGTCGTAAAAGCTCCGGTTATCGCTTCCACCGGAAACCGAAGAAAACATATCTATGGAAGTTGCGGGCAAATACAATGACGCATCAAAAACATTGTCTACAAAATCTTTGGCACCAATCTTCGCTCCAAGTTTCAGACTGATGGTTGGTCCATCAAATAGGCAGGATGTGGCTGTAAATTGTCCCCCGCTTTCTATCGTGATGGCTCCATTTGCATAGTTATTAGGAGTTTTTGTCGTGAATGTCGATGAATTCGCGGTCATTTTCCCCGTAACGAAAATTCCAGGTTGCTGGGGACTATAGTTTGGACGAAATGCGACGTTGGAACCCCGCCCAAAAATCGCTTCGCCCTCAATGTTCAGTCTGGAACCGATCATCACATAAATCCTAACTCCATTGTTAACGCGAAGCGTCGCGTTCCGTCCAACAGTAAAATCCTGATGGAAGCCATAGACTAGGTTTTCGGTGTTATCCTTTCCTATCTTGTTCAGACTTAGCTCTCCTGTCGATAAGGTGCCGTTCCAAATATAGATTTCCCGAAAGCTGCGATTGTCACTCCCACCAGAGGCAGCCGACAACTTGTCTATTGAGCTGGCTGCAATGAAAATAGATGTGTCAAAAAGATTGTTGACGAGATCCGTGGTTCCAATTAGCGCTCCCGGTTTAAAGGTTACAATTGGACTTGAGAACACGCTGCTTTTAGCAATCATTCTCCCACCACTTTCAATTGTGATCGCACCCGATTGAAAGTTGTTGCCTGTATTGGTCGTAAACGTTGATCGATCTGCAGTTAATGTTCCTTTAACAATTACTTTCGGCTGTTGCGGGTTGTAGTACGAATAGAAGACTATCTTAGATCCGACCGCTAGATTTGCGTTACCTTCCACCTGTACTATCCCGGCTGCCGGAATGGTTATTGAAGCGTAATCCCTGATCGACATCGTCGCGTCATAACCAATCGTCATTGAACCGATCGTTATGGTGCTACCTTGGACAATTAGATTCCCACGCGCGAAAACGCCACCGTTCAGCGTTCCTGCATCTATGGAGAAGCTACCATCGAGTTGAGCAATTCGCTCGAACTGCAATGTCCCACCGCTCATTCTGACCGACTCGTTGGTCGTTATGCTTTTGACCGAGGTGTTGCTGGTGATGGAAATCACCGGGCTACCGGCAAAGACAGGTATTTCAACGTCGTCGCCAGGACCTGGTACTCGCTTCAAGTCCCAGTCATTAGCAGTGTGCCATGACCCTCCATTGGGGTTTTGGTACTTTATCTGTGCCATCAATCGTCGTGATTCAAGCCGTTCGAAACCTAATTGCCTGCGCTTTTGTCGACGGGAATTGGAACTCATGATTCAGCCTCGTTTAAAATGCATCGTTGAATTGGCAATGGCTAAAGTAGTAGTCACGCAAATACGATTTTCTGTCGCGATTTTCGAAAGAACCATTTTGTTCCGAACATACCCGCTGAAACAATCGCCAATAGCAAGGCAGAGGATTGCTCGGGAACGGCCGTTATCTGAAAAGAACCAGCATTGCCAATTGTTGGCTGTAATCCTGCTGCACTCAAGGCATTGATTGTCGTAAACGTAATGTTGTAATTGCCAATAGCAAGTCCGTTCACATTGAAGCGAATGGTGGCTAGATTTCCGTCGCTTGCAGGAAAGAGTTGTTCCGAACTGAAGTCGAGGCTAAGTGACGCCAATTTGCTGTCTTCTGCGCTTCGAGAAAAACTTGAGACGACATCCAGATTGCCAAATCCAATCTGTCCGGCTTGATTGAAAGTACCGGGGGGGACTTCAAATACTCCAGCCGCAAGTCGTACGTCAACCGCCAAGGAGATTAGCCGGTCCGCTGCGTTTGAGCTTGCCAGGATGTTCAACGACTGCACACCGGAATTTTGAACAAACGATCCGGATTGGGCAGAAAGTACAATATCGCATTTTCCAACGCATGTAATCGCGTTAAAGACCGCTAAACACAGTAGGGCGGTCGCAAAAGAAGAATGTATAATTCTCACTAGTATCTCCATCAATGAACTTGAAAAGGACTGTCGGCTATTGGTCAAAGTGTTTTCTAGGTAGGATGGCAGGAATAACATCCTGCCACCCATCTGCGGCTATCTTGCAAAATACATCATCGACCAAGGCGGTGTTCTTGGTATTCGATGTGAGCAATGGACGCGTCATTGCATTCAACAATGGATTGCCAAAATCGCGATTGGGAACAGTTGCATTGGCTGTTAACAAGTGTTCATTCTTTTCCTCGCGGAAAGAGATCCCGCGAATCGCTTGGGCGATTGCATCCATTCCAGTTGGCCTGAATCCCAATTCAAACCCGGGTGCGGCCTTCGTTGAGTTGCCTGCGTTTATCGACTTCAACGCTCCCATGCTACGACCGGCAGCACCAGGAGCTGTAAATAGTCCTATCGTTGGATTGGTCTGATTCAGCCGAACAAACCCCGTGTCGATCGAATTGACGCGACCATCCTTGTTTACGTCATAGGTGTTCGTTACCCCAACTGAGTCGGGATTGGGTGACTGATTGTTCCGGACGAATCCAGTATCTATTGCATTTACGCGGACCTCGGTTGCAGTATTGCCAACATCCATGTCACCGACTGCACTGCCAAAGTAAAATACATCACCGCTTCGCAGCCAAGTGTTGTTGTTCGCCACCACACTGACTCGAAGCCATGTGTTGCGGATTGTGTTGGCTTCAAACTGAACTTTCACTCGCGTCGAGCCTGAGGAACCTTGGTTTGGAAGAACAGTTATCGTAGGCACGGCAGCTAGTGCAACGAATCCGTCAGGAGATATTGCGTTCCAAGTCGCAAACTGAAAGTTGGATGGCGCTAGAGCAATACCCGGTAGTCCGACCAAATCAACAATGAAACTGGTGAGTCCATTGACAAAGTTCGTGTAGTTCGCGAACGATGCAGTCTGGCCCGGCAACAGCGCTCGCTTGGTCGTGTCGAGCGCACCTTGCGAGCCAGCAGTTGTATCGAAAACGGTCCCGCCGTAGTAGACACTTCGGCCAGCGATGGTGCTATTTACGATCAATGTGCCACTTACGAACACAAACGAGTAATTGTTAGAAACCAGAGTACCTGTACTGACAGAAATTGCATAACTACCTGCGGTTCCAACCGCTTGGAAAGATGCCGACACCGCATGTATTCCAGCGACAGAGTTCCCAATATTGTCGCCTGCTATGAATCCGCTATAGTCGACAACAAACGACGGTAGTGCCTCACCCGCTAACTTGGCCGCGTTTTGTGCAGTCAGAGTAAGAGACGCTTTGTTGACTGTCTGCGTAAACGGGTTCGAGACACTATTGTCGAAAATACCACCGGTGCTGGTGTACTGTACGGTGACGATTCTCTGGCCTGCATTTAGTCTAGGCGCAACGATGCTGGCTGAACCGTTGACCAATGGGATCGGCGAACCAAAGTTGACGCCATCGATCAAGAATTGAACGTTTCCCGTCGGTGTGGGATTGGTTGCCAGCAAGGCTGTTACAGAGACCGTGAAGTCAACACTTTGGCCATACACTAGGCCCGACGGCTTGCTGGAAGTGATCGAGATCGTAGTGCCGCGAGGATCGACGACTTGAGTTTGCGAATGAGCGGTAACTGGAACAGGCTGACGTTGGCCCGTGTTGTCGATTGCGCTGCTGTAGAATCGATAGCTGTTTCCGAAAGCTCCTGCAAAAGTCGTCGATGTACTCGCAGTATTCGACAGTAGACGGCTGTAGGCTCCTCCATTGCGAGAAACGTATACATCGTAGCCAGCGATTCCCGAGCCACCCACATCGTCCGAACCCGACCACGAGACTGGAAAACTTGTGCTAGTTGATATGGCCGGCAACGCATTCACTACGCTGGAGGGCAATCCAGCGTCGATGGTGATGCGAGCTTGTTTGTTGAGATCGATTCCCTTCGATGCATCGAGTGGATCGACTTGATCGGTGGCGATAGCCAGTTGTCCATCGAAGGAAATCAATGCGATGTTTCGGATTTCGGTTCCAGTCGCTAAGCCTGCTTTGGGTCGGATGGTGTAGCTGACGTGCCCGAGACCGCGGCCTGTGCCATCTTCGGGAGGCAGAAATCCAATGAGTACTTCAGGAGGCAACTGAGTCGTCGGGTCGATGCTTTCGAAGAATGCGTATACTTGTCCGATGGCGGACAGAATCCCGGCTTCGATGAGTACGTCAAAAGTCTTGCCGTTGTATGTCATCGAACGGGTCGTTTGGTAGACTTGTTTGTTCGCAGGAATGGTGATCCGTTGATCGCCAAACCCAATTTCAGTGAGGCGAAATGTAGTCCAATCAAAATCAGTCGAAAGATTGTCCGTGATCGTTACATACTGAGCCGGAGCTGTTGCAGTGGAGTAGTTTTCGAAATCGATCCGGTAGGGAACAGAACCAGTTGACGCAACGAATGTTTGTGCGCCAAATCCCATCTCCGGGAGTTTTTGGTTTGGGTCAAAGGCAGTACGTACAAAGGCATGTGCGACACTTCCAACTATCCCCGCTGGACCTGAGAGTAGCATTCCGCCAGGGTCGGAGAAAAAATGACAAAGACCAGTGCAGTAGTTCATCGTTCCCCCGCATGATGCAAACTTATGATTGGAGGTCACTAGTTCTCCTGTTTCGTCATATGCACACTCGCTTTTTGGCTTAGCCCAACTTGGAGTTTGGACTTCTAAAATTACTTCATATCCGCAATGGAAGACCGTTCGTCCAAGCCAATGATGTCCGGGAGCACTATCGTAATTCCTCCATCCTGTAGGCAGGTTCCCCATATCCGGTTTCTTTGGCGGGCATAACAAGGGGGAATCAAAATCAAGGAAATTCGTTGGTGAATTAAACTGATTCTGAAAGCTCTTCGTAGCGACGCTTGTCGGAGAGGCTGTACTAGGAATGGTATAGTTACCGGTTTCGTTATTGAAAAACCGTCTTCCCAAAAATGTTTGACCGCTTGTTTCATTCGTCCAACCTCTTTGCCCACCAAATAAAGTGCGTACTTGGCTATCACCGCTCAAAAACAGAGTCTTTCCAAACGGTTCGTAGACTGCTTTGCTTCTCTCCGTTCCCGTTGAATCAAACATACCAACGGTTGATCCTAACCCGTCGAAATCAAAGTGAATACGAACTCCATTTGTTCGAATCTGAGCGACAAGCCCCAATCCGACGATTGACTTATATGAGTTAGGCTGCGCGGACACGTATTCACCAACAACAGTAGCCTTTCCAGGCAAATCTAGCAGGTACTCAGTTCGGATGCCATTCTCGATTTTCGCTGTCCGGTTACCGAAAAAATTGTACTCGTACTGAGTTAGCCCATTAGGACCGCTGACATTAGTTAGACGGCTTTGTTGATCGTATGAATATGTGTTGACACCGTCAAACACGATCTCTCCTGCGGAGTTATAGATTGGATTGACACTGCCAACTCTTGTGTACTGATTCAAGTTGTTCGAATTATAAAGCGTGGTGACTCCGTTCAGCAGTGTCCTTGTTCGACTCCCTACAGCATCGTAAAGGTATTGCAAGTCTTGATTTGCAATAACTGCAGTATTCAATGACGCAAACAAGGCACGCGTTAGTTGGCCAGTGGCGTCGTAAACGTAAGTCCACTTCCCGTCGAGGGTGTCCATACTCGTTCGACGCCCGCGTGAATCGTAGCTATATTCGAACTTGCTATTGAGTGTCGTCGCATTGCGCCAGTTTTTGAGACTGAGTAGTTGTCCAGCAGGGTCGTACTCGTAAGTGGTAAATGTCCCGTTCCCTTTATCGACGCGAGACAGTCGACCTGATGAGTCGTAACCATAGGTGACCAGAATCACGTTAGCAGTATCCCTTAGGCGATAGAGCCTTCCCGCTGCGTCGTATTCATACTTGGTGGCAAATCCGTCTTGATCGATCATCTGAATGCGACGTCCATATATGTCGTATGTATAGTCCAGATAACGACCGTTGGGATACGTGATGCGTTTCAGTCTGTCTCCGTCCACTGTCGGATTGTATGTGTACAAAGTGATCTCAGATCCATCGGTGACACGCATTAGATTGCTACGTGCATCATACTCAAAGATGATGGCCGCACTATCGGCAAACGTCTGGCGAGTTACTTGTCCCGCCGCGTTGTAGGTATAACTCAACGGTTGTCCGCGACGATTGGCCGATACCCCGGGAAGGCCCGTCAGTGTATAGTTGCTCAACCGTTCGACCGAACCGTTCGGATACACGGTGGTCAAGAAGTTTCCATTTGTATCATAGGTGTACTGCGTTCGATTTCCTTTGGCATCCGTGAACGATGTCATGCGTTTAAACGGATTGTCGTAGGCAAACGTAGTTTTATAACCGAGTTCGTTGGTGACACTGGAAATACTTCCACAAGTACACCAGGCATAGCTTTGGCTCTCGCCCGTAGGGCTGATCGTCCTTTTTAGCCTCAAGTCATCGTCAAAGTCATTGGAAGTGATGAAACCGAGCGGGTCGACCGCCTTTGCCAGTAGCCCATTGTGATCGAAGTACAATTGAGTCGTTCCGGCGGAATCGGCAACGGTCACCATTCCTGTGTCGTTGTAGGCGTAGTCGACGAATTGTGCATTCCCAGTCAGATAGCTCGCATCCAATCGGCCTCGAGAATCGTAGTCAAAAAACTGAGTTGTCCCACCGCGCTCAATCGAACGCAACGCATGTCTGTTTTGCACATTCCCCGCCGTTTCATACGCATAACGTGTGATTTTCCCATCGGCGGTCGTCACGGAGACCAAGTAAGAATTGGTGGGATCGTAGCCGTAAGTTGTCACGCGACCCGCACTGTCGGTCAATGTCGCGATTCGTCCAGTAGCATTGTAGGCAAACGACAGTATGGCACCGCTTGAGTGTGTCAAAGATATCATACGACCATTCGTATTGTACCCAACAGTAACACGATTGTTGTTTGTGTCCTTAACGTAGTCGATTTGTCCATCTTGTCGGAATCGAGTCAGACTTCCGTCAATGGCTCGTAGTTCGTAAACACCGATGGAAATGAGCGTGAGCTGTGCACTGTCACCAGTGCCTGAGAAGAAGCTCCCATTGCGAGCGTCTCGCACAAACGTTCGAGACGAGCCGCCATTGTCTACTGCCAATCCAACTCCATAGGTGAACGTACTGTTTATTCGCGTCTGCCAAGGAGAAAACCATCCTCGGCCGAAAGGTCCCGTTCCATAGCGACTTTGAATCGAACTGTCATAGCGACGAGCAAAGCTTAACGACAATCCAGGAGTGGGTATCGCCGAGTCAACCACCGAATCAAGAGTTCGAGCTATCGAATACCCAACCGCCTGTTGTACTTCAAAGTTCCACAAATCGTCGACGCTGGTCACGTTATCTCCCAGTGCTGCAAGATAGCGGGCATTTTGATTAAGCATTCGCACATAGTCGCCACTTGTTGCAAGGCCACTCGTGAGGTTTCCGTAGATTGCCCCCCACTGCTCGGAAGTTAGTGTCGGCGGCCGTAACTCTTCCCTTCGACTTGGCCAATCAAACGTACCTGCATCATTCTCCGTCCAATAG
>Ga0105046_10007046_pt1 | contig 17747 bp, 15 predicted proteins | sample MAT03_FD_78385 | JGI IMG/M metagenome (GOLD analysis project Ga0105046, IMG submission 78385) | Freshwater microbial communities from Lake Fryxell liftoff mats and glacier meltwater in Antarctica - MAT-03 (megahit assembly) | ecosystem: Environmental > Aquatic > Freshwater > Ice > Liftoff...
GAAATTATCTAATACTTTTCTCCTACTCTTCCCTACTGCGGGTGTAGTTCAATGGTAGAACGGCAGCCTTCCAAGCTGCATACGTGAGTTCGATTCTCATCACCCGCTCCATTTTCTCCTAGGGATCCACTCCAAGTGAGATGACCTAAATGTATTAAACTCACGTGTGCGTATCTGAGGATTGGATTTTTTGTAAGAACCCAAGGAGTAAATTTTCACCTTACAAAATAGACTTCTCTGTAAGGTGGCAGTAATGTAGGTAGGTGATTGTGACATTGACCAGTAAAAGGTAAGTGACTCTCGGGAAAAAGGTTTGTGAGGAATTGCGTCTTGAACCCGGCTCCCGTTTAGAAATCTATCGGGTCAAGGAGGATCAAGATTACCGTATACGTCCTTTGCGACTTCCGAAGTCAAAGCTCGCCCCTCTTAAAAATAAAATTCAGAAGAACCTTCCCGCATTCAATCTCCCACAATTCAGGGAATCGCCTAAAGACCATAAAAAACTACGGTCTTGATTTAGAAATCTTTGTTAGTGAGGTCTATTTAGCCTTATCATCAATGCCTTCGGCAGGAAGTTTGATTAACGCTTGAGAGTTTCTGTTTGTTTCTCCATTAACCCCACAAACTTTCGATGGGCGATGGGCATGGGGAGGTGGGGCAATTTGCGCGTGGGGGTGAGGTGCCAGTTGCTTCTGGGCAAAGGCTGGCGGGGGGTCTCGTCTTTGGGCGGGGTGGGTTCGAGAAAGGTCAGGTTGATTTTATATTTGGTAAAGGTATAGGGGATTTGCGTAATTTGTTTAGCAGGGCCGATTTGGTCTTTGTCCATTACGGGAAAACGCCAGAAACCTTTGAACTTCGTTCCTGTGTCGATTTTCTCGAGGTACACTTTATTGCCGCAACGTATGACGACGGCAAATTCCTCGCGTTTCACCAGCACGGTTTTTGTGGTCAGGGGGATCGTAACGGTAAGTTTCCGGGCGAATGCCGCGCAATTTGCACGGACAGGGCAGATGCCGCATTTTGGTAGGGTAGGGGTACAGACCAGTGCGCCGAGTTCCATCAGGGCCTCATTCCAATCGCCGCAATTTGCGCGGGGGAGGATGTCTTGGGCAAATTCCCAAAGGTGCTTGAGGGTGGCGGGTTTTTTAATGTCTTCTTCCAGGGCGGTCCACCGGGCGAAAACACGGGCGACATTACCATCGACCAAGGGGACCCGCTGTCCGAGTGCGATGGAGCAAATGGCTCCGGCGGTGTAACGCCCGATACCGGGCAGGGCCAGGACATCTTCGAAGGGTTCGGGGAATCGCCCCCCGTGATTTGAAACAATTTGCCCTGCGGCCTTGAGCAAATTGCGCGCACGGGAGTAATAACCTAGCCCCTCCCAGAGCTTGAGGACTTTGGATTCGGGGCAATTTGCGAGGGATAGGATCGTGGGAAGTGCGGCCAGCCAGCGGCGGTAATAATCAATCACAGTCGTGACAGTGGTCTGCTGGAGCATGATTTCGGACACCCAGACACGGTAAGGATTACGGCCTTTGCGCCAAGGTAAGTCTCGTTTATTGAGACGGAACCAGTCGAGTAAATCGCGCTGAATGCGACCTTTATTATCCAAAACGGCTGAGGCAATCTTTTTTTTCATGTTTAAGCGCAGGATTTTCCTGATTAGGTTACTGACTGTAACGGAAATAACTGGCTTTCACAAATGGTCTTCAACGGAAAAAACCGGACAAAAGCAAAATGCGGGAAAATGAAGCCTATTATTGACAATTGTTCCTGCATTCGGGAGAGTGCGGGGCTCTTTAAACTATTAAGATACAGGTAAATTATGGCAAAACTATCGATTCGTGACTTGGACTTGCGCGGTAAGCGCGTATTTGTGCGTGTGGACTATAACGTTCCCCTCGACGACAACGGTGTGATTTCAGACGACACCCGCATCAAAGAAACTCTACCCACCTTGGATTACCTCTACCAACATGGTGCCAAAGTCATTCTCGCCGCTCATTTGGGCCGTCCAAAAGGCAAGCGCGATGAAAAATACAGCCTGCGTAATGTCGCAAAAAAACTCTCCGACATCGTTTGTCGTCCCGTCGCTTTTGTCGATGATTGTATCGGTGAAAAGGTCGAAAAGACAGTCTCGGTCATGCAGCCCGGTGATACTTTGCTTCTTGAAAATGTCCGATTCTACGGCGAAGAAGAAACCAATGATCCAGAATTCTCAAAGAAATTGGCAAAAATAGCTGATTATTATGTGAATGACGCTTTTGGTGCCGCTCATCGCGCCCATGCTTCCACAGAAGGAATCGCACACCATGTCGAAAAAGCCGCCATGGGACTCTTAATGGAAAAGGAACTTAAATATCTCGGTGATGAACTCTCAAATCCCGATAGTCCTTTCATCGTGATCCTCGGGGGAGCTAAAGTTTCTGATAAGATCACCGTCATCGACGCACTCCTCGAAAAAGCCAATACGATCCTAATCGGTGGGGCCATGGCCTATACCTTTAAGTACGCTCTCGGTGAGGAAGTCGGTAAATCACTGTGTGAACGCGACAAAAAAGATGTCGCCCTCGCTGCCCTTGAAAAAGCTAAGGCTAAAGGTGTAAAATTCCTGCTGCCAGTCGATACCTTGATTACCCAAGAATTCAAAGCAGGTGCCGCGACCCAGATATCCAAACCCGGTGAAGGGATTCCTGCCGAATGGGAAGGGGTCGATATCGGGCCTGAAACCGTTAAACTCTACGCGGCGGAAATCGCCCAGTCCAAAACTATCCTTTGGAATGGACCCATGGGTGTGTTTGAAATCGCGGATTTCGCCAAAGGAACATTCGCTATCGCCCAAGCCATCGCCGATAATAAAAACTGCAAATCCATTATTGGCGGCGGGGATTCTGTTAAAGCCGTGAAAAAAGCGAAGCTCAAAGACAAAATGACTTTTGTCTCCACGGGCGGCGGGGCTTCTCTGGAATTCCTCGAAGGAAAAGTCCTCCCCGGTATCAGCTCATTAACTGAAAAATAATCCGAAAATTTCAAGAGAATAAAGATATGTCCAGAAAAAAAATCATCGCTGCAAATTGGAAAATGAATAAAACCAGCACGGAAGCAAAGGCTTTCATGCAGGCTTTCAAAACTGAACTCGGGGCCTTTGATGGTGCTGAAGCGGTCATTGTTCCTTCCTTCGTCTCGATTGCTACTGTGGCCACCGAGATCGCGGGAGCAAAAAATATCCAAGTCGGTGCCCAAAATGTTTACTGGGAAAAATCAGGTGCCTTCACAGCCGAGATATCCACAGACATGCTTAAAGACCTCGGAGTCACCTATGTCGTCATCGGGCATTCGGAACGTCGCCAGTTTTTTGGTGAAACCAATGAAACCGTCAATAAACGCATTAAGGCAGCTTTGGCCGCCGGATTACGCCCGATTTTCTGTATCGGTGAGACATTGACTGAACGTGAGGCGGGTAGACTCGTCGAGGTGATCACCTCCCAAGTCAAAGAAGGCCTAGCTAATATCACGGGCGAAGAAATTACTGAGTTAGTACTGGCTTATGAACCCGTTTGGGCGATCGGAACCGGCAAGGTCGCCACTCCCGAGCAGGCCCAAGAGGTGCATGCCCTGATCCGCAAGACTCTGGCAGAAATGTACGGAGAAAAGCTTGCAGGACAATTACGAATCCAATATGGTGGCAGTGTGAAGGCTGCAAACGCCAAAGAGCTTCTCCATCAAGAAGATATTGATGGGGCTTTGGTGGGTGGTGCCAGTCTCGATCCCCGCGAATTTGCTTTGATTGTCAAAGCTGCGGTTAAATGATATAAAGGAAAATTATGATGAATTTGGCAATGATGGGTTTTTTTAAAGAGTATGCGAATATCTTTATCGGGATATTAATGGTGCTAAATTTCTTTGTCTGCCTGCTTTTGATCGTGACGGTATTGATGCAACGGTCAAAGAATGAAGGTCTCGGAGCGACTTTCGGTGGAGGCACCATGGATACGGCATTTGGTGCGGATACGACCAATGTCCTGAAGAAATTCACACTTTGGCTGACTGTTGCCTTTTTCCTGCTCAGCATTGCATTGAGCTGGTTCTTTGCCCATCGCCCCTCAGGCGGGCTGACAAAGAGCACTTTGGAGAAGGTGGCGGAGCAAGTGGATAAAAATGCAGTTACCCCTGTGAATGTCCCCAGTACAAACGTCCCTGTAGCCACAGTGACAAATGCCCCGGCTGCTACCCCACCAGCACCTACCAAGACCAATCCTTAATTTCACTGATAAACTTGAGTTTCAGACAAACGACATCGGTAAACCTTATCCTAAAGGGCTCCGGTGTCGTTTTTTTATTATTTCTCTTTGGTTTATCTTCCGGATGTTTCCGGCAAAAAGAAAAAGCGGATTTTGTCTTTATTAACGGGGTAGAACCGGAATCCCTTGATCCGGCGATTATTACGGCTCAAGCCGACGGGCGCATAGTGACCTCCCTTTTCGAAGGACTCACCGCCCGGAATGAAAAGGGCGAGATTATTCCTGGGGTAGCTGAGAGCTGGGAGATATCCCCTGACGGGAAGACTTATACATTCCACCTCCGCAAAAATGCAAAGTGGAGTAATGGGGATCCGGTAAAGGCGCCTGATTTTGTTTATTCATGGAAACGAGCGCTCCTACCTGAGACGGCCTCGAAATATTCTTCCCAGCTTTATTTCATCCGGAATGCCGAAGAGTTTAATACCGGTAAAATCAAGGATTTCTCTGCTGTCGGGGTGAAAGCTCCCGATGACTTTACCTTGGTCACAGAGCTCAAGGCCCCCACGCCGTTTTTCTTAGATCTCGTGGCGTTCCCGACCCTGATGCCAGTACATCAGGCCACGATAGAGAAATACGGGGATGACTGGATTAAACCCCGGAAAATGGTTTCAAACGGGCCTTACCAGCTCCAGGACTGGAGGATTAATGACCGGATTCAAATCAAGGCGAGTCCTTATTATTGGGATAAAAACAATGTTAAATTGCAGGTGGTGGATATTCTCCCGACGAGCCAGGCGGGCACAGCCTTTAATCTCTTTTATTCTGGTGAAGCGGACCTGATCCTCGACAGGGGATTGGTTCCGGCCATGCTTTTTGGGGAATTGCGCAAGACACCCTTTTTCCACTCAGGCCCTATTCTTGCGGATTATTTTTACCGATTTAATGTGACGAGGCCTCCCTATAATGATGTGCGAGTCCGGAAAGCCATTTCCTTGGCCGTGGATAAACAAAGGATAGTGGATAAGATCACCAAAGCGGGAGAACCCATCGCTTACGGGATGGTCCCGCCGGGTACACAGAATTACACCTCGCTTTTAAAAGGTGCCTACGATCCTGACCAGGCGCGCAAGTTGCTCGCGGAAGCAGGGTTCCCCGGCGGCAAGGGGTTCCCACGCCTGCGTTTACTTTATAATAAAACAGAACTCAATGAGCAGGTGGCTACCGAGCTCCAGGAGATGTTCCGTAATGAGCTCGGGATCCATGTTGAGCTCGAGAAACAGGAGTTCAAGGTGTACCTGAGCACAATGTCTTCGCTGGACTACGATATGGCGAGGAGCAGTTGGATCGGGGATTATAATGATGCTAATACATTCCTGAGTATTTTCACGAGTAATGACGGCAATAATAGGACCGGCTGGAAAAATCCGACTTTTGACGCGCTGATCGAGGCAGCTAACCAGGAGCCTGACACCAAAAAGCGGGAAATGCTCTTTCAGCAAGCCGAGAAAATACTCGTCGAAGATGATGCCGTGGTCCTGCCCCTCTATTATAATGTCGCCATCCACTTCTTTGATCCTGAAAAAGTCGGTGGTGTCGTGAATAATCTGGTGGATGAACATCCCATCCGCTTTATGTATAAAAAGAAAAAGTGATGTTTATTTATATCCTCAAAAGATTATTGATGCTGATCCCCATTTTATTCGTGGTGGTCACACTGACTTTTTTCCTGATGAGGATCGCCCCCGGCGGACCTTTTTCGGCTGAACGCAAATTGCCTGAGAGTGTTGAAAAGAAATTACTCGAAAAGTATAAACTCGATGGCACCCTCTGGCAGCAGTATTCATCCTATCTCAAGGACGTGGCACAAGGGGATCTCCGGCTTTCCACAAAGTATATGAACCGTTCGGTCAATGAGATTATTGCCCAGACGCTGCCTGTTTCAGCGACGCTGGGGAGTATCGCCTTTGTTTTAGCAATTTGCTTTGGGACTTTTATCGGTAGCCTTGCCGCATTAAAGCAAAATTCCTGGCAAGACAATGGATTGATGCTCGTTGCCATGCTGGCCATTTCGATCCCCACCTACGTGACGGCTCCTTTATTAATCCTTTTTCTCGCTGTGAATGCCCATATCTTTCCCGTGGCAGGGTGGGGCACCATTCAGCAGTTAATCCTTCCGGCTTTTTGCTTGTCCCTCCCATTTGCCGCTTATGTGGCCCGCCTGATGCGCACGAGTATGCTGGAGACACTTAACCAAGATTTTGTCCGGACGGCGCGTTCAAAGGGGTTGAGCGAGTGGAAGGTCCTCTTTAAACATGCCTTGAAAGTGGCGATTCTTCCCGTGGTTTCTTTTGCCGGCCCTCTGGCCGCGAATATCCTGACGGGTTCACTCGTCGTGGAGGAGATATTTAAAATCCCCGGGATGGGTCCCTTCTTCGTTTTTGGTGTGATTAACCGTGACCTTTTCCTCGTGGGCGGAGTGGTGATTGTTTATTGTATTTTACTCGTGGTGCTGAATCTCGTGGTGGATATCCTTTACACCTTTCTCGACCGGAGGATAAAAATATCATGAGCCAAGCTCCTGTCACATCTTCTGGTCCATGGACTCTGGCTTGGCGACGGCTTAAACGTAACCGTGCGGCGATCATTGGCCTTTTTATCGTGGTATTGATGGCTTTATTGGCTGTTTTTGGTCCGCTCCTGATCAAGCTGACCTACGGATATACGTATGAATCCATCAGCGGCCCGCAATTCACCGCTCCTTGCCTGGCTCATCCATTTGGTACGGATATCCACGGACGCGATTTACTCGTGCGAGTATTGCACGGGGCGAGGGTGTCACTGGCCGTCGGGCTGGTAGGGGCTTTTGTCAGTCTGAGCTTTGGTGTGATTTATGGGATGGTCTCCGGATATTCGGGGGGGAAGGTGGATGAGACCATGATGCGGTTTGTCGATATCCTTTATGCCATGCCCCGGCTTGTTTTTGTCATTGTCCTGATTGCCGCCCTCGATAAATCCGTAGTCCGACTCTTGGACTTTATGCATTTGAGTGACTATTCCGGTTACGGCCGTATTATACTACTCTTTATCGGCCTGGGGATTGTGGAATGGTTGACCATGTCCCGGATCGTGCGCGGGCAGGTGCTTGCGCTCAAGGAGAGGCAATTCGTCATGGCTTCCCGTTCCCTCGGAGCCAGTACTCCCCGGATCATCTTCCGTCACCTCCTGCCAAATCTCGTCGGGGTAGTCATTACGTACATGACATTGACCGTGCCCGTTGTCATCTTGGAGGAATCATTTTTGAGTTTTTTGGGGTTAGGAATCCAAGCCCCCCTTTCGAGCTGGGGATCCTTGATCGCCGATGGTGCCAGCGTGATTAATCCGATCACGAGCTACTGGTGGATCTTGGTTTTTCCGGCAGCTACCATGACCATTACCTTGCTCTCCCTGAATTTCCTCGGCGACGGCCTCCGCGATGTCTTTGATCCAAAGTCCCAGAAATAAGAGGGAGTGGATGACCCTATCCATAGATGTATCAGTGCGACGTAAAAGTGCATTCAATAAAAGAGCAGGGCACTGACCTTGGTGCAAATTGCCCCAAGGATTTCTCAAGAGTGTCTACCGTATCAGGATGTTTTCAACGGATGATTGGGGGACCCAGCCTTTTTGGTTATTGAAAGTCTGGACAAGTATGTAATCGCCGTGGGATTTGATAGGCTTAACGAAGAGTCCATCGGTCAAGACGGTGACAAGTGGAGAGCCGGGAATGGGGGAGAGGGTCATGGATGTCTCTGGTTTAGTCACGATTGCGTACTGGAATTTCCTGAGCACATAGAATCCACTGCCTAGGCATCCTATGCTTCCCAGGAGTAAGACGATGAGCATCATGTTTTTTCTCAGTGCGACCGGGATATTGAGCTTGAGTGCGCGCGCAATTCCATTTCCCGCAGCCAGAACCAACATGATGAATGAAAGGATGAACCATTGGTTAGGGGACAAATAAACGGTGTATTGAAGGAACCAGCGGGCATCCGGACGCGCAATTTGTTCTTGCTGAGTAATAAATTTTAAATTGGCCAGGATATCAGGGTCACGGGGCGAAAGATAACGGGCCCTCTCATAGTTGACGATGGCCTTGCCTATTTCCCCGTCCTTTGCATAAGTATTCGCCAAGTTAAAAAAGATGGCTGGACTGAAGGTTTGACCCGATACCAGTGATTCATATTTCCGGATAGCATCTTCATAACGCCCCCCAAGATAATCGACATTTGCTGCCTGGAAAATCCCTGTATTTTCGGGGGCACTGGAGGCCCGGAGTCCTCCCGGAAAAAGGGAGAGTAAGGCGAAAGTGAGGAAATAAAGGGAATTTCTCATTGATGCCTCCTGATTTCAGTAATGGCCTTATGGATACGATCTTTCCATTCATTCAGCCGTTTAGCATCGAAGGAAGTGCCTGAGTAAGAGACCATATCGGCTGTTTCAAATATCTCGACGAGGACTTGTTTATATTCAGCATCGAGTCCTTCTTGGTGGATGAGATTATCGAGGGTGATCGAGTCGGGATTACATTTTTGTTCTTCACTGATGACTTGCTGGATCGCCCGGCGTGCTGCTTGGAAAAATGACTGGGTATCGGATTTTGCCGCCGCGTGATCCATCTGGCTCAGGTATTCCTTTAAAGCTTTGCCGATGGAGAGTTTGCGGATCAGGTCGGGGTCATTCTCGAGTTTGTGGCGCCTGAGGTAGAGACCGAGGAAAATTCCCCAGACAGCAAGCGGCACACCTTGGGCGATCCAATAATAATTTTCTTGGCTAAGAGGAGTCAGTGAATGGGTGGTAGTACCGATCAAAGGTTTATTCTCGACGAGCTCATCCTGTTTCTTGAGGCGGGCCTCCTTTGTGCCTTTCCCCGGTGTATTCGCACTTTGGTAGCTAGTGCTGGGTGAGGCCCCCGAGGAGGACACGACCAATGGAACTGAGGGGGAGGAGAGAGTGATGTATTTCTTCTGCGTCGGATCAAAGAAACTGAAATTAACCGGGGGTAATTCTTTGACTGAAGGATCTGTGGGGATCACGATTTGCTCAAAGGTCTTCTTCCCCGTGATCTCACTGTCGGAGGAGGCCTCGAATTTTGAACCCGGGGTGTAAGTTTTAAAATGTTTATCAGAACTGATTTTGGGGGCTGAGATTTGGGGGAAATTACCTGTTCCTGAAATAACGGTTTTAAGTGTAACAGGGTCTCCGACCACGAGGGTGGTAGGTGTGGCGGTAGAATCCATCTTGAAGGAACCAATGGCACCGGAGAAGTCCCGGGGTTTGTCTTGTTCGGGTAAGGGGAGGACTTCGATCTTTTGATCATCACTGGCGAGACTAATATCCTGATTTGCGGTCCCACGATTAAAGAAATTATCAAAAAAGTCACCTTCCATACCTGCCGGGCGTCTGGCCCGAGTGGGTACCCCGATAACCCCTTTGATATTACTGACGACATCGAAGTCCCCTTCTTTGATGGTCCCGATGGATGTTTTCCATTCAAGCACATTGTATTCGACTCCATCAACGATCTCCGTTTTTTGTATGGGCTGGAAATTCAGGTTAGGCAATGTGAATGATCCGCCTCCGAAGGAAGGAGGGGTTAACTCGACAAGTTTCACTTGGGGATTCAGGTAAAATTTCACGATCAGGGGGATGGTTTCCCCGACATAATAACTCCTCTGGGGAAATGATAACTTTAGCATGGCTGCTTTGCTCGTGGAGCCTACCGGTTGTGGAGATTGAGGGGAGCCCGGGATCGAGGAGGGAGATGGTGCGCCCTGCACAGTCGAGGGCAGGGGGGGGTGGGTGGAGTTCTGTACCGTGAGGACAATCGGTTCTGTCGCCCTGGTTTTGGAGTCAATCACCACAGAAATACCGGGAATGGTAAATGTCCCGGCCTTAGAGGGGATGATCTGGTAGATATGGGTAACCCCGGCATCGACCGACATACGGCCATTGATAATTTGGACATTCTGGAAATTTTGTGAACCTACGGGCTGGATAGTTAAACCGTCGATCTTTGGAATAAGCGGCCTTTCTGCCGATGTGGCGCCTTTGATTGTAATCTCGAGCTGGGCAGCCTCACCCAAAGATATGGTCGGGGGGCGGATATTTGCCGTGACCGAGAAATCCTTAGCAAAGACATGTGAGCCCATGAATAAGCAAAAGAGGAATGTTGTATATGTCAGTTGTTTAATCATGGTTACCAATCCTTGTATTGATCCTCGTTATTTTTCGGATTGTCAATAAAGACGGGCATTTTTTTCTCGAAATCTTTCATGGAATCAAGGAGTTGGATCGCCTGTTGTTTACTGAGTTGCCCGGGTTGAGGGGCTCCTTGCATGCCTTCTGTTTCTTCAGGTTTTTTCCCTTGATCCTTTTTATCCCCGGGCTGTCCGCCATCTTGTCCGGGCTTCTCCTCAGGTTTGTCTTTTTTCGGTTGGTCACCTTTGTCCCCCTCATTTTTATCCTTGTCCTTGTCTTGACCGTCTTTTTTCTGGTCTTGGCCATTTTGCCCGGGGTCATCCTTTTTATTTTGATCCTGCTTGTCTTCTTTGTTCTGGCCTTGATCCTGTTTTTGGTCATTTTGCTGACCATCTTTTTTCTGGTCCTTATTTTGGTCGGACTTCTGATCGTTCTTTTGATCTTGGTTTTGTTGTTGTTTATCCTGATCTTTTTTCTGGTCATCCTTCTTCTGGTCTTGTTTATTTTTGTCTTTCTGTTTTTCCTGCTCCTGCTTTTTCTTAAGCTCCTCGATTTTGCGTTTTACGTAGTCATGATTAAACTTCGCATCAGCATCCTTGTCATTGAGGGTGAGAGCCCCTTCGTAAGATTTTAAAGCCTGTTCCCACTGGGCGATTGCCTTCTCAGGACTGTCTTTGGCTAAGGGTTGACCTTTGCGGTAAAAGGTATTGCCTAAGTTATAGAGGGCTTTTTGTTGGAGGGTCAGATCCTCTGATTTGAGGGTTTCATTAAAGTCTTTCTCAGCCGTGTCATATTCACCGGCTTTAAAAGCGGCAGATCCGGCATTAAATTTTAACCGGTAGTCGGAGGCCTTTTTATCTGCTGCTGTAGAATATGACTTTTGGGATTCTTCATATTTTCCTTGCTGGTAGAGCGCTTCAGCTTCCTGAGGGGATGCTCGGAGTCCGGTGGAGGCACTCAGTCCGGCTAAACAGAGGAGAATAATCAGAGATTTATTTTTAATGGGCAAGGGACGTGGGATAGCTCGGCTCTTGCGGTCACTGAGCAAGAATTCAATCATCAAGAGGATAATGGCTACTACAAGTGGGAACTGGAATCTTTCGATAGGAACCCGGGTCATTTTTTCCGCAATATCTTTTTTCTCCACCCCGCCCAGTCCTTTATCATAAATATCCATCAGTGCTTGGCCTTGTTGTCCAAGGGGGGAGTAAAAGCCGCCTGTGGCCTCGGCTATTTGCGCGAGGAGGGTTTCATTGAGTTGGGAGCGGACAGGCTGCCCGGCAGCATCCCGGACCAAACCTGTCGAACCATCCTGAGCTTGGACGGGGATAACGGCCCCGGCAGGTGTCCCGACGCCGACAGTGAAGATTTTGATTCCCTTGCCGGCAGCTTGGCGTGCCATGGCGAGGGCGTCCCCCTCGAGTTGTTCACCGTCAGTAATAATGATGAGTGTCTTTTGATCATTACTTTCGCTCGACATGGAGACGATTCCCTCGCGGATGGCCCCGGCGATATCCGTGCCACCCCGGGGAATGATATTTGTGTCGAGGGCTTCGACGGTTTGGCGAAATGCGTTATAATCGATTGTCAGGGGACATTGCAGGAAAGATCCTCCGGCAAAAGCGATCAGGCCCACACGGTCTCCCTCGAGCTTTTCGAGCATATCGATGATGGCGAGTTTCGAGCGGGTCAACCGGTCGGGGTTAATATCCGGGGTGAGCATACTCTTTGATGTGTCCACGGCAAAAAGGATATCGTGCCCGCGCCTTTTTACTTCCTGCCAGGTATAACCCACATGGGGTCGGGCGAGGGCGATGAAAACAAGGGCGATGACGATCAGGATGAGCCACTGTTTGATATGCCGCCTTTTCCAGGAGACACTCTTGGTGAGCTCATCCAGCAGCTTGACGCTGGCAAAGCGTGAGAGTAATGCAAGACGGTCTTTTTCGAAATATTTCAGGCCAAAATAGGCGGCGACCACAGCCCCGAGCCCGACCCAGAGTAAATAAGTATATTGAAAACTCATGGCAACCTCCTGTACTTTGTGTTGCTCAAAAGCTGTTCAATACAGATTAACGCCAGTCCGGCGGCGGCAAACCAGGCAAAAAGCTCGGTGTAATGTTCGAATTTTTTCATCTTCACTTCAGTTTTTTCAAGCTGATCGATTTGTTGGTAAACCCGTTCCAAGGTGTCCGTATCGGTGGCGCGGAAAAACTTTGCATTTGTGATATCGGCGACCTTTTGGAGGGTGGGCTCATCCACATCGACACGCATCTGGGCGAGGACTTTATTACCAAAGGGATCACGGGCGGGGATAGGGGCGATACCTTGGGTGCCGACACCGACTGTATAAACTTTGATCCCGAGGGCCCGGGCGGCTTCGGCGGCTATTTCAGGTGATACTTTGCCGGCATTATTCACCCCGTCGGTGAGGAGAATGACGATTTTACTTTTGGCTTTCTGGTCTCGGAGCCTGTTGACACTGGCGGCGATGGCCGAGCCAATAGCGGTGCCATCCTCGACCATGCCCGTCCTGAGACGGTCGAGATTTAGGATGAGCCAATCGTGGTCCAGGGTCAGGGGACTCACGAGGTAGGGACGCCCTGCAAATGCTAAGAGGGAGATCCGGTCGCTGGACCGTTCTTCGATGAATTTTTTAATAACGGATTTCACCACATCGACCCGGTTCGCACTATTCCCATTGAGGGTCAGGTCTAAGGCCTCCATGGATCCGGAGATATCCACTGCTAGGACGATATCGATCCCGCTGGCTTCGATCTCGGTGGTGCCGCGCCCGTATTGGGGCCGGGCCAAGGCGATAATAAAAAGCCCGAGTGCCAGGAGTTTCAGGAAAAGCAGCATCCGTCCCGCCATGGATCTTGTCGGGACACCTATCCGGCGGATGAGGGTGGCTGTCGAATAGGTGAGGCTGGCCGATTTACCCGAGCGACCTTTGAGCAAAGCCAAAAAGGGCAAAAGTAGGAGTAACCATAAAAGCTGGGGATACATGAATCTCATGATTTCACCTTTGTATCTTTTGGTTTTGTTTCTTCAATAAAACGTTGTGCCGAGGTGATCATCTCCTCCATCTCAGCGGCACTGAATGACCACTGGGCAAATTTTGCCAGATCACAATAACGGAGGAAGTCGGCGAGAAGGTCATTATAAGCGGAAAGTTCATTACCTTCCTTGGCTAACATATCATTTAGGAACTCCTCTGTCGTGCGGTGCGCGGCGCGTTCATTAAAACGCTTTTCGATATAGGAGCGGATACAATCCGATACTGAGATGGAGAAGTCCTTGGGTTTATTCTCATCGATCAGGATGCGGGCCTGGGCAAGTTGCTCCAGGGCGATTTCCTGGAGTGTCAGGACCCTTTTCTTCTTTGTCTTGGTCATGATCCAATAAAACAGGAGGCTAATGACGAGGGCACTGGCGATGATGACGAGAATCCCACAAATAATGACCCAGAGGGAACGGATATGGATCGGGCCTTGGATGTCACGTATATCATCGGCGGGTTCTTGTCCATTTTGTAAGGTCACGGGCGCGGGGGCATTTGTCGCACCGAGGGCTGAGGGGACAGTGCGCTGCGTCGGGAGGGTGGATGGGGTTTGTGCCGAGGTCAAAGGGCACAAGGCCATCTGGAGACCAAAGGCCGCTGCTAAAATGGATAGGGGGATGAAACGACTCATTTTTTACGTCTATGGATACGGGTTTGGAAAAAGCGGACGACCTCCGGCATATAAGGCCGGCTGGTGCTTAAATCGAGGAAATCAACTCCGCTGGAGTTAAATAATTTGCGTGTGGTTTCGAGGTTTTCTGTCGCAATATCGGAAAATTGGTTCCGGAGTCGTGAATTCGAAGTGTCCACCTCAAATTGCTCACCGGTTTCCGAGTCTTCCAAAGTTAATAACCCGATATTCGGCAGATTCATCTCGCTTGGATCATGGATCATGACCCCGATCAGGTCGTGGCGGCGGGCGGCTAGGCGGACCTCTGTTTTGTAATCATCGGCAAAAAAGTCAGAAAGCAGGAACATAACGGATTTGCGGTTAGTGACTTTATTCGCAAACCGTAAGGCCTCATTAATATTTGTCCCTTGGGAAGTGGGTTTTAAAAAGAGAATCTCACGGATGACACGCAGGACGTGGAGTCGTCCTTTTTTCGGGGGAATGTATTGTTCGATCTTGTCGGTGAAAAGGACAAGGCCGACTTTGTCATTATTCCGGATAGCGCTGAAGGCCAAGACACTGGCCAGCTCCGCAGCCATTTCCCTTTTGCTTTGCTGGTGTGAACCGAAATTTCCGGACGCGCTCAAGTCCACCACCAAGAGGATGGTCAGTTCGCGTTCCTCAGTAAATTTCTTAATAAAGGGACGTCCGGCGCGTGCGGTCACATTCCAATCAATCGTGCGCACCTCGTCTCCGGGGGAATACTCGCGTACCTCGTCAAAATCCATTCCGCGTCCTTTGAAGACCGAATGGTATTGTCCGGTGAGAGAGTCATTGACCAAGTGTTTGGTCCGGATCTCAATCTGACGGACTTTCTTGAGGATTTCTTTGGTGATCTCGGATGTTTTTTCTTTTTTCACGGGTGGTGGGGGATGATCTTCCTAGATGGATATTTCGACAATGACCGGGGTGAGTGTCTGTTGTTTTTTTAAAAAGATTAAGACAACGGGGTGATTAAGGAACGGGCAGTGTCTCGAAAATCTTTTGGACAATGTCTTCACTCGTGAGGTTTTCGGCTTCCGCCTCGTAAGTGACCGTGACACGGTGGCGGAGGACATCCATCCCGATGGACTTTACATCCTGAGGGGTGACATAACCGCGGCCTTGCATAAAGGCCCAAGCCTTGGCGGCCAGGGTGAGGGAGATCGTGGCGCGAGGGCTGGCCCCGTACTGGATATAATCAGCCAGCTCGAGTTTATAACTTTTCGGGTCACGGGTACACCAGACTAAGTCGACGATGTAATCACGCACTTTTTCGTCGATATAAATCTGATTGATCACCTCGCGTGAACGCATGATATCCCCGGTGTCGATGACGGGATTAATGCTGGGAAGAGGAGCGGTCGTCGCCGCCAGATCGAGGATTAAACGTTCCTCAGAACGGGTCGGGTACCCGACTTTGATTTTGAGCATGAAACGGTCGACCTGAGCTTCGGGCAGGGGATAGGTGCCTTCTTGCTCGATGGGGTTCTGAGTAGCAAGGACGAGGAAAGGTTCGGGGAGACGATAGGTTGCATCACCCAGGGTGACTTGTCTTTCTTGCATCGCCTCGAGGAGTGCGCTCTGGACTTTGGCAGGAGCACGGTTGATTTCATCGGCGAGGACGAAATTACTGAAGACAGGCCCCATCTTGGTCGTAAAGTTACCATCACGGGGATTATAAATCTGCGTACCGACAATATCCGCCGGTAACATGTCCGGGGTGAATTGAATCCTCTGGAAACGGGCTGTAACGGCTTGCGCGAGGGTTTTTAATGAAAGTGTCTTGGCTAAGCCGGGGACCCCTTCGAGGAGGACGTGGCCATTGGCAATGAGCCCGACCATCAGGCGGTCTACCAGATATTTCTGACCGATAATGACCCGGCCGATTTCTTGTTGGAGGGGTTGGATCCAAGTGGAGGCACGTTGGACTTCTTCATTTAATGCTTGAATGGTATTTGTACTCATAGGGTGGATGACTTTACATTGTAATTACTTTCACTCAATAAAACAGACGAGGCTTAAAAAAGTTTTGCAAGAAAATCAATGTCAATGAATAATTCATTACTAAACAGGGTAAGATTTCTCTTTCTTAATGCAAATTGCTTCATTTTACCCGTTGACGCTGGGTGAGCATTTGCTAACTTGCGCTCGACATAATTCATCTTAGAAACATCATCAAAAAATTGGAGTAAAATAAATATGGCTAAAGTTGCTATTAATGGATTCGGACGTATTGGACGTCTCGTATTCCGCGCGATCGTTGAACAAGGACTCTTGGGTAAAGAGGTCGAAGTTGTTGCTGTGGGTGATATCGTTCCTGCTGACAATCTTGCTTATCTCCTTAAGTATGACTCCACCCAAGGACGTTTCAAAGGTGAGGTTTCCTCGACGAAATCCTCTCCCGACAAAGAGGAAGATGATGTTTTGATCGTTAATGGACACCGCATCGATGTCGTCAGTGCCCGGACCCCTGCGGAATTGCCATGGGCGAAGTACGGTGTCGATATCGTCATCGAGTCCACTGGACTTTTCACCGATGCTGAAAAAGCAAAAGGCCATTTGGTTGCCGGTGCCAAACGTGTGATCATCTCGGCTCCTGCCAAGGGTGAAGACATCACCGTCGTCATGGGTGTCAATGATGAAAAGATCACTGCCGACCACAAGATCATCTCAAATGCCAGCTGTACGACAAATTGTTTGGCTCCCCTCGTTCATGTCCTCCTGAAAGAAGGAATCGGCATTGATGAAGGTCTCATGACCACTGTCCATAGCTATACAGCGACCCAAAAGACCGTTGACGGGCCTTCTAAGAAGGATTGGAAAGGTGGACGTAGTGCTGCGATTAATATTATCCCATCCACCACAGGGGCTGCAAAGGCTGTCGGTCTGGTTTGCCCAGAAGTCAAAGGCAAACTCACCGGTATGTCCTTCCGCGTTCCTACTCCGACAGTCTCTGTCGTCGATCTGACGGTGAGAACGGTCAAGGAAACCAGCTACAAAGAAATTTGTGCTTTGATGAAAAAAGCCAGCGAAACCTACTTAAAAGGGATTTTGGCTTATACCGAAGACGAAGTCGCCTCCAGCGACTTTATCCACGATAAAAGCTCCAGCATCTTTGACGCCGGTAGCGGTATCGAGCTGAATAGCAAATTCTTTAAGCTCGTCAGCTGGTACGATAACGAATGGGGTTACTCCAATCGTTGCGTCGATCTGCTCCAGAAGTTGATCAAATAGTTTTTCCCGCCACAATCCCCGTTGAATAAAGAAAACCGGGGGTAATGGTAAAAAGTTTGAAGCGCCGCAGAGCAATTTGCGGCGTTTTTTATTGCCTTCCTTCCACGTGCCGCGACCCGAAACAAATTGCTCTGTGGTGAACTCGCTTTACCTGACCTTGCCCGATCTGGCGTAGGGGGGGGCGAGAGGCCCTACAAAGTTTAAAATCTGTGACAATCTGTGTATGTCTTTCTGGAGACTGCATGTATCTGCGGAAAAAACTCTCTACCGTATCTGCGGGATAACAAAAAATCTCCCGACTCCACGCGCCCAATATTCA